>ULUJ01030575.1_pt1 | contig 9946 bp, 18 predicted proteins | sample 1958381 | NCBI WGS metagenome assembly ULUJ01 (sample SAMEA4835757, study PRJEB28245) | human gut metagenome | biome: gut microbiome; material: fecal sample | place: Denmark | collected 2008 | reverse complement strand
GATACATATACTGTAAGATCATGGTATGACAGTTATTCTAGATGTACAGCTGAAAAAATTGGTGATGAATTTTATTTGAGGTTTTCAAGAAATTTTCAATATTGTTTTATTAATCCGAAATTTAATAGTACAGATAGCACAAAGAAAATATTAGCTTATGGTGACTGCAATGAAAAAATGTTTAAATTTGAGAAGGAAGAAGGATATAAAAGAGTAACAAATATTTCAACGATAGACACGTGTTGGAAATTGGCGCAAGAAGAAATTCTTAGTCAATTAAAGAGTCCTTCTTCAGCGCAATTTGGAAGTGCTGCACCGGCTAGTAGTGATGTACGAGTAACAAGATATAATGATGAATATTATGTGGAATCTTGGGTGGACGCAGAAAATTCTTTTGGTGCAACTATAAGAACAAATTTTGAAGTGACGTTACGAAAAAATGGGAGATCATTTGAAGTAGAAAGTTCAAGGATTTATTAAAAAGTAAAATATTACATATAGGGTATCTGTTCCAGGTACCCTTATTTTTACACTTTAATATATCCGTGCCGGTATTGTAGAACGAAAAAACTAATAAGTCATTAGAATTAGATTGAATTTAATTTAGCTTGTAATTGTTCAATCTGTGCCCGAACTTCTTCTTTTGCCTTTTGTTTTTCTTCATAATCTGCATCCGGAATCCATTCCATAATTTCTTCCGGTAAACATTGGAAATAATCACAGATTTTGCAGATGGTGTTTGTTGTAACGGATTCATTATTGATTAATTTTCCCATAGTTCCACTACTTATATTTGCCTTTGTCTTAAATTCTTTCTGCGTAAGATTGTTTTCTTTTAATTTATTGAAAAGTCTATTAAACTCTATCTTCATTCTACATGCCTCCATATATTATATCACCTCGGAGAAATACCGCCTCCCTGGAATGGGTGTTCCATAGACCATCTAACACTCTTTGGGATAGTAATACGTTTTGAACCATGTTTATTTTCTTTGGTATGGTGGTGTTTTTTCGGTATTTTCTTTGGCTCAATTTTGTTTTTATTTTTTCTGAAATAATCGTACATGAGGTCGGTATATTCATTTTTTATTTTACATCGATACCAAGTTTTTTTATCTGGGGTGTATATTTTGATAAGAAATTTGGATTTTGTATTGTGAAAATTTGATTTGTCACAATATAATTCCACTCCGTTGTCCAAGCATAGAACGATTGTACCTTTTGGAAATTCTTTACCATGTATAAGATATTGTCCGCCTAACGTATGGTATAGTTTCATGTACATTTCCTCGCTCGTATAAATCTGACTTAATTATATCATTACTGATAAGAAATGACCATAAGAACATTTTTTATATTTTTCAGAAAGGGGTACTTGATATATAAGTACCTCTTTTTTTCCTGGGTGTAAACATACCCCCGGTCATGGACTGCTGTCGGAATGTTATCATTTTGGTGTCGTTGCCGGAGGTGTAGATTATGCATTGCGGAATTTTCCGCTGTGAGATTTTTGACTCAGTGTGTGGATGAATCACATTATACGAATTTCAGAAAGCAATTTCATTTTTGCGGTTTTTACTACCCCCCGAACGGTATTTCGGTAGTGAAAAAATTCAATCCATCGTGTGAATGGTATACATGTACAAGAATCAAAAATTTCCCATCTTTAAGAAAATGTAAAACGTCCCCCTAGATCAAAATTTTTACCACCCACACAGCAAGAACCTATACCGCTAGAGAAAAACGCTCAGAATCAACCTAGAAACAATTTTTAAGAGATTCCCTACCAATTGGACACCCACACCGATACAGAGCAAAACAGCCCCATATATACGCATTTAAACCCTTGCAGAGAGGGCAAGAGAAGAGGACTAGGATAAGAATTTCCAGTCCCCTTTTTACGTCTGTCTTATTCAATGATTGTATCGGCTCTATACATGATATCATCAATATAATTATTATTTGGATTGTAGATCATTACAGATTCAATCCGTGTTCCTACAGCCAAATCACCATGATATTTTATATAACCTTGATAATCAATTTGACCATCACCGTTTTCACCTGTTACCGTTCCCGTAACAACTTCAACAACAATCTTTCCTTTACGATGTTGTAAAGCTTCATAACATTTATCAGATTCCTCTTGACTGTCAATATAATAAATTTCAGTCTGAAAATCATCGGTCATATTCTGCGGTAGTTCCACCGATGTTTCAATACTCTGTACATCATTACTCTTTGCAGTGTCTTCACTGTTCTTTGTTGTGTCTTTGCATCCTGTTACCATCATCATCATTGTTGCATTAATCATCATTGCTTTAACTATTCTGTTCTTCATATCTTTTTACATCCTTTCATATATGTTAGGGTGTACCTGTTATTGATACACCCTTTGATTAGCTACTGTTCATTCAATATGTAGTTGACAGCTTTCTCTGCTCTGCTACTTGCTGATACGATGAAGTGAGTATCATTCTTTAATACTCTTAACCAACTCTGTATATATGCGCTTGAGTTCTTAAAGCTCTTTGAAGTCTCAATACCTAACATATTAACAAGTGTTGCACTTCCCAACTCTGCAACTAATTCTTCTTTAGAATAGCTTTCACTCCCGAAGTGTGCGCTTGCACCTGTTTCCAGTCTGTCAAGTCTGCTCTTATGTCCAGTGCTGTGTACCATTTCGTGAAACAAAGTTGAATAAAATTCCTCAATATTCTGATACTGTTCTTTACAAGGTACTTGAATGTAGTCAGCAGTAGGTGAGTAGTAAGCTTTATCAGATATTGTTTCTCTTATCTGTAAATGTTCTCTTGCCATATAATCGACTTTGACTTTCTCAGCCTGTTCAATTGGTTCATGCTCATTTACTTTTATATCTTCTTTCGGCTCTACTCCATCAACCTGTGAAATATGAAAGACATTGAAGTATTTAAGAATAGGTATCTGTTTTATAACTTTCTCACCGTCATCATTTTCTTCTTCAATAGGTTGAATCTTCCAAAATACTATCTGTTCGGCTTTCTCACCTTTTCTGATGTGACCGCCTAAATCAGTCCATTGCTTGAAAGTTGCATATTCACCAGTATGTTGAAGTGTCATCTGATTCAATAATGAATATGGTTTATTGCTTATTCTATTGTAAGCACCTTTATTAGATCCGCTCCAAGGCTTTTGCCAAGGTATCATACCTTTTTCTAACTGTTCAATAATTCTATTCGTTACCATTTCATATACGTTCGTTTTCATATCTTTGAACCTCCTCTGTATTTAATTGTTAATAAGATGATACACTATAACGTGTACTTGTACAATGGTAATAATACACGAAAAGGTGTACTGCTAATTGTGAATAATACACATATACGTGTACTAATGCATAAAAGAACAGTACACGGTAACGTGTATATTTGTTGATTCTGTCAATATACAAAGTACACACTATCGTGTACAATATAATCACAAACAAAACAACAGAGACACACGAACATCCAGAAAAGATGTGAAGTTGAAAACCATATACCTGTGAGCGTCCCGAGAGATTAGCGATAGTCAGGAAGATGATTCAACCGTGTTTCTCCCATATAAGAAAGTGAGGAAAACGATATGTGTAAAAATATGAAAGAGTTACAGACAGTTTCAGAAAAGATATTTGAATTAGAGCAGAAGAAAGCTAAGAAGAAAAAAGAAGTAGATGCACTTGAGAAAGAAATCAAACAGTTGAAAGCTGAAACTTCTACATATATGAAAAAGCGTCAGAAAAACGAGTTAACAGTTGCAGGCTTAACAATCTTATTCACAGCTTTCACAAAAGCATCATTTGATAAAGAGGTTTTCATTGCTGATGAAGGTGAAGAAAAATATAAAAAGTATCTAAAAGATATTCCAGTTGAAAGAGTAACAGTTAGACTTGCAAAAAATTAAATAACAGTAATGTAACGGCGGAGCAATCCGCCAACGCTGTAATGCTACCACCTACAGGGTGAGAGTTCCAAGTCTCTAAAAGCAGAGGACAGCGAGAAAGAAGAAAGAGAGGTATTTCAAATGAGATTCAAAACAGTAGCGGTATTTGATAACTATGAGGTGGTAGAGCCGACTGAACCAGTTAAACGAATTGAAGTTATTGATATTCGTAAACGCTCAGTTGCAAGTGTTCCGGTAAAACAGCATAAGCACAAAATCAGCAAAGATGAATGTGACAGAGAATTGACTATATCTACAATCGTTGCAAGTGTGATTCCGGTTTTGTTTGTCTTTGGGATGATAGTTACATGGATTGTCTTTGGATATTAAGAAAGAGGGTAAAGGATTATGAAGAATTTCAAATTAAATCAGAAAGTATTATGGCACACAGAAGATTTTGACGGGACGGTAGACCAATCGGCAGTTATCACAGAGGTACATGAAGATCACTGCATAGCAACTACAGAAGACGGTATCAATCTTTGGGTTGATGAAGACACAGAAGAAGAGTTCATCATCATAGACGAGGAGGTGTAGCACTATGATGTACAGTGAATTTCTATCTATGACGGGTAAAGAAGAAAATTATATTTCTTACAATGAGTACACAGAATCCATTGAGCCGATTTATATGGACTGCAAGCTTAATACCAAACAGGAGTTTATAGAGTTCTTCAACGAGACATTTGAGAAGATGGTATATCCGGTAGTCGAAAAGATTATAGATGATTTGCCGTTAACTGATAAGTGGGAATACGTTTACGGTAGTCGGTCAGACATCCAGGAAAAGCTTGAGACAGCAGATGATAAAGCACGACATTTGGCATATCAGTATATGAGATTATATCTCGGTATTTGAAAGGAGCATGAACATGGACGCTCATAAAATAGCAGATATCCTTTTTAACTTATCTCTTGATATGGATTATGCAGATTATTTAGATGAATACGATACCGAGATTGATTACATAGAACAAGAATTGCATTCGATAAAAGATAGCAATGATGTCTTGTATGCAATGCTAGAAAGAATCGCATGGCAAAATCCAGATTATTATCAATGGGCATTAAACAGGCAATGACGGTTGAGCCGTGGGTCATTCAGTTGACCGCTTGCCATTAAGCAATATTGCAAATATACAAATAAATAATTCTATGAAAGTTGAGGTATAAGAGTATGGCACAGGAACACAGAAGAGGACGTAAAGCAGAGTACACAGACAGACCATTAACAGAGGAAGAAAAGATTTTTGCCGAGGAACATCATGACATGATTTATCGGTATTTAAGAATACATGGATTGTCAATTGATCCGTGGTATGACATCTTAATTATTCCATATCTTCAGGCAGTAAAGAAGTATCACACATATGAGCATTTACAGAAGCTTAAATTCGATCAGATTTTCTTTAGAACGTTGGATAATGCACGTAGTAATCATTATCGGGACATGAATCGTCAGAAGAGACGACCAGAAGGAAAAGTCGTTAGTTTCGATGAAGTAATTTCGTCAATCTATAGCGACAATGAGAACGGTGCTTGTATGGAAATCTTGGGCGGAGTATCTGAGAACTATCATAATACGATTGAACATCAGATTATCGATAAACTTGAATTGGATAATCTTATGGACGAATTTGATAGAGATAACCAGAGAAAGATATTCGAATTACTTATTGTTGGATATTCCCAAAAAGAGATTAGAAAACTTTTGAAGATTAATCTTTATCGCTGGAAAAAACTTATGACTGATACGAAAGTGCTTGTTGAAAAATATCTGGACGAGTATTACAACGACTAACTACATAAACGGAGAGTTGTCAATCAAGGCAATTCTCCAATACAGAGAAAGAGGAAAATATATGGCAGACAGATTGAAAACATTCACAGAAGAAGAGAAAAGGTTAGCGGAAAAGAATCATGATCTGGTTTACCAGTTCTTGAAAGCACATAACTACAGCATGGAAGATTACTATAATATCGTCGTATTCGGATATCTGAAGGGAATTCAGAAGTATTGCAGATATGTTGGAAACAATACGGGAAATAATCTCGCTGGTATCTGTTGGAACTGCATGAGATCAGAGATGAAAAGCCACTTCAAAATGGAAACAGCGAAGAAAAGGAAACCAACGGAAATAATTATGACGAAGGTATCATCCGCAGAAGATGAAGTAATTGCATTGGAAATTTTAAAGTCCGTGATGGAAAATTTGACCATTCGGCAGCAGAACATTATTACATTAAAGTTGCTTGGATATAGCAATACGGAGATATGTTTGATGATGAAAATGAGCAAATCATCATATTACAGGGAACTTGAAAGCATTCGTCAGATGATTGATGACGGAAAATTCTAAAGAGAAAGTTGGAGGAACGCAAATGCTTAGATCAGTATATTTTGAATTAGGAAGAGAACTTATAACACCTGGTATTTATGGAGCAATGAAGGCAAGCAATAAGTTTACATCGGAAATCATGCATGCTATGCAACTGTTTTGTCTTGGAAACTGGGGCAAGGTATCGGTGGAAGACAAAGAGATGAATGACCTTGCATTAAAAGATGGTGGTCGATTGATGGGAACATATAGAACTTGTAAAGGGAAAGTTTGGATCATAACAGAAGCTGACCGATCTGTGACAACGGTATTATTTCCAAGAGAGTATTAGGCGGTGGAAAATATGGCAATAGTTATCACAAATGGAGAGTATTATGTTAAAAGATGTACTTATTCTGGAGAACGAATGAATAAGACAAAAAATCTTTCTGAAGCCAAATTTTATTATAATGTCAACGTGGCACAAAAGAAATTGCTGAGTATGCCGGGACAATTAAAGGGATATTATATTTTTGATACAGAGGGCGATGAAAAGGGAGAAAATAAAAAACGCTATCAAGGGAAACGCAGAGTTTATACAAAAGAAGAACGCAAGTTTATATATCGTAAGTATGAGGGAAAATGTGCATTGTGTGGAAAGAAAATCACATACAAAGAACTTACATTAGATCATATCAAGCCAATATTTGTGGGTGGTGCAGATGAATTGGAAAATATACAGGCATCCTGTTATGCTTGTAATCAATTCAAATCGAATATCAGACCAGAAGACTTTGAACAAAAAATAATAGATATTTTCCTGTATCAGATGAAGCAAAAGTGTGCTAATGATTGGGTTTGGAAAATAATAGAAAAGATAATTTTGAAGAGATTAGATAAATAAATTATATACGTACGGCACTGATGGAAATTAATTCTGTCGGTGTTGTATTAACTACTAGGAAAGAACAGCGGAAATATGATATACTATTGATACGAATATATGGGTAAACCTTATGTTTGTATAATAGGGAAAGCGAGGACATAATGTTGGCTTTAAAAGATACGATAAAGACAATTTCAAAAGATAAAAAAGTAACTCAGTTAGAAATGGCAGAAGTGTTGGGTATAAGCAAACAGAATTTTAGTAACAAAATGCAGCGTAATACTTTTTCACCTGATGAACTTGCAAAAATAGCAGATAAATTAGGAATGGAACTTGCTTTTATTGATAAAGATGCGGAAATTAAAGGTGGAAAATATATCATAGAAAGTAATGCTGAATAATCCACCCATAACACCACCCACCAGCACTTAACCAATAAAAAAGGACGGTGAATTTATATGTGTACTAAAAATGAACTAAATATGATTCTGGAATCAATGGCAAAGGCATATCAGAATATATACGGGAAAGAACTTGTCACAGTATTGTTATATGGATCATATGCAAGAGGAGATTATGAAAAAGATTCGGATATTGATATTGTAGCAATTGTACATGGAAATAGACTTGAACTTCAAAACAAATTGAAAGAAATATGGGATATATCATCTGATCTGGAATTAGAATATGGAACGATCGTCTCTCCAACTGTAATTCCGTATGAAGAGTTTGAAAAGTACAAGAATGATTTGCCATATTATAGGAATATCCAGAAGGAAGGGGTGAAAGTCGTTGCCTGATAACAGAAGTGAATTAATGAAATACAGGTTAAAGATGGCAAAGGAAAGACTACACTCTTCGAAAGTTCTGTTGGATGATGGTTGTTATAAAGATTCAATAGGACGTTCTTATTATGCCATGTTTACATCTGTAAGAGCGTTGTTGGCAATGGAAGGACAAGACTTTTCTAAACATGCCGGAGTAATAGCATATTTCCAAAAGGAATTTATTAAGACAGGAAAATTTGATAAGAAATATTCTAAATATATAAGCCAGGCATTTCAGATAAGAAATAATACTGATTATGCAGACTTCTTTATTGTATCAGCACAGGATGCAAAAGAACAGTACGAAAAAGCAAAAGAATTTTTAGAAGTAATAGAAAAATATTTGGAAGATAATTATTAAATACAGGGAATAAGGAGAAAATTGAAGTGAAAAAGATACGTGTTTGGATTCTTAGTAGCTTTCTTTTGTGTGGGCTGATTGTTAATTGTTCTGAGCCAATATATGCAGCCAACCATAAAAGTAAGATTGAATCTAACAAAAACAAAAAGAAAAAAGAGAAGAAATATACATATGATGATCTTCAAAAGTTATTTATATCTATTACAGACAAAACAACAAAAGATGAAGTAAATCAATATATAGCGGATAATGGATTATGTCATACGGAAGAAGAGTACAATGGATTTAATGGTGGAAAGGAACTTAATTATCAAATAGCATACACAGATGGAGCAGCTTTACAAAAGTATGCTGATCCTGGGGACTATTTAGAAATATCATTTGATGAATCTAATGACACATTGCAATATGCACAATACGTAATGGAAGGATCGGTATATACTGCATTATATTATAATTATGGAACATGGTATGATTTTAGAGAAAGCACACCTGGAAAGTATACAGGATATTATAATATTGATCCATTAGGAGATGATGATGGAATTGAGATAACATATGATAATGGTAATAAAACTAAAACCAAATATCATCTGAGAAAATCATCCAAAAAGGCAATAAATTATGTTCTAAAAAATAAAGACAAATAGAATATTGAAAACAGTAAGCACTGGCGAAAGGATAGAATCTTCTGTTAGTGCTTTTCTTTGTCCTGCTGCCAGTAGTGAATCGTACATATTACATTCAAAAATTTTTAAATTATTTTTCGATTTCCTGGGAAAATTCTTTCTAACTTTCCACTTTATATAATGAAGAGACAAATACACACAATACATTCACACACAGAAAGGAAATAAAAGACATGGAGAGCAGAGAAAGAATGGAACAGATGATGGAAGAGCAGTATAACAAAGGTATTGCAGTCGGAATGGAGCTGATGATGGAAAAGTTGCGAATGGCAGCAGAAAACGGTACACCGATTGAGATTGATGGTCGGGCATGGTATTTGAAATCAGATATTGAGAACTTGAGAGATATCTTTGAAGATATTGAGAACGGAGGATTATAAGATGGCTAAGACAAGAGAGACTCCATGTCTGTATTATATATGTGTTGGACAATGCAAGAAAGGAAGGCAGGCGGATCACAAACATTATTGTCAGCATTGTGATAAATATAGACCACGGGCAAGAGTTAGACATATTAATAAGAAAAAACAGAAATTAGAAAAGATCAGGAAGAATGAAAGGTATTAAGATGTTCACAAGAGAAGAGTGCAAATATACACAGTTTTTTAACAATAAAAACACAATAAAAATCTGATTATCCGCTAAAACACAGTATCTATCAGCATTTTCAAGGAAACAAACACATCAATTTACTACTTATTTACTACTAACGAATGAGCCTTGATACGCAAGTTTTCCTAGATATGCAAAGATATGGTACAACACATCAGTATTGAAACAAGAAAAAATTGAATAACTTATAGACTATGGAACGCCTAACATGACGTTCCTTTTCTATTTCCAGCCGTTCTTATTGGACGGCTATTTTATTACCCAAAATGAAAGGAGCATTAGATTTATGA
>ULUJ01032992.1_pt1 | contig 9994 bp, 7 predicted proteins | sample 1958381 | NCBI WGS metagenome assembly ULUJ01 (sample SAMEA4835757, study PRJEB28245) | human gut metagenome | biome: gut microbiome; material: fecal sample | place: Denmark | collected 2008 | reverse complement strand
CCGTGCACGTTCATTTCGCCGTTCGGCTGCGGCGCGTGAATCTGGTCCCAGCTCGTATACGTGTGGCTCCAGAAGTCCGTCCACCACGCGTGGTTCAGGTCGTCGAGCGTCTTATACTTCTTTTTCAGCCAATCGCGGAACGCCTGTTGGCACAGCGGGCAATAGCACTCGCCGCCGTACTCGTTAGAAAGGTGCCACAAAATGACGCCCGGGTGGTTTGCAAAGCGCTTTGCAAGGCGCTTATCCATCTCGCGGGTCTTCTCTCTGTACACGGGGGATGTATAGCAGTGGTTATGGCGCGCGCCGGAAAGGTCGCGCACACCGTTATTCTGCACACGGCGAATCTCCTCATACTTTTCGCTCATCCAAAGCGGCTTTGCACCGGACGGTGTGGCCAACACGGTATAAATGCCGTTTTTGTAGAGATTGTCGATGATCTTCTCCAGCCAGTCGAAGTCGTATTCTCCCTCATTCGGCTCCAGATGTGCCCAGGAGAAAATGCCGACCGACACGCAGTTGATATCCGCTTTCTTCATCAGCTCCACATCCTGCTTGAGAATCTCGGGGTAGCGCAGCCATTGTTCGGGATTATAATCGCCGCCATGCAGCAGCTTCGGAAATTTCGGTGTAAGGGGTCTCATAATAAAATACCTCCGTCAGCGCGACTTCCCGCGCGTAATCTACACCCAGTATACAGGTTGTACAGACAAACTTCAAGAGTGAGTTTCACATTCTTCATTCTTTAGTCTTTGCCACGTTCTTATGCGCATGTAATAAAGAAAAGCGCACAGATTTTGTTTTCTGCACGCTTTTTAGCTTCATATTTTTCTGAAAGGCTTCTTTTATTCGCCCGCTTTACTTTGGCTTGTGTCAAGCTCTCTCGTCAGCTTATGCATTCTCAAAAAATACGTCGTGACAAGCAAAATAGCCGCACCGGCCCAAGCAGTGATCTCCGCATAGAAAATACCCTCCTGCCCGATAATAAGCGGCAGAAACAACGCCACGCCAATACGCATCAAAAATTCCATGATGCCCGAAGCCATCGGCATGATGGTATCGCCAAGCCCCATCAGCGCGGAGCGGTAAATGTGCAGCATATAGAGGATAGACAGACAAATACTCATGATATTAAGATAGTGTATTGCCACCTGCGACGAGATCGACACTTCCTCCGCCGTGCCGGAAATAAACAGTGCGATGCCGTATTTTCCGAAAATCAGCACAAAAACCGTAATGACGACCGAGGTCAGCAAAGCGATCCACGTTGCGGAGTGCATACCCTTTTTCACGCGGTCTAAAAGCCCCGCGCCGAGATTCTGCCCGACATACGTCGTCACGGCGTAGCCGAACGAAACGGCGGCAATCTCCAAAATACCGTACAGCTTATTCGTTGCCGTAAAGCCCGCCACGAACAGCGTGCCGTAGCGGTTGACGACCGACTGCACCACCATGCCGCCCACGGCGATGATAACATTCTGTGCGGCGACCGGCGTACCGAGCCCCAAAAGACGCTTTGCTATTTCCGGATTGAGCCGGAAATACTCTTTTTTCAGGTGGATGACCTTCACGTGCAGCACAGCGCGCAAACAGTAAAGCGCTGCAAAAAGCTGTGCGATGACCGTTGCGACGACCGCACCCGCAATGCCCCAGTGGAACACCATAACAAACAGCAGATCAAGCCCGACATTCAGAATAGATGCAATGACCATGGCATACAGCGGTGTTTTGCTGTCGCCGAGCGCACGCAGGATGCTTGCAAGCACGTTATACGCCATGATGATGGGTATACCCGCAAACATGATGCGCAGGTATGTGAACGCGCCGCCGATGATCTCCTCCGGCGTGTTCATGGCGCGCAGCACGGGTGCCATGGCGACTTGGCTCAGAATGACAGTCAAGATTGAAATGACCGCCGAAAGCGAGATCGTCGCGCCAATGGAACGGTTAAGACCCTCGTGGTCTTCCGCGCCGAAACGCTGCGCCATGTAAATGGAAAAGCCCTGCGCAAATCCTTGGATAAGCCCCAGCACGAGCCAGTTCAGCCAGTCCGCCGCACCGAGCGCCGCCAGCGCGTTTACGCCGAGCGCCTGCCCCACAATGGCGGTATCCACCACCGTGTAGAACTGCTGAAACACGTTGCCCAGCATCAGCGGTATCGCAAAGGTGAAAATCAGCTTTGCAGGGCTGCCTTTTGTCATATTTTGAATGCGTTCTGTTTTTGCCATAAACCCCTCATGATTTCGCCGAAAGTTTTTCCGGCAATTTTTGAATACGAATGTAATATGTCACGCACAGCAGTGCCGCCGCGCCGAACCACGCGGAGACCTCTGCAATGCAGATGGAAAGAAAGCCCAGATTGAACACTTTAGAGAGCACGAGCACAACGGAAATGCGCAGAATTAGCTCCAGCGCGCCGGAGAGCATCGGCACCACCGTGTCGCCGAGACTTTGCAGGGAAAAGCGGTAGACGAACAGCAAACCCAACACCCACATCATCGCACCGCAACACAGCAAATACGGATACGAAGCTTCGATGACCGCCTGCTCCACGCCGGAGACGAACACCGCCGTCAGTTGGCGGCCGAACAGAATCATTGCGCCGCCGATGAAGAAATCGACGATGAGCACCATCAAAATGCCGCGGCGCACGCCGACTCTAATGCGGTCAACGCGTCCCGCGCCGAGGTTCTGCCCGACATACGTGCCAAGGGATAACCCGATGATGTTGCACGGCTGTTCCGCAAGACCGAAGATTTTCGAGCCCGCCGTATATGCCGCCACAATCGTAGAACCTAAACCATTCACAATGCCCTGTAAGATCATACCGCCGATCGCCGTAATGGAATTCATAATTCCGACCGGCAAACCAAGCTTCAATAAGCCGAAAATAATAGACTTATCCATGCGCTTTTCGCCGGTTTTAAACCGCAAAACCGTCATACGGCGCAACACGAAAAGACACATCAGGCCGGAAAGCAGCTGTGCCAAAACGGTCGCCCACGCAGCGCCGGCTACACCCCATTTAAAGGCCATGACAAACAGAATGTCCAGCCCGATGTTCACTGCCGAACTGATGAGAATGATAATGAGCGGCGACATGCTGTCGCCGAGCGCTCGAAGAATACTCGAAAGCATATTGTAAAACACCGTCGTGAAAATACCGATGAAAATAATGCGGATGTACAAAAGTGCGTCGTCGAAAATATCGGTCGGCGTACCCATCAGTGTCATGAGCGGGCGCGAGAAAATGAGACTTAACGCCGTGATGACCGCCGCGCTCATAAAACCGAGGTAGCCCGCGTTCATCACCGTGCGGCGCATGTCGCTTTCGTCGCCTGCGCCGAAGCGTTGCGAAATCAAAATGGAATACCCGTGCGTCAAACCGTTGATGAAACCAAAAATAAAGAAATGTACCGAACCCGTGGAACCCGCTGCCGCAAGCGCGTTGACGCCTACACCGCGGCCGAGCACCATAGCATCCGCCACAGAGTATAACTGCTGAAACACATTGGCAACGAGCAAAGGCAGTGCAAATGCCAACAAAAGCTTTACCGGGCTGCCCTTCGTCATATTGCGAACCACAAAATTGCTCCCTTCAAAAGACACTTTAGCTACCATTATATCGGATAAAATGCTGCAATTCAATGCCTGTATGTCATTTTCAAGGGGTGTAAACGCCGAATTTTTCTATTCTTTTTTGGCTAATTTGGCGTGGTTTCGGCTTCAGCAACAAGCCGTGTAAAAAAGCAGCGCCATGCAAAAGCCGCACAGCGCCGCGTGAATTTTGTTCAATCAAACGATGTAATCGACCGCAACCGCCTTTTCGCGAACTGTCGCAACATAGGTCTTCACCGTGTTGCAGTGGTACGGGTCTTTCTGGTATTCTTCGAGCGCCTCGGGGCTCTCGAGCGTAACGGTCAGGCAGACGTCAAAGGAACGCTCGGAGTGGAGGAAATCCGCACCGGCTTCCACGTCAAGTGTCTGCGGCACGCGGCCCTTCATCGTCATAAAAAGATCGCGCAGCTTTTCGCACTGCTCCTTGGAATTGTCCTTGAGCTTGATCATTAAAACATGCTTTACCATTTGAAAAACTTCCTTTCGGATAAAATTATTGCATAGCTAAAGAAAACCATGGTTAAAAGGTTTGTTCAAGCTTTTTCAAAAGCTTGCAGGTTCTTAGGGCAGCGCCCTACGTCGCTTTCCGCAGAAAGCGAAATCTTTTTGCGTTCGCAAAGTCAGGAAGGGAGGACGAAACTTCCGGTGGGCGTTTCGTCCGAGGGAAACCCTACTAAGGGGTTTCCCTATGAACTTGTAACACAAGTTCATAAAAATCGAACCCAGTCTTCCCCGAAAGGCGGCCAAAGCCGCCTTTAAAAAATCGACTTATTCTATCTAACCCCCGAAACCGCCCTGTCGAGCGCGCCCAAGTCCTTGTGAATCCGCACATCGCGCAGACCGGCGGCTTCAAACAGCACCTTTACCGCCTGCCCCTGCGTCTCACCGATTTCTACGGCAAGCACGCCGTTCGGATGCAATTTTTTCGCCCAAATATCGCAGATCGCGCGGTAGAAGATGAGGCCGTCCGCGCCGCCGTCCAGCGCCGTTTTCGGCTCTTTCTGCACTTCGCGCTGCAAAAGCGGCAGCTCGCTTGTCTCAATATACGGCGGGTTCGACGCGATGAAATCGAACCCATCCGGCAGCGTCTCCGCAAAAGCTTTATCTAACATGTCACCCTTTACCGCCGTCACCGGCAGCTCCGGGTAACGCGCCAAATTCTCGTTTAAATAGTTGAATGCGCTGTCGTACAGCTCCACTTCCGTCACTTCGGCGTGTGCTTCTTTCGCGATGGAAAGCCCCACCGCACCCGTGCCGGCGCAAAGGTCAAGCCCCTTCGGCAAATTCTCGGTTTTCGACAGACGCTTGCACACTGCTTCCACCAAAACAGCGGTGTCCTCGCGCGGAATCAGCACGCCCTCTCCGCAGGAAAGCGTCAGGCTCATAAAGTCCCACTCGCCAAGCAGATATTGCAGCGGCTCGCCCGTTTTGCGCTTTTCGAGCGCGGAAAGCACCGCTTGCTCCGCTTCAGACTCCGCCGGCTTATCGCCGTGCAACAATAACTCTGTGCGGTTCGCGCCGCAGAAATGCTCCAAAAGGCACGCGGCTTCAAACGTCGGGTCTTCCGTGACGGGTTCAAGCGCCGTCTTCGCTGCGCGGTACAGCTCGTTCAGCGTCATCGGATAATATCCTCGCCGTTTTCCGGAATAACCGCTTTCATCGCCGCAATAGCGGCTTCCATCATCTTGTCGGTCGGCTCTTTTACGGTCAAACGCTGAAACCACAGGCCCGGCGCCGCAATGATGCGCGTCAGCACGTTATCGTACTTGCCGCAAAGCTTGATGAGCTCATAACCGATGCTGACAACGATCGGCAGGCACAAGAGCTTACAGAATGTGCGCAGGAACGGATTGGAAAACGGAATGAAAAAACCGATGATGATGCCGAGCAAAAGCATTAAGATCATAAAGCTGGAGCCGCAGCGCGGGTGGAAGCGCTTTTGCTTCCGCACATTTTCCACGGTGAGCGGCAGGTCGTTTTCATAGCAGAAAATCGTCTTGTGCTCCGCGCCGTGGTAGCGGAATGTGCGGTCAATTTCCGGCATTTTAGAGATGACAACAATGTACAGTACAAAAATGACGATACGTAAAAGGCCCTCAAACACCGAACGCCAACCACTGATGCCGTCGCCCGTGAGCATCATCAGCCCGTTAAAGAGCACCGCCGGCAAAAAGAAGAACAGCAGCACCGCAAGCACCACGCCCAGCACACCGCCCACGGCGACGACCGCATTCATCACCTTGTCTCCGAATTTCTTTTCGAGCCACTTTTCAAATTTCGAGGGCTCTTCCTCTTCCTCGCCGCCCACTTTATCCGCCGAAAGCGTCAGCGCCTTCATACCGAGGCGCAGAGTATCCACCATAGAGAACACGCCGCGTATAAACGGCTTTTTCAAAATGGGGTATTTTTCGCGCAGCGACGGCGTGGAAACCTCCTCCGTTGTAATATTTCCGGCTTCGTCACAAAAAGCCGCTACGTTTTTCTTCGGGCCAACCATCAAAATGCCCTCAAGCAAGGCCTGCCCGCCGATAGATGTTACGCGTTTTGCCATTCTTTCTCCTTTTGCTTATAAACAATATTTAATCCTGTTTTCTTTCCACGACCTGCACCTGCGCGGTGGCGGTGGGAATCTGCGTTGTATTGGAAAGCTCGGGATTCATCTCAAGCTTTTTCATGGTCGGTATCGTGATGATGACCGTGGTGCCCATGCCTTCTTCGCTGTCAATATCAAGCGAGCCGGAGTGCAGCTCCATGATCTCATTTGCGACGGCGAGGCCGATGCCGTTGCCGCGCACGTTTTGGTTTGCTTTGTAGAACTTCTTTTTGACGTTTGGCAGATGCTCCGCCGGGATGCCGCAGCCACTGTCCTTAATGATGACGCGGATAAACCCGTCGTCCTCATACGCGGAAACGCGCACCGTACCACCGGGATTCGTGTATTTCAAAGCGTTGTCGATGACGTTGATGAACACCTGCCGCAGGCGATTCACATCGCCCAAAATCGGCGAAAGCATCGTGTCTTCCTCATCGTAAATGAGGTTTTTATGCTCCGTTCGCGCGCGGTCGGTGAACATATACACGGCCTCATCCAGCTCCGCCAAAAGATCGATCTTCTTGAGGATCAGCCGCATTCTGCCGCTTTGCATGCGGGAGAAATCCAGAAGCTCCTCCACCATGCCGGAAAGGCGTTCTGCCTCGCGCACGATGACGTTCATGCCCTTATCATACGTTTCGCGGCCGATGCCGCCTGTTTGCAGCGTTTCCGCCCAACCCTTAATAGCCGTCAGCGGTGTGCGCAACTCGTGCGAAACAGAGGAAATGAAGTCGTTTTTCATTTTTTCCGCTGTGCCAAGCTCTGCCGCCATGTCGTTGATGGAGTCGCACAGTGCGCCGAGCTCGTCGTCCTTCTCTTTCTTGACGCGCACGTCAAAATCGCCCTTTGCGATTTTTTCCGCCGTAGCATTGAGTTCCCGAATGGGCGTGATAATAGACCGCACGAAATAAATGCCCGAAAGCGTGACGAGCACCAAAATAAGCACACCGATACCAATCAGGACCAGCACAACATACGTAATCTGCCGGTCTGCGCGCTCCATAGAGACGATGTATCGCACCGCGCCGAGCACCGCGCCGTTTGCGCCGCGCGCCACGCGCGAGACGGCCATGACCTTCTCGCCGCTTGCGAGCTTGCCGATCCAATAGCCGTACCCGTTTTCGCTGTGCAAGGCACTTTCAAAATCGGGCTTGCTCTGGTTTTGGTCCGGCGCAAAGCCGGAGGATGTAGACAAAATGCTGCCCGAACGCGAGACCGCCATGACCTCCATGAGGTCTTTATCCGGGAAATTTTCGGTGTAGCTTCTGGCTGCAGCGTTAAACTCGCTTACGGTTTTCATGCTGCCGGAAAGCACGGTGGGCAGCTCGTCGCTGCGACCGATGAGCGTCATTTGTATGCCGTTATAGGCATAGCTCTGCACAACGAAAGAAAGCGCCGCAATACAGGCTGTAAATAATAAAATCATCACACCGAGGCTGTTAAACAGCCAGCGTCTTGCGATACCTTTTTTGAACACGCGCTTTCCTCCTTTCTGTGCTTCTTTTTGTAGTTACCAGTATTTTTAAATGACTTGCCCTGCAAGTCATCAGAAAACCCATGCAACTGGGTTTTCTGCGGTTCAACAGTCCACCGGACTGTTGAACCTACTTTCCTAGTTTTTTATTAGGCAAAAAGATTTCGTCGTCTGCGGACGACGCCTCAGGGCCTTGCCCCGAGACCCCATAAACTTTCTGAAGAAAGTTTAATCAAAGACTTCATTCGTTTGCTTTCACGCAACCTTTTGATTACTTATCCCACCGATAGCCGATGCCCCACACGGTGACAACATGTCTCGGGTTCGAGGGCTCGTCTTCGATCTTCATTCTCAATCTGCGAATATTCACGTCTACGATTTTTTCCTCACCGACATATCCGCTGCCCCAGACGTGCTTTAGAATTTCGGAGCGTTTTAACGCCTTACCGGCATTTGAGATGAAGTATTCCATGATTTGAAACTCCACCTGTGTCAGCTCCACGGGGTTGCCGTCTTTTGTGAATGAGCGGTTGCGCAGGTTCAGCACGAAGCGGCCGGAGCGCAGCTCTTCGGAGAAATTCGGCTCTGCGGCTCTCGTAAACTGTGCCACACGGCGGTAAACGGCGTCCACGCGCGCCACAAGTTCTGAGGGGCTGAACGGCTTCGTCACATAATCGTCCGCGCCCATCATCAGGCCCGTCACCTTGTCCATTTCCTGTGTTTTCGCCGTCAGCATGATGATGCCGATGGTCGCGTTTTTCTGTCTTAATTCCTTACATACGGCAAGGCCGTCCAGACTGCCGGGCATCATGATGTCCAGCACGGCCACGTCAAAATCGCCGCCGGCCTGCTCGTACACGCGCAAGGCTTCCTCCCCGCTTGCGGCTTCCACGCAGTCGTACCCCGCGCGCTTTAAATTGATGACCACAAACTCGCGGATATTCTGCTCGTCCTCTGCCACCAATATCTTTTTCATGTTCGTTTCCCCTTTCTGTCCCCCATTTTCAGTCTATATTTATTCCAACACTTCAAATCCGCTTTGCAGCGTTTTTTTGTCGCTTTCCGCCATGGAATCGTCCAAAATGCGCAGCACATACACGCGCCCGGCGGAGCTGCTCAACAGAATATCTTCGTCATCCTGTTCTTTTTCCGCCCAGTCTTCCTCCGTATATACCCGAATGGAGAACTTATCCTCCCGGCCGAGGTAATTGCCGTTAAAGCCGATCTGTGTATATGTAAAGAATGTCGCTGTGCGGGTCACGGTGTCATTTTGGCAGCCGTAGTTATCTTCGCTGCTCGGCAAAAACAGGTTGTAGTTTTCCGCCGTATTCAAAATACTCGTGCACACCGGCGTCAACGTGTTGTCCTGTAAGCTATACGTGTTCCACGTGATGACATACCCGGTGGAATCCGCCGTCGTTTCGCTGCCGTTTATCGTCAACTCCGCCGTTGGAATCTCCAAAATGCCGTCTTTATTCACATCGCGCGAGACCGCTGCGGCCGCCGTTGGCCGATCCGTCGCGTTTTCTTCGTTCGATAGCGGCGAAATGAGTCTGTCCGACGCTTCGTCATACCCAATGACCTGCGTCAGCATGTGCCCGTCCGCTTTCACGCCGTCCAGCACCGCTGCGCGCCGCCAGGAATTTACCTGCGAAAAGCTTACGGAGGTGTAACGCGTCACCGCCGCATCGAGCGGCACGGTTTTGGAGACATACGGCTGGTCGCCGTCAAAGCGGTATAACCCGCCAAGCGCCATAATCTCCTCTCCGCTCGTCTGCGCCGCCTGCAAAACGAACAACTCTTTTATATTGTCGCTGTCAAAATCCGTCAGCAGCATTTCGCTGTAAGAGACCGTTGTCATGGAGAATTCGCGGATCGTGTCTCCGTCCACATAATAAACCGAAACGCTTGCCGTCGCCGTGAGCGGATCTCCCCAGCCCACGATGATCTCGTCCATACCGTCGCCCGTCAGGTCACCGAAAAACACCTTGTCCACCTGCGTTGCCGCCGAGGTAAACCGCGCCATAGAGTTCCAAACACCGTCCGTGTTTTTCTTAAAAAATTCCAGCCGCGTGCCGCCCGCATCGCCGTTTGCACAGAAGCTCACGACCTCCGAAGTGCCGCACCCGTCTAAATCGCGCGAGATGATCGCCGAGCGGTAATCGCCGTATTTCGGGTAAACAAGCGTCACGTCACCCACGCCGCCGCCCATCAGGGCATATATCGCTTCTCTGTCTGCCGTCGTCTTTGGCGGAGACATCAGCGCTTGCGCATCAAGACCCGTCAGCTCGCTGCACCCCGAAAAAGAAAGC
>ULUJ01004916.1_pt1 | contig 10028 bp, 10 predicted proteins | sample 1958381 | NCBI WGS metagenome assembly ULUJ01 (sample SAMEA4835757, study PRJEB28245) | human gut metagenome | biome: gut microbiome; material: fecal sample | place: Denmark | collected 2008 | reverse complement strand
CTTTTTATGATAATGCAGGCAGTCGGCCTTGCGGATACCGTCACCGTTGAAGCCGCCGAGAGCGGAATTGAGCTGAGCTGCTCCGAGCCGAAGCTGCCCTGCGGGGAGAAAAATATTGCATATAAGGCCGCCAAGGCTTTCTTTGAAGCGACGGGTGTTAAAGGCGGCGTCAGGCTGCATATTGATAAGCGAATCCCGTTTGAAGCGGGGCTTGCGGGCGGCAGCGCCGACGCTGCGGCAACTCTAGTCGGCTTAAATGAGCTTTACGGCTTGCCGCTCGGCGAGCGTGAACTGTGTGAGATCGGCCTCAGGGTCGGCAGCGACGTGCCGTTTTGCATTGTCGGCGGCACCTGCCTGTCACAGAAATCGGGCGGCGTGCTCTCTTATCTCAAGCCGCTCAAGCAATGCAGCATAGTCATATCGAAGCCCGTCAAGGGCGTTTCCACCGCCGAGGCCTACTCTGCGGCGGACAGTGTCTATCTCTATCACCCCGACAGCATGAGGATGCTCGACGCCTGTGAAAGGGGTGATTTCGGCGGCATTTGCAGATACGCCGGCAATGTCTTTGAGCAGGTGGTAGAGGTGGTCGAGAGGGTCGAGATAAAGCGAATAATGCGTGAGGAGGGCGCAGCTCTTGCTCAGATGAGCGGCAGCGGCCCGAGCGTATTCGCCCTGTTTGAGGATGAAGCCGCGGCAGCGAGATGCGCCGAGAGGCTTCGCCCGATATGCCCGCAGACATATGTAACTTATCCGCTCGAACGCGGTGCAGCAGTAATAAAGAAAGGCAAAGGAGCTTCAAAATGAAAAAGGCTATTTCCGTTTTGCTCAGCGTACTTATCATCACAGCCTCCGCAGCCGCGGGCTTAACGGCCCTTGCCTCGGATGACGGGCTCAGGATAGCCGTTGCCTCCGACCTCCACTATCTGCACACCGGGGAGGAGCTGGAGGGCAATATTGACGACGAGATATATTGGTATGCCAACAGACGTGCCGCCATGGAGACCGAGAGCGGCTTCATCATTGACTCGTTTCTCGCTCAGTGCGCCGCCGATGAGAGCTGCGATTATGTTCTCATCTCGGGAGACCTTGCCGATTCGGGCAAGAAATATATAGAGGATCACGAGACCGTAGCGGCGAAACTGCGTGCATTTGAGCAGGCGACGGGCAAGGATGTATTTGTCATCAACGGCAACCATGACGCCGGCAATTGGGGCACGAGCCTTGAGGATTTCAAACGCATATATGCCGAATTCGGCTATGATAAAGCGATAACAGAGCCTCGCAGCGACTGCTCATACGCCGCCGATCTCGGCAGCAAATACAGGCTCATCGCTCTCGACTCCTGCGACCCGGACGCCTCCACTGCGGACGGCATGAGCGCCGAGAAGCTCGAATGGGTACACGCTCAGGCAAAGGCTGCAAAGGCGGACGGCAGATATCCTATACTTATGATGCACCACAACCTGCTCGATCACATGCCGCTTCAGAGAATATTCAGCAAGAATTTCATAGTCCGCTTCCACAATACAACAGCGGAGCTTTTTGCCGATTGGGGCATCAGAGTGGTGCTGTCGGGTCACGAGCATTGCAGTGACGCGACCGTCTACACAAGCGCGCTCGGCAATAAAATTTATGACTTTGTCACCACTTCGCTCACCATGTACCCGCTTCAATACAGAATTATTGACTTCACCGATGAAAGGATAAGCTACGCCGCCGAGACGGTCAGATCAATTGATACGGCAGCTCTTTCCGCCGCGGTCAAGGGCTACTCCGAGCGGCAGCTTGCGCTTATGAATGAGGACTTAAGCTCATATGCGCTCGGCTTCCTCAAGGCGGGCGTGCAGTACAGGCTTGCCCTCTCGCTCACTATGGAGAAGATGGGCATCAGCGAGGATGATTTCTATTATGACCTCGTCAAAATCGCCGTTACGCGCATGACAGATATACTTGAAATGCCGCTTTACGGCGAGGGCAGCGTTCAGCAGCTTGCCGCCGAGTATAATATCGAGATACCCGACAGCGATTATATAAACGGCTGGGATCTTGCGACCGACCTTGTCGCTGCCCACTATGCGGGCGAGGAATCCAAGACCCTTGACAGTCCGGAGGTCACGATATTGCTCAGAACCGTGGCGCTGATACTGAAGGACGTGCCTTCAACCGTAAACGACGAGGTGCTTCTCAAGTCGGCGAACGACCTGCTCTCAAAGATAGGCATCGACTCGATATCGGGCGATCTTTCACGCTTGACCGCGAAGGTGTTCGGCGCGGTTACGCCTGGCAAGTATTTTATAGTTGCCCTCATTTCGCCGATACTTTATGAATTCGCCTTTGACAGCGACGGCGTGAATGACAATAACGGCTCCATCGAGGGCTGCGGAGCCTCTCAGAGCGCGCCGCAGAACGTGATGGCGAATGTCAATCGCATTCTCGGCAGGGTTTCGCTGTATTTCTCATTCTTTATCGGTTATATGCTTAAAATGATAGGATTAAAATAATAAAAGTATTAAATAAAAAAGGAGGACGATTATGAGAATAATAACCATCAGCCGTGAATTCGGCAGCGGCGGGCGTGAGCTCGGCAAACGCATTGCGGATATTTTAGGCTTTGATTACTATGACAGCGAGATAATCACTGCGGTCGCCAAGCAAAGCGGCCTCGACCCGAGATATGTCGAGCATGAGCTGGGCGATCACGGCTGGCAGCAGTTCCCCGTGACCTATCACAGCACGATCGCCTCCGTAGCCTATATTCAGTCGGGGCGGATAGAGCTTCTGCTCGAGCAGAGGAAGGTCATTGAGCAGATAGCGCAGCTCGGCAAGGATTTCGTGATAGTCGGGCGCAACGCCGACGTTATCCTTGAGGATTACGACCCATTCAACATCTTTGTCTGCGCCGATATGCAGGCGAAGATCGACCGCTGCATGGAGAGAGCGCCTGCGGACGAGCACATCACCGCCAAGGAGATGCGCCGCAAGATAAAGCAGATAGACAGGCAGCGCTCGCAGACAAGGGCGGTCATATCCGGCTCGGTGTGGGGCGACCCCAAGGGCTACGACCTGACCGTCAACACTACAGATTGGAGTATAAAGGAGTTAGCGCCGGCGGTGTCGGATTTTGCCCTGCGCCGGTTTGAGAGAGGAAAATGAGACCGACGCTCGTCACTTTGAGCAAAAAAGCACGTTGGAGGAGATATTTATGGAATACAACAGATTCAGCAATACGATAGTTGCGAGGCTCGACAGGGGCGAGGAGATACTTGACCGCCTTAAAGCGATCGCCCTTGCGGAGGATATAAAGCTCGCGGGCGTGCAGGCGCTCGGCGCGACGGACAGCTTCACCGTCGGCGTTTATAATGTTGAAACGCAGCAATACAAGGCGAATGAATTCAGCGGCAGCTTTGAGATAGTTTCGCTCACGGGCACGGTGAATACAATGAACGGCGAATACTACAGCCACCTGCATATGAGTGCGGGCAACGAGCGGGGCGAGGTATTCGGCGGCCACCTCAACAGGGCGGTGATAAGCGCCACCTGCGAGATGATAATCACCGTTATAGACGGCGAAGTCGACCGCTTCCGTGACCCCGAAACGGGTCTTAACCTCTTCAAATTCTGAAAACCGCAAAAAATCAAGGCTGCGAGCTTAATGCCCGCAGCCTTTAGAATTATAGTACCTTGTGAAACAAAACTCAAAGGGATAAATTACGATAAAAATCAGCGGCCGCCGAGAAGCGACCGCTTTTGCTTTTAACCCGGATAGATTGAAATGTCTAATGAGAATTTTGCGCTCTCCGCCGCCGCGCGAAGCTCGCATTTGCCTTCGACCCCGCTGAGGGGGAGACTGTTGAATAAGCCCGTCGGGATATCAAGGACTATTTTTCCGTCGCAGATAACATAGATGCGCACATTGCCGCTGTTGACGGTGACAGCGCCTGTGAATTCATAGGTTTCGCCGGCTTTCACCGTGAATTTATCCAGCGTCTTTACGCCGGACATTTTAAGCGGGAGAAAATAGACCATGTTTTTATAGTGGCTGATCGATGAGCCTTGGGTAAGACATTTCGGGTGCGGTGAGACCAGCTCCTCCTCGGTCAGAGTGCAGAGCGAGGTGTCCTCGGCGCCGTTGGTGTCTTCGATATGCTACACACTTGAGCAGGAGCAGAGCGGCAGGAGCAGCAGAGCGGCCGCGAGCACGGATGCAATTATTCTTTTCATTTTTTAGCCTTCATTTTGACAAGCTCACGGTAGCTTATAAGCTCTACGCCGTGATCCTTGAGGTATTGGTGCATCTCGGGGTCCTTGAGCAGCTGATATTCCCAGACCCTGCACTGCCATGCGTTCGTGATGCCTTTGAGCTCGTCGCTCTCGACAGCGGGGTGGACGAAGGTCTCGGTTATGCCCTCGGGCAGGTTGCCCCAAATGCTGAGGATGTGCTTTTTATACGCCTCGTAGCTGTCTCTCATGCCGGGTACGCTCCAGTCGGGGAAGAGCAGGTAGTCGGGCATCGGCACGCCGTATCTCTTGCCCCAGAGCCTTGAGAGGAGGGTGGAGGCCTTCAGCAGGAAGTAGGGTGTGCCCTTGGGGCAGACACGCTTATCCGCCGAGGTATACATTCTGTAGCCGTAGCCGTAATCGCCGCAGATACGCAGCGCCATCTTGAGAAATGAGAAGCGCCCCGTCTGATTGCCGTAAAGCGAGCCCATGTGATTGTCGACGTGGGAGGGCTTCATGCCCATTGCGAGCGCCTTGTCTATCTGCGCCCTGACCTCGGCCTCAACTTCTTTATATTTTGTGTGCTTCTCCACCTCGTCGCTCTCGGGCCACATATAGCCCTCGGGGTCGAGCAGGCTCTTGCCGTCGGTCAGCGGCTTCCAGCGGTATTTCTTCCATTCGCTGGTGAGGGTGGTGTGGATGCCTATCGCATACTGCGGGTTGTCAATGGAGAACTGCACGGCCTCCTCGGCGGCGGGGCAGGGCATCATAATTGTTGCCGAGAGCAGGTCGCCGGACTTAAACAGCTCAAATACGGCTTCGTTTGCGGATTTGCACATGCCGAAATCGTCGGCGTTGAGGACAAGATATTTTTTCATTCGCCTTTCTCCTTCAAAAAAGATAAAATATTTCCAAATAAGTTATAACAGTTTTGCGCCGTCAAGTCAAGTTATTTATATTTCAAGGCCGAAATCCGCGTTATAACCCCGTGTAAAAGAGGCAATACTGATATTGAATCAATTACAGCGGGGTGATGATTTGCAATTCAATAAGGTCGAGATCTGCGGAGTTAACACGGCGAAGCTCAAGGTGCTCAAGGAGAGCGAGAAGATGGAGCTGCTCAAAAAAGGCCAGGGCGGGGGATAAAAAGGCGCGTGAGGAGCTTGTCATCGGCAATCTGAGGCTCGTGCTGAGCGTTATCCAGCGGTTCGCAAACAGGGGAGAGAACCCCGACGACCTCTTTCAGGTCGGTTGCATAGGGCTGATAAAGGCGATAGACAATTTTGATATCGGGCTTGACGTGCGATTCAGCACCTATGCCTGCCCGATGATAATCGGCGAGGTCAGGCGGCATCTGCGCGACAATAACCCTGTCAGGGTCAGCCGCTCGCTCAGGGATACCGCTTACCATGCCATGCAGGTCAGGGAGAGACTGATGAACGAGCTTGAGCGTGACCCGACCCCCGAGGAGATAGCCAAGGAACTGGGCATTGACCGTGAGGAGGTCGTGATAGCGCTCGACGCCATTGTGGAGCCGCTCTCGCTCAACGAGCCGGTCTATTCCGACGGCGGCGACACCATCTATGTGATGGATCAGATAGGCGACAGGGAGAGTGAGGAGAGCTGGCTTGACGAGATATTGCTGCGCCAGGCGATAGAGGAGCTGAATCCAAGAGAGAAGAAGATACTTTTCCTGCGCTTCATGCAGGGCAAGACCCAAATGGAGGTCGCGGGGGAGATAGGTATCTCGCAGGCGCAGGTCTCACGCCTCGAGAAAGGCGCAATCAAGAAGATAAAGGATAAAAACAAGGCGTAAAAAATCGGGCTTCAAGAGTATCGAAGCCCGATGGTCTTTATTTCAATTCAACATCCGCATAAATCGCGTAGTGGTCGGAGTAATACTCGCTGCCGAAGGTCTTATTGAGCACTCGGAATTTGACGGGCTTCACCGTGTCCTTATCAACGAAGATAAAGTCTATCGTCGTGTGATATTTATCCGGCTCGAAGTAGTGGAAGGTGTAGCAGCGGTCGCTGTCCGGCGCCATGGTGCGGGCGTCGCCCATGTTGCCGCTTATCATCGTCATGTAGCAGTCCGAGCCTTGCTCTACGTTAAAGTCGCCGGTGCAGACCACGGGCAGCCCGCCGAAGTCGGCGGCTTTCTTGCTTATCATTTTTGCGCCGTTGACCTGAGCCTCCCTGCCCACATGGTCAAGGTGAGTGTTGAAGTGGACATATTCCCTGCCCGTCGCCTTCTCGGTCAGGCGCACATAGGTGGCTATCCTGATGCAGGCGCCGTCCCAGCCGAGCGACGGCTTGTCGGGGGTCTCGGAGAGCCAGAAGCTGCCGCTGTCTGAGGCGGTGAATTTATCCTTGAGATAGAATACGGCGGCGAATTCGCCGTCCTCTTTGCCGTCGTTTCTGCCGACGCCGACATAGTCGTATTCGGGCAGCCCCTCGGTGAGGGCGTTTATCCAGTCAATATGAGCCTCCTGCACGCCGAAGGAATCGGGCAGGGTCTCTCTTATAAGGCGGCAGACGAGCGGCGCTCTGAGGGTCCAAAAGTGCGGCTCCCTGCCATAGCAAAGGACGTTGAATGACATTATTCTGAACATAAATATACCTACTTTCTTATTTATTAAAGAGAGTCATTTCGACTACAACGGGGTGATGGTCGGAGGCGTACATACCGTCATACTGAGTCTTGTCGATGGTGTAGCTCTCGACCGAGGACACAAAATCATTGACAAAGACGAAATCTATCGCCTTGGGTCTCGTCAGCTCAACGAGAGACGAGTAGCCGTGATATGTGCCGCTGCTTACCATGTATTTTGCAAGGTATTTTGAGTCGTTCATGCCCGACTCAAGTATCTTCTGATACATTCCCGAGCCTTCGCTGTCGTTGAGGTCGCCCGTGAGCAGCGCGGGGATGTCGGGGCAGAGCTTCGCTATCCTCGATGAAACGAGGGCGACGGATTCGTTCCTCGCAACGATGCCGAGGTGGTCAAAGTGAGCGTTGAAATGGGCGTAGGTGAAGCCTGTTTTCTTATCTTTAAGTATAGCGTAGGAGCAGACCCTGTTGCAATAGGAATCCCAGCCCTTTGACACCTCGTCGGGGGTGTCGGAGAGCCAAAATGTGCCAGAATCCACAAGGTCGAATTTGTCCTTCTTATAGAATACGGGGCTTGCCTCGCCGCCGTCGCCGTTCCTGCCGACGCCTACATGAGCATATTCGGGCAGCGCCTCGATAAGAGCCTCGTACCAGCCCTCATCGCATTCCTGCACGCCGAAGGAATCGGGCATATTCCTGCGGATATTCTCAACGACAAGGGGACGGCGCTTCTCGGGGGCGTGCTTGCCGAAGCCCATGACATAGATGTTGTATGTCATTATCTTGACGCTTTGGGCGGCCTTTGCCTTCGGCATAGTTTCAGGGTTCACGCAGGTGACCGGAGCGAAGGTGTAAAACAGGGTGATGATCGCAGTCATGAATGCTACGAGCTTGTCAAACATTTTCACTTTCTCCTTTTTCTGATTTATTTAACGGCGTTTTCGAGCGCCGTGATATCCAGGATCTCAATGCCGGGCGCGGTCTTTATAACATTGTAAATGTCGCCGAGCATAGCCTTAGTGCCGCCCGCCGTGTTGCTTTCGCAGTTAAGCACGATTATCGGGTCGTGAACGCTCAGCCGCAGCAGGAACCAGCCGTCGCCGCAGCTCTTGTCGGCGTTGATGCGTATGCCCTCATAGTTGTCGGGGCAGGCGCTCCAGCCCGCTCGCTCGACGGCAGCCCGCTCGAAGTGGGCGATGACCTTCTCACCGACGGTTCTGAAATCGTCGCAGAGGATCTTGAATCTCAGCTCCCGCTCCTCGGCTGGCTCGGCAAGCCCGTCAATGAGCGATTCAAGGGCCAGCCCGCGCTCGGCAAGGGCGGCAGCCTTGATTATCAGCTTCGTTATCAGATATGCGCCGTCGTCGAGGAAGTAGTTCTCGGCAAACGCGGCGTGACCCGAGGTCTCCATTGCGAGCGGGCATTTAACGCCCTCGGCGCAAAGCTCGAGCTGCTTGTTGATAACATTTCTGTAGCCTCTCTTAAAGCGCAGATGCTTGCCGCCCTTTGCGGCTATGAACGCCGCAAGCCCGTCGGAGGTGACGCTGTCGGTGACTATTGTGCCGCCGGGGCAGCCCTCAAGCGCTATCTCGGAGGCAAGTGCCACAAGGCGGTTGCGGTTTATCTCAAAGCCGTCCTTGCCGACGCAAGCGGCTCTGTCAACGTCGGTGTCAAATATTACGCCGAGGTCGGAATGCGAGCTGACGACCGCCTTTGAGAGGCAGTCCATAGCCTCGGCATTCTCGGGGTTCGGGGCATGATTCGGGAAGTTGCCGTCCGGCTCAAGATAAACGCTGCCGGAGATATCCGCGCCGAGGGGGGCAAGCACGTCGTAGGCATAGAATCCGCCGACTCCGTTGCCCGCGTCGACCGCTATTTTCATCGAGCGCAGCGGATGCAGGCGGTCGGATTCAGAGTCAACGCCCTCGATTATCATATTTCTCAGCAGCTCGGCGTAGCGCTTCATGAAGCCGCATTCAACGCATTCGCCCTCTTCGCTGCCTATCGTGTCGGGCAGCTCGGCGGCGGCCCTGAGTAAATCGGCAATGTCGCTGCCGTCAAGCCCGCCGTCACGGGTGAAGAATTTGAGGCCGTTCCTGTCCTTCGGGTGGTGGCTTGCGGTTATCTGCACAGCGCCGTCGCAGCCCATCTCAACCGTCGTCATAAACATTGCGGGGGTCGAGCAAAGGGAGCAGTCCGCAACGCTCACTCCGTGTGAAGTCAGCGCCTTGACGGCGGCGGCCTTGATGCGCTCGGCGGACAGGCGGCTGTCATGGCCGATCGAGATATAGAGCTTATCCTTGCCCGTGCGGGTCTTGAGCCAATTGACAAAGGCCGCGCAGCAGCGCATGACCATGTCGTCGCTCATATAGAGCGGGTTGCTTTCGTCGCCGAGGGCGTAGCCCCTTATATCGCTTCCGCTTTTGAACCGAGAGAGATCCATACTTTTACTCCTTTTCAAAATATTCGTCCGAAACGCTGAGCAGAAATTTATACATCGGCGTATAAGCCTTATAGGTGTCTCGCATTATTTTTATTATCCTGTCGTCGCCGAGGTCGTCAAGCGCACCCGAGAATTTGATAAAATACATCTCTTTGCAGCCGTAGAATTCCTCAAGCCCCTTCGGGCAGTCGGGCGGCATACGCTTGTAGGTCGACGCGCTGAGCACAGCGCCCGCCTTTTTGCACTTTGCGGCGGCTGCGAGAAATTCGTCCCCGCGCTCGCGCAGAGCTTTGCGAAAGACCTGCATCAGCCCCGCCTCGCTGCCGTACAGACCGACCCCGAGCGAGTATGCGCTCTGAGTGACCTCAAACCACATGCAGGGGTAGCCCCTCCATTCGTTTTTGGGGCGCATGAACATTATCCATATATTGTCGCGGTAGAGCGACTTGTCGTTGGTGTAGCGGGTGTCGCGCCGCACCCTTGAAACCATCCTCGTCGGGATGGTATTCATCAGCGGGTCGACCGAGAGCAGCTCGCCGCCGATAAGCCCCGCAAGCTGACGCATCGGCTCGGTAACGCCCGATTTTATCTCTTCCTTGCGGCTTTCGTAATATTCTTTTGAATTCCTGAAGCGGTTGTCTGCAAGCAGAAAAAGCGCCTCGGGAGTTATTCCTTTGTATTCCATGTCAGATCAAACCTTCTTTTGAGAGCATCTCCGCCGCGAGCATAACGGCGGTCTTGGCGGAGGCAAAGTTGATG
>ULUJ01087825.1_pt1 | contig 10041 bp, 12 predicted proteins | sample 1958381 | NCBI WGS metagenome assembly ULUJ01 (sample SAMEA4835757, study PRJEB28245) | human gut metagenome | biome: gut microbiome; material: fecal sample | place: Denmark | collected 2008 | reverse complement strand
ATCACCGGAAATGCTGAACGGGTATCCGCCGGAATATGCAAGCTTTATTAAACTCTGAAAGCAAGGAATAATATTCATCCGTCCATTCAAACATTCCATTGAGAATACGTTTGCGGACACTCAATAAATGTTGTACGGCAAGTTTTGCGTCCTCACCTTTCCTACAACGTTCCTCGTCTCTGATTGTGTCGAGAATTTCCATCTCTACAGCCTTAATTGCTGGATGATCAAATATTTCTTTAACTGTCATATTTGTGATGTTTATAATAATTATGGTGCAAAATAACAAAAGAGGTGTGCCAACTGTGGGCGCACCTCCATGTAATATTATCAAAATGTTGATACTATAGACTATTTCTTCTCAAAGTCAAGTCGTGATACATTGATAAAACCAATTTTCTTCAAGTCAATGCCATACTTGTTTTTGAAGAGTTGGTTCACCGCATCGTGATGCATCGTTTTGTACAGAGGATGATCCAATGTTGGGGTAACATATTCTACGAACATGCCTTTCTCTAAGTGAACACCATTGTATGTGGTGGTGTCCTTTACTGTAATTTTCCAAATGGCCATAATTTGTTGTTATTTATTAGCTGATTGATATTTCAAGAATGCCCTATAATGATCCATGACTCCTTCATATATATCGGAATTTGATTTCCTGTCACTCGGATGATACGAACAAAATATAAGTGTGCCAGATAGCTTATGATAGTGGACTTCCTTGTGACCTTCAATGCTAATAAGTTCATCTTGTGGATACACATCTAATATGAAGCCGTAAATATAGTGGCTGGCACAAACAATCATAGTTGGTGACAATATCTCTATTTCTCTTTTGAGCAAATCTCCGAAATCATGTAGATGTCGCTTCAATTCTTTAGGGACAAGTTTTCCTCCACCTGGCTGTTTCTTACATTCAACAATAGCAAAGGGGTGGGTATTGAAAAAGTCCTTCACTTCGTCAATATGCTTTGTGACTTCATCATACCACCATGGATTATCATTGTCTGCCTTTGACAATCCCCAAAGGAGATAAGCAATATTCCGCATGAAACGAGGATCTAAATTCCTATTAGCCTCCTTTTTACTTAGTTTCTGTTCTGTTGTATCGTTTACTGTATTTACCAGCCATTCACGAATGTCTTCATCCCACTTCTCTCCCCCTTTCTGATTCTGGTCTTTTAGCAAGAACAAAACACGCTTTGGTGATGAAAACCAGGCGTCTTCATTTTGTTCATTAGGAATACTGTTATACATCAACCCGTCCCTTGTAAAATGAGATGTGCTGTCTGTCGCTTTCATTCTATTGTGCCACTCGATGAAGAGGCCTTCCAACTCTTTTTTAATACTCTTATTCATTGCCGTTGAGTTATTTAAAAATAAATTTTAAACATATTCTAATCAGTTTATTTATAGTATCTCTCTTGCTATCCACGCACATGCCTCCGCATCTGCCAAGGCATGGTGGTGGTTCTTTAAGTCATATCCGCAGCGGGCGGCGATGATGTCGAGGTTGTGATGTCCTCCTGGCCAACGCTTACGAGATGCTATGCAGGTACATTGGAACTCGTAGTCGGGATAATCCATATGATAGACACGGAAGACTGCCTTCAGACAACTCTCGTCGAAAGCCTTGTTATGGGCCACTAAGGGCAATCCCTCAATAAGAGGCTCTATCTGTTTCCATACTTCGGGGAAGACAGGGGCATTGTCAGTGTCTTCAGCACATAAGCCGTGCACCTGACTGCACCAGTAATTATAATACTCCGGCTCGGGCTTGATGAGGGAATAGAACTTATCAACTATCTCCCCACCTCTCACTATCACCATGCCAACAGAGCACACCGACGAGCGCTCGTTATTGGCAGTCTCAAAATCTATTGCTGCGAAGTCTTGCATATTTGATGTTCTTATTGATTGTCTTTATTGATTAGATTGACCACTACTTTCACCATGACATCTTTCTCTTCCGTTCGGCTTTCGGCTATCATCAACGTCAAAGCAACGAGGGTGTTGTCTGCTATACGTTTTCTGCCGTCTGTGGAATACAGGATGCCATTCTTCTCCATGAACCAGAGAAAGAGCATGGCTGCAATACGTTTGTTGCCATCGGTGAACGAGTGATTCTTCACTACAAGATAGAGCAGCATGGCAGCCTTTTCCTCTACTGAGGGATAAAGGTCTTCGCCACCGAAGGTCTGATAAATCTGTCCAATGCTGCTTTTGAAGGAATCATCTTTCTCATTGGCAAACCATTGGCTACCACCAAACTTCACCTTCAAGGCATTGATGGCATCCATGGCATTCTCGTAAGTGGCACGGAATGGTTCTTCTTTGGTCGTCTTCTCAATGCCCAATGTCTGATAGTCGTAGCGATCGAGTGTGTCGAGAGCATAGACATAGTCGGTGATGACATTGAACAGTCCTAAATACTCTCCTTCAGATACCTTGTCTTGGAGGGTGAGTGCACGAGACATCAATCGCACCACATCTTTCAACTCGTCATAGTGGTCGAGGCGACGCTGGTCGATGGCATAGCCTTTGATAAGATACTGCTTTAATATATTGTTAGCCCATTTCCTAAAGACAATTCCATTCCTGCTCTTTACTCTATATCCTACAGAGATAATCATGTCAAGATTATAATAATCAATATTTTGCATTTGAGTATATCCTTCTTTTCTGCCATATTTCTTGGGTGTCGCAAATTTTGCGACTACCGGCTCACCTTCCAGTTCCTCCCTCAATGCGTTATTGATATGTTTTGCTATTGTCTTGTAATCTCTACCATAAAGTTGAGCTATTTGCTCTCGATTAAGCCACACGGTATCTTTCTCCAACTTTACTTCAAGTTGGGTATTGCCGTCATCTGCCGTATAGAGCACGATAGATGAGCCGTTGTTTGCAACAATTCTATTCTCTTTCATTCCAGTTCTTCCTTATTGTATTTATTCCACATCCTTTTTATCTTCCCTGCTATCTCCTTGCGGAGCCAGAGTGGTTCGAGCACTTCCATGTCCTCTCCATTCCATAGTATCTCCTGCTGGAAATCGAACGTAGGGCGAAGGTGATACTCGAAGATGCTGTAGTCATTGTTTTTTTCTGTCTCATGCTGCGATTCATGCAAAGGTAAGTCACGAAGGTAGTTGGCTTGTCCTGTACTCAACTTTAATCTTACCTTTTGTATGTCGCAGTCGCCTCCTGCAATTATGCCAAAACATCCTTCGAAATATTCCTGCGGACAGAACTCCTTCGGATATTCAAACGTATGACTTGACAGGCGTAAGTCGCGGATGCGGTCAAGACAAAAGATTATATCCATATTAGCAGGCCATTTGCGAGCCACCATGTACCATCGTTGGCGAAAGAGTTTTACACACAAGGGCATGACATAATGGTCACGGATGTCCTCTCGCCAATAGTTATAATAGGTAATATGGATGAAGCGGTTTTTCTTCATGGCTTCAAGAATCGAATCCAAATATTCCCGTCCACTCGGCACATCCTCCAATAGAATCCTGTCCTTAATGGATTTATTCTCTGCGAGAGAATTACTGACTGAATAGGTGCTGAGAAGCCAGCTCTCGATGCTACCTCTTCTCATATCCTCTTCGTTGTCTATGTAATATCGGTAAGGTGCTGCCTTTTCGCATTCAATCGAAAGACCGAATGTGTCGAAGATGTTCCATTTCCACTTGTGGAAAGTGCGCTTCAGCAATTCCTCACCGCCACTTAGGTCAACATTGTCCATCCATTGACGGTTGAGTTCCTCAAATGTTATCTTTCGAGCTTTGTAGATGGTTTCCACTATCCACACTAGCTTGTTGGTTTGATTCAGTGCCATATATAATCCATTTTATATACTAATACGAATTTGATGCAAAATTATTGTGTGGGTGTGCCATTTTCGTTCACACCAAGCCGAAAAATAGTACTTTTTCTAATAAATTGAGGATAATTCACTTCAAAATTGATTCAACAAGAGGGAAAAGAAGTGTTCAAAGCACGAACCATTATTGTGGCTCGCACATCGAACGTTTTCGTTAAGCGAAATGAACAAAGTCAAACATGTTTGAACTTTGTCATGGTGAGAAAACGAAGGCAACAGCCAACACTTCTTGTAAAATCAGAAGACGCCGTTAAGCATATTAACCGCATCGACTTTCTTTTCCATCACCACATCGGCATAGATTTCAGTGGTGTGGATGTTGGTATGCCCCAACATCTCACTTGTGGTATAGATGTCACTTCCTGCTGTCAGGATGAGGGTGGCGAAGGTGTGACGGCTGCAATGGAAGGAAATAGATTTGTCTATTCCTGCTTTGGCTGTCATACGCTTCAAGGCACGGTCGGCATTGCAGAGAAGGGGGATGTGTGTGAACACCCTGTCATCAAGTGAGGCGGTGCCACGTTCCGGCATCCATTCCAAAGCCTGCTTCCCCAAAGGAATTACCGCAGATTTCTTCGTTTTCTGCATGGATTGGACATACACTTGTAGCCCTTCCTCTGTCTCTCGGATATCTCGCCAATACAGTTGTAGCAAGTCGCTATGGCGCAAACCTGTAAAGCAGCAGAACATAAATGTCTGCTTCGTAACGGGACTGCCAGTTTCGACTTCCGATATGCGTTTCAACTCTTCTACGGTAAGATAGTCCCTGTCGCTCGGTGTCTTCGCAAAGGTCTCTCGCTTTTCCAGTTCATAGAACGGGTGCTTCTGTAACACACCTTGTTCCACCGCATATTTCAGCATAGAGTTGACATCGGTCTGTATCAGCAGCATTGTTTTGGGCGACAATGGCTTCGGACGATTGGGAGACTTCATGTTTCGGTACACATCTATGATATATGTGAGGAAGTTCTTGTAGAAGGACTTGTCCACCTTGTCCATCATGAGACTGGGACGGTGGATGTAAACCAGATATGACTTGACAATATTGACGGTGCTCCGCATATGCTTCTGATATGCAAGCGAGTATCTTTCTCCCTTTTGAAGGTGGAGCAGGTATTCATCCATCCATTTTGTAAACTCAGTAGCAGGTGTAGATACATCCTTTCCCTCTGGTTTGCTGCCAATCCCCAGTATTCTCTCGGACTTTATCTTCAATGCCTTTTTCAGCGTGGCTTCGTTTACCCTGCGGTCGTTGTCTGTCTTCTCAGGAATAAGGTAAAGGTTAAGCGATTCATACTGACGCTTTCCTCCCTTTTCATAGAACTCCAGATATAGGGTCGTGTTGCCGCTCTTATGCTTGCGGCTGCGTAATTCTATCTTCATAGTTTACGGTATTATCATCCTTTGTAAATAGGTCGTTGACGAGGTTCATTGCATCCACTTTCTTCTTGTCCACGATTTTGGCATAGATGGCTGTTGTCGTCACATTGGCATGACCAAGCAGCTTGCTCGTCGTGTATATGTCCACTCCGAGAGTAAGCATCATGGTGGCAAAGGTATGACGGCTGCAATGGAAAGAGACTTTCTTCTCTATCCCTGCTGCCTTTACCAACTTCTTAACGTGATAGTTGATGGTCGCATCACTGGCTGGCAAGGTAAAGACAGGTTCATCCAAATCTTCCTTCGGCTGTAAGCAGTTCAGTGCCTCCTGCGACAAGGGTATATTATTCGGTTTCTGCGTCTTCTGCATGAACACATGGATGTAGAGGGTCTTGCCATCAGGTGTCTTATAGACCTTGCGCCATGTCAGTGTGCGTGCATCACTCAATCGCAAGCCTGTGAAGCAGGAGAAGACAAATGCTTTCTTCACCTGCTCATTGGAACACGGCAAAGCCATCAATGAGCGCAGTTCCTCAATGGTCAGAAACTCCCTGTCCTCTGGTGAAGGCTGGAACTTCTCTTTACGGTCAAGGCTCTTCATCGGATTTGCCGTCAACAACCCTTCTCGCACAGCCTTGTTCAATGCTCCATTAAAGACGGCTTGATGATGGTGGGCACATCCTGGAGATATAGCCCTCTCATTGATTGTACAAACGCTGTTCTTTGCTGTTGCAAGGAATCGGAGGAAGCCACGACAGAAGTCAGCATCCACCTCGCTCATGGAAATATAAGGTGTCTTTTGCTGTTCCAGATATTCCTCAACTTTCTTCCGCATATCTACACGACCTTTCAAAGTCGATGGGCGGAATCCGAAATTCTCCTGTTCGTACTTGTGCAACCAGTCGAGCAAAGACATGTTCGACTGCTTAATTTTCTCGTACTGTTTGATACCTCGCTCCTGCAATGCAATGATACGGTCTGCCTTGATCTTCTCCGCCACCTGTCGGGTGTGGGTATTCATCTGCTTGTCCAGTGGGGTCTTCTCAGGGATGAGATACAAGCCTAACGATTCATATTTGCGCGTACCTTTTACATAGATGTCAAGATAGAGCCCAAGGTTGCCGTTAGCAAGCTTGCGCTCCCTGAGCCTTATCGGCTCTTTTACTTTTAATGCTTTCTTGGGTCTTCCCATATTTGTCTGTTTTTATTTGTTTTGATTTGCTTTCGGCAATGCCTCAAGCATCTGATTTTGATGCAAAGTTATATCAAATTTCCGAGAACGCGCAACAAATCTGCAACAATTTTGCACCTAAAACATCAAATATAAGGAAATCAAAGAATAAGAAAGAAACAAGCGTAATACACTATATATCAGTTATATTAGTTCGATTTTGTTTCTTTTTGTTGGATTTGTTATCATTTGTTTTTGCCTATAGCTTCGTTGGTTACAAACAAAGTCATGCTGTTATTCCGAAAATTATGCACCTTGCAAACAAGCAGTGTGATGAAGCGAGATTTGCCTGAAATTATTAAAGCTTGCGATGATTCAGAAAAAGACATGATTATTTACTTGATTAATGATAACCTAAGAAAAGATCCAAAGTCAGAAAATTGTTGGAGAATACTTAATTGCGATGAGAATAATTTATTATTTGGTGACAAAATAGACAGATTAAAATTATTATTCAGTAATATAAAGACCGAAGATATAGATACAAAAGCGGATATATTTTTTGTTAGAATGCTTCCATTAAGCAATGAGATACATAACTATATAAATAGTTTGCCAAAAGCGAACCCTTTAACAAAAGCTATTGAACGAAAAATACAAAAATAAAAAATATGGGTACATCACAATCACATAATTTGAAATCTTCGCCTAATTGGTCTGCAGCAAAACGAGCCATGACGAGTCTAGCAAATGGAACAGACAATAAGCCTGACTCAAATGCAAAGTTTTTTGGTAATTTAGGAATAGCGCTCGGCAATGGTTTGTATAGGGGTGGCAGATTTGGAGGGCATGGAGGCAAGAGAGGCGGCAGTTCGTTTGGACGTGCTGGTGGACATGCAGTCAGAGGGTTGGCTACTGTTTTAAACAATATTAAACAATATGGACTTGTATCAAGTTTAGGCATTGATAGACTGCCTGATACACAAAAGCCGAAAACACCACATGATTTCAAGGAATTGCTTTTGCACGAGATTATTGGAGACAATGATTCTACAATGGATGATGCAGCAGCAACTTATGCAATGGATAAAGTGCTGAATGATATTTTGTCAGATTGTAAAGACGGACAAGAAATTGAAGATAAACTTCAGAATGCAACAGATGACGATCTTCATGAATGGATTATAACATTTGAAATTGAATACATACTGGAATATTCTGCTGAATTATTTCAAAGTCACATATTTGACAAAGGGAGTAATCCCGAAGAAATAAAGAAGGACATGAGAGGTTGGCTTCATAACGAACTAGATGAGAAGTTAAGCAAAGAACTAACTCAAATCGACTTCAATAGCCGAGAAGGAAAAGAATATCTGGATTCTTTAACATCAGAAATATTGGATATATGGAAACAAGAATAAACATTAATTATACTCCGTCAAAAACAAGCGAAGTTTTTGGTCTTTTTACTCTTTCATTTCAAGGAAGTGACGGAAAAGTTCATTCTGTCGACACAAAGTTTAATCCCAAACAGTTATGGGAGTTTTCACGAGATACATCATCTGTTGCTTTTGATTTATTAGTTTTATCCATGATTGTATATAATGTGGACAGAGCTGTACTTCGTTTGTCTAATTCAGATGATGGATGGAAACGAAACTTGATATTATTGAATGTTCCTGTAATAAATCTTGAGGATATGAATAAAGGTCGTGAAGCTTTTAATAAAGCAATCAATTTTCTTACGGGCGACAATTGGGATATTCACTTTATACAGGCAGATTCATACTCGTATAATCCAACTAAAAAAGTAAAGGAATATAATCCTCAGTTTTTTGAAAAGGTTGCATTGTTTTCAGGAGGTTTAGATTCATTGATTGGATTTATAGATGAGGCCAGCATTCTCTCTGTTGATAAAAAGATACTACTTGTTTCACATATGGAATTGGGCAAAGAGCATAGTGATCAAAAAAGCATTTTAAAATATTGCAGGGAAAACAATATCTTTTCGAATAAATACGAACAAGTGTTGCTGAACACAGGGCTTAAACCTCATTCTTGGAATATTAAAACTTCAACAGAGAGTACATTCCGCTCACGTTCCTTATTATTTTTTGCAGCAGGAATATATATTGCAAACAAAATATCCCCACAATGTCAATTGATAGTTCCAGAGAATGGAACTATATCAATAAATATACCTCTTGATAGTGGAAGAAGGAGTTCATGCAGTACTCGAACTACGCATCCTACTTTTATCAAACGCATACAGGAGGCCTTATATGCTATAGGTATATCAAACTCAATATACAACCCATATCGATTAAAATCAAAAGCAGACATGGTTCTTGAGTGCTGTCAAGATACTTCGAAAAAGGCAATTTTAAAATCATTAGTTGACTTATCATGCTCTTGTGCAAAACGTGGTCACAATGTTTTTTGGGACAAAAGCGGAATAGAAATACGCAATGCCAAAATCAAGCATTGTGGTATGTGTTTGCCATGCTTATATAGAAGAGTCGCACTAGATACAATAGGCCTAGATAATGAAGCATTGCTTGGCACTGATGTACTTCATGGCATTAAATTTAATCTTGACAATAAACATCAAAAAAGGAATAGGGATTTTAACGCTCTTCTGTATTTCCTAAAAAACAGAATGAATGAACGTACAATTCGCCAAGAACTATTCTTTAATGGAATTATAGAAAAGCAAGAGTTAGATGAATATACATCATTAGCCTTACACTCATACAGACAAGTTATAAATTGGCTTAAGAAAAAAGCTACAAATGAAATACAAATAAGAGCAGGAATATGATTATAGACACCCATTGTCATTTTGACATGATGCCAAATCCTGAACAGTATCTCAAACAACAAGAGGTAAAAAAGAATATCTCGATAGGAATGACAAATCTGCCAAGTCATTTTTTATTGGGCTATGAGCATGTAAGACAATATAAGTTCTCACGTTTGGCTTTAGGATTTCATCCATTATATGCAAGCGAAAATAAAAGTGAATTACGGCTATTCAGCCAGTGTTTAGATAAAACTAGCTATATCGGTGAGATCGGTCTAGATTTTAGTAACGAAGGACTAAAAACTAAAGATGATCAAATTTTCATTTTAGAGAAAGTATTGCAGCTATTAAGTAAAAAAAATAAAATAGTAAGTGTCCATTCCAGACGAGCTGAAAAAGTCTTGTTCGAAATGTTGGTTACCTATGGCATTAAGAATGTAATATTTCATTGGTATTCAGGTCCTCTCTCTCTAATTCCTAAGATTGTAGAACATGGATATTATTTTTCTATCAACGAAAAAATGACAAAGACTAATAGCGGAATAGAAATAATTAAGCGCATACCCCGTAATCTTATTCTAACAGAAACAGATGCCCCTTTTAATAAGGTTTGCTCAATTAGTAATACTCTGACAGATATAGGTTTGGGAGAAAATGCCATTTATGATAATTTTAGTCGTCTTATATCTGCTATTAGAAGATAGATATTGAAGATATCAGATTTATATTACATTTAAAATCTGTGGCACTATAATGCTGAAAACGGTTGATATCCGTTCACCCAAAACGGGGATA
>ULUJ01076823.1_pt1 | contig 10068 bp, 8 predicted proteins | sample 1958381 | NCBI WGS metagenome assembly ULUJ01 (sample SAMEA4835757, study PRJEB28245) | human gut metagenome | biome: gut microbiome; material: fecal sample | place: Denmark | collected 2008 | reverse complement strand
GGCGTCGAGCTGCTGGCAGGCCGCCTTGACGACCGGCCAATCGGAATCGCTGCCCATAATGACTGCTGCTTTTTTCATGAGATCCTCCTTAAAAGATGAAATGAACATAAAAAAAGGGTAAACCCGTTGCCCATGGAATCCCATGGTCACAGGTTTGCCCAGACGGTCGACAGTTCGTATTACAGCAGGCTCCCATGTGGTGTGCTCCACGTTCCGTCAGTTGCCTGTGCTTTCAATGTGTTCATTATCTCAGACGCAGCGGGAAAAGTCAATTCCCGACGCAGCATTTTCCATGGGAGCACGACACAAAAATTCCATCCGTTCGCAGCTTTTTTTCGCTGATATGTGCAAGCGCCGCGCCCGTTTACGCATCCGCACGCTTGTTCGGCGTGTACGCACAGAGAGAAAAATGTGCGGCAGCAGGGAAACGTAAGCGCGGATTTCCTGCATTTTGATCATTGTCCGGTTCACTTTTGGTGCTTTCCATGTCATTTTATGTGCGCATTCGCTAAAAAAGTGCACAAAAATACAAAAAATATGTTATTTTGACGCACGTAGAAGTTGTTTGCCGGCAAAAATGTGTTATAATTGGCCAAAATCTACTACCCATAACGTGTTCTTACATTAAAACATAAGAAAATGACCTGCGCTTTGGCGGCAACTCCACGGATACAAATGCGAAGAGAAAAGAGAAATGAGAGATGGGGAGAGAATGATGGAGACGGCGATATTCTATCCGGGCGCGAAAAATGATACCGTGCAGCGTGTGATGTACATAGAGCGGCCCCACGTCGCTGAAAAGTGGGTATATCTTACCGTTAAGAGGACGCTTGACACTTGCTTTGCATTGATCGGGCTGATCGTGTTTACGCTTCCGATGTCGGCCATTGCGCTGATCATCGCGCTCGACTCGCCGGGCGATCCGATTTTCAAGCAGGAGCGTCTGGGTAAGGACGGCAAGCCGTTCATCATGTACAAGTTCCGCTCCATGTGCGAAGATGCCGAGCGGGACGGACCGCGATGGGCGGATGCGGATGATGCACGCTGCACGCACTTTGGCGCGTTCTTGCGCCGGACGCGGCTCGATGAGCTTCCGCAGATCTGGAACATTCTCAAGGGCGACATGAGCTTTGTCGGCCCGCGGCCGGAGCGCGCGTGCTTCTACAGAAAGTTCGAGCAATACATCATCGGCTTTTCCAACCGCCTGACCGTGATTCCCGGATTGACCGGTTATGCGCAGGTCAACGGCGGCTACGACCTGAAGCCGGAGGAAAAGATCGTGTACGACATGGAGTACATCGAACACAGGTCGGTTTGGATGGATCTGCTCTGTATTCTGAAAACGATCCGCGTGGTTTTTTGCGGAGACGGCGCGCGATGAAGAAAATACATTTGGAGGACGACCCACTGTATGAATGAAAGTCAAAGAACGCATAGACCTGCCGGTGGCACGGAACTGTCGCTGTGGGACGTTGCGAAGATCCTGCTGTCCAAGCTCCACTGGGTGCTGCTGGCGGGCATCGTTGCGGCTGCGCTGGTTTACATGGCGATCAGCGTGTTTGTCACGCCGACCTATGAGTCCCGCGTGAGCTTTTACGTTTACAACAGTACGAATAATACCGCGCAAGGAACGATCAACAACAGCGACCTGCAGGCTGCGGAGAGCCTTGCTACAACCTATTCCAAGATCCTGGAGAGCAATTCCGTCCTGGATTCCGTCCTGACGGATATCCGTGGGGAGACGGCACTGTCGAGAAAAGAACTCAATCGCATGGTGAAGGTCTCCGTCATTTCGGACACGCAGCTGTTGGAGGTGGTGGTGACTTCTACCGACCCAAAGCTTGCTTGCCGGATCGCGGGCGCATTTGCGAAGGTCGCGCCGACAGAGATCATCCGCATCACCAAGGCAGGCGGCGTGGAGGTCGTCGACCAGCCGGAGGTCGCGTCGGAAAAGACTGCGCCGAGAACCGTGTTTGACAGTGCGATCGGCTTTGTGATTGGCGTGATCGTGATCTCGGTCATTCTTGTGCTGCGTATGCTGGCGGATACAACGATCTACCTGCCGGAGGATATTGAATGCGCGGCGAATGTGACGATCCTCGGCATGATACCGGAGATCAACATCACAAATGACGCCTGTGCGGAGTGGGCGCTGACGGAAGGAGGTGCGGTGCTTTACCATGAAAAAGAAAAATGCTCGGAAAACAACGAGGGAAACGGTTCGGGCAAACCGGAAGCGTTTGCTGACCAATGAGTCGCCGTTTGCGATCAAGGAGGCCTATGTAAAGCTGCGCACCAGCCTGTTGTTTTGCATGACGGCGGATAAGGAGCGCCCCTGCTCGACCTTTGCCATCACGAGCGCAAAGCCCTCAGAGGGCAAGAGCCTCACGGCGGCGAACATCGCCATCAGCTACGCCATGCTCGGCAAGCGCGTGCTGCTTGTCGATGCGGATATGCGCAAGCCGACGCAGCGGCGTCTGTGGAAAGTGCGAAGCACTGCCGGCCTGTGTGACTTTTTGGCGAAGATCAGCCGGCTCGAGCTTGTGAAGGTGACGGATCTGCCGCTGTGGATCGTCTGCACCGGTACGATCCCGCCCAACCCGTCCGAGCTGCTCTCGTCCGAGCGGATGAGACGCTTCGTGGCGGAGAGTGCCAAGACCTACGATTATGTGATCATCGACACGCCGCCGATCAACACGGTGGCGGATGCGCAGATCATTTCCACCTATGTGGACGGTGTGGTGCTCGTGACGAAATCCGGTGTGACGACCACGGACGAGCTCAGCGACGCCAAGGACGCCGTGCTGCGCGCAGGCGGGAACCTGTGCGGCGTGGTGCTCAACGACATGAATATGAAGTCCGGAAAATACGCCTATAAGTATAAGTACAAATACGGCGGCAAGTACGGATATAAGTATTCGTATTCCGATCCCTATGAAGCGCAGTAACGGCGGGATCGACCTGTCGCTGGACTATCATGCACACGTCCTGCCCGGCTGTGACCATGGGAGCGACAGGCTTGAGACGTCTTTGCGGCAGCTGGATATGGCAGCTGCGGCCGGCATCCGAACGGTCTGCGCGACGCCGCACTTTTACCCGCACAAGGAATCGGCGCACTCCTTCCTGCGCCGCAGGGAGGAGTGCGCGCAGCTGCTGCGTGCGCATCTGCCGGAACAAGCGCCGCAGATTTGCCTCGGTGCGGAGGTGCTCATCTGCGACGGGATGGAGCGGCTTGAGGGCCTGCACCGTCTGTGCCGCGAGGGCACGAATGAGCTGCTGCTCGAAATGCCGTTTTATGCGTGGCCGGAGTCTATCTGGGACACGCTGTATCAGCTGCTGGATCTGCAGGATATACAAATTATCCTCGCACACGCCGAGCGCTATCCGGCTGCGGACATCGAGCAGCTGGCGCGCGACGGTGTGCCGCTGCAGCTCAATGCCGCGTGCCTGACAAAGCCGCTGCACCGCAAGCGCTATCTCACCTGGATCGAAGGCGGCTGCGTGCGCTATCTCGGCAGCGACATCCATATGCTCGGCAGCGGCTATCAGGATTGGGAGAAATGTGCAAGGCTGCTGGAAAAGAGAGTGCCATGAAACAAGATACTCTGACAGGCGCGGCCGGCAGGCAGCCGCTGGTTTCTGTGATCATGCCCGCATACAATGCGGAGAAATACATAGGGGAAGCCATTGCTTCCGTGTGCGCCCAGACGTATGAAAACTGGGAGCTGCTGATCCTGGACGACGGCTCTGCTGACCGTACAGCCGAGATCGCGCAGGCCTATGCGCAGCAGGATGCACGCATTCGGGTCTTGCGCAATCCGCAGAACATGGGCGCTGCACGCACAAGAAACCGAGGCTTTGATCTTGCGCAGGGAGAATGGATCGCGCTGCTTGACAGTGATGACAGGTGGCGCGTACAAAAGCTGGAAAAACAGCTTGCCGTGGCGAGGAGTTCGGATGCGGATATTGTCTATTGTTCGTATGCGATGATAGATGAAAACGGCTGCCATTTGTCGGATTTCATCGTTCCGGAAACGACGTCCTATCATGCCATGCTCGAGGAAAGTGTGCTCAGCTGTTCCACTGTGCTGATTCGGCGGGATGCTTTACGTGACCATCGTTTTTGTGCGCAGTATTATCACGAGGACTATGCGCTCTGGCTGGAGCTGATGCGTTCCGGCTTCCGGACCTTGGCGAGTAGAGAAACTTTGGCGGACTACCGTGTTGCGAAGGGCTCTCGTTCGAGCGATAAGCTCAAATCTGCCAGATACCGTTGGCGGATCTACCGGGATGTTGAGCGGCTCTCGCTGCCACGATCCGCTTGCGCGTTTTTTTCTTACGCACTCCATGGCGTGCGTAAGCACGGGAGAATCTGACCATGGGAGAAGTGAAGGTTTTGACTGCGCATCAGACGCTCCTGCTGGAGATGCTCAAGGACTTTGACGCCGTGTGCCGTGAGCACCATATATCCTATCAGCTCTTCGCCGGAACGGCGTTGGGCGCCGTTCGTCACCACGGCTTCATCCCGTGGGACGATGATGTGGATGTGATCCTCATGCGCAGCGAATATGACCGCTTGCTTACGGAGGCGGCGGGGGACTTTGATCCTGAGCGCTACTATGTGCAGCGGGAAAACAGCGCGCACTGGCCCATGCAGTTTTCCAAGCTGCGCAGAAACCATACGGCCTGCATCGAAAAATATCATCCGAAAGACCCGCTTGTCCATCAGGGCGTCTACATAGACATTTTTCCGTGCGACAATCTTTCGGATCGGCCGCTGATGCGGCGGCTGCAATTTGCGGCGTCCAAGGCGATCATTGCCAAGGCGCTCTATGCGCGCGGCTATGAGACGGACAGCGTGGCGAAAAAAGCCTTCATGCAGCTTTGCCGCCTGCTGCCGCGCCGGGCGTTGGAAACACTCTGTATACGCAGAGGAGACGACCGGACCGCGCTGCTTCATTCGTTTCTGGCGGCCGGAAAACGGTATGAAAAAAATCTGCTCCCGCGTGAGTGGCTGACAGAGTCGGTCGAGCTCCCGTTTGAGGATGGCGTGTTTCCGGTCACGGCGCATTATGACGCGCTGCTGACGCAGCTGTACGGCAACTGGCGTGCGCTTCCGTCTCCGTCGGAGCGCAGGTGTAAGGAGCACGCGGCAATCATCGATCTCGAGCACTCCTACACGCATTATCTTGCCGCACAGCAGGCAATGCGTATTGATGTCTACACGCGGAGCATCCGCTGACTGCCGGAGGAATGTATGGATAGAGTAGAGGTTGTCTGCGTCACCATGGGGCAGAAAGACTTAACGATCGCGGATAAAATGCACATTACCGGCGATGCCGTGTTTGGAAATCAGGCCGACGGATACCGCAAAGAGACACAGTTAAACGCTGGGCGCACGTTGCGCATGATCACCACGGACACGCGGGGCGTCGGCTTCAACCGCAACATTGCGCTGCTGCACGCTGCCGGAGATATCCTGCTTTTTGCCGACGATGATATCTGCTATGCCGACGGTTATGCCGATGGTGTGCGCCGCGCCTATGCGCAGCATCCGGATGCGGATATGATCCTTTTTTCCCTGGACATTACGCAGGGCGGGCGTGTGATCCGCCAGGTCAAAAACCGCGATGGTCGTCTGCGTTTTCATCGCGCTCTGCGGTATGGGACGTGCGTTTGCTCTATCCGCCGTGACAGCCAGCGCCGTGCGAACATTTGGTTTTCCACGATCTTCGGCGGCGGCACGAACTATGCCCACGGGGAGGACACGCTGTTTTTGTGTGACGCGTTTCGTCGAGGGCTTCGGGTGTATACGAGCAGCTTCTGTCTGGGTACCTGTGCCAAGGACGCGTCCACCTGTTTTCACGGCTTTGATGAAAAGTATTTTTACGATCAGGGCGTTTTGTATCGGGCGGCATTCGGTGCGGCTGCAGTGCCGCTGTGCCTGCGCTTTTGCCTGAAGCGGTACGGTGCATACCGGGAAGAGATGACCTTTTCCCAAGCTTTGCGGGCAATGCGCCGGGGTACCAGGGAAACGCCAAGAGAAAGAAACCCATAACGTTTCTGATGTTTTGGTTCGATCGATTCAAATGCAAAGGGGGGGAAACCGTTTGAAACAAGAAAATCAATCGGTCAAAAAAGCATCTGGTGGTGGTGTAAAACCGCTGCCGATCGTGATCACAGTGATCGCTGTGATCGCACTTGCCGTTCTCGTTGTGGTGCTGGTTCGCGGCCATAAGCCTGCGGACACGCTCACACCGCTGCAGAGCGCAGAGCCAATACCCGTATCCGCGGATGCAAAGCTGTCCACTCCGGTCGGAGACCTTGTGCTGCCGCAGGAGTTGGCAGCGGTCTGCCGGATCGCGGATGTCTCTGCGGATGGGCAGTATGCCGTGCGCGTATCTGCGCCGGTTGGAACGGATGACGTGCTGCTGTTTGTGCTGTCCGTCGGCGAAAACGGGAGCGGTTATGCTCTTGGCAGTGCACCGGATGCATCCGGTGCGCAGACGGCTATCTGGCTGGATATCCACGAGATCCCGAAAGACGCTGCGTGGACGGCGGACGAATACGCTCATATCAATGCACTGCAGAGTTTCGTCAATGATCTCATCGAGCAGATCAACCATCTGGAAGGCTTTCAGGGAGGTGCGGGATGACTATCCCAAAGTTAAAGCGCAGACTCGGTGCTTTGCTGTATCATACGGTTGCGAAGCACTTACCGCCTTCCTATAGCAGCTTAAAGCTTGGCCAGACGGCTTTACGCCGGTTTTGCAGAAGATGGATGCTGGCCGATTGTGGAAAACGGGTAAATATTGAGAAAAACGCTACCTTTTCTGCAAAAGTGACTCTTGGTGACGATTCCGGAATCGGCATCAATGCCAAAATTTATGGTACTTGTCACATTGGCCGCTGTGTGATGATGGGGACGGATGTCACGATTATCACAAGAAATCACTGTTTTGAGCGGACGGATGTTCCTATGATGGAACAGGGGTTTGAAGCCGAGTTGCCTGTCTGTATCGGAGACGATGTTTGGATCGGAGACCGTGTTTTGATTTTGCCGGGCGTACACATCGGAAATGGCTGCATCATTGCGGCGGGCGCGGTCGTGACAAAGGATGTCCCGGACTATGCGATCGCTGCAGGAGTGCCTGCTCAGGTGATCCGTATGCGTAAGCAATGCGGCGTCGAGGTGCAATAGAAGAAATGAGGTGAGTACCATCGAAGTTTCCTTGTGGATCCTGCTCGGCATCGGGTTTGCCGGCAGCGCCGCATGGCTTGTTCTCATGCGGGATCGGCTAAACATGGCATGGTATGCGGCAATCCCTTTGGCAATTTTTCATACCGTTTTCGGCGTGCTGACGGTGAAGGTATTCGCCTTTCTTGAAACCGGATTTGACAAAGCCACCCTCGGCAACATGAGCCTGTTTGGCGGAGTGTTCTTTATGCCGGTGGCTTACTGGCTCGGTGCTAAAATCTTTAAGCGCCCGATGAAAGAAGTGTTTGATGTCTTTACGCTTTGCATGATCTTTACAGTCATGTGCGCCCGCATCAACTGCATCCTTTCCGGGTGCTGCACCGGCCTGATCATACCAGGAACGCAGCTGCGCTGTCCAACAAGGGAGCTGGAGTTGGTGTATTACATCGTGATGCTGATCCTGCTCATTCCCCGTGTGAAAAAGGATGAAAACCCCGGCACCTGTTACCCACTCTACATGGCAAGCTATGGTGCGTTCCGGTTTGTTATCGAGTTCTTTCGGACATCGAGCTCGGGGATGCTGTTTCATCTGTCCCATATCTGGGCCGCGCTTGCATTTGCGGCAGGACTCAGTGTTTACATAGAGGTCAATAATAGAAATCACAGAGTGAAGAAAGGAAAGAAGGTAGGAAGGAAATGAAAAATATGTATCGGCGCTTCCTTTCCCTTGTGCTGTGTATGTGCATGGTGTTCGTGTTGCTTCCCAACATCGCCATGCCTGCGTATGCGGCAAACAGCGGCACCGTTATCGGGCTGGCTGACGAGAGCATCGGCCTGAGTTTCTCCGGCGACGCGGACAACGCGTGGAGCGCCAGCGGCACACAGATCGTTGGCTCTGCCACCGGCACGGGCGGAACCTGCAGCGACACACATTATAGCTCCACGCTGACCATCACCAACACGAGAACCACAAAGGCGACGCTGTCCTTCGACTATACCATTGCGCTGAACAGCGGCACCATCCAAGTGGACGGAACGGCGGTCACGGCGGGCGGCAAGTTCTCCAAGGAGCTTGCTCCCAACGCCAGCATCAAGGTATACATCAAGTCCGGCAGCACCAGCGCCGCCACCAAGATCACCATGACCAACGTGGCGCTGGTGGCCGATGTGAGCGCCACCGTGACCTTCCAGCCCGCCGAGAACGGCTCCTATACCGTGGACGGCAAGGCCATCACCGAGGCCTACACCAACACGCAAAGCTCCATGACTGCCTATCAGGTAATAGCGACCCCGGCGGCGGGCTATCAGTTCATGGGCTGGTACAATGTGACTGAGGGAAAGTACATCAATACCTCTCCCAAGGCGGCACTGAACATTGAAAACGACTGCACCATCACGGCGCGGTTTGTCAGCAATGACGCGGCGCTCTTTGAGACCGGCGGTCAGCGCTTTGACGACCTGAACGACGCGATCGCGGAGGCGCAGAAGAAGCTGCCCGCCACCATAGCACTGGTCAGCAGCGGCGCGATCGCGGGGAGCTACACCATTCCCGCTGGCATCACCCTGCTGATCCCCTTTGACGAGGCCAAGACCTGCTATACCAGTACCCCGGCGTCCACCACCTCCCAAGCGGGCGCCAAGGTATTCCGGACGCTGACCATGAGCGAGGGCGCCTCTCTTACCGTCAATGGCGCCATCAGCGTCGGCGGCCAGTACTTTGCAGCCGCCGGTAACGGACAGGGCCGCATCGTCGGGCCCTATGGCTACATCAAAATGGAGTCCGGCAGCGCCATCGACGTGCAGTCCGGCGCAAGCCTGTACGCATGGGGCTTCATCTCCGGCAGCGGCGCCGTCACCGTGGAGTCCGGCGGCTCTGTCTACGAATGGTACCAGATCCTGGACTTCCGGGGCGGCACGAAAACAAGCCAAATGGGAAGTAAGGTGTTCCCCTTTAACCAGTATGCCGTGCAGAATGTGGAGGTGCCTCTGACCCTGCACGCCGGCGCCAGCGAGACCGTATATACCGGCGTGAATGCCATGGGCGGCATCAAGCCCACCTCCATCCCCTTTATCGGCGACAAGGGAATGTTCAAGCTGACCTCCGGCAGTCTGACCAAGGCGTATGACGGCGCCACTGACCGTATCCACTATACCATCGACGGTGTGGCGGAGGGCAACAGCCTGAACCTGACCTTGGCTGGCATAGAAGTCAGCTCGGCGGACTATGTTCTGCCGCTGACCAACAACATGACCATCAATCTGGCAGAGGGCGGCAAGCTGACCATCAACCAGACGGCGGCGCTGCTGCCCGGCGTGGAGGTATCCATCGCCAAGGACGCCGAGCTGGTGGTGTCCAGCGGCAAGAGCATCTACATTTACGATGTGGACGAGTGGGGCGGCTACTGCGGCGGTTATAGCCAACAGTTCATCCCAGTGGTCTATGCCCCCGGACGGACAGGCTCCCGTGCGCCTCTGGCGGATGTGAAGGTGGACGTCAACGGTACACTGACCGCCATCGGCGGCATCTACACCACGCAAAGCGGTGCGGATATCTGCTCCAGCGAGGGTACCGGCGTCTACAGCCAGCAGGGCGCTCCCGGTAAGGAGACCAAGACGTATCAGTACGACGGCGGCCCGACCAAGCACGACATCCCCATCACACCCGCAAAGCTGCACAACGCCGACGGCACCTACTTTGAGACTGCGAAGGCTCAGACCGGCAATACCATCGACTATGTCCGAGGCACATGGGGCGGAAAGCCTTGCGCGCATGAGAGTAAGGAGCTTCGCGGCGCGAAGGATGCCACCTGCACCACGACCGGCTATACTGGCGACACCTACTGCAAGGATTGTAACGAAAAGATCGCAGA
>ULUJ01038720.1_pt1 | contig 10073 bp, 16 predicted proteins | sample 1958381 | NCBI WGS metagenome assembly ULUJ01 (sample SAMEA4835757, study PRJEB28245) | human gut metagenome | biome: gut microbiome; material: fecal sample | place: Denmark | collected 2008 | reverse complement strand
AAATATAATATAACTAAGAAAATGCCTTCATACCCTTCACTATTTAAGTAACTTAAGTATTTTTGAGGTTAACAAACACATTCCCATAATTCCTATGAACCTTTTCGACTGGCTTATCTGCTCGTCTAAATTCCTGTTCAATTCGTTTAAAGAATCTCTCTTTTGTTAAAATGAACTTCTCCAAATATCCTTGGTCTAAATACCATCTTCGGTAATCCAAATAAATCTCATCAGGAGTTAATTCTTTTTCATCTTTAAAATCAAATTGTGCTGCAAACACAAACAAGTGATTACCTGCTCCAAGTAACTCCATATCCATATTTACATCACGAGGAATCGGAGTGTATTTATTACCATTGCGTACCAATCGAGCATATCCTTCAAGTGCATAGTTCAATATCGCACTTAGGCCTTCTCCTTCACACAAATGTTCAATGATTTGGTCATCTGCTGGAAATACCGATATATTATCGACCTTATCTTCATCAGGTGTGAATGAGTTATACAATCTATGCGTTGTTTTTGTAAAACGTCTTTGCCATCCATTTGTTTTATCTTTTGGATGAAAGCATTCATTTGCATCAATAAAGATTGAAGCTCTTGGATGGAATGATACTGGTTCTTTATTTTTAACGTTTGTAGTAATCTTGTCATTCGTACATAAATTCTTCATGATGTTCTCATTTTCTGACGTGTCAGGCTTTGGATCGTGAAAGAAATTGACCCACTTTCCAATTAAACTTTGTAATCGGAACTCACGTGATAAGGCCTCAACTGGAATCGCACAACATAATGAATCGCCTAACATCTTTTCAATGATTTCATTTAATTTTGACTTTCCATTTGAGCCATCACCAATCCACATGATTGCTTTACCTTCGATGTTTGTTGGATTAAATAAACTACCTAAGTATTCCTTGAATCTATTCACCATGTTCTCTTCACCACTTGGATGATTTGCGAAAATCTGATGCAGGAATAATTTAATCTTTGAATCGTCTGCTTTAGGATTGTAGTCGTATTCCTGACAATAATCACAGTAATCTTTGATGTTGTGATTACGTTCAAATTTATATGGTTCTTCTGGATTATTCTTATCAAAATAAATCGTTCCGTTTGCCACATTGAAGCATTCTTTTTGATTAGGCATAGGCTCATTCTCATCCGTTGTCTGAACTTTGACCTTATCAATAATTGACTTCTCCTCGTTATTGCGGACATCATACATACGCTCGAATGATTTACGAATTATAAATTCATTTACACTCTGCCAGTGTGTACCGTTAAATCTGTACATTCCATTTGCTACATCGTGCCAAAGATCGTATTCATATTCTCGGATAAAGTCTGCAGCTATTTCATTTTGAGTTTTAGACCTATCCAACATCTTGATAAGGTCCTTCCCATCACGAGAATTAAACGAAATACATTCATTGATATAATCAATTACATGATTCTTTGTTTTTCGATTTAAATAAGGTGCTAATGGATTGATATATGCGTATAAGGAATCATAATCATCGAATTGGCTTAGGTATTCACTAACACCATCACGACTGTATTTTTCAAGTAGCTCATTTGGCTTTAGTCCTGCACAATATGCATCTGATATATCTTTGATTGGCTTTTTTCTGTATTCCGTTGGAATCGTTACGATTGTGAATTGTATGTTATGCTCGAAGCATGATTTAAACATTCTACGTGTAAATTGAGTACCACTTAAATCATTATCGAAACACAGAATCAATCTTTTGAAATCCTTAGCCACTTGCATTACAGTTTGGATGTGTTTATTAGACATACCAGTCGCATTACATAGCACTGATTCTCCATCTTGCCAAAGTGATGCAAAATCAAATACTCCTTCGGCTATCCATAAATCGTCGTTACCTCTGTCTAATGTATCGTATCCGTATAGCTCATTTTCACGATAAGAACTGAAGCCGATTGTAGGCTTTTTATATTTTGGATAATCCTTTGTGATTTTGCTTGAATCAAATGCACGAGCGCACCAATAAATTGGCTGGCCATCTTTCCACACTGGTATGATTATTCGGTCTGAATAAGGATCGTATCCACACTTGTAAGCATCAATAAATTCTTCTTCGATTTTTCTGCTTTTAAAATACGCAATATGTTCAGGCTTTAAGTTTTTGTGATACTGCTCAACATTTAAACGTAAACGTTCCATGTCGGTCTTGTAATTATCAATTTCTTCTTTTCTATATTCATCATCGCCAATGTTTAAACGATACAATAAATCACTGAAAGCTTTGGAATTGTCACCATTGTATTTTAGATAAGCATACATCGAGATGACATCTCCACCTTTTTTAGAACTGTGGCAATACCATGAATCTTGCCAAACTTGGCATGATGTTGGATTGGTACCGTCATGAGTAAATGATTTACATCTATATGAGTCATCACCAGGACATCTTTGCGCTTCAATATTGAATTCATTTAATAAATCAAAGCAGTTGATTTTGGATTTAATCAACTCGCTAGATTTTGCTCGTTTTTCCATTTTCAACTGTTCCTTTCTCTAATATTTCAACTATTTTATTTCCAGTTTGATTTTTAGCACAAAACTGAAATTCAACATCATATACCATTTCCATTGTGGTAAGTATCTTAATTAATTGATTACCAGTAGTTGCTTTTGGTGATGTCTTTAACCTTGGATTGTGCCAATATCGAATATCATCAATACATTTAATTGCTGATGAATGTTCAATCAATACAATCACGTGTATACCTAACTCTTGTGCTCGTTCTAATTCTGCTTTGAATCGTTTATGATCGTGCGTAACATTTCCAATGATTTCTTGAAGATTTTGTTTTCTATCGACAACTAAATACGGATTGGATAAGAGTTGATAATCACCAACATATAGCTTAGTGCGTACCAACTCATATCCTTTCTTTTTTATTTGTTCACTTAACGATTCAATAGCTTGTGGTTTTTCTCTTGTATCACAATAAATTGCATTCATTTAGAATGGCAAATCATCATTGGAAATATTGAATGGTTGAGGTGTAGTCGGTTGAGTCTGAACTGTTGGACCAGTATATTTATCCAACTTCTTCAATTCGGGAACTTTGAATTTTCCGCTTTTAATTGTTTCAACATTTACAACTTTCTGAACAATCGAACGTGTACGTAATTCTCCTGCGTGAGCACCACCAGTTGGTACATATTCTTCTTCCTGAAGAATTAAACCTACTTTCTTTCCTTTTAAAGTTGATTCATCCCAATTCCAAACATAACCAGGATTTGATTCTTCGACAGCTTTGATAAAACCTTTAAACATTGATAAGGCCTTTTCTTTGTACGAGCGAATGAATACACCACCCCAAAAGTTCATAGCTTTATATAAGTTTCGGTAGTAATCCGCAAATTCGCCTTCCGCAACATCGAATGAGACTTTCAAATATTCCTTATCCGATTCATCCTCTGCTTTATAAAGGATACCGATATATCCTCCTGGCTTAAGTGAATCAAACTCACCACTAGCTTTAATTTCTTCAAAGTTTTCAATTTTCTTCATTTACTAAATCCTCCTTATTTTGAAACCTTTTTATCTAATTTATCGAATCCGTAATAATCACGAATTGTTGAATCGACTAATTTTAAATCGTTGTCGATTTCATCATCCTTAAACATTCCAATAGGGCTTTTGCACGTGTCTGAGCCACTGTTATGAGTCGTGAATGTGTATTTACCTTCCGTACATTTTGTGCCTAATACGATAGTTGCTAGAGACTCAGGCGACATATACTGCTCAACCATCTTCCCAACTGTTTTGGCTTTATATGTTCCATTTGTATTGTCGTATTCGTTGTGCATTAAGAAATACACGATCACATCATCAGGAGTGTATCCGCTGATATATTCCATAAGGGCTGACCAATGTCGAGCAATTTCAGTAAACTTGTCATAACCTTTTTCATTTGCTCGACTCATCAATTCGAAAGCCATTAAGAATTGAGCATCATCTACCACATACATCTTGCAGCGTTTATCATTTACAGATAACGTTTGAATGTATGATTTGATAGATTCATATCTTGTACTACTGTTTTGGTCTCTTAAATTGATACAAGTCAATTCAGACTTAAACGGCATTAATTTATTTGCCGTGTTGAAAACTAAGCATTCCTCTTTTTTTAAATTTCTAAGCGATGCAGATTTTCCTGTACCGCTCGGACCTAAAATTAAACAAATCTGGCCCATGATTTAATCCTCCTACTTTAATGTTAAGTTAGTGTTTTCAACTAACTCTGCACCATCAACTTTTTTGCCATTTGAAATAGCTGCTTTGATTGCAGTTTTATCAATCGACCATGTTTCTTTACGTTTTTTGAAATCGTTAGAAATTAAATCTTCATTCAAAATATTTACCGATTTAGATTTTCTTGTTGATAATTTATTTTTAACTGTTTCATATTTTTTGATTCCTTCAATATCAAGCATGGTTAGTAAGTAATCTTTTAACGATTTGATTTTCTTCTCGTTTTCTTTTTTGCGTTTGCTCAAATTATCAATTTCTTTTTTAATTCCATCGTTTAATGAATCAAGATTTTTGATATATCCTGAAATACCATCAATCTTTTCATCAAAAGCGATTTTTAGATCATCTAAATCATCAACTTCAAACAAGATTTCTCCTGTTTCTTCATCTTCATAAAAGCCTTTTTCAATAACATCTGAAATAGCTTTGTTAATTTCAAATAAATTCATATTAATCCTCCATTTTAGTTAATTTAACTGATGACATATCCATATCACCTAAGTGCTCATCAGTTACATCCATGTAATCCACATTCATATCCTTGATACGTTGAATTGTTTCTTTTTCTGAATCTGCTTCAACATATCCAGTCAAAGTTGCAATTGCTTTGACTTCAAAATTAAATGCCATATCTACATTCTCCTTTAGCCTTTTATTTCTCCTTCTTTATTAATCCAACCTCTTACGAAATAGTGCTCACAATCCTTTTCGATAAAACATCGTCCTTCTTTTCCAGGAATCTGAGCGAACTCATATACTTCAACATCAATTGATCTAAAGAAAGCTTCAACTTCTTTATAATCAAGTAGAACGTGTTTAATGAATTTGAAACCTTCATCAGTCTTAAAACTGATATTAACTATTGGTTTAAACCCACAATTGTATTGAACAGTTTCATATCCAAAAATATAAAATTCAGTAATCATAAGAACTCCTCACCACATGACGAACATTTTCGATAAACTTCAAATCCACAATCTTCATGATTCTTTTCAATTACGTCTAATGAACCACCACAGAATGGACAAGTGTTGTTGTTCAAACATTCTTGGTCTAGCCAATCCACATTGCATTGAATGATATTAACTTCTTCTTTAAATTGTCCTGACTTTCTTAATTTATCTGCTACTTGTTGAAGTTCATGAGCTACACAATGCAAATTGTAATAATTAGTCATTCGAAGGCCCTCGCATTCTTCTTAGAATTTCTTCTTTTAAAACATTTTCAAATGCACTTGCTGCATTATCTAACGCTTTATCTAAATCAAATTCACTCATCATCAAAGCTCTTGCAGTTTTGCTTTTATCAAGCATTCCTTCTGGTTCAACTCTTAATGCGTATTTTGTATGTACAACGTTAACTCTAAAAACTGTTAAATCTTCAGAATCATCATATTTCTGCTTTTCTGTCATGTATTTATCCTTTCCACTCGAACCCTACAACCTAGATACCACACGACAAGAAAGCTGTTTAAATTTGGTATTAAATTGGAGAAAATAATCATGAATCAATACAATGCCTAATTCGTATGTATCGTGATTTAATGTGCGATACCTAGGTTGTAAGATTCGAGAATTTAATTTAAAATATAAGTAGTGATTTATTACATCACTGCGTGACTTTTACTTGCCGGTTTGAGTCACTTTTTTTGTTGCTTTTCGTAAACGAATCAAGTTATCAATGTAAGGTTGAAGTTCTAAGACTCTGATAACCTTTGCAGTTGGATACCCAAATTCATTCTTTTCAATGCCTAAGTTTTTGAAAACTTTAGCTACAGTTGAACTAGCACATCCAATTACACGAGCTGCATCAATTTGTGAGATGTAGGCTTGTTTGGTTAAGATTTGCAATTTATGTTCAACATCTGCGTCATATTCATTACTTAGCATCGGTTCGATTGCTCTCATATCACACCACCTCCTTTTTAAAATTTGATTGATTGAATCACATTACATACATATGCAGTTGCGATTAAACATCCAATCGTCAATATAACAGATGCAAATAACATCCAATTCGCGAAACGTTGTTTTATTTTCAAACTTCTTTCACGTTTATCTAAATCTGCATATTTGTGCATCATCAACGTGTATTCAGTTTGATGCGAATTATTAGCAAATTCTGCTACATCTAATTTGGCTTGTTTCGTTCTTGATCTAGAACTAGAACTAGCTTTTTTTGTTGAATTTATTGAAACTGGCATAGTTTAATTCATCCTTTCTTAATCAATAAATCTAAATTGATAACTAATGCATCTGCTATCTTTTTCGCAGATTTATCTGAGATTGGTTTACCATTGTAAGCTTTGCTTATCGTCGTAAGTGATACACCTGAGCGACTTGATAAAACCATTTGAGTCCATGAACGTGACAAGCATTCATTGATTAACTTTTTCTCATCCAATATCATGTTTAGCTCCTTTCTTTTTTCCTGATGCAGTCATTGAAGCATCATTAAATGCACATTCATTTAAGCGAAGTTATATATTCTGCAAAGTAGTTACTATGTCTGTCATTTATTTGATAAGTGTTTGTACATTGCTCTACTTTCTATTTATTTAGTTTTGAAGATTAAATATTGAATAAAGCTTATACAAATCAAATGTGCATTTTTTTGAGCGCTTATTTTCTTCCGAACGATAATTTAAGGGGTTATTACATAGTCATGTATTTTTTTTGAATCAAATAAACACTTAAATTTGTATACCTCCAATCTATGCAATGACACTTCAATCACTACATCAGGAGTTCGTCTGATGTAGCACCATCAACCCTACCTCGTGCGAAAAGAGATAATTAAGATATAAACTGTATTCCAATCCATTCAGATTTTGATTCGTATTTTATGAACAAGAGAGTCCGATTATTTCACGGTTAATTTTTTTCTCACACTCGCACGATCAATAACGTATTTAGTGATTTGATTGAATATGCATTTGAGTGTGGTGTAATCAAAACTTCTGAACTTCATGAACTTTCGGTCTAAGCCTACTTGCAGTCGTTGAGATAGAGTTGAGGGTACTACATCATTTTGTACATTGTATACATTTTTGGTACTTAAATCTTAAAAAAAATATTGTCTCTTTCTTCGTTTGACAATTCTAAAACATCTTGTATAGCTTTAATTTCCGATTGCCTGAACTCTCTAGCTTCATTAAGCTTGTAATTAAGGGATGAAAGGCTTATACCTGTTTTATCAGATAACTCTTGCATTGTCATAGATTTTAAAGCCAAGAAAGATTTTAACAAAGCTTTATCAGTCATCTTTTGCCTCCTTTCTTATGCCCACATTTCTGTGTACACCATTAATATACTCTTGTGGTGTGTACATGTCAACACTTTTGTGATAAAAAAGCTCACATTTTTGGACATTACTGTTATAATTAAGATAGATAAAGGAGAAATCAATATGAACAACGATAATGTTTTAGGTGAACGTGTTAGAAAACGCAGAGAAGAATTAAATTTAACCCAAGAAGAATTAGCTAAAAGAGCTGGTTATCAATCTCGAAGTTCAATTAATAACATTGAATCAGGTAGGCCAGCATCGCAAAAGATTGTATCAAAATTAGCAAAAGCCTTAGGCGTAACACCTTCATATTTAATGGGGTGGGACGATTTACCTAATAAAAACGATTTGCAAGGTTTAGATCAACAAGATACAAAGCCACTTGATTTGCAAAAGTTCGCTCAACCAACAAAATCAGATGCTAAAGTATTTAACAATGCAAACGAAATAACTAGATACCATACTTTGATTGAATTTCTAAAAAGTTGTAACTGGAATGTTTCTAAAATTGCAAAAGGAACTATTGTAAATGGCATCACTACAGACCAAACTTATTACGCAATTTCAAAATCAAACGGAGTTGCAATAAATTTGACTTATGATGAATTTCAATTATTACAAGATAAATTGTATGATAGCATCGAAACTACGATATTGGATGAGTTTAAAAGCAAACTAGGAATATAAGGAGAATAAAAATGGGATTTTTAAAAGATATGAAACAAGCCTTCCAGGAAGGATACAATGAATCAGCTCGTGAAAATGAACGTGAAGAAAGAATGATTAACGAATTAAAGAAAAAGCCTGTCACATCAACAGAAGCACGTGAAGTATTCATGAAGATAAAAGAAAAAGAGTTAAATGAAGAATTTATGGATTGGCTTGAATTTAACGATATTATTTTAAAATAAAAAAATGCCTACCATTGGCTTTGGTAGGCTTAGTTAGAATGATACGAATGGCATTTGAAATTTTGTAAGCAAGAATACCATACGTACACATTCATTCTATCATATTTGAAAAAAGAAATGGAGTGAATTTTATGCCTTTAAAAACAAGAATGCATAATGGAAAAAAGCAATATGCATATCAAGTGTATTACACAGATATTTTTGGCGAAAGAAAAAGAAAGCATTCCAAGTGGTTCGATACGCAAAAGGAATGCAAAGAAAAAGAAGCTTTATTTGTAATAAAATCACAAGAGAATGATATTTACGATATTAAATTTAAAGACTTAGCCAACGAATATATTGAGTACTCATCCAAATCCAACACAACAAAGACTAAACTGGATAAGCAGATGATGTTACGAAAATATTGCAGTATGCTTTTAGATCGCAATGTAAATTCGATTACTTCCGCATATATGAAACAAGTTCGTGATTACATTGATGAGCTTGGATTGTCTACTTCCAGGAAGAATAGAATACTAGGCTTTATTAATTCAGTGTTCAAACATGGAGTTAAGTTTTATGGGTTAAAAACTAATCCAATGGACATTGTAGACCGTTTTGCGAAGTCAGATGAAGAGAAAATAGCCGAGATGGATATTTATACTGTTGAAGAATTCAATCAATTTCTGAGTGCTATAGACGATGCTCACGAGGAGTTCAAAAGATTCTACTTCTTATTGTATTGGACCGGTATGAGATTAAATGAAGCAATGTCATTAACATTCAACGATTACACACGTAAATATATCAATGTATATCGTCAATGCGTTAATGGACAATGGACTGGATTAAAGACAAAAGGCTCGAAAAGACGAATCGCGATTGATAAGGACCTTTACTCGGTATTGGATGAACAGTACCAGAAGTACAAGGACTATCCTGAGTTCAGTATGGATTGGTTTATATTTGGTGGGTACAATCAATTCAACCAAACTACAGTTACACGAATCAAGAATGAAGCTTGTGCAAAAGCTAATCTCGAACAGATTCGTATACATGATTTTAGGCACTCACACGCTTCAAATTTGATTGAAGCAGGTGTTAATATGTATAAGATTTCTAAACGCTTAGGGCACTCTTCTGTGACTATCACAATGGATAGATACGGTCACTTAATCGACCAAGATGGTGATGAAATATTAGATGCGATGCGAAAAAAGTAATACTCTATTTGTACTCCAATTTGCTCGAAATTCACGAAGATTAAGCGAGTTGTACGAATTTAACTGCTTTATATAAAGCTTAAAAGTGCTCAACGAACGATTTAACAAAATCCCGTACGCGCTACCATTAATTTTATTGATCGAACTGCTGCTTAGCTTTCGATGCCGAAAAAGCATAGTAAAAAGCATAATAAAAGTGGCTGTGAGATATAGTTGGACCGAAAACGAATGAACTATGATTTGACCGTCAAATCATTCGCTTTTGGTTTTTTTATTTTGCAATTGCAAATTCCATATCACCAAGCATATTTTTAGTTTAAACAACTTTATTCATTTTTTAAAAACTAAAAAAGGACCGCTATTAACCAATTATT
>ULUJ01003783.1_pt1 | contig 10402 bp, 6 predicted proteins | sample 1958381 | NCBI WGS metagenome assembly ULUJ01 (sample SAMEA4835757, study PRJEB28245) | human gut metagenome | biome: gut microbiome; material: fecal sample | place: Denmark | collected 2008 | reverse complement strand
CGCGACCACGGTTTCAGAAGTTTAGGCGTTATCGAAAGCACCTTTTTGCGCGATGAACTTTGCGCCGAAATAATAGCCGACGGAAAGCACTTGCCGCCCGAGCTTATAAAGATGATTGTAAAAATCAAGGGCGTTGACAAAACCTTACTTTGTACCGATAGTTTGGCAATAGCGGGAACGGATATAAAAGAAGGTGTGATGAGCGGCACGGAATTTATCGTAGAGGACGGCGTTTGCAAACTAAAAGACCGTTCGGCATTTGCGGGTAGTATCGCCACCGCCGACCGCCTTGTGCGAGTAATGACCAAAGAATGTGGTTATGATATATTAACCGCGGTAAAAATGATTACTGAAACTCCCGCGAAAATCGCAAAAATCAATGCGGGCAGTATTGAAAAAGGCAAAAGAGCCGATATAGTTGTTTTTGATGATGAAATAAATGTTGAATCTGTATTTGTTAACGGATTGAACGTTTTTAATTTCGCGAAGTGAATATAGAAAGGACGTCAAATTTATGAAACTTACATTCCGCTGGTATGGCGAAAAAGACTGCATACCGCTTAATTACATAAAACAAATACAGGGAATGACGGGATCACGTTCTGCACGGGTTCGCTCGGCGCGGCGTACTTAAACGGCGTTTTCGAGGCAGTGCAAAAAGATTTGAAAAAATAAGGAGAAAGAAAAATGTACGATTTACCTTTTGAAATAGACTTAAACGGAAAGAGCGTGGCGATAACGGGCGCGGGCGGAATCATCTGCGGCGAGTTCGCAAAGGCTCTTGCCGCTTGCGGCGCGCAGGTCGCGCTTCTCGATATCAACTACGACGCGGCGGAAAAAGTCGCTACCGAAATAGGCGAAAACGCGATTGCGATTCGTTGTAACTGTTTGGACAAAGAAAGCATAAAGTCCGCCTATAGCACGATTATCGGCGCATTCGGCAAGGTGGATATCCTGATTAACGGCGCGGGCGGAAACAACCCGAAAGCCACTTGCGACAACGAAACCATGTCGCCCGAAATGCTCGGAACGGAGGGGTTAAAAGACTTTTTCGCGCTCGATGAAAGCGGGCTTAAATTTGTTTTCGACCTTAATATTACGTCGGCGTTTCTGGTAACGCAGGTATTTGCCGAAGGGATGGTGAAAACCGGCGGAAATATCATAAACATTTCAAGTATGAACGCGTTCCGTCCGCTTACCAAAATTCCCGCGTATTCTGCGGCGAAAGCGGGCGTGTCAAACTTTACCGAATGGCTCGCCGTTCATTTTGCCCCGTGCAAAATCCGTTGCAACGCAATCGCGCCCGGGTTCTTCGTGACCAACCAGAACCGCGCGCTTTTGTATAATGAAGACGGTACGCCGACGGCAAGAACGGGTAAGATACTCGCGGCAACTCCGATGAAGAAGTTTGGCGAGATAAGCGATCTTATAGGTTGTTTATTGTGGCTTTGCGATGATAAAGCAAGCGGTTTCGTGACGGGAACGGTTATCCCCGTGGACGGTGGTTTCTCGGCGTACAGCGGAGTGTAAAATATAGATAAACTGATCCAGTGGTGGTGATTAAAGACGTAAGCAAAAATCCCTCTTTCCGAGGTTTTGGAAGGAGGGATTTTTTATGCGCCGGAATTGTTTTCGTGTTTTATTCTTTGCCGGCATCGCTTATCTTAAGCGATAATAAAGAAAACGTTTTATCGGGGTAAATCGGTAAATCAATTTTTTTAGATGACCGGTAATTTTCCGGGGTTGCATATGTCCGGGTGTATGTGTCCTGGTTGCATGTGTCCGGGGTTGCATATGTCCTGGTTGCATATGTCCTGGTTGCATGTGTCCGGGGTTGCATGTAACGGATTTGAATAAATGAATTTGTATTCAGCGAAAAATACGCCTGATTCATTACGTCATTGATTCAGAGTTTCTTGTTTCAGCAGAGTTGCGAAACGCAACATTTGTTTACGCGAAGACACGCCGAGTTTTTCCAGAATATTGTGGTTGTGGAATTTGAGCGTACTTTCGCGTACGTTTAGTATGTCGGCAATTTCTTTTGCGGTTTTACCTTGCAGATAGAGGTTAAAAACGGTTTTTTCTGTTTTTGTAAGTTCTTTCAACCCTATTTTGAATGCCTCGTAGTCGTCGGGATCTATCTCGTTTTTGCGGGAATAAGCCAGCCGCTCGATTTCCGTTTGCCGCTTGTCGATTTCGCTGGTCTGGTTTTCGGTTACGATAGCAAGTTCTTCGTTCTGCCGTTTCAGGTTTTCCGTTTCGAGATCGCGCAGTCTGTCCTGTTCGGCAAGATACACGAATAAGTCGTCGATTTCGATAATATCGGATTTTGTTCCCGCATGTTCCTGCATGCGTATTTTTTCAAGGCTTTTTATCACCGGCGAAACGAATTTTTGCGAAAAAATCACGCAAAGCACAACGGCGGAAAAAATAAGTAAAAAGCATACCAATACGATTCTTGTAACGTTGATCGTCACGGTTTTATCGAATTCGCTTTTCGGTTGCATAACCACAAGAGTGTAGGCCGTATCGCAGATAACGACTTCGTTTTTAGCGGCAACGAAAGTGTTTTCTCCGGAGAATTCGATGAGCGCGTCGTTTATTTCTTTGGGGACGAGCGTACCGCTCGGTTTTAAAGAATAGCCGCCGAGAACGCCTGCCCAAAACATATTTTCACAGTCTATTTTGCCGTCTTTTTCCGTTTTGGAAAAGGTGCAGGTCAGTTGTTCTAATCTTGTTGGTTGAGCAAAGAAATCTTTGAAGTGATTTTTCGAGATTTCAAACCCGCAAATGCCGTAATACGTCCCGTCTGCTCCGAACAGAGGAGTGAGGAACGCCATTGCTTCTTCGCTTGTTCCGTTAAGCGTAAAAATATCGGTCAGCACCGATTTTTTTTCTTTGACGATTGTTTCGTTGAAGAATTTTTTTGTTTGCGGCACGAAATCGGTTTTGAATTCCAAACGCCATTTACGGTGCGGCATTACGTTGTTTTTTCTTCCGAGTTCCGCGCTGCCCCTGAACATCAGCAGCGTTTCGTCCGTGCGGTCAAGGGTGCTGCGTTGAAAATATAATCCCGTTCTGGATTTATCGGAGTTGGCTTCGCCCGTATTCACGGTTGCGTTAAGCATTATAAACGCGCCCGAAGCGTCCGCTTTCAGCAACTCCTCTTTAAGTTTAGGGAAAAGAACTTCCTGTACGCCTTCCGTATATAATTGCGAATCGTTGAGCGCGCTTATATGGATTCCTTTTTCATTCAGATAATTGTCTATTATCGCCGAAGAATCGTTTGCGAGCATCTCGGTCATCATCGAAAGGTCGTCGAAGAATTTTTCGATTTGTCTTGTATAGAACTCGTTTTGAAAAGTCAGATTGTTTGAATATTTTTCCGTTGTCGTAGAAAACTGCCCGACGAAAAACAAGCCGGCTGCGATAAACATAACGACAACGAGAACAAGCGTAAGCATATATAACAAAAGCTTACGATGCATAGACGTTTTCTTTTTTTTGAAATCTATGAACTTCATATCCCGGTCGCTCCGCAATCTTTTTTTCATCCGACGTTATTCAGCGCGGCTTCCATTTCCGCAACTATTTGTTCGCAAGTTGCTCCTTTTTCGTATCTGGTTTCAAGGGTTTTCTGGATGTTACGGATTTTTTCGTACAAAGCGTACACTTTGGAGTAATACCCTTCAAAACCCGGTTCTTTCTTAAAAGAGCAGGTTTCGACGGTTGTAGTCAGGGCCTTATAAAGATTCCTGTAGGCATCCGACTTGAAAGATTGGTCGCCGATTTTTGCAAAAGCGCCCGTTCTTACGGGCATATAACCCGTTGAAAGAACAAAATCCACGTTGCGGCTTTCTTCGGTGAACCATCTTGCGAAAACGGTTGTCGCTTCGGCTTTGATATCAGTCGTTTTATAAGCGCAAAGCCCGACGCCCGATTGCGTTGCGACTTTTTGTTTGCCTGTCTGTTGCGGCATGGGCAAAACTTTCAGATTCATTGCTTCCGACGTGTTGTCGGGGTATGTGATTTCGTCGTTATAATAGAGTACGGAAGCCGAAGAGCCGATACCTGCGCAGGTCTGTCCCGTCATAACCTGCGTGTTGGAATATAAATCGGATACGACTATATGTCCTTTGGCGATAGACGTGGCAAACATATCGTATGCTTTTATCAGAGCGGGGTTGTTTGCGTCGTACCAGCCGTCTTTATAAGAAATATTTTCTCCGTCGGATATGGCGCACAGTTCCGCAATCCTTATCAGATAGTCTATTGCGCAGAACGGTTTGCCGCCCGACCACTCGTAATATTTTTCGGCAACGGAGAAAAAACCTTTCCAGGTTGCGAGGTCGGATAGCGAAACGTTTTTGTCGGCTGCGAATCTGTCGAAAACTCCGCCTGCGATGAAGAGCATATAAGTCGATTTAGAAACGGGGAAAACAACAAGTTTGTCGTCGACCATTCCGTCGCTTAAAAAATCGGGAACGAAATTGTCAAGTTCGGACGCGGAAAAATAATCGTTCCAGTTCAGAAGATTATTCACGCCCAGACCGCGCGCGTCGCTTGCATGGCAAAAGAATAAATCCGGCATTTCCTTGGATCCTGCTTTGCCTGTTTGCGCGTCTTTTAACTTTTTGCCGATCTGCGAGGCGTTTGACATCAGCGTAACGTTTATGACGATACCCTTGTCTTTGCCGACGGTTGAGTTGAATTGTTCAACGATGTCGTTCATGGGTGAATTGACTTGCTCGCCGTAAACGTGCCACATAGTAAGAGTCGTCGGTTTTTTGGGATCAAGCAAGGTGTTGTTTTTATTGCACGCAGAAAAAGTGAAGGATATTGCGAACGTCATCGCAATGACGATAAACAACGAAACGATTTTTTTGGTCTTGCATTTCATATCGATCTTCCGTTACCGGTTACGTGAGCGTTTGCCCACCCGATTTTAAAAATTTTTTGACTTTTTTTCGGTTTTCCCCACCTTTTTCAGATTTGGGTGGGGGAAATTTTATTGCGTTTTTACTATACTGATGATGCTTAAAACGTTGCACGTACGAAAAGTAACGCTGCAAGTGTAAACAGTATATCACACATGCGCGCCAAAGTCAATTCGCATTTGCAATAACGGAAAAAAATTTATACATAACAAATGGACGTAAAAGGAGTTGCTATTATGACACACAACACAAGAAAAACCGGAATATTTACGCTTGCATTGGGGCTGGCTATGTGCCTTACGGTAATTCTCGGCATCATATCGGTCAACCCGAAGTCGGTCCGCGCCGACACGACGACGATCGACACGCTCGAGGTGGCGTTCAAAAAGGTAAACGCAGGTGACAGTCTTGCCGCCGCGTTTGAATTCGAGAATGAAACGGAAAGAACGCTCAAAGTGCCGGACGGCGCAAAGTATACCGCAACGCTCTTATTCGTATCAAAAAACGGACAAATGACGACGTTGTGGGACAAAGACAAAGCGTCGTTCCCGTGGAACAGAGTTGAGAATCAACTGATCGAGCGGAACGTTGCGTATTGCATCCGCGTCCGTTTTGCGACGAAAGAAAACTATAAACTATCCAAAGATGCAGACGCGCTTAAAAGGAAAATGAAGGTTTCCGGAGCGGAGCTTGGCAAAGGTAAAGACGTAGAGCTCTGGGACTCTGCCGGGCAATTCGCCGATTTAACTGCGGTAGATATGGACTTCATTATTTCAAAAGGTCTGACCTACATAGGGTATCAGCAAACTATATATCCAAAAATCGACGAAGAGGTAACAGGCAAAATAGGCACGTTGTACACCGGCACGGGTATGTGGCTCAGAGGCGCGCCCGGTCCTTACGTTTATACGGTAAAAACCGCGCCCGTCGGCACGAAATTGGATAAGCACAACGGCTTTAACGACGATGAATCTACCTGCTACTATCAGATTATCGCCAAAAACGCAATGGACGGCGGAACGATGTACGTCACCGTAACGGCGGCGAACGGACAGACTTGCGATATTCCCGTCACGATTGCAGCCGTATCCGGCGGACACGAGCATACGTGGATTGAAGAAATCGGGAAGATAGATTACGAACATCACGGCTACACGAAATGCGCCGATCCCGCCTGCCCCGGCGTTGCCCCCGCTTTTGATAAAGGCTCGCAGTATGCAAGCCACGAGTTTGACGGCGGATGCACCGCAGCATGCATAACGTGCGGCAACCTCGGCAATCCCGACGCAAAGCATAATTTTACATATCAGGTTGATGAAAGCGACGCAACTTACCACTTGAAAAAATGCGTTTGCGGCGAAGTTGAAAAGGACGAAAACGGCAACGTCGTAAAAGAAAAACACAGCGGCGGCGAACAAACTTGTCTGAGCGGCGCAAAGTGCGACGTTTGCGGACACGAATACATCGCCAAGAGAGGGCATAGGTTCGAGTTCAGGTCGTTCAGAAACAACGACGGCACTTATACGCACCTTGGATTCTGCAAATATTGCGGGATAGAAGACGTGACTTTAAGGCACTCTCCGACCGGCGGCGTGGCAACCTGTCAGGCGCGCGCGAAGTGCGATTACACACACAACGGCGACGTTTGCGGTTGCGAATACGGCGAATTCAAGGCGCACAACATGGTGGGCGGAGTTTGCACGGAATGCGCTTCCGACGAATATATTAAAGAAGTTGTCATCGACGTACCCGAGTATTGGGAAGGAATGGCATATCGCCCGATGTTTTATCCCAACGTCATAAAAGGGAACGTTATTCCCAAAGGGGATATTTTCTACAAAGCGTCCCCCGAGCTTAACGGCAACGACACGCTGTGCAACATAAAAGACAGCAACATAAAGTATATTACCAACAACAGCGTAATGTACTACGTATTCGCGCCGCACACAACCTGCAAATTCCCCGAAAACGTCGACGAAATCAACGTTTCGGTGACTCACGGCGAAGTTCTGGGTAAAAGCATAAGAAAAAATGACGGCAGCCTGATTGTTTTGGTGTTCTTGCGCCTTGACCGCGCGGTACAGTCCATTGACGTCAGTGTTTCGCAACCGCTCGTCGGACATCTTCCCGAAACGCTGCAAATTACCGAGAAAAACGGATACACTGTGACGATAAACAACGTTGAAGGGTTTTTGAAAGACGGCAGATTTTACGACGGTGTGCCTTATTACGCAAACGTTACGATAAAAGCGCCGGAAGGCAAAGTCTTTCCGATTTTGACTCCCGATTTCGAAAACTGGCTTTGCGCGAGCAATATTTCCGGCGGTAAATTCTTAAGTTTCGAGCAAAGCAATGATTATACGGAATTGACGGTCGTCATAAAAACGTTGAGCGCAACGGATTGTCTGCACGAAAACGTGACGATGAAAGAAGCGGGAAAACTCACGACCTGCACGGAAGACGGCGTAATGGATAAGTATGCCTGCTCGGGTTGCGGAAAAGAGTTTTTCGACGCGGCCTGCACTAAGCCCTGGAGCGAATCGACGGCGAAGTTACCCCATAAGGGGCATAATCCCGGTTCCGAATACAAAACAGAAAAAGATAAGCATTACCGCGAATGTAAGAACTGCGGCGAGAAAACGGACGAAGCCCCGCACGACTTCGGCGCGCTTGTTGTTCAAACGAACCCCACCTGTATGCAAAAAGGCGTGAAGGCGCATTATGAATGTTCGGCGTGCAAAAAACTTGTCGACGCGGACAAGAACGAAACGACGCTTGAAGATCTGATAATTCCCGTCAACCCCGACGGAGGGCACAGTTTCGGCGCGTGGATAAACGAAGTTCCCGCAAGCAACACGGCAAACGGCGAAAAAGCCCACAAGGATTGTCTGATCTGTAACAAACACTTTGACGCAAACGACAAGGAAATATCCGCCTTTGACCTTATAATCGCCAAAATCGGCACGCATAAAGTAACCGTAAACGGCGAAAACAAAATCTATAACGAAGGCGAAAAAGTTACCGCGATTGCGGACGATCCGGCGGACGGCAAAGTGTTCACAGGCTGGCAGGACGAAAGCGGAAACATCGTCAGCAACGATAAGGCTTATACCTTTACGGTAACGGGCGCAACAACTCTTACTGCCGTATATGACGATATGCCTTCGGGCGGTGGCGAAATCACCCCGTCTGCCAAAAACGACGGACTTTCGGGCGGAGCGATTGCCGGCATTGTAACAGGTTCGGCAGCGGTCGCAGGGCTCGGCGGATTTTCGATAGTGTGGTTTGCGGTGAAGAAAAAAACGTTTGCGGATTTAATCGCCTCATTCAAGGGCGCTTTTAAGAAAAAATAATAAAAACAACGGTTTTAAGTCGCGGATTTTCGGCGATGCGGATTTTCGGCGATGCGGATTTTCGGCGATGCGGATTTTCGGCGATTTGGAATATATTACTTAAAATTAAAAAGGAGTAAGACTATGAAAAGAAAGACGTTTCTCACAATTATGACGTTGCTGCTGACGATTGTAATGCTCACCGCTTGCGGTAAGGGAGGAAAACATAATTATTCGGAAGAATGGAGCAATAACGAAACTCATCATTGGCATGCGTGCGCAGACAAGGGCTGCAAAGAAATCAAAGACAAAGCCGAACACTCCTGGAACGGCGGCAGCGTGTCGGTTGAGCCGACCACGGAAAAAGAAGGCACTATGGTTTATACCTGCACGGTCTGCCACAGAGAAAAGACCGAGAAGATTGATAAACTTGTCGCCGAAAAAGAATATACCATAACTTTTGACAGCAAAGGCGGCAGCGCGGTACAACCCGTTAAGGCAAGCGCAGGCGCGACGATCACGGCTCCTGCCGCTCCCACCAAAGACGGTTTTGTTTTTGCGGGTTGGTACGAAAGTACGGACGGCGGAGTAACTCTTTCCGACGTGGAATTCAGTTTTGCATATATGCCGGCAAGAGTGTTCACGCTTTACGCAAAGTGGGCGACTGCCGACATCAAGGGCAAGACTTTCAGTAAAGTTGACGCCGTTGTCGAGTGGGAGTCCGAAGAGATCAAGAAAGCGCTTCTTAAAGAAATGGAAATGACGGAGGAGCAGTTTATACAAAATCATAAGGTATCAAAAATTACGCTCGTTTTTGCGGCGGATAAAGATTCCGTGACGGTGACTTTTGATCAAAACCCGGGCGAAGAAGACAATAAAGGTAAAGGCATCGTAACGCTGTTGTACAGGATTAAAGGCTCTGCTATCGTGTTCTATGACAGCCAGGAAGATATGGAACAAGAAATCCCCGCTCACGCGTTCGGATTGCTTGCCGGCTCGACGTTTGAGTTGTCCGCAGATAAAACGACCATTATACAGAGCAATATCCAACCGGGAATGGGAACGATTAAATATAAGTATAGCGTTGCAGTAAAATAGACCTACAAAAGCGCAAGGGTTTTTCAAAAACGACAAAAACCTGCCTATAAGTCGATTATCGGTATAAAATAAAGTTGAGCAATGCTTTAAAAAAGAAAAAGTTTCGGATCGCAAATCCAAAATCTATTAATAAAAAATAAGGAGGCAAAATTAATGAAGAAAAAATTACTTTGCGTCATATCCGTGATGCTTGTCGCTTTAAGCCTGTGCTTTTTTGCAAGTTGCAACGGTCGCAACGGCTGCGGCGGCAAAACGGTTGAACTGAAAAGCAGTATGGGAGTTACGCTTACCGGCGGAAACTTCGGGAAAAAGGCTAAACTCATAACCGAAAAAGTTGAGATGACGGAAGAAACCGTCAAAAGCACGATTGACAAACTGCCCGAAGAGTTTAAGTTGCTTGCCGACGAAAAAATGACGACAATCGACATTTCGGTGGAATCCGACGGAGTTAAGGTTCAACCCGACGGAAAAGTCAGAGTGTCCGTACCCGCGCCCATAGAAGGCGTCGAAGAATATCTGGTTTTCCATATCAAGAGCGAAAGCACAGTCGAACGGCTCGACTGCGAGTTCAAAGACGGGAAAGTTATTTTTGAAACGGACTCTTTCTCTCCTTACGTTTTTCTTGACAACTCAGATAGTTCGGCGCTCGTTATAAAGAATCCCGGTCCGTGCGAGGGAACGGTTACCGTAACGTATATTATGGGTGTAGTTACAACTTGGTACAAAATCTATTCCGGCGAAGAAAAGAAGATCTATTCCAGAGCGAACGAAACAGTGAAACTTTTCGTTGAATGCGGATATGATTTTGTTCTTGACGGCTGGTTTATGGAGAAAGATGGCAAAATCGAAAGCACTCCGTTTTCAACGGAAAGCATGATTGAGGGTAAAACCGTTGCGGGCGAAAAGACGATAGTTTGCAAATTCGCGGCCGATCTTACCGATATGGAAAGCATATGGGCGTTCCCCGGTACGTCAAACATGCCTAAGGGCTATTCGGACGGAAGAGCCGCCACGTCGGTATACATCAAACCCGGC
>ULUJ01022459.1_pt1 | contig 10404 bp, 14 predicted proteins | sample 1958381 | NCBI WGS metagenome assembly ULUJ01 (sample SAMEA4835757, study PRJEB28245) | human gut metagenome | biome: gut microbiome; material: fecal sample | place: Denmark | collected 2008 | reverse complement strand
GTCAGCATAAAAACCTTTTTTGAATTCAATCATAAAAGAAAACCTCCTTCCATTTAATCGACTAGTATTATACTATGTGAATATTAATACTTAAACACGTTTTGTGTAGAAATATATGAACAATATCTTATTTTTAAAAACCATAGGGTTATCCTACGCCTCAACAACCTTGTCTTTTGCCTTCGCTCTATATTTCAACATTTCAACGTTTTTATTATACCATAATCCTCCACTTTTTTCAATAATTCTCCGCACTTGTCCAAATGTTTTTTTGTTTGGGGTTCAAATCCCCGTGGACGCCTGCACCTTTTTAGGCTTAAAAAGACGCTCCTTTTTGTTCGTCATTGACAAACAAGAATAAAACGAACCCGAGAGAAAATCTTGAGTTCGTTTTATTTTTTACAAGAGATTATTTCGGACTTAAAATCAAACGATAAACACATTACAACTTTTAACCGAGTGTTCTAAACGCTCGGTTTTTCCATGCCGTTTTGCCGTCCGATTTATCGCCTTTCGTCTGCGTTTGTAGCACAGTGAAAAGCGCAAGTCAACGGCAAAAATTTTTACCGAAAACTCTGAAATAGACCAATCACTAATATTATGGCAACAATAAAAACTTTTGAATTAAATTTCTTTTTTGTTGAAGTCATAATAATCTCATTTATTCTATTTCAAATCCCCATACGACCTCACAAGAGCCGTTCCAACCATCTTCCCAACCTTCAAGTTTGCTCTCATAAGAAGTTTTTATAGTAACATTTGTTAATCCTGAAAAAACATCCTTTTCAATTATTTCAACGTATTCAGGAATAATAATAACTCTTGGCTCAAAATTTTCCAAACTAATAATTCTTTCCGATTTTCTTAACTCCACAGTCGGAATATTTGAGCTATCACTAGCTATATCGTCTAAAAAACTCTAACACATAATCAATTTTTGGCAAAATTCTTTCGCCGGACAAAATTTTAATAGAGTTAATATGAACCCCATCAAAAGAACCAATCGCTATAATTATATTTTCGTTAATTACACAATTGATTTCTTCATTACCACATAACAACCAACTATCACCTTTCTCATCTTTTCTAAACGTTGTTACAGATTGAATAGCTTTTTCCTCATTAATTTCAATTTCAGGATATCGCTCTCGTAGAAAACGATTTCCAATAACATCTATAACGAAGACTAAAGTTTTCTCCTGTTGTAGATTTTTTTTGTTATCATCTTTAATAACATACGAATAAAAAATCCCACATGGTTCAGAAAGGGCATCAATGTCTGAGTCTTTTGAAATTGTGAATCTACTGAATGCATCACACTTTATTACTGAAGTGTTTACATAATTATAATAATAACGAATATCAATCGGATATGCGGCATACTGCGATTGAAAATAATGAAATACATCTTGCACACTGTATGTTTTGCAATTTCCCAAAACCATTCTTATATTGTCAGCAATTTCATTATAAATTTTTTCGTCAAAATAATAATCTAAATCACATTCTTTTTTTAGATAGTCAGAATCTCGATGATTATGTGCTTTATTGAATGATCCAAAAAAATATTTATACACTCCATCTCTCCTATGCAAACCAGAACGAATGCAAAGTTTTTCCAGCCACCTTATATCGAGGATTGTTCGACGGTCCTCTGTTTGCATTGTAATTGCTTTCTGGTTTACAAGCAGTAACGCTGGAACATACTAATATCGAAGAAAAAATCAAACAAAGTAACTTTATAATTCTTGTTTTCATTTCATCACCTACCTTTGATTAACAATGAATCTTGTCGGATTTTTATTCGTATCTATATTTATTGTTCTCAAACATGCAAATAAATGCTTTGAAAATAAATTAATGAACGACTTTACCCAATCAAGACTGTCCTCATAAGTATTATACCATAACCAATAGCAAAAATCAATGCTTTAGGTTCAAATCCCCGTGAACGCCTACTCTCTTTTCGGCTTAAAAAGACGCTCCTTTTTGTTCGTCATTGACAGCATGACGCACGCAAAAGGAGCGTATAAAACTCCATTGAGCGTGTCTTTTTCTATGGAAAACAAGGGCAATTTTCCGTTTTCGTAGCAGTTTATGCTCGCGGACGTCCGATACGCCGGACAAGAATAAAACGAACCGTGGTCCGGCGGCGCGTTTTTTTTGAATGTTTGTCCCTTTTTTCCATAAAAATACGCCCCGGAAGTCCTCCTCTCTGTCCAACTTCCGGGGCTCGCTTCAAACGGAAATCTCCCGCTTTTTGCGTGTTATGAATTTTGTTTTTTTAAGGCATAAATTGCCGTATAAGTCGATAAACGCGGTTTTTTGCAATCAATTAAGCAGTTAAATCCGGAACAACCCGATCTGCACGAATAAAAGAAGCGAAACGCCGTAATAAACGCAGACGGCGATCAGATCGTTAAGCGTTGTGATGAGGGGTCCGGAGGCGACCGCAGGGTCTATACCTATTTTCTTGAAAAGAATAGGAATAAGCGTTCCGTCAAGACTTGCCATGAGCATACCCGCGACGAGCGAAATTCCGATACAAGCCGAAACTTCGAAGCCGACGTATGCCGGAGTGCCTGCCGTGAGCGCGCCCGGAACGAACGCGAGATACAGCCCTACGAAAATAAACGCAAGCGTGCCGATGATAAGCCCGTTTGTAAGCCCTATTCGCAATTCTTTCAGTATAAACTTAATCGTGTCCTTACCCGAAATGGCCTCTTCGTTTAAAACTCTTATCGTCACCGCGAGGGATTGAGTTCCCGTGTTTCCGCTCATGTCGAGGATAAGGCTCTGGAACGAATATAGAATCAGAAGGCTCGCCGCCGTAACGGCAGACTGAAACTGACTTATTATACTCGAAACCACAAGCCCCAAGCCCAACAGAATCAACAGCCACGGCAATCTTTTTCGTATACTCTTCAGGAGCGGCTCTTTAACGTCCTCGGCTTCGGTTAAACCTGCGAGTTTCGCGTAGTCGTCGCCCGCTTCTTCGTCTACGACCTCAACGATGTCGGACGAAGTGATGATGCCTATCAGTTTGTTGTCCGCGTCAAGTACGGGGATGGAATCTTCGGAATAATCTTTTAACTGCTCGATACACTCTTCAACCGTTTCGCTGGCGTAAACGTAAGGGTAAGACGTCGTGATTATCGAATCGAGAGACGTGCCCTCCCTCGCGCGGATAAGATCGCTCAGATCTATCGCGCCGTAAAACGTTCCGTCGGCTTTGAGAGCGTAAAGAGTGGAAATATTATCGTTTTCTCCGGCTTCCTTAACGACGGTGCGCATGGCTTGTTTAACGGTGAAATCCTTGCTGAAAGCGACGAAGTTCGTCGTCATTCGGCTACCGATCATTTCCTCGTCATAAGAATCGATGAGCTGAACGTCGCGCGCGGCGTCCTTTTGCATCAACCCGAGAATCTCTTCTTTCTTATCGTCCTCGAGTTCGTCGAGAACGTCGATAGCGTCGTCCGCGTCCATGCTTTCGATGATGTCCGCGGCTTTTTCGCTGTCGAGTTCCTCGATGTATTCTTCAACGTCGTCGAGATAGGCGAATATTTCGGATACGGCGGAAACGCCGAGAACTTTATAAAGTTTCAGACGTTCGGCTTTTGTCAGTTTCGGCAAAACCGCCGCGATATCGTTGTCGTGATAATTGCCGAGGTCGGTTTTTAATTGTTCCGGAGGTTCGTTGCTTTGCAACAGTTGTAAAAGTTCTTCTTCAAAGTCGCGTTTTTCGGGTGTTTCTTCGATCTCGTGATCGATATTTTTTAATTCTTCGCTCATAAACGACCTCCTTTATATAAAAATATGTGAAAACAGACGGTTTTGCGATTATCGCGGAATCGCGAGGGATTTCGTGTTTCGTTCGCAAAAACAATCCTCCACTATACCATTTTAACATAAAATAAAAAAAATAACAAGAAATTGCCTTAAAAACCTTTACAAAAATTTTTTTTCGGTGTAAAATATATTTCGACAAGTTGAGGGAGCGATCGGCTTATGGATAAGAAATTATTCGGTAAAAATCACGACGGTAAGGACGTTTACGCTTTCACTTTGTCAAACGAGTTCGTCGAAGTCACCGTCTTAACTTACGGCGCGACCGTTCAATCCCTTAAATATAAAGGGAAAGAAAGAGTACTCGGCTACGATTCGCTGGAAGAATACGTTTCTGCGAGCGGTTATCTCGGCGCGACGGTCGGCAGATATGCCGGTCGCATCGGCGGAGCGAAGTTCAACCTCGGCGGCAAAGAATATAAACTCTTCAAAAATGAAGGCGAAAATTGCCTTCACGGCGGGCAAATCGGTTTCGACAAGCGCGTCTGGGACATCGATGAGGACGGAACGGGCGAAAATTTCGTCGAAATGAAGTACGTTTCGCAAGACGGAGAAGAGGGTTTTCCGGGGAATTTAACCGTAAAAGTGAGATTTTCTGTTTCAGGAAAGAGCTTTTCGATATCGTATTACGCTACGACGGATAAAGATACCTATATCAATCTGACGAATCACACTTATTTTAATCTGCTCGGCGATCAGGTTATCGACACGCATTATTTCAAGCTCGATGCGGACGCGTTTATGGAGATTGACGAAGAGATGATTCCGACCGGAAGAAAAATGATGGTCGAAGGAACTCCGATGGATTTCCGCAGAGCGAAGTCGATTTTCAGAGATATCGACGCGGACGACGCTCAGATAAACATTGCCGGCGGCTACGATCACAATTTTGTGATAAACGGCAACGGATTCCGCAAATTCGCGGAGTTGTCCACCACGGTAGACGGTGTTTGGATGCGCGCTTACACGGACAGACCGTGCGTACAGTTTTACAGCGGAAATTTCCTTGGAAAAATAGCAGTTCACGGCGGCGTAATCATCGGAAAAAGATGCGGATTATGTCTTGAAACGCAAGGTTATCCGAACTCGATGAACGTCGGCGACGTTAAAGCAGACTTGCTTAAAGCGGGCGAGGAATATCGCTCGGAAACGCAGTTTTTATTCGGCGAATTTTGTTAAAAAAGTAAAAAAAACGGAACATTTAACAAGTTCCGTCCATATGGGGATATGGCTCAGTTGGTAGAGCGATGCGTTCGCAACGCATAGGCCGAGGGTTCGAGTCCCTTTATCTCCACCAAGAAAGGACTATCCGAACACTGCTGTATCGAAAAGCGGTATTCGGATAGTTTTTGCTTTACCGAAAGAAGGGACGCTATGAAATGCGTCCTTTTTTCATATATAATACATTATCCTTTTTTATTTGCCTTTCGTTGGGGCTATCGTCGCATAAGTCAGCGAATATGTCAACGGCACGGAAAAATAGCGCGTAAACATTTCATATATAAAGATAGAGTCAGACTCGATAATGAGTTTGGCTCTTTTTTTATTTCACGACACTATTTTTCGCTCAAAGGTCTTTGGTCGTTGACATATTCAACTGCAATAAGATTTTCATTTTTAATGTTTCGACTTATGCCGTCTTGCCCCTGCCGAAAGGCAGAAAATAAAAAAGGAGTTATAAAAAAATGAAAAAAGTAGCATTCTCAATCTCTAACGTAAGAAGTAAATCGGATAAAAAATTGTCCGGTTTCGGATACTTGTCCGAAGGTAATTTACTCTGTCCATGTATCTCGAAGAACAATAAACCGTTCATAAGAGTATTCGACGACGTAGAAAAGGCTTGCCGTCCTATTAAAGACAAGTCAAACGAATTCAAAGGATATATCACAATGTATTATACCGACGTTCCCGTTTATAGAGATAAAGACGGTTCTTACGATATACTCGATTTAGAAGTTGAATATCAGGTATGGTACAAAATCGTGGAGGAAAACTGAAATGCCCGAATACGATTATTTTAACGGTGAAAATTTTATAACGTTCGATTTACTCGAAGTCGATGATGAAAAACGCGAAGTAACGGTTGCCGTGAGTGACACAGGAAGAATAAGCGTTAAAACTTTTGACCTATTGTTTGATGACAATCGCCGTTACTTTGAATACGGTTGTTTATACACAAAAATTTATATAGACGAATTCGAGGAGTTTTAATTATGAATGCACCAATTATTGATTTAGAAGAATTACTCGATGAAGCAAAAGAAAGAATCGAAGAAAAACTTATTATCGAAGGAGGCTTAAAAAATGAATGATATAAAAATAGTTATAGGCTCGTGGGGTTCATATAACGAATGTAACGAAAGAGCATTAGGCTCGAAATGGCTCGACCTTTCGGACTATTCCGATTGGGACGAAATTGTAGAAGAACTTAAAAAAGAAGGCTTTGAACTTGAAGGTATCGACGAAGAACTGTTCATACAGGACATTGAAGGTATCGAAGACCGTTCAATAAATTGGGATTACGTAAACCCCGAAACGCTGTTCAATACTTTGAAAGAATCGGGCGTTTTAGACGACGATTACAAATACAAAGTTTTTTGTGCGTTCCTCGAAGTGCGTGATTTCGATGATTTTGAAGAAAAAGTAAAATCTCACGGCGACCGTTGGGACGATTGTATCAATCTTTGGAGCGGCTATTCGTGGGAAGATTACGGCAAAGAAATGCTCGACTGTTGTGGCTGCGAAATACCCGACAGCATTATCGACTTTATCGACCTTGAAAGATACGGAAGATATTGCGGCGAAGAATATCTGCAAGAATACAGCGACGGCTTAATCGAAATTTATTAAAGGAGTTTTACTATGAAAGAATATAAAGCAATGGCTCATATCAACTCGCTGAACGGAGAAATGGCAGAAATAACGGTTTTGAAAGAACTCGGCAATAACGATTATATGGTTGATTATAAGGGTGTGAAATGTCACGCCCTTTTTAATTGGTTTGTTTGCGAATATTATGCAGATGATATTTACGGAATTATAAAGGAGTGAAAACAATGGCTAACATCAAAGATTTGAAAAAGTATATAGGTTATGAATTTTCGTCTGGTTGCTATACGGGCGACGATTACAAATCCTTTCAGACCAAATACATAAATTTCTTAAAAACAATATGTAAAAACAATCACTGGCAACTTGTAAATGTCGGCAGAAACCACTACTGTTTTTCGGCATTTATAAAGAGTGCGGAAAACAAATGTGTTTACATATCCATATCCGACGTTCGCTACTTTTCCGACGAGTGGTATAACCACATACTTATCCGCACTGCAAAAGACGAAACAGACTATCGCGGCGGATTTAACAACTATACCACACTTGAAAATTTAGAAAATACGGCTTCCGATTTACTCGACGATTTACCGTTTTAAGGAGTGGAAAAATGAAAATATCAACGGAAAAACTATATCGACTTTGCAATAAATATCAATGGTTTACAAGCGGCGATTGCACGCAATACGAAAAATTATTTGAACGAAACAAACAAGGAGCGAGCCTTGAAACGCTTGCAACGATTATCTGGCTTTGCTCGGTCGGATACGAAGAAAAACAGATATTAGAAATACTCGAAAAGGAGTGTAAAAACGATGATTAAACTCAATTTGACTGCTACAAATCGGCAACAAGAAAAAGTCCTTAAATATTTGCAAGAAAACGTAAGCGAAACCCTTGCCGACAAGATAAATAACGGCACACCGTTTGAGAAAGACGAACACCCTTTGCTGAACAAGAAAACGCTTGCGGACTTTATGAGATACGCCGGTAAAGAATCGCGACAATTTGCCGAAAAAGGCGAGCAAGAAACGTGCGTTGACGACGATACGGTTTATGGCTGGGCAATTCACTTTTTTGAAGAAGATTCAATCGAAGGCACGCTTTACACCATAGACGGCGAAGAATACAAGCCCGCGCCGAAAAAGGTTGTTACAACAAAGCCTGTAACGGTAAAATCGCAACCACCGAAACCGCAGAATTTACAGTTTTCTATTTTCGATAAAATCGACGATACCGAAGTTAAAGATACCAAAACGGACGTTTTGACTGCCGAAACCGATACAGACAACGAAGAATTTACCGAAGAAGAAAAAGCCGACGCGTTGCGGCAGTTAGACGAAGAAACACAAACTCAGCAGGTTATCGATAAACAGCAAGGTAATCCGACGTATCAAAAATATACGATATATCAAGCGGAACACCCGACGGCAATCGTTGCGTACCGTTTAGGCGATTTCTACGAAGTTTTAGGCGACAACGCCGTGCTTCTCGGTAATGAACTCGACCTTACGATTACAAGCCGAGACGTGGGCTTACAAAATCGTATTCCTATGGTTGGTTTTCCGTATCACGCAGCCGAAAATTACTTCGCTAAAATTGTAAAGAAACACGATTTATATATCATCGAAAACGAACGCGATACACAATTTATTTCAAGCCTGTTATGTTTGGATAATCAACTTATAAACCAAGATACGGGCGAAATCGTTGACACGCTACCCATACAAAACAACACAAAAACGGTAAAACCTGCAATGCCCGAACGAAACGAAATTATCGACTATCTTACCGAACTTTTTGACAACGAAATGGAGATAAAATTATGAAAATTGAAAAGATAAAACCTATTCCGAAATACATATTTAAGAAAATTCAGAAAGCGGATAAAACCCATCCATATCAAGGAGGAAGTTATACCCGCTTTTATTCTTATTTAACCAAAAATGACGGAGAACTCGTCAGAGTTACGGTCGCCGTTAAAAACTATCGTAAAAAATGGCATTGCAAACAGGTTGCTGTTCACGGAATACACTCTAAAACCTGTTTTGTCAAAGATATGGCATTTTATTATATTTACGGAAACGTCGTCGGATGGTATGAACAAGGCATACAAAAATATCCGAAATGGTATGAATACGCCGAATGGGGTTGCGGGGAAGAAAAATATTTCGATCCGTTCGCCCCTGTCGTAAACCGCGAATATCTCAACAAATTTCCCGAATACAAGTATTCCGCCGTTGAACTTTACAAAAATTCGGATGTTTTAAAATATTTGCGTTATTACGAGGAATTTCCTCAGATAGAATACCTAATGAAAGCGGGATTGCCTGCTTATGCTTTTTCAAAACAAATACTCCGCAAAATAGGCAAAGACAAACGTTTTTGCAAGTGGCTAATAAAAAACCGTGAAGAACTAACAAAAAACGGATATTACGTTGACGTTATTTTACGTTCGTTCAGAACAGGTAAGCCCCTTGCCGACTTACAAGCCTATCGTAAATACCGTATGAAATTGTCGAAAGAAACGGCTTTGAAAGAGTTACGCACGCTTTTCAAAAACGACCTTGAAAAATTCGTGCTTTATCTTCGCAAGCAGGAAACAAATCCGTATTCGTATCGGGATTATCTTCACGCTTGTCAATATCTCGGCTTGAATATGACCGAAGATAAAAACCGTTATCCCCACGATTTCAAACGTTGGCACGATATCCGTATCGATGAATACAATACGTTAAAACTCAAACGCGATGAAGAAAAACGAAAAGAGTTTTACGCTAAATTTGCCGCCGTTGCGAATAAGTATTTAAATCTTGAATACAACAATAAGTTCGCTTATATATCGATTATCGCTAAAAAACCGTCGGAATTGATAACAGAAGGCGAAGCACTTGACCACTGCGTAGGACGAATGAATTACGACCAAAAATTTGCAAGAGAGGAATCGCTTATATTCTTTATCCGCACAAAGGAGCAGCCCAACGTTCCGTTCGTTACATTAGAATATTCGGTCAAACAAAAGCGAGTGCTTCAATGTTACGGCTACCACGACACTAAACCCGATGACGGCGTAATAGAGTTCGTCCACAAGAAATGGCTTCCTTACGCAAACAAAAAACTTAAACAAATAGCGGCATAACCGCAAAGGAGAAAAAACTTATGTCAAATTATTATAGAATTACAGGTTACTGTCCCGAAAAGGGGTTTTCATTCATTATGGATTGTTACGGCAAATTCGAGAAAAAGTGGCAATTTTCAGCCGAACTCGTAAAACGCGGATTTAAAATTATCGAAGTTTCCGACGACACGCAATTTCTCGATATAAACATAGAAAAATTGACAATAGAAACAGATAAATACGTCCTTCGTGCCTATGCCGATGGTAAACCCGAATATCTCGAAAAAGCAATAGGCGGCACAATCTATAAAGCCATAAAAGTCAGTAACAAAACATATATTCCAAACGAATCGATTACGCGTTGAATTACAAATTATATTAATTATCCATAACCCTTTATAAAAAAATAGGTAGCAGACCACTTTTTGTGGACTGCTACCATTTTTAGATGATTTTTTATAAATAGAATTTTATTGTTTTAAACCGAACCAACAAATAATAATGCCAATAACACCTACAATCGGCGAGATTATTCCCCAAATCAAATTTTCCGTTGAATTTGCAGAACTTAAAAGCAATACTATTCCTAATAAGATAGCAAGTATACT
>ULUJ01092790.1_pt1 | contig 10445 bp, 8 predicted proteins | sample 1958381 | NCBI WGS metagenome assembly ULUJ01 (sample SAMEA4835757, study PRJEB28245) | human gut metagenome | biome: gut microbiome; material: fecal sample | place: Denmark | collected 2008 | reverse complement strand
GGCGGCAACCCTCGTGCTTGCCCCGCTGCTTATTTTCGTCTGCCACTTTGGTATGGCGGGCGCGGCGATTGCAACGGTTGCCGGGCAGGCGCTGACCGCTGGACTGTCCATCTGGTATCTAACGCGGATGAAGCAGATTCACCTGCAAAAGGACAGCTTCCGCCCGCGCGCGCATTTACTGGGGAAATGCACCAAACTCGGCATGACGTCCTTCCTGGCGCAAATCAGCCTGGTCGCGGCAATGGCGGCGACGAACACGATGCTGCGCATTTGCAGCGCGCAGGACGCTGTTTTCTCGCAGGAGGAATTTTCCGCGATTCCGATGGCGGTTTTCGGCATTGTCATGAAGGTGTTCCAAATCGTCATCAGCTGTGCGATTGGGCTGGCGGCGGGATGCATTCCCGTGGCGGGGTACAACATGGGCGCAGGACGGTACGACCGTGTGAAAGGGCTTTTGACGCGGCTGCTGGCGGCGGAGGCGGTTGTCGGGCTGATTGCGCTGCTTGTGGTGGAGCTGCTGCCCGATCAGGTGATGCTGCTCTTCGGCGCGCAGAACGAGTCCATCCACTACACGCTCTTTGCCCGGCGCTGCTTCCGGGTATACCTGAGCATGATTGTGCTGGCGTGCATCAACAAAGGGACGTTCATCTTCCTGCAATCGCTGGGGAAAGCGGCTGCCTCGACGCTTTTGTCGATGGCACGGGAGATTGTGTTCGGCGTGGGGCTGGTGCTGCTCCTGCCGCAGTTTTTCCAGCTGGATGGGGTGATCTATTCCATGCCTGCCGCAGATGTATTGACGGCAATTCTCTCGGCGGTCGTGCTGGTGCGGACATACCGTTCACTGGGAATGGAGAAGTAAGAGATATAGAAAAGCCGGGGCGAATCCTCCGAAACAGGGGGGATTCGACCCGGCTTTGTTTTGTTAAATCAGTTGTTTTGCTGTTGACGTGCTTCCTTTAAATCTATTTTTGCTTTATATCCATGTCGTTCTAACAAATAAAGCAAATTTGCCCCATTCATAAGCGTCAATGGCTTACCTTGCGCAAACTTATACGCATCATTTCCGTAGTTCGATGTTGTCACCAGAATCCCCTTTGTTGCACCTTCATTCATGACAGTGCCATAAAGGTCACGAACTGCTGATACACCGACTACATTCGTATAGCGCTTCGCCTGTATGACGATTTTTCCGCCCCGAATCGGATCAGGGTCAAATGCCACAGCATCAACGCCGCCATCTCGACTTGCTTGCGTGATTTTGACTTCACCGCCATTGCTGCTGAATTCCTTTTCAAAGATTTCGCGAATCAAATTCTCGAAATCTTTCCAGTCGATTGCTGCCAAATTGACGCTATCATCAAGCTGGTCTGCCACTTCATAGGCATCAATAAATCGGCTGTCTTCACGCGAAACCGTAATAATTGGCGCAACCGGTGTCGTATTCGCAATTGCCGCAGCAGACACGCCCTTAGCGCTCTTAAACCACGCACGCGGGTCAATTGCTTCAAGATTTAAATCCTCAAAAGCATTGCGGTCAACGCTAATCGACAGCACGCACGGCTCGATGTCCTTCCCTGTTGCCTTATCTACTGTGCTGACTTTCCCATTAACTACCACATTATTGATGTAGTCATACTCTTTTCCTACCGTAAAAACATAATTCAGCGTTTGCACCACTATTTGATAAATCACCTGATCATATTTCTTGGTAAGGTAGGCATCTGTATAGTAAGATTCCTTGAATTCCTTTCTGGTCTTAATATAACTTACACCTTTTAATTTTGGCAAATCATCAACAATCGGAAGCTGCTGTTCGACAATGAGCCGCTTTGCCTCTGGCTGATATTCCGTCTCTACCGCCTTGCTGTAACTAAACGGCAACTCAATCTGTTCCAGCAGTGTCGCATAGTATTCTTCGATCGCTTCTTTGTTGCCATTTCGATAGTTTGCAAGCATCTCTTCTATTTTTTGATTATCCACGCTTTGCTCGCGTTCATATTCCTCCTTTTTTTGCTGCCATTCCGCTAATTTTCTATTATATTCTTCAATTAGCGCATCATTTTTTCTGTCTACTTCTTCCTTTCTTTTTTTCCATTCATTGTAATCAGCTTCATAGCGCAGTTCAGCCGCTGCAATGAACTTTTCCATCTTTTTCCGCGATATTTTGGTGAAAAAAGATGGTTTTTCATGATATGTTTCATCACTGAAAAGCGGTTCGCGTGCTGCTTCCCATAACTGCGGATATATAGGTTGCGGTGTTTCAAATGGCGACGTATTTTTCAGAATATTAGCTTGCAACGGTTGCGGGTACAGACTTCTTTTCAAAATACTATCCAGCATTTCTTGCAGTCGCTCTGCCTGAGCTGTCATGGACTGTGCATAGCTTTCCGCTTCCGCGAGGTCTCTTTGTTTATCCGCACGTTCTTGCGCAAGATTTCGCTGTTTTGCTTCACGCTCTTGGATTTTTCGCCATTGTTCATCCCACTGCGCTTGCAAAGCAGAAACTTTACGTTCCAATTCATGCCGTGTTGGTGCTTTTACAACACGATATTTGTTTAGCCCCTGATGCGATACTTCTTTCGCATACATGTATCTTGCAGCCATAATATTCCTCCAGCACATCGTGTTTCAAGTAAATTAAGCACAGTAAATTGGAGGCAGCAGTTTATCCTTTCTGTTCCTGCTCCCGCTCCTGCATCAGCTTCCGAATCGCGGTAAACGATTCCTCGGAAATATCATGCTCAATTTTGCAGGCGTCCTCGCGGGCAACATCGGAATCAACGCCCAAACTCTCCAGAAAGCTCGACAGCGTCTTATGGCGGTCATAAATGCTCCTCGCAATTTCCATCCCGGCGGGCGTGAGCGTAATCAAGTTGTCAGCATCCATCGTCAGATAGCCGTTTTCGCGCAGACGCTTCATCGCCACGCTGACCGATGGCTTCGTGACCCCCAGCAGCAGAGAAATATCCACAGAGCGTGCATAGCCTTTTGCTTCTTTCAGGCGGAGGATTGCTTCCAAATAGTCCTCAGCGGATTCGTGAATGTTCATTCGATACTCCTTTCCGGATATAATGCGTTTCCTTTTCTTCTTATTTTACCATGCGCGGCGAAAAAATGCAACCTTCATTTTTCTGCCTGTGCCAAGCGGAAATACTCCGCCGCGCCATCCGCAATCGCTTCGCCCAGCTTCTCCTGATAAGCAGGTGAGAGCAGCAGCGCTTCCTCCGCCGGATTGGAAATGAAGCCGCATTCCACCAGCACCGACGGCGTATCCAGCTGAAGAATGAAGTAGTCGCCCGGCATGGCGGCGCGCTCCTTTTGGGGCGAAAGGGCGGTAATGAGCGCTTCCTGCATCGTTCCGGCGAGCAGACGCCCCGCGCCGCTGCCCGCGCGGTAGAACACTTGCGGCCCGGATTCCGACCGCACGCGGTATTCGTTCATGTGGATGGACAGCACCATGTCCGCCTGCCCCTGGACCGCCATGTTCACGCGGCACTGCATGTCCTGCCGCTTCTTCGTCACATTTGCCGGACGGGTTGTGTCGTCGCAGAGATCGGTGTCTGTCCGGCGGGTCATCAGCACCGTCGCGCCGCGCTGCGTCAGGCTCTTTTCCACCGCCAGCGCTACGGCGAGGTTGACCTCTTTCTCCCACACGCCGGAATCACGGCAGCGCGCGCCGCCGTCATAGCCGCCGTGGCCGGGGTCAACGAGGATCGTCCGCCCAGTCAGGCTGCCCGCGGCGATATATGATGTTTCCGGTGTGGGAGACGGGGGTGCTGCGTCCGTCGGTCTTTGGGGAATTCGGGTCAGCGCAACACCCACCAGCGCCGTACCGACAAGCAGCGTTGCAAAAGTCAGCACCGGCAGGATGTGCGATGCGAAATTGCGGAAAAAGGGCGATTTTTCTGCCAAGAAACCCACCTCCTCTCTCCAGTCTATGTCGGATACGGTATGGGCATGTCCGAAGCACACCAAATTGACGCATGATTATGCTTTTGTTGATGTATCCAAGTCTGCTATCCATCCGCTGTATATGTATCCCGTCCTTCAAATCGTTTCAAATTGGGCGAAAGCATCCACAGTTTCCACAGGATTATCCACAGTGTTTTTTGCCGATTTTGCCTTGATAAACCGCGTATGACCGCAAATTATCCACATTGTCCACAGGGTTATCCACAGAAGTTGTCCACCCCCTGCGCGGCTTGTGGATTCTTTTGCGGATAACCAGAAAATGGTGTCGGATGTTCGCATTTTGCGGATAATTATTCATTTCTATGCATAAACGTTCTTTGGTGCTTGTCCCAAATGGCATGGGCGCTCCCCGCGGAGGACAATGTGACAAAACGTGCCTTTTCGCCGCGTTTTTCGTCGGACGGGGCTGGGGATAAAGCGGTGTATCTGTGAATGATTTGGGGATGAAAAGTGGATAAATTGGGGATAAGTTCAATGGGGCATTGGATTGTCCCCCTTGAACCCCTTCAGGCTGCACCTATGCGGCTTGATTTTGGTTGTTGCAGGGGGAATCGCGCCTGCGGTCGCGACAAGGGGGCAATGAGAACAGACGAAGTCTGCGGTCGCCCCCTTGACCCCTTCGGCGCGGACACTCCCATGCGACTTGACTGCGCTTGTTACTTGGGGGAACGAAAGGAACACTAACTAATTGAAGTAACGGTAAAAACCTACTATGCAAGAGGGCACCGAAGGTTTCCAAAGGGCGACCGCAGACATTCGTCTGTTTTCATGCCCTTTGGTCGCCTCCGCAGAGGCGAAACCCCTGCGTCACACACAGAAGAAGTATGAAAGCATCGTCAGCACCATCGCGCAGAAAGGTCAATCAAAAAGCTGCTTGAAACTTTTTTTGCCGTTTGCTGAGAAATCGGAAAAAATAGCACCATGAACGCCATGACAGCGCGGAAAATGGCTTGACAAGGCATGCTCTTGGCGGTAAAATATCTTTTCGGACATTCTTGTCTTTTTCGTGCATTTTGCACGTTTTGAGTTGGAAGAAATATCCACTTTCAGGAAACGACGGACACTTTACGAGGAGGACGATTCATGCTGCCAGCCCACGACACGCCGGCTTTCCGGGAGCTGCTCCACCAGCAGGTGGAAAAACGGCGAACCTTTGCCATCATCTCGCACCCGGACGCGGGCAAAACCACGCTGACCGAAAAGCTGCTGCTGTACGGCGGCGCAATCCGCTCGGCGGGCAGCGTCAAGGCACGCAAAAGCGATAAGCACGCCACGTCCGACTGGATGGACATCGAGAAGCAGCGCGGCATCTCGGTCACATCCTCCGCAATGCAGTTTGAGTTTGACGGCTTCCGCATCAACATTCTGGACACACCGGGCCATCAGGACTTCTCTGAGGACACCTACCGCGTGCTGGTTGCGGCGGACGCAGCCGTCATGCTGATTGACGCGGCGAAGGGCGTTGAGGCGCAGACCATCAAGCTGTTCAAGGTCTGCCGGATGCGCAACATCCCGATTTTCACGTTCGTGAACAAAATGGACCGCGCGGCGAAAGACCCCTTCGCGCTGATGGAGGAGCTGGAACAGGTGCTTGGCATCCGCTCCTGCCCCATCAACTGGCCGATCGGCACGGACGGCGATTTTCAAGGCGTTTACCACCGCGACACAAAGATGGTCGAGCTGTACACGGGCGGCGACCACGGCAAATCGATGGTGCAGAAGACTGACATCGCCATTGACGACCCCGCGCTGGAGCATGTGCTGGCAAAGCACTACCGCGAGCGGCTGGCGGAGGAAATCGACCTGCTGGACGAAGCGGGCGACGCTTTCGACCTCGACAAGGTGCGCCGCGGTGAGCTGACGCCGATGTTCTTCGGTTCCGCCGTCACCAACTTCGGCGTTGAGCCGTTCCTTGAGCGCTTCCTGCAATACACGCCGCCGCCCCTGCCCCGCAAGAGCGACATCGGTGACATTCAGCCCGAAGAGCCGTACTTCTCCGGTTTCATCTTCAAGATTCAGGCGAACATGAACCCCGCGCACCGCGACCGGCTGGCATTCATGCGCATCGTGTCCGGCGCGTTCGAGAAGGGCATGGAGGTCTGGCACTCCGGGACGAACAAGACCGTCGCGCTCAAACAGCCCCAGCAGTTCATGGCAGACGAACGCGAAGCCGTGGAGGAAGCATGGGCGGGCGACATCATCGGTCTGTTCGACCCCGGCATCTATCAGCTTGGCGATACGCTCTCCGGCGGCCCGAAGCTGCACTATGAGAACATCCCGGTCTTTGCGCCGGAATTCTTCTCCCGCGTGCGTCCGGCGGATTCCATGAAGCGCAAGCAGTTCCAGAAGGGCATCACCCAGCTGGCGGAAGAGGGCGCCATTCAGACCTTCATCCGCACAGAGACGGGGCGCGAGGAATTCATGGTCGGCGTCGTTGGCGTGCTGCAGTTTGAAGTGCTGGAGCACCGCCTGAAAACCGAGTATCAGGTGGACATTGTGATGGAGTCCATGCCCTTCCGCTTCGTGCGGTGGGTGGTGAGCACGCCCAAGCCCATCGACCAGCTGAAGCTGACATCCACGTCCGGGCGCGCGAAGGACAGCCGCGACCGCGATGTGCTGCTGTTTGAGAACGAGTGGAGCATCCGCCTTGCCTGCGAGAACAACGCAGGGCTGGAACTGGCGGAAACCGCCAACCGCAAGTAAACCGCGCAGAACTTAACACGCGCATACAGTATGCAGTTGCGCTTAACTCAATCGCGAAAAGGGGAGTCCAGAGGGTCGAAGACCCTTTGGCGGGGGCAAGGGGCAGCGCCCCTTGCGGAGTCCAGAGGCAGCGCCTCTGGTGCCTCTCGATTATATAGAAGGAGAGAACACGTTATGGTTCGTGAAGATATTCGTAACATTGCAATTATCGCCCACGTTGACCACGGCAAGACGACGCTGGTTGACCAGATGCTCAAGCAGGGCGGCGTTTACCATGAGAATCAGCAGACGGTTGACCGCGTGATGGACTCCGGCGCCATCGAGCGCGAGCGCGGCATCACGATTCTGGCGAAGAACACCGCCGTGCATTACGGCAAGACGAAAATCAACATCGTCGACACCCCCGGTCACGCGGACTTCGGCGGCGAAGTGGAACGCGTGCTGAAAATGGTGGACGGCGTGCTGCTGCTGGTGGACAGCTTTGAAGGCCCGATGCCCCAAACCCGCTTCGTGCTGAAAAAGGCACTGGAGCTGAAGCTGAAGGTGCTGATTGTCATCAACAAAATTGACCGCCCCGACGCGCGCTGCGAAGAGGTGGTGGGCGAAATCCTCGACCTGCTGATTGACCTGGAAGCCGACGAGAGCACCATCGAAAACCCGATTCTCTACGTTTCCGCCCGCAAGGGTACGGCGACGCTGGATTTGGACACCCCCGGCACGGATCTGCGCCCGCTGTTCGATGCCATCCTGAAGTACATCCCCGCGCCTGAAGGCGATCCCGACGGCCCGGCGCAGGTGCTGATTTCCACCATCGACTACTCCGAGTATGTCGGGCGCATCGGCGTTGGCCGCATCACCCGCGGCGTGTTCAAGGCGGGCATGAACGTCGTCCACACGAATGTGCAGACCGGCGTGACGAGCCAGCCGTGGCGTCTGGGCAACCTGTATCAGTACGACGGCTTGAAGCGTGTGGACGCGGAAGAAGTCCGCATGGGCGACATCGTGGCGCTGTCCGGCGCGGCGGATTTGTCCATCGGCGACACCGTCTGCGCGCCGGAGTGCATCGAGGGTCTGCCGTTCGTCAAAATCAGCGAGCCGACCGTCACGATGACGTTCCAAGTCAACGATTCCCCCTTCGCGGGTCGTGAGGGCACTTATGTCACGAGCCGTCACCTGCGCGCGCGCCTGATGCGCGAATTGCAGACGGACGTTTCTCTGCGCGTCAGCGACACCGACAGCACGGATGCGTTCGAGGTCTGCGGACGCGGCGAACTGCATCTGTCTATCCTGATTGAAAACATGCGCCGTCAGGGCTACGAATTCGCCGTCTCCAAGCCGCGCGTTATCTACCGCGAAATCGACGGCGTGAAGTGCGAACCGATTGAACGCCTTGTCGTGGACACGCCGCAGGCTTCCGCAGGCGCGGTCATCGAGAAAATCGGCCGCCGCCGCGGTACGCTGGAGCACATGTCTGGTCAGGATCGCGTTCGTCTGGAGTTCCTTGTGCCGTCGCGCGGGCTGTTCGGCTATCGCAGTGAGTTCATGACTGACACGCGCGGCGAAGGCATCATGTCCGCCGTGTTCGAGCGCTACGAGCCGGTCAAGGGCGATATTCCGCACCGCAGCGTCGGCGCGCTGGTGGCGCACGAAAGCGGCGTTTCCACCCCCTATGCGCTGTTCTACGCGCAGGAGCGCGGCACGCTGTTCATCGGCGCGCAGCAGAACGTCTACGAGGGCATGATCGTCGGTCAGAACTCCCGCCCGGATGACCTTGTCGTCAACGTCTGCAAACAGAAGCACGTCACCAACATGCGCAACGCTTCCGCTTCCGAAGACGCAATGCGCCTGATTTCCGTCCATCCGATGACGCTGGAAGAGTGCCTTGAGTTCATCGATGATGACGAGCTGCTGGAAATCACCCCGAAGAACCTGCGTATGCGCAAGCGCATCCTGAACGCGGGCGACCGCGCGCGCCAGTGGCGGTACAAGCAGGACTAATTGAGTTCTCTGCATTCGCATTTTTGAGCATATAGAATCCCCCGGCAGGGCTGATTGAAGGACTGCCGGGGGATTTTTGTGCTATTGTATTGTCAGAGCGAATTATGCAATCGGCGTCTCCACTTCGCCGCGGTCATCGGCGGATTGTTCCACCGCATCGCTGCTGTCTTCCTGCGCTGATTCATTGGTCAGCTTTTGCAGGATTTCGGAAAGCCGAGCTTCCGTTTCCACGGTTTTCTTCATCATTTCGCTGTTTCCCGCAGCATAGGAATAAAATCTCGCTGCCGAAAGCGCAATGACGCCCGCACCAAGTGCAGTCAGGAGGACACATACCATCTGATATAGGTTCTGCATCCCCGAAACGAGGTTATTATTCAGCACGGTGAAGTTCCGCGCGGTGTCGCTGGAAATGTCGCCGAGTTCGTCCAGCACGTCATAGGTAATGCCAAACATCTCCGTATAGAAATCAGCACCGAGAGAAACGTTTCTCCCGATGCTGTCTGGTCGCGCCCATCTGGCGCAACAATGTGCAAGCAGTGAATAAAGCAGCTTGAGGGGGCGCTCCTGCGGGTGCACAAATTTCCCTTACTCCCTTATCAGCCCCAGCAATACCGACCCCTCCGGGTTCTCCGCAACCCGTATATCAACCTGACCCCACGGTGTCCACACATTCTCCCTCACATATCTCCGAATCCTCCGCATCAACATTTCCGAATGGCATGGCCCACCGCTGAGCAGCAGCACTTCCGGGTCATACGCATGAATCAAATTCACCGCGCCCATCCCCAGCGCCGTCGCGACCGTCTCAAACACCCGCAGGCTGACCGCATCCCCCTGCGCCACGCCGTCCAGCAGCGCGCGGTAATCTACCTTTCTCGCATTCGCCAAGGCACTTTCCGCAAACCCATCCTCCTGACGGGCGATTTCATCCAGCGCCCAAGTTCCCGCCCATGCTTCCAAGCAGCCCGTCGCGCCGCAGGTGCAGCGGCGGGGGTGCAGCATTTCAATCGCCATGTGACCGCCGAGCATCCCCATTGTGCCGTGCCGACCTGTCAGAATGCGCCTGTCCTGGGCAGCGGCACTGCCGATGCCTGTACCAATCATGAGGATGGCGGCGGCGTCCGTGTCTTTCGCCGCACCGCAGCGCATTTCGCCCAACAGTGCAGCAGCAGCATCGTTCATCAGGAAAACAGGTGCGCCGAATGCCTTCTGTGACCAGCGCACCCAGTCGAACCCGACTGCATCCGTGTATTTTCCGTTGCAGGCAATGACCATTCCACGGCAGACCACGCAGGGCAGTGCAATCGACACGGCATCGGGCTGTCCCCATGCGGCGGCATGCTGCGCGACGAGCGAGAGCGTCTGCGCAAGCAGCGCACGCGAATCCACCTCGAACACGTCCGGCTGCGGGTGACTGTCCGCCGTCATCAGCGCCAGTTTCACCCGCGAGCCGCCTAAATCAACGCACAGCGTCTTCATACCGTTTTCCCCTTGTGCCGACGAACGAAATCCATATAGAACAGCCAGTCCTGGCGGCTCAGATAGTGCAGTCCGCCGCGCAGATGGTACGCGACATGCCCCTCCGGGTACGCCGCACCGACCGCGGCGGGTGATTCTGTACCCACAAAGCCGCGCAGTCCGTGCAGCTTCCACGCGGGCGACGCGGCGGCACAGCAAAGCTGCTGCGAATATGGGTCAGCCCAGCGGTCAAGCGACGCGCTGCTGACGGCGGCGAAGCGCGGGGCGATGGCGCCAAGCAGAAAGTGCTGATC
>ULUJ01093367.1_pt1 | contig 10452 bp, 7 predicted proteins | sample 1958381 | NCBI WGS metagenome assembly ULUJ01 (sample SAMEA4835757, study PRJEB28245) | human gut metagenome | biome: gut microbiome; material: fecal sample | place: Denmark | collected 2008 | reverse complement strand
CCTTCCAGCATCTCCTTCGCAGATACGTAGCACTCCATTTTCACTGCAATCTTATGTTTCTGACTTAAACCTCGAATTCTGATTTCCAGTTTATTTAAAAACACTTTATCATCATCGCATAAAATTAAATTCATTATTTTCCCCCATACTCTTCTTATCGAAGATTCTACTTCTCAACAGCATACCAAATTTTTTCTTTTACCTCAAGCAATCTGGGATAACCCGCAGTATTTGGGATAAGCTGCAACGTAAAACAGCACCCGAATCATTTTGACTGATGCAGATGCTGAAATGTATGGATTCTTTCTCGAATTATGATTCCAAGAACAGCTCAATATTTTGAGTTGACTTATTTCATTCTAAATGATATTATACTAAAAGAAGCGGTTTTGTACCACTTGGCTGTTTTCAGTCTTGAGTGGGTTACTCGCTTCTTTTTTTATATCTACAATATCATATAAGTACAATTTTCCATTCGATGCGCAGTTAATTACCAGACATGCTGTATAAACGTTATATTCTTCCGTTTTATTTTTATTGTTATACAATGGTAATGCAAATCTTGTATGATAATAATACCAGCCTTTCTGTGCATCCTGTGAATGTTTTTCTTTTCGATTCTCACAGAATACCTTTTGTGCTGCAATCTCAATCATTTCCATTATCCCCTGTGCCGCATTAGCTTTTGCTTTGGCTCTGGCACCTTTGGATTTTCTTGTATACAAAGAGCCGCTATATTCATCTGGAAATTTTTTCCCAATATAAACGACTTCTCTTGTTTCGGCTATTTCCACAATTTCTCCCACATACTTTTCCAAATATTGTTCCACTAATTCCCATTCAATGTTCTGTTTATTAAAAAATAGAATTTCTGGAATCAGTACGATCTTATTCCCCTCGCTGTCCTTTACAATTTCAAGTTTTGCCATTCAATACCTCTCTTTTGAAAATATTGCTACTATCATACCATGAAATACACCTGGCTGCATTCCAAAAATCTCCGGCAAAATTTGGTGAAAACTCATGAAATTTTTCTTTACATAATTGTTCCCCAAAAAAGAGACTCCCGTTTTCAGGAATCTCTTTCTTCTTAAATAGAATTGCTGTATGTTACGCCACGACATCCTCAAATTGCGAATTGTAAAGGTTTGCATAGAACCCATTCTTCGCAAGCAGCTCTTCATGGTTGCCCTGCTCGATGATATCTCCGTCCTTCATGACAAGAATCAGATCCGCATCACGAATCGTGGACAGCCGGTGGGCGATGACGAAGCTTGTTCTGCCCTTCATCAGGTTATCCATGGCTTTCTGGATCTCGATTTCGGTTCTGGTGTCGACGGATGAGGTTGCCTCGTCGAGGATCAGAATCTTGTTGTCAGCAAGGATTGCGCGTGCAATCGTCAGCAGCTGTTTCTGTCCCTGCGACACATTGCTGGCATCTTCATTCAGTTCCATCTGATAGCCGCCCGGCAGGGTCTGGATGAAGTGGTGGGCTCTTGCGGCTTTTGCTGCTGCGATGACTTCCTCATCTGTTGCATCGAGCCGGCCGTAGCGGATGTTTTCCATGATGGTTCCCTTGAACAGCCACGTATCCTGCAGAACCATACCGAAGGCATCGCGCAGCTCTCTGCGGTTGAAGTCTTTGATGTTGTGGTCATTCAGCAGAATGGCTCCGCTGTTGACATCGTAGAAGCGCATCAGCAGTTTGACCATCGTCGTCTTTCCGGCTCCGGTCGGGCCGACGATCGCAGTTTTCTGGCCCGGTTTTACTTTGGCGCTGAAATCGTTGATGATGATCTGCTCCGGGTTGTAGCCGAAATGTACGTGGTCGAAGGTGACTTCTCCTGTCACAGTCTCGATTGCTGCCGGATTCTCGACAATCTGGTCTTCCTCTTCCTCGTTCAGGAATTCAAAGACACGCTCGGATGCCGCCGACATCGACTGTACCATGTTGATAACCTGCGCAATCTGCTGGATCGGCTGGGTAAAGTTTTTCACATACTGGATAAATGCCTGGATATCACCGATCGTGATCACGTTTTTGATCGCCAGAAGTCCGCCGGTCAATGCCACGCAGGCGTAGCCTAAATTTCCGACAAACATCATAATCGGCTGCATCATACCGGATAAAAACTGGGATTTCCATGCGGAATCGTAAAGAATATTGTTGGTTTTTTCAAACTCTTCGATCGTATCCTTCTCGCGGTTGAATGCCTTGATGACGAGATGGCCGCCGTAAACCTCCTCAACCTGACCGTTGATGTGGCCTAAGTATTCCTGCTGGGCACGGAAGAATTTCTGTGATTTCTTTGTCACGAGTCCGATGAGTCCCATTGAAATCGGCAGGATCACAAGCGCGATCAGCGTCATCAATGGGGAGATACTCAGCATCATGATCAGAACACCGATGAGCGTTGCCACCGAGGTGATGATCGTCGTGATACTCTGGTTCAGTCCCTGGCCAAGCGTATCGACATCGTTTGTGATGCGTGAGAGCACTTCACCGTATGTGCGGCTCTCAAAATATTTCATCGGCATACGGTTGATCTTTTCCGAAATCTCTTTTCGAAGCTGATAGCACACCTTCTGCGTCACGCCCGTCATGATCCATCCCTGGATGAAGCTGAACAGGGCGCTCATCAGATACAGGCCAAGTACAAACAGCAGAATCGTTCCGATTCTTGCAAAATCAATGCTTCCTGTGCCCCGGATCTTTTCCATCAGTCCCTCGGACAGTACGGTCGTAGCTTTTCCGAGAATCTTTGGTCCGGCAACGTTGAACACCGTCGAGCATGCGGCACAGATCATAACGATAAAAATCGCAATTTTATATTTTCCGATGTACTGGGCGAGCTGTTTGATCGATTTTTTCAGATCTTTCGGCTTCTCGCCCGGCTGCATGCCGCGGCCCATCCGTCCCATCGGTCCTCTTTTGCGCGGCTGCTGGTTCATTTCATTACTCATGGTCAGCCACCTCACTTTCCTTCAGTCCAAGCTCTTTCTCTGACAGCTGGGATTTCGCAATCTCCTGGTAAACCTCGCAGCTTCTCAGCAGTTCCTCATGCGTACCTTTTCCGACTACTTTTCCGTCATCGAGCACCAGAATCTGCTCCGCATGGAGAATCGTGCTGATCCGCTGTGCCACGATGATCACGGTGCTGTCTTTGACATTCTCCGCCAGTGCTTTTCGAAGCGCCGCATCCGTTTTCAGGTCAAGTGCAGAAAAACTGTCGTCGAAAATAAAGATTTTCGGGTCTTTTGCAATCGCACGCGCAATCGCCAGACGCTGTTTCTGTCCGCCGGATACGTTCGCTCCGCCCTGTGCAATCGCGGTTTCGTATTTGTCATCTTTTGCCTCGATAAACTCGGTTGCCTGCGCAATTGCGGCTGCCTTTTCGATCTCCGCATCCGTCGCATCGTCTTTTCCGAAGCGCAGGTTGGATGCGATCGTTCCCGAGAACAGCACACCTTTCTGCGGCACGAAACCGATCTCATCGCGCAGATCCTTCATCGTAATGTTTCGAATATCTTTTCCGTCGAGCGTAATCTTTCCGCCCGTCACATCATAGAGACGTGGGATCAGGTTGACCAGCGTCGATTTACCGCAGCCGGTGCTTCCGATGATCGCCGTCGTCTTGCCAGGCTCGGCAACGAAGTCGATGTCATGCAGCACATCCTCCTCGGCGCCCGGATAACGGAAGTTGACGTGATCGAAGCGGACAACTCCGTTGTGAACCTCCAGCTGCTCCGGATTTTTGACATCCTGAATGGAGGATTCTGTCTGAATGACTTCATCGATACGGCCGGCGGCAACAGCGGCACGCGGCAGCATGATTGACATCATTGTCAGCATCAAGAAAGACATGACGATCATCATGGCGTAGGTAATAAATGCAGTCATTGCACCGACCTGCATCGTGCCGGCATCGATTTTATGTGCACCGACCCATACGATTCCGACGGTCAGCACGTTCATAATCATCATCATACCAGGCATCATAAAGGTCATGACGCGGTTGGTGAACAAGGTTGTTTTGGTCAGTTCCTTATTCGCACCGTCGAAGCGCTCTTCCTCTTTGTCCTCTCTTCCGAACGCACGGATGACAGAGAGTCCGGTCAGGATTTCACGCGATACGAGGTTGATGTTGTCGACCAGTTTCTGCATCAGCTTGAATTTCGGCATCGCAAGGGAGACAAGCAGCATCACGTAGCCGAGAATGACGATGATCGCAAGAACAATGATCCATTCCATACCGGCTCCCGTTTTCATGACTTTCAGCACACCGCCGATGCCAAGGATCGGAGCGTAGGCAATCATTCGCAGCACCATGACGGAGACCATCTGGATCTGCTGGATATCGTTCGTGCTTCGGGTAATCAGCGATGCGGTGGAGAACTGATCCATCTCCGCATTGGAGAATCCGACAACCCGTTTGAATACTTTTTCGCGCAGATCGCGGCCGATTCCGGCGCCGACACGGGAGGCAAACAGTCCGACGAGAACAGTTACCACACCCATCAGGAGTGCCATGCCGACCATCTTGAGGCCTGCGGTCAGAAGGTACGTTTTCTGAATCTGGTCTACATCGAGGCCCGCCGCTTTGTCTGCGGAAACTGCATACGCAATGCCCATCGATTTTACCAGGGAGCTTCCCATCGTATCAAACGTTTTTTCCATGTTGTCGCGCATCGAGAGCACGGTGTCTTTATCCATCTGTCCGCTCTCGAGCATCGCTGCAAAGATTGGACGGACATCCACACAGGTGACTTTGACTTTGTTTCCATCGTCATCCTCTTTTTCCTGCTGGAAGCTCTTCAGCTCCACATGCATCATCTCGCCGATCTGCTCAATCGTCATGTTTTCAAACACCGACGCATCCTGACCGGTCTGCTGTGCCATGAGTTGTTTAAAGGTATCCTCCTCCATCGCACCCATCTGGTAATTCATCAGCAGTGCAACGGTCAGTGTATCGTCTGTTTCATCAAGTTCTTTTTCAGAAGCTTTGTTCCGTTCATAATAGCCGTCTTTTTTCGTATAGAGGCTTTCCCATAAATCCACCTCATCATCCGTCATGATAAACTCGGCCGTCTGAAATTCTTCCTCGGTGATCCGTTTCGGCGTAACGTGCTCGACGCCGCTGTTCTGAATGCCCACATCGATGATGTCGGATGTATACGACGGGAGCGACAGGTCGCACCACGCCTGGACAAACAGAAGCACAAGAATCACGAGAATCGATTTCCAGTACGGGATCATGTTCTTGAAAATCTTACTCATTTTTTCCCCTTTCTGTCTTTTTTTGTGTACCAGCTTGCCGGCACACTAATTCTGTCGTTTTCGGGTGTCAATTTCTTTTTCTGCGATCTCATAGATACGATCCAGATAAGCAACCAGCTGATCTATATCCTCTTCCTTTAACTGTGACATCACAGAGCAGCCAAAGTCCTGCATTCTGTCCCGTACCTCTTCCCCTTTTTTCCAGCCCTTCTCTGTCAGACTGATATACGTATTTCTGCGGTCTTTTTTGTCAACGCTCCGCTCTACATATCCTTTTTCCTCCAGCCCGCGCAGTGTGCGCGACACAGCCGGCGGAAGTGTTTTGGTCTTCGCCGCCAGCTCTGAGCTTGTAATTTTTCCGTTTTCTCCCATTTGCAAAATCGCACCCATAACGGAAAATTCGGAACTGCTGAGTCCCGGAATCAGGTCTGATACGTTCAGTTTTTTAAACTGGTGCACCGCACGAAACAGTTTTTCAAATGCATCCTTCATGTTTCCCCCTCCTTTTGCTGCAAATGCTTAACAGCGTTATTTATTTACGCGCGTTAAATAATAACACCGACAAATTTCCATGTCAAGAAATTTGCCGGTGTTTATGTTTTTTTTAGAATTTACGCTACCGCATTTTCGTTAATCTGATTGATTACTTTCCGAATGCCCATCCAGACTGCCAGATCTTTAAAGACTTCCGCAACACTTCCCCGATCTGTAAACGGAGCTTCCTGAAGCACGGAAAGGTCTTTCATCATTCCATTATGAACAATATATTCGATAATCTGATTCACAAAATAAATTTGTCTGCTGTCAAGATCGGCATTCGTCAGATACTCTGAAAACGCTTCTTTGGCTGCATTCATATCGAGTCCGACAATTTCCCGGACAAATTCTCCCAAAGGTTTCGTTCCAAATTCCTGCTCGTAATCCTGCTTCGTACCAATCTCATTCCAGAGAATTTTTTCCAGGCTGGCAACATCCATTTCTGTCAGCGGCTGATTTGTTCTCAGTTTCGCAATTGCAATCGTGTCCTGATGCTGCCGGATATAATACTCCGCTTTTGCTTTATAATTTTTCAGCTCATCATTTTCCAGTTCAGACTCGCGCCAGTCGATGGATAATAAGTCATCATCAAAATTGGTATTATAAAGCAATTTCGTTTTTAGAATATATTTCATCAAATCCCGTAATCTTTCCCGGATTTCTTCGAATTCATTGATTCCCGCATTCGCAATATAATCTGTATGCAGAATTTGCCCAATCAGATCTGACTGTGCCTGAATTTCCGGAACATTCGCAACGTTTGCAATACCAGCTACTCTTTTCATAAGATCACTGCGGGCCCGTGTATATTTTTTTCCAATCAAATATGCCAGTTCAATTCCATACATCAATGCATCAAAACGAACTGCACTTGCCTCATCTTTATCCGGAAGAATTAACGGTGCCACTTCTTCACGCACAAGCAACGTATCTTCATAGGTAAGAGCATTATAGTTTTTTTCATCCGAGTACAAATCTACATATTTCAGATGCTGCCTTACCGCAAAATTATCTCTCGGCAGCTCCCGCACCTTTTCTGTCATCTGTTTTACCAGCGCATCACGGTACGCAATCAGTCTGTCCACCTGATAGGAAATATCCTGCAGTTTGTAGGCAATATCAAATTTCAAATTAAATATTGCTCCCTGCAAAGCAATCATATTTGCAGTTGCTTTCCCTTTATTCATTCGGAAAAACTCAAAGTTTCCACAAAAGTCAAAAATATAAAACTTCTGCTTATCCTCGCCATCCAGCAAGCCCGGGCAGAGTCGTGTTCCACGTCCAATCATCTGCCAGAATTTCGCCTTACTCATCACCTTTTTGAAAAACACCAGGTTCAGCACCTCCGGCACATCAATACCGGTATCCAGCATATCCACAGAGATTGCAATTTGAGGCATTTTTTTCGCATCTGAAAATTCATCAATTGCACTTTGCGCATACTCAATTTTATTATCGATCACTTTTGCATAGTCATCTGGATACTGCGGATATTCCTTTCGAAAAACTCTGAGTATTTCTTCTGCATGCTTGTGCTTTTTCGCGAAAATAATTGTTTTTCCAAGCTTCTGCCCATAATCAATCTTGATGCCATTCGTCATCAGAATATGCAATACCTGTTTTATGGTATCTTCATTAAAAATCCAGGTATTTAACGCGGATGAACTGATTGATTCCGGCAGATTTCCGTTCTCGTCTTCGAATGTTGCCTCATACGTTTCTTTGTCTTCCTCCGACAATTCATCATACACAATTCCCTGTTCGATGAATTTCAATCGCGATTCCACCGAAACATAATCTACAAGATAACCGTCTTTTACCGCCTGCGCCAGATCATATCCATACGTCGGAACGCCGTTTTCCAGTTCAAAGACTTCATACGTATTTTTATCAATTTCATCTTTGGGCGTTGCAGTGAGTCCTACCAGCGGCGCATCGAAATAATTAAAAATATCCCGATACTTATTGTAAATTGATCGATGCGCCTCATCACAGATCACCAGATCAAAATGGCCGCAGGTAAACAGTTTTCCCTCGCTGTCATGAACTGTATCAATACAATTGATCATTGTCTGGTACGTAGAGAAAACACAGTGCGCATTGTAGTTATCCTTTTCTTCAACCAAATTGGTACAGGACAGATTCGGCAGCAGGTTCACAAAACTTCGTTTTGCCTGCATAACAAGTGAATTTCGGTCTGCCAGGAAAAGAACATTTTTTACCCAGCCTGCCTTTAATAATACATCGCACAGTGCAATCACCGTTCGCGTCTTGCCAGAACCGGTCGCCATGACAAGCAGTGCTTTCCTGCGGTTCTTTTCATCAAAGCTGCGGCACACTGCTTTTATGGCAGCTTCCTGGTAATAGCGTCCCGCAATATTTTTGTCCACGGTAATATGCTTCAGACTTGTGCGCATAGACCGCAAATTAAACCACTTTTCCAGATCTCTCTTCGAATAAATCACAGAACATTTTCGCTCCGGATACTGGCCATCAATAATACGCGTGTCAAATCCATTTGTAAGAAAGACAACGGGACGTCTTTTGTATGTTTTTTCCAGCAGATCCGCATACAATTTTGCCTGCTGTCTTCCCTTGGAAACATCTACACAGGTGCGCTTTGCTTCAATTACCGCGAGCGGTCGGTGCATATCATCATAAAGGACATAATCAGCAAAGCCAACCTCTGATTTATTCGGCATTCCCGGAATTTCCACCTCATTGATCCAGTCTCTGCCTTCCACCCAGCCTGCTTCTGTCAGCATGGAATCGATATAAAGTTTTCGCGTCTGATACTCGGACAGTTCCAGCGGTTTGGGAACATACGTCTGCTGCTGTTCCTGACGGCGCGCGGACAATTCTTCCCGCAGAGAAGCATTTTCTGCACTTAGTTTTTTCAGGTCAAGCTCCTGCTGCGCCGCTTTCTCCAGTTCTTTCTCCAGAGCTTCTTTTGCTGCTTTCGCATCTTCTTTCGACTTTTTCGCTTTCTCTATCCGCGCTGTGATCAATGTTTTGTCGAAGACTCTCCGCTGATACTGATCGGAATAGCAGTATGCAATATAATCGAGATAAATAAAAAGATTTTCCAGGCAAAGCATCGCTTCATCCCGTCCCAGTTTTCTGCTGCTGTGTGCCGCATTATTTCCGCTCCGCCGAATATAGTCCATCCGCTTCCACAAATCCGGGCCGATTGTCTGGCGATAATCCTCACTGTTCATCAGACTCTGCAGGTTGTCCTGGTACGGCATCTCGAGCGCATTATCCACAGAATACATCCATTTCACCGCAAACTCCATCGCCCGTCGGCTGTTCAAAATACTGGCCTCCGGGTCGAGTAAAATAATCTTTTCTGCGGACACGGCAACGTCGGCAAAGGCGGAAAATTTAGGTTCTTTTTTCAAATAATCAAAATTCGTAACCATGCGCACCTCCCTTTGATTTCTTAAAATCCTCCGTTAAAATAGGCTCTTGCTATTACATAAGATGGTTCGTAATATGCACTGCATTCGTAATTATCGATAATGCTGCAGATCTCATTATTATAAACTCGGATGAGTCCGTCTACATAGTCTTCGTCTTTATCAGCAGTATCAAGAATCAGACGCTGATATACTTTTCCGATCTGAGTTGCGCTTGGAATATGATCTACTAAATCTTTATTTACATTGGTGATGTCAAATTCACCATTTTGGAGCTGATACTCTTCGATCCATCGGTCTTCTAATGCCTCTGGATTTTCACAGTGAAGTACATTAGCAAGACTGATCAGACGATAAAGCTCGTCCTTTCCGATTGCATTTACAACATAATTGTTGTGCTGATGAAGCTTTCTTGCAACACGCTCGATCATGTAGCACATGAAATAGAGATCATTCTTCTCAATAAATTCATCCGGGAAAAATTTGTTTGTCATACCTTCTCACTTCCTTCATAATGAATTGTTTTCAATGCTGTTTCCGTACAGAATACAATCTGGTGTGTCGGATACCGAAATTTCACCAATGCCCAGAAGGCTTCTTTTGATATTTCTCCGCTTACATAATCCTCCACATAGTTCCAAATCTGATCATCTGCCATTGGACCTTCTACGATATCATAATTGTGTTCTATTCCTCTTCTGCAGTCTACTACAAATTGCAGCCACTCTTCTGTCATTTCTTCAAATGTTTTAATCTGGAGATTCTCATTTCTCTGATAGGAATACGTATTGATAACGGAATCACCTTTTTTCGTCATAGCCCATCGTATGGCTTGTTTTTTCAGATTTGTGCAGTAAAAACCGTAACCAAAATCTTTGTAGTAGCCATTTATCATGATTTTGGGTATCTCAACTTTCATATTACTTCCATGATAGATTATTTTATTATCCAAGACAATTCCCTCCCGCTTGACAAATTAGGTTTCATCGTTTATGATCAAAATAGTTTAAAGATACATAAACAAGAAACGGGCTGCCCGGGTAGTACCTTCTTGTTTACTGTATCTTTTAATTTTATATTTTCATAAAATTCTCCTGCAAATTCTTCATTGCAAAATTCCCTGTAATCATTTTAATATGTTAGACTGTATTTGCCTATAAAAATTTTGTATCTTATTCTGCAACTTTTGATTTGTCGACTTGCTTAGCAAATTTTTCA
>ULUJ01046022.1_pt1 | contig 10457 bp, 8 predicted proteins | sample 1958381 | NCBI WGS metagenome assembly ULUJ01 (sample SAMEA4835757, study PRJEB28245) | human gut metagenome | biome: gut microbiome; material: fecal sample | place: Denmark | collected 2008 | reverse complement strand
CAATCCTGCCGGTCGCATGTGCTATACGCGTAAGCTGGTTCATGTTGTTGCCGATGTAACGCAGTTGCGACAGGATCAAATAAAAATCAAACGGCGGGCGTTCCTGCGGAAGTACACCGTCGATAAGCTGCCGCACGTACGCCGACATGGATAAACCGGATTTGCTCGCCAAGGATTGCAGACGTGCCATTTGTGTTTCATTTAAGCGCAGCTCTAAACGGTAAGGGTATTTGTATTCGCCTTTTCTTATTGGTCTCACTTCTTTCTGCATGACGGGTTTTAGGGTGTCCCTAAAAAATCGGTGATTTTCACCGATCTACCATTCTTACGTAAGAATGGTATGCTTGCGAAAGCAAACTGAAAAAGTGCGTTTCGCACTTTTTCAGTTTGCCCGGGCGGCTTCCGCCGCAAATCTTTTTTGCTGATAGCAAAAAAACGAACGGAGTTCGCCCAAAATTCTGCGCCGCCGCACGCAAAAATGTGTCCGGCAGACGCAGAAATTTGCTGATTAAGGAGAAGGTTTCCCGCAGTTTTTCACCGCGTTTTGCGAAAAAGTGGATTACTTTTCGCTCGATGCAGCGGAAGAATTTTCCTCGTCCATGCTGCACAACTCCACGTATTCGCGCACGGCTTTCGGCACGGACTTGTTATATTTTTGCGTTAAAATCTGTTCCGCCGCTGCCTGCAAATCCTTTTGCAGCGCGCCTATGAAATCCGTGCAGTACATCTCGAGCGCCCTTCTTTTTTCTGCACTTACGTTGAGTTTCACCACGATCTCCATCTGATTTTTCTTCATTCTCTTTCGCCTTTCTTTCAAAAATTTTTGTCTTCCATACATCCTTCGGCTCAGCCTGTTGCTCATCCGGAAGCAGTGCAGCTCTAACGGTTTGCATCCACAGCACGCAATGACCGGCATCCGAAAGCATAAATTTTCCCGCACTGAAATAGCCGGTCAAACAAAAGCCACAGGTATTATCGAAGAACTTAATGCTCTCTACACGCTTTGCAAGCTCCCAAATATTGGACGGAAATAGCTCAAAATCTTCCACGATTTTTGCAGCCGGAACACCTGTACGATCTCGCCGCACCAACCGCGCTATGGCTTCTGCTGCGTCCGGCAGACCGATGCAATAGCAGTTCACCGTGTACGATTTTCCTTCAAGCAAACCGAAAAACTGCTCCATTTTTTCTTGCTCGAGCGGCAGCTCACACAGAAAGCTACGCCCGTCGGAAACGAGCTTTTGCATCGCATACGTTTCCGAACTGTTGTAGATTCGAGCGATTTTCTGCGGCGTGACGCTGTACTCCGGTAGTAACTTTAAGCCTTCAAGCACCTGTAAAAAGCTCGTTTTCCCGACGCCCGGAAGCCCGGTAACTAAATAAATCGTCTGCAAAATTTCACCTCTCTATTTAATTTTTGTTTCATAGACCTGCTTATTTTTTCGGCACATAAGCTCATATTGTTTCTTAATTTCTCCCGAAATTCTTGTGCGCTCCGGTGCGGAAGCAAACCCATACGCATACTGATATTGCTTATTGCCGTTCTGATCTGTGTACGTTCCCATGTTCGGCGGCGAACAGAAATACCCGCGTTTGCCCTCCATGATCTTGCCGTATTTGAGCGCAAACACATCGTTTTGCAGCTCGGCATACGCTTTAACCGTATTGCGGTTCGCAGCTTTTCGCAGCGTGAGTTTTGTCTCTCCGACGTCTATCGCCGTACCGCCGCCAATGACTTCAACCTCCGAGTTAAAATCAAAATTACGTGCAAGGAACGCCGTCATTTCTCTTTCAATCTCCGGCTTCAGCTCAACATACGGAACCCATTCACGCCTATCTTTAGCGAGATACGCGGGCATCAAAACCGAAAATCGATTGTGCTCATCCAACACCAGACGCACGCCGTTGATGCGGTAATCCTCATTGATGATGACATCCGCAAAGGCTACCACTTCACTTTCTGCGTCAGAAACCGGGCGAATAAACGCATGATAACGCTGCGTAGGTTCTTCTTCCGGCTCAAAAATTTCCTCGTCTTTAATTTCTTCCGGCACGGTTTTATTTGCCGGGTCTGCCGCAGCTGCCTGCACCTGTGCTAAGATACTCTCACGTCCAACCCCGACCTCTGCTGCAATTTGTGCCGCAAATAAATCCTGCTCAACCGGGTTTTCGACTGTCGCCAACACACGTACTGCTTCAACGGCATAGGTCAGACGGTCTTTATTCACGTTCATATCCAGCCCGTTTTTGCACATTTGCAGCCGGTATTCGGTATCACTTATTGCTGCCTTAAAAGCCTCAGCAAGGCGTTCTGCTCCGTCCTTCGGGTGCATCTTTATGAACTCATCCGGGTCTTTACCTTCGCCCAAGGAAGCTACGCTGACGCGCAGCTCCGGGCACGCAGAACGCAAAACCTGTATAGCTCTTTGCGTTGCTCTGATGCCCGCACTGTCGCTGTCATAACAAATAGTAAGCTCCTTGCAGCTCCGCCCAATCAGCTTTGCTTGTTCCTCCGTCAACGATGTACCGAGTGAAGCGACCGCACCAGCAAAGCCCGCTGTTTGCAGCGCGATCACGTCCATGTACCCTTCTGCGAGTATCAAATGGTCGCTGTGCGCCTTGCGTGCGAAGTTATATCCGTACAGATTATTGGACTTTCTGAATACCGGCGTGGTGTTGGTGTTTATGTATTTTGCCTTGTCCTCTTTGTTCAGGGCGCGTCCACCAAACGCAATTACATTGCCGACTGTATCAAAAATCGGGTACATGATTCGGTCTCGGAACCGATCCATAACGTGCCCGGTTTTACTTTGGTACGCAAGATTTGCGGTTATCATCTCATCATCCGTAAAGCCTTTATCGCGCAGATAATTCACAAGCCCAAAGCTTTCCGGCTTCGCATAACCTAAACCAAAATGTCGTACAGCGGCCATGCTCAAACCGCGTTCATTCAGCAAATAAGTTCGCCCAACACTGCCTTCATCGTCCTGTGTAAGCGAACGGAAGAAGTAACGTGCTGCCTCTCGATTGCACGCACGAATACGATCTCTGAGCTCCTGCTCACGCTGATTGAGCTGTGCACCTTTGGCATCGATCGTTATTCCGGCACGCTGGGCGAGCTGCTGCACCGCCTCCACGTAACTGAGATTATCCGTACCGCGAATAAAAGATATGACGTCGCCGCTCGTGCCGCATCCGAAGCAGTAAAAGGAATTGGTCTTCTCATACAACACGCATGACGGTGTTTTTTCTTGGTGGAACGGGCAACAGCACGACATGGTTGATCCGTGCCGCGATAGATTCACACGTTCTGCTGCAACATCTATAATGCTCACGCGGCTTTTGATCTCATCAACCTGATCTCTCGATATTGCCAAAAAATTCACTCCTTTCTATGTTCATTTCTCTTTACAGTGAACGATTCATTTTTCTTTTCGGCTTGTCCATAATGTGCTCCGGCGTCTTTTCTTCCTGTTCAGGTGCTGCCTGCGCTGTTTTTATCGGCTGCGGCTGAATGCCTGATAAGCGCAGTGCTGCCAAAATCTGCGGCGCATGGCGCTTATATAGATCACCGATTGGTTTAAAAACCTTATCGATCTGCTCATTGATTTCCGCTTTTTCTTCATCCGTTTTGCCCGTTTTAAGCTCGGTTATGTAGTTCTTATACTCCACGCTCATGTGCTCCTTACGTGTGTCAGTGATTGGCAGACCCATGGCGGATTCAAGCATAACGGATAAAGCGTCTGCTTCAAACTCACGCTGTGCACGGCTTTTGCCGGTATCCATACCGTGTTGCAACATGCCGTGCGCCATCTCATGCAGCAGCGTCGATAATCGCTGTGTATCAGCAAGGCGGCTGTTAATCGTAATGTTGCATGTCTCTGATTCGTAATATCCGCGCAGCGCAACGCTCTTTAAATCAATCGTCCGCACCGGCATTCCGCAGCGGTTGCTGTATTCGCTGATAATGTCAAACGCCGCTGCGTGCAGCTCATCTGCGCAGCCGAGACCGACTAATTTAGGGTAATCTTCCGCAGGGCAATTCGTTTGTGCAATATCAAAGACCACTCCATAACGATAGAACTGCAATTCTTCACGTGTCTCAAGCATTCCGGCTTTTATCATGTCCCGTACTGCTTTTGGTGTGCTTTTCGTCAGCCTCTTCCATGGTTCACTTTCTTTGCCACGATAATAGGTAATATTATGGGGTACCCATATACGCATACCTTTTTCGCCCTTTTGTACGGTATAGCCCATTTTTTCAAATTGATTATATCCCGCAGTAAACATAGCATACGGATTTTGCTTGTAGATCAGCATCTGGTTGCGGACGCTGTAATCTGGGAACCGGCTTGAAAAAATCAAAAATTCCGCAACATCTTTTGCATCTGCTTCCCAGTTTTCTGCAAGGTCAATAACGCGCTGCTTGGCGTCTGCACCCAGTTGCTTTACAAATTCTTCTTTTTCCTCTGGTGAACGATATTTTCCGTAACCGGGCATTACTCCTCACCTCCACCATAATTACGCAGCACGTCCAGATATTCTTCCGGCAGTGCAGCCAGCTCATTTTTAATACGCACTTGCTGCTCCATCGGAAGATCTTCTAATGGCGTCAATCCGTCGATTTCAATGCCATCTCCTGCTGTTACAAATTCTTCTGGCATCTCAGCGCACCAAAGGTTCTCCCAGTCATCTTCACAAATTGCCATGCCTTCTGTGTACAGCAGCACAACACCATACATTTCTTTCATTTTGCCTTTCTCCTTTGCCGAAAATATAAGTTTACAGTTTTGTTTGCCGGAATGCTCGGCGTAGCTTCTTACTCCTTCCCTTTTAGATTTACAGTCCCCGCCGGGATTGTGACCGGCACTCTGCATTACGAAAGCCCATCGCCAAACGGCAACGTGCTTTCTCACTCTGCACGGGCAGGTTATTTTGTTGTATTACGGTTATTGATAATCCCTATTTGGGTGAAAAACAATTTGTAGAGTTCAAATTGCAGCTGCTCCGCTGTATACGGATCGTCCGACTGTATGTAGGGCTTAATCTGGTCTACTGTAAGTCCACGACTAAGAAAATCAAGAATTACAGTTCTCTTTACATCTGAAAGCTTTGGGTTTGAAATCAGTTCCGCAACGCTTTCTTCTCCTATCTTTATATAAGTTACAATTTGCTTAATGTGCCCTTTACCGTACATATAGTCGTTTGCCGTATAGCTCGTGCCAAATTTTGAATTGATGAGTTCAAGATCATTTTTAACCGAAACCTTATCCATAATTCCGCGTGCAATGCGCTCAAGCAGCACCGGGACATACAGTGCATAACTTCCGAAGATCATCACCAACCCAATTATAAAAAATCTATATAGCTCTGTGTTCTTTGATGCCTGCAACCATTCTTCATAACCACCTCCCGAAATCAATAAACTGCCTATCCAAGGAAGGGTATATACATATCCAAAAAGCTTAAGATAGAAATATATAGGTGAGCTGACCCTTTGATACAAGCTATTGTTGTGATTTGAGGCCTTTGACACCACCTTATACGTCCCCGTAAAAAGCCCTATCAAAAGTGTCAGCACAAACAGATTTTCCGGTTTACTGAAAAATCCAACAACTTTTTGCATATTCTCGCTCCTCTTTTCTTTCTTATCTGTATTATGTTACGATTATCATCTACATTTTGCGCATCAATCGTGCGAAAATTTATTGACATTATCATTACAAAGTGCTATAATATAAGTACCAAAGGAGGTTGTATAATGGCACAAACAAACGTCAATATTCGCATGGACAGCGATTTAAAAACACAATTCGAGGCTTTCTGCACTGATATGGGCATGACGATGACGACCGCTTTTACCGTTTTCGCAAAAAAAGCAGTACGCGAATATCGCATTCCTTTTGAAATCGGCGCCGAAGTACCGAACGCCGTAACAAGAAAAGCTATCGAAGACGCAAAAAACGGAATTGGAATAAGCAAAGGTTTTTCCTCCGTAAAAGAGCTGATGGAGGATCTGAATGCTGACGATTAAGTATCAGACGACCTTCAAAAAAGATTACAAGCGAATCGTCAAAAGGGGTTACGATATTCGGCTTCTGGAAGAGGTTATCACCATTCTGGCTGAACAAAAGCCTTTGCCGGAAAATTATCGAGATCACAACCTGTCTGGCAATTATGCCGGTTGCAGGGAGTGCCATATCACCCCCGATTGGCTTCTAATTTATGAAATTCAAAACGATGAGCTCATCCTCTGCTTAACCAGAACCGGATCACACAGCGATTTATTTTAAATGTAAGGAGCACCCAAAATTACGGGTGCTCCTTTTTACGTATGTAAAGACCTTTCCATGTTGCGCCGATATAAAATCAAGAAATTCTTTTGATGCCATAAACACTTCTTCTTTAAAAACTAAATTTGCAGTGCCCCACCGGGATTGTGACCGGCGCTCTGCATTACAAAAGCCCATCACCAAACGGTAATGGGCCTTCTCACTCTGCACGGGTAGCTTAGGAATCGGCAACATTGCCGGTTTTACTTATTTACTTGCTTTTTTGACTTTGTGAAAAATCACAGCACCTAAACCGAGGCCGGAAACCACAAGAGCGAGCAGTGCTGCATAAACACCGTGATTACTGCTGCCGGTCTTTGGGAATGCGCTGTTCGGGAAATTCATACCGGGCTTAACCTCAAACTGCACCTTTTCCCCGTCTCTTGTGATTTCGAAGCTGTAATAGTTTTTATCCTGTGAGAAGCCAGACGGAGCCTGCTTCTCATGGATTAGAAACTTGCCGTAAAGCAAACCATCAAGTTCATACACACCGGTTTCTTTTTCGCGCATATTGCCGACAAACGTATCTATGCCCTCTGTGTAACGACCATCGCCGTTTACATCGCGATAGATGCCGAACACAGCGCCGGAAAGACGGTGCTGCGAGTCTCCTGCATCGACCTTGATCGTGCTGATGGAGCCGTGCAGCGGCAAAATCTTAACGGTCTGATCAGCATCGGAAATATCAACATGTGCCGCAAACTCAAGGTCATCGCGATAAAGCGTTTCAAAAACTACGACCTCAGTTTCGGCTGTCAGCTCACGCGCGTCGAAAGTAAACGTCATCTCAACTTCGCCGGTGGTAGCTTTTGGCGTAAAGGTAGCTTCTGCCGTGATTTCTTTACCATCGATGAGCAGCTTATCATTCGTGGCTTTGTTCATCAGCACACCGGTAAGCTTATATTCTTTACCGGGGGTCAAATCCTTATAGCTCACAACATCGGTAATCGTGATCTTATCCGCTGTAATTTCCTTTTTGCCGTCTGCTGTTGCCTTTGTTCCGATTTCAGGATTCTTAATCTTTACCGTCTGTCCTTCATCGTTGATGTCCGCATGGGTAGCAAGCAGCATGTTCTCACGGTACAAATCCTCGAACACGACGATCTCTTTGCCATGCAAGCCCGTTGCATCAAAGATAAACGTAACGTCTACGCTGCCGTTTTTGGTTTCCGGCACAAATACGGTTTCAGCTGTAATTTCTTTGCCGTCAACAAGCAGCTTCTCACCGGTTTCTTTATCCATCAGTACGCCGGTTACTTTGTACTCTTTACCGGGAACAAGGCCAGTGTACGATACCGTATCGGTCAGCGTAACTTTATCGAGCGGATCGACTTCTTTTTCTCCCTCAACGGTGGCCTTCGTACCGATTTCAATCGGCTTGTTGTGGAAGTTTACAGAAGCAATTTCGCCTTCGCTGAGTTCTACGGTCTGCGAGTCGGGAAGCTGATAGCCGAAAGTTTCCTCTGTATCGAGTTCTTCCACGCGGTACTGATACTTGGTCGCGCCGTCTTTGTCCGCGTAAATCGGAAGTGTTTCCGTAAGGATTTCGCCTGCGGCATTCGTTACATACTCTGCGGAATAGTTATCCTCAAGGCGTGTCACGCGGAAGTGAATGCCTTCGATTACGCCATCCTCGGAAGTCTTTACGATTTTGAGCTGTGCATTTTTCTGTACGTTGACAAGATCATAGCTGTAAACCTTGCCATCCTCGGAGATTGAAACATCAAAATCGGCTACAAGCTGACGACCGTTGCCGCCCTTTGTTTGATGCACGACGTATGTGCCGTAAGGCAAGTCCTTTGTGGTTGCCATGCCATCTGCGCCGGTGGTGATATGGTCGCGCTCGGTCTCTTTGGCTGCATCGAAGCTGCCCGCAGATTTGAGGTAAACGTCAAACTCTGCGCCCTGTTCCTCTGCGAGGTTATCAAGGGTTTCATATTGCTTATGCAGCGCAATCTGGCCTTTCATGACTTCTTCCGTAAAGTCGGCGGGTTCAAGTTCAAATTCAACAGATGTTACTTCGTGAGGTGCAACATTGTATATATGTACTATCGGATCAAGTTTGTACCCCAACGGAGATGAGATTTCTTGAACTTTTATTTGTCCAATAGGAATACCCTTTAAAACTGCTCGGCCCGAACTATTAGTAGTAATATCTTTGTGTACTTCTCTGCCGTCTTGCAAATAAGATACACGGTACACAGCTCCGGCCAACGATGCGTTACCAGCAGCTACACTGTTATTCGTGTCACTATCCTTTTTTGTAACTGTAAGAGTAACTGCACTCGGGTCATCCACGACCGAAATATCTGTACTCTTGCCATTAACAGAGAATCTATGAACCGATGTGTCCAGTGTGTAGCCTAACGGAGCCACCTGCTCGATTGTTACATAGTTGCCGTTTTCGAGCTTCTTACTAAGTTCGGCGTGCCCGTTCGCGTCTGTGGTAAAGGTCGCATATGGCTTATAATTCCAATACGGATAATCCGGTATATTGACATCTTTATAGACATAATATACTGCGCCCTCGAGCGAATAATTTGCGTTGCCGTTTGTGATTTTTACATCGGCGCTGGTTTTGGTCAGTGTCACCGTATATTTCGGCTTTTCGCCCTTTATCTTGATATATGCCATGGTCTGCGTTGTGCCCGGGCAGGTTGCTTGGTGCTGAATATTGGCCTGCTGGTCTCTGTCCTCCCAAACGGCGATGCTGTTTTTATCGCCGACGGTGTAGCCTGCACCGATAATCGTGGTCTCTTGCTCCGGCAGCGTGCTCGTAGATATTGTCAGCGTATTACCGTTACGAGAAATATCAAAGCCTGCTTTTTGAAAATCAAATAAATCCAACACGCCGTTGGTATCGGTAACGGTGGCCGTATATTTGCCATTCAAAAGCTGCAAAGCGATTTCCTGTGCATCGCTGCCGTCGCTGCTTTTGCCTGCAAAGGACGGGACGATTTCCGACCGCAAAAGACGATCTTTAAGCTCTGCGTAGTAACTGCGTACAACAGAACCGTTATACGCCAGATTTGCCATGCGCTCAACATCGGTATCGATGCCGGAACCCCAAGACCAGTTTGTACCGTCTACGGTAATATAGCCTTCGGACGCCAGCCAAACAAGATGCTGTGTGACCATCGTCTTTGCGGTCGCATCGCTGTACCAATCATTTTTACCGAGAGAGTTTGTCGTGTTGTAGCCATAAGCGATAATGCGGCGCATAGCTTCAGTCATGCCATAATTGTCTCTTTGCACGTATGCTCCGTTGTTCACACGACCCTTACCGTGCTGCAAACAGTAGGCCGGGTAACTTACACCGTTTCGGTAGATGTCATACAGTGGAAATTCGCCAAGGTCATAAAGATAATTTGAACTGAAATTACCGTTGATGCCTACCGTGCGGTAACGCGTAATTGCCTCATCGCCGAGCGCCAGTAAACTGATTTCATCCTCCGGGTTTGGCGTGGGGGAAGCAGTGGGTTCAGCCGTTGCTTCCGGCTCTGCACTGACCTCCGATTCAGTCGGTTCCTCTGTTGCCTCCGGTGAGGGCTCTGCTGTCGGTTCAGCCGAGGGGGTTGTGCTCGCCTCCGGCGTCGCGGTCGGTTCTGCCGTGATTTCCGGTTTAGGTTCTGCATCCGGCTCCGTGTCCTGCGCTGCTTTTTCAGCGTTTGTTTCGACCGTAACCGATACGGGTGTATCGGCCTCATCGGCAAGAGCGCTCATCGGTACGGCGCTGAAAATCAGCAGCGTTGCAAGCAGACACGCAAGAGACTTTTTGAGCTTCTTTTTCATTTTTTTGCTTCCTTTCAAAGATTTTTCTATATGAAAAAAGCCGCATATAAAATGACACGGCTTGAATTTGAGCAGTAAAAAAGCACTCAATGTAAAATCGAGTGCTTCATTCTGCAATATTCACTTTATTTGATCCTTATCTATATTCCCAATGGCCGACTTCATCTTGCGCAGGAGTATCTACGACCCAATATTTCTCTCCTGTATAATGCTTGTACGGTTCTCCGCTAACCATGGTGTAGCTCCAACACGAGGACAAATCACCTTCGTGATCCCACATATCAGCCTCGGTAGAGCATATTGTACCACACTGATTGCATCGGTAGACCCAAT
>ULUJ01057067.1_pt1 | contig 10467 bp, 5 predicted proteins | sample 1958381 | NCBI WGS metagenome assembly ULUJ01 (sample SAMEA4835757, study PRJEB28245) | human gut metagenome | biome: gut microbiome; material: fecal sample | place: Denmark | collected 2008 | reverse complement strand
GAATCGGTGCGTTTCGTAGACGTCCCCTGCCACGGAATCACCGAACGGTGGCTGCTTTACGTGGAGCCTACCAATGTGAAGGTCGCCCTCCGGGCAACCGACCTGTGGAACAATACGGCCACGGCCACCGCACTCGTCTCCGCCGAGGAGTATGCGGCCGGCGCCGCGCTGGAATACCGGATCAAGGGCGCCACGGAGTGGCAGAGAATGGCGGAGAGCAGCTACGAGGCCGGCATCCTGACGGCAACGCTCGCGCCCGAATGGAGCTCGTCGACCAACCCCCACGGGCTTGCCGTCTACAACTTCGTGCCGGACAAGGGTCTCTTCGCAGGGCACACCTACGAATTCCGCCTGACGGTCGGGGGCGAGCAGACCCAGCTGATGGAATATGCGGCCCCCGCGGGCAACACGATTCCCAACGGCGACCTGGAGGACAGCTCGCTGAGCTGCTGGACCCAGAACAACAAGACCGCGGAGTTCTGGGGCAGCGGCAACAACACCTTCACCGGGGGACTCTGCACGCAGGCCCCCTTCGACGGAGGCACGCGCGCCAAACTTCAGGCTACGTCCGCCATGGGAGTCCTCGCCTCGGGCAACCTCTTCTCGGGGCTGTTCCAGAAGGACGTCCTGACCCGGGGCGTCGTGTCGTTCGGCCAGCCTTACGCCTGGAAAGCCCGTCCCAAGGCGCTGAAACTGCAATACTATGCAGAACATATCGGCATCGTCGACATCGAAAAGAATTTCGGCGCCCCGATTCACGAAGGGGACCGGGACAAGGCCCGCATCATGGTCGCCATCGTGGACTGGAACACCCGCCGCGAAGTCGGATCGGGCACGGAAGCCCCCACCGGGACCTGGGACCCGGAAGAGATGAGTACGCTCGACGAGGGTCCGATCATCGCCTACGGCTCGCTCTTCATCGACCAAAGTTCGACCGGCGGCAAGATGATCGACGTACAGCTTCCGCTCAACTTCTACGACACGAAGGCCAAACCGTCGGGGCTGTATCAGATCGTGATCTCCTGCTCGACGAGCGCCTACGGCGACTTCATGGCAGGCTGCAAGTCGAACGTACTCTACGTCGACAATTTCGAGTGGGTCTATTGACAATATCTATTTTCGCAACCCGCAAAAAGCAGAGCCTCACCGGTTCTGCTTTTTGTTTACCCCGGCGGTCCGAAAAAAAACGCCGGAGGGGGTAGGGTTTCAGCGCTTTCATCCGTGATATAGATAGAATGAAGAGACCCGAACATATCATCGAAGATCTGATAACCCGCCAACTGGACGGCACACCCCTCACCGACACGGAACGCCGGGAACTGCAGGAGTGGCTCGAAGCATCCGAAGCCAACCGCAACGCCTTTCTCCGGGCTTACAAAGCCTGGGGAAACGCCCGCCTTGCGGAAACCCGGTTCAACACCAGTCAAGCCCTCGAAAACGTCATGGCCCGGATTGCCGAAGCATCCAGCCCCCGGTCTTTCCTGCGGCCGCAACTGCGCCGTCTGGGCATCGGCATCGCAGCGGCAGCCTGCGTCATGCTGGCCGTTGTCGGTTACTACCGACTGCAACCGTCGACCGTCCCGGACATCGAAATGTTTATCCGGCAGGCCGACACCCCCGTATTCACCCAGAAAGAGGTGCAACTGGTGCTGTCCGAGCAGAAAACCCTCCTGCTCGAAACCCAAAAATCGACAATCCGTTACGATTCGACCGCCATCCGGATCAACAACGCCGAAAAAACCATTCCCAAAAAAGAGGCTGCGACGTTCAACCAGCTGGTCGTTCCCTACGGCAAGCAGACGACGCTGACGCTCGCCGACGGAACCCGCGTCTGGATCAACGCCGGATCACGGCTGGTCTACCCCGTCGTATTCGAAAAGCAGAAGCGCGAAATATACGTCGAAGGCGAAATCTACATGGAAGTGGCGCACGATGCCGAACGGCCTTTCTCGGTACACACAGGCAAAATGGATGTCTGCGTTTTGGGAACCAAATTCTACATATCCTCCTACGGCCGCGATCGCACGCAGGAGGTCGTCCTGCTCTCCGGCTCCGTCAGCGTAGCCCCTGCCGGACGATCCGACCGCGGAATTCGCATCGTTCCCGGCCAACAAGCCATCCTCGGCACCTCGGAATCGCTGGAGGTCCGCGAAGTGGAAGCCGAAAGCTACATCAGTTGGATTCACGGATACCTGCCCTTCGACAACGACCCGCTGTCGAACATCCTCGAACGCCTTTCCCGCTACTACAATTGTCGGATCGAGTGTACGCCCGAAGCCGAAGCGCTGACGCTCTCGGGCAAACTCGAACTCAAAGACGATCCGGCCGAAGTGCTGAAAATCTTGAGCGCAACAGCCCCCATCAACCTGCAAATCACCGGATCCGGGAATTTCCGAATCGACTATAACCCGACTACCAACAACCCAAACTGACCTGCCTATGTAACAGCCCGTATCCCTCCAAAAAAAGACCGGATGTCGTCCCTCAACGACATCCGGAGCGATTGAAAATCTAAAATAGCCTTTTAAACTTCAAATCTTTACAAATGTACAACAAAAATGGTAAAATCGGTCTTTTTAAGGCCGATAATGGGGGATTATTCCACCTATTCCGGATAACATTCCTGTTTTTGCTGGCAACAATCGGGTTCATCCGGCCCGTCAGTGCACAAACGGCAGAGGCGGCGAAAACCATCACGCTCAACGTACAGAACCGCCCCATCAAGGAGGTCCTCACACTGATCGAACGCCAAAGCGACTACATCTTCGTTTACTACGACAACATCTTGGACATCCACCGCAAAGTCACCCTGAAAGTAACGAATCAGCCCATTTCGGCTGTCCTGAAACAGTTGTTCGCCGGAACCGACAACACCTGGAAACTCTCGGGAAGGCAGATCGTCATCGGACGCTCCGTAACTGCGGCCGCAGCTACACCCCGGAAGATCACACGCATCACAGGCGTCGTCAGGGACCAGAACAACGATCCGCTCATCGGCGTCACGATCCGCATCAAGGCCCGTCCGAACATCGGTACAGCCACCGACATCAACGGCAAATACCTGCTCGACGTTTATCCCGACGAAGTACTGGAATTCAGCTATGTAGGTTACAAATCGCAGGACGTTTCGGTCGCAGGGCAGGAAATCGTCGACGTGGTTATGCTGCAAAACGACGCCATCCTCGACGCCGTGGAGGTGGTGGGCTACGGCGTGCAGAAAAAGATCAGCGTCATCGGCTCGCAGCAGACCATAGCGACCAAGGAACTGAAAGTTCCCGTCGCCAACCTCACACAAGGCCTTGCGGGCCGCGTATCGGGTCTGGTCTCGGTACAGCGAACCAGTGAACCGGGCTTCGACGACGCGAACATCTACATCCGCGGCATCTCAACGCTGACAGCCAGCATGAGCGCCCCTCTGACGCTCGTCGACGGCGTTCCCCGCTCGTTCTCCAACGTCGACCCCGAAGACATCGAGAGTTTCTCGATCCTGAAGGACGCCTCTGCAACTGCTGTTTACGGCGTTCGCGGCGCCAACGGCGTCATTATCATCAATACCAAAAGCGGCCTGAAAGGACGCCCCAAATTCAGCGTACGCTATACCGAAGGCCTCACCAAACCGACCAAGATCACCGATTTCGCCGACGGCGCGACTTACATGGAGATGTCGAACGAAGCGTCGCTCACCCGCGGCGGCGGCAAACTATACAGCCAGGAGATCATTGATAAGACCCGCCGCGGGGAAGACCCCTATCTCTATCCCGACGTAGACTGGATGAAACAGATCCTGCGTAACTTCAGCCGCAACCGCTCGGCCAACGTCAACGTGCAGGGCGGTTCCGATAAGGCGGTCTACTACATCGGCCTGGCCTACTACGACGAGAACGGCATGTACAAGGACACGAAACTGGCCGACTACAACTCGAACACCTTCTACCGCCGTTACAACGTCACCTCGAACCTCACGCTCAACCCGTTCCGCACCACCGAAATCAAACTGGGCATCCAGGGCTACCTGGCCAACGCCAACTATCCGGCATCTTCGCAGGCAAGCATCTTCGAATCGGCCTATTTCACACCTCCGACCTATATCGCGCCGCTCTACCCCGACGGCAAGCTCGGCGCCTTCTCGGGCGGCGATATAAACCCCGTGGCACAGCTCGGCGCAACGGGCTATGCCAACCAGTGGCGCAGCCAGGTTTATTCGAACCTGCGCATCACGCAGCAGATTTACAAAGGGCTCTCGGTTTCAGGCATGTTCTCGTTCGACACCTACAACTACACGAGCAACCGTTTCACCAAAACCCCGAACACCTACCACGCCACAGGACGCGACGCCAACGGCAACCTGCTCTACGAGCAAACCCGCCAGGGAACCGAAAACCTGGCCTACAGCCTCAGTGCAAAGGGTAACCGCGCCATCTATCTGGAAGCCGCAGTCAACTACCGCAACACTTTCGGCAGGCACACCGTATCGGGCATGATGCTCTTTAACCAGAGCGACGAAATCAATACCAAAGCCACCAACGTCGAAGAGGCGCTGCCCTACCGTTTCCGCGGCCTGGCAGGACGTTTCACCTACTCGTTCGACGACCGTTATTTCGGGGAGTTCAACTTCGGATACAACGGTTCGGAGAACTTCGCCCCGAAAAACCGTTACGGCTTCTTTCCGTCGGTCGGACTTGGCTGGGTAATCAGCAACGAACCCTTCTTCAGAGGCGCCACAGAGGTGATCCAGTACCTCAAACTGCGCGGCACATGGGGTCGTGTCGGCAACAGCCAGATCAGCGGACGCCGTTTCGCCTACCTGGCTACGGTCAAGGACACCAACGACACCAGTTACCAGTTCGGCAAGAACATGGACCAGACCTACGGGACTACGGCCATCGACGAATATGCCGTCGACGTAACGTGGGAGATCGCCGACAAAACCAACATCGGACTGGACATGCGCCTGCTGAACAACAAGTTCAACCTGCAATTCGACGCCTTCAAGGAGTCGCGCAAAGGCATTTACCTGCGCCGCACAAGCATTCCGTCCTATTTCGGTATGATCAACAACCCCTACGGCAACATCGGCAAAGTCGAGAACAAAGGTATCGAAATGTCGGTCAGCTATGCCAATTCGTGGCGGGACTGGTCGTTGAGCGTCATGGGTAACTACTCGTTCAACCGAAACAAGGTCCTCGAAGACGACAGCACCGTGGCCTATCCCTGGCAGAAAACCATCGGCAACAAGGTCGACCAGCGGTTCGGGCTCATCGCACTGGGACTCTTCGAAAGTCCGGAGGAGATCGCCGCAGCGCCTGTACAGGTCGGCGACACGCGCCCGGGCGACATCCGCTACAAGGACATCAACGGCGACGGCAAAATCGACGAATATGACAAAGTGCCCATCGGCTGGGGAAGGGTCCCCGAAATCGTCTACGGCTTCGGATTCTCCGTAGGCTGGAAAGGCCTCTCGCTGTCGGCCATGTTCCAGGGCGCCGCACACGTCGACGCGATCCTCAGCGGCGAAGGCGTACTGCCTTTCGCACAGGGATCGAGCCGCGGCAACCTGCTGAGCAACATCACCGACCGTTGGACCGAGGCCAATCCCCGCCAGGATGTCTTCTACCCGCGCCTCTCGATCGGCAACATGAACATGAACTACGAAGCCAGCACGTGGTGGCTCAAAAATACCAGCTACCTGCGTCTGAAAAACATCGAACTCTCCTATACGCTCCCCGACCGCTGGATGAAACGCATCCACATCAACAATGCGCGCATCTTCATACAGGGCGTCAATCTGCTTACATTCAGCAAATTCAAACTGTGGGACGTGGAACTGGGCGACGGCCGCGGCGCAAAATACCCCAACATCGGTTCCGTCAGCCTGGGTATCAATTTCAACTTCTAAAATCCCCGACAAGCTATGAAACTTAAAACAATACTCACTTTACTGGCCGCCCTCGGCATCCTGACCGCCTGCAACGACGACTTCTTCGACCAGGTTCCCGACGACCGGATCACCATCGAGCAGGTATTCCAGCGCACCTCCTACTCCGAGAAATACCTGGCTACCGTTTACAGCTACATCCGCGACGAGTCGCACCGCACCGACGGCGTGCCCTGGGACCCGTGTTCGGACGACCTGGACGTTACCTACGACCGCGAGGATTACAACTCCTTCAAGATGAACCTCGGCAACTGGAGCGCATCGTCGAACTACTACGAGTACTGGTCGCACTACTACCGGGGCATCCGCTCGGCAACCTACTTCATCCAGCACATCGGCTCGAACCAGGAGATGCTCGACGATCCTACGCGTGGCCCGATCGTCGTCGAACAATACAAGAACGAAGCCCGCTTCCTGCGTGCCTGGTTCTATTACTGCCTGCTGCGCCAGTACGGTCCGTGCGTACTGCTGGGCGACGAAGTCCTTCCGGGCGACCTCGACCGCGACGATGTGAAGATGAACCTGCCGCGCAGTTCCTACGACGAGTGCGTGGATTACATCGTCGGCGAACTGGACGACATGATCGACAACAACCGCCTGCCGCTGCACTTCACCGTACAGGCCGACAAGGATTACGGCCGGGCGACACTGGCCATGTGCATGGGACTCAAAAGCCGCGTACTGCTGCTGGCCGCCAGCGACCAGTTCAACGGCAACCCGGCCTACGCCAACGTGGTCAACACGGACGGCAAACACCTTTTTTCGACCCGAAAAGACCCCGAAAAGTGGAACAAGGCCGCCCAGGCTGCAAAAGATGTCATCGACCTGGGAATTTTCGACCTCTACAAGGAGTACCACACCGACGGAACGCTCGACCCTTACCTGTCCTGCCGCAACGTTTTCCTGGAGAACTGGAACAGCGAGGTGATGATGGTCCGCATCAGCAACTACCTCAAACATTGGGAACGGTCGGCTTCTCCCCGGCAGTTCAGCGGCTATGAAAGCATGGGGGCGACCCAGCAACTGGTCGACGCTTTCCGCATGAAAGACGGCACGGCCATTACCCCGGACAAGGAGAGCGGCTATTCGAAGGCGAACTACTCCGACCCCAAATCGGGCTGGGTATTCGCTCCCGCCGGTACGCGCAACATGTTCGTCAATCGTGAACCGCGTTTCTACGTCAACATCTGCTTCAACGGCGCCTACTGGATCGGCGATCAGAAAACCCGCATCCAGCTCTACTACACCGGAGGATCGGGAAAGAAAGGCACGTGGGACTTCCCGCGTTCGGGATACATCGCCATCAAAAACGTTTCGCCCTCGTCCAATCCCAAGAACGGCAACTACATCAAGCGTCCCTTCGTCATCATGCGTTACGCCGAGATACTGCTCAACTACGTCGAGGCGCTCAACGAATACGATCCCGGGAATGCGGACATCGAAACCTACCTGAACAAAATCCGCGAGCGCGGCGGCCTGGGACCGGTCCAAAGCGATCTCAACCAGAGTCAAATGCGCGAGCAGATCCGGCTGGAACGCCGCATCGAACTCTGCTTCGAGCAACTGCGCTATTTCGACACCCGCCGCTGGCTGATCGCCGACCAGACCGACGGAGGACCCTTCTACGGCATGAACGTCGACGCAGGCAACAGCTTCACCGACGAGGCGTTCTACGAGAAAACCGTATTCGAAACCCGCGTGTTCCGGCCCGAGTTCTACCTTTTCCCCATTCCCCAGTCCGAAATCAACCGCGATCCGCAGATCGTCCAGAATCCCGGATGGTAACCGTAAAAACGAATAACGACTATGAAACTTACGAAATACCTGGCTGTCCTCTGCTGCGGAACGCTCTTCGCAGCCTGCGAAAACCCGATTCAGGACGACCTGAACGTGGACAACCCCGAGAACTATACGCGTATTTACACGGTCAACGCCGTCGACGACGCCTCCAAGAACACACTCTCATTCCCGCTCGAACGCGACACGTCGCTCATGGTCTACGCCAACTTGAGCGGAATCCGCAACCCGGGATGCGATGTGACGGTCAAATTTCGCGTCGCCCCCGAACTGGTGGATACCTACAATCAGAAGCACCAGAGCAACTACCCGATGATGCTTGATGGAAGCTACACGATCGAGAACCTCGAAGCCGTGATTCCTAACGGGAAATACATCTCCTCGCCCATCCGGATCGCCATCAACAGCCAGGCGTTCGACGGCGTGGGCGTCTTCCTGCTGCCGGTACGGATCGAGAATGTGACACCCGACCTGGCCGTCAACGAATCGTTGCAGACGGCTTACCTGCGCATCAACGGCTACTACACCGAAAATCCGTTCCCGAGATACGACAGGAGCGGCTGGTCGATCGCCGGGTTCTCGACGCAGGAGGCTGAAGCGACATCAACCTACCCCAACCGCGGATTGGCCGTTTCGATCATCGACGGCGAAAACAACACCTATTGGGGTACGCAGTGGCGCAACGCCAAACCCGGCCCGCCGCACTGGATCGCCGTCGACATGGGCGCACCCAAGGAACTGCACGGACTCACGATCCGCGGACGGTCTGACAAAGAAGGCTCCGACGTTCCCAAGAGCAGCGGCAACCCGCGTATCTTCAACATCGACGTGAGCGACGACAACCAAAACTGGACCCATGCAGGGACCTTTACCGTCGAAAACCGGATCGAGAACACGGTATACCTCGACCACAAGGCAACGGGGCGCTATTTCCGTATCTTCGTCACCGCCACGCAGGCCGACCTCTACCAGACCTGCATCGCCGAAGTATGGGCATTCTGATCCGACTAACAAATTTTTAAACCAAACAAAAGACTATGAAAAAGACTATATGTCTGTGGGCGCTGCTCCTGATTGTCGTTTCATGCACCAACGACGACAATTACAACGACGAGCACGGAGACAAGGCAGTCATTCCACCCAAAGGCAGGATCATCCGCATAATGACCTACAACATTTACGGCGCACGCGCCACAAGCCCCGCCAATGCAGCCGATCTGGACGCGCTGGCCGAGGTAATCCGCCGGCAGGACCCCGACTTCGTAACCCTCAACGAGGTGGATGTCTTCACCAACCGCACGGGAAAAGACGTACACCAGGCCCGCGACCTGGCAGCCAAACTCGGTATGGAGTGGCACTTCTCGAAAGCCATCGACTGCGACGGAGGCGAATACGGCGACGCCGTGCTGTCGAAACACCCGATTATAGAGACCCGCAGTTACCGGCTCCCCTGCGCCGCTTCGCAACCGGGCGAGGACCGTTCGCTGTGCGTCATCCGCGTCGAGATCGACGGCAAAGACCTCTATGTCGCCTCGACGCACCTCGATCATCTTTCGGGCGATGCGAGCCGCCTGGTGCAGGCCAATGAGATCCGCCGTATCCGCGACACGGAACTGGACGGAGACCTCATCCTTGCGGGCGACCTCAACGCCATTCCCAGTTCGAACGTCATCGCCACGATGACCGCGTTCCTGACCAATGTCGGAACGATCGACCAATACACTTTCCCGTCGGAGAATCCCACCCGCAAGATCGACTACATACTGTATGCCCCGATCGGACACTTCGGCGTACAGAACTGCACAGTGGTTTCGCGCAGCGACCAGCAGGTCGACGGCGTCGACGCCTCGGACCACCGCCCCGTCGTGGCCGACATCCGGTTCCAGACCGAGGAAGACCTCCCGGAGAATCAGGAATAAAGCGTTCGGAAGATGAAAAAACTGCTATTCACACTCCTCGGGCTGGCAGCGGCACTGACGCTGCCGGCCCAGGATTTCAAGATCACGCATGGCCCGTGGCTGTGCGACATGACCGAAGACGGCGTAACCGTCCTGTGGACTACCAACAAACCCGCTTTGTCATGGGTCGAGGCAACCGAGGACGACGGACGCAGTTTCTACGCCGCCGAACATACCCGCCATTACGAAACCGTCGCGGGCCGCAAACAGGCGCACAAGACACTGCACGCCGTGCGGCTGAACAACCTGCGTCCCGGAACGAAATACTGCTACCGCATCTTCTCGCAGGAGGTACTCGAATGGAAACACGGAGACAACGTCCTCTACGGCAGGACCGTTGCCAGCAATGTCTACAAACGCGCACCGTTCCGGTTCCGGACATTCCCGGCAACGGGAACCGACTGTTCGTTCGTCATCCTGAACGACATCCACGGACGCGCCGACGACATGACCGAACTGTGCCGGGAAATCAATTTCGGCAAACACGACTTCGTAATGCTCAACGGCGACATGTCCAACAGCATTGAAAATGAGGAGCAGTTGTTCCGGGATTTCATCGACGCCTCGGTAAACCTTTACGCCTCGGAGACCCCGATACTCTACAACCGCGGCAACCATGAGACGCGCGGCGTCTTCGCCGACCGTCTGCACGACTATTTCCCGACGCGCAACGGCCGTCACTACCAACTCTGCAAAGTCGGATCGGTCTGTTTCTTGCTGCTCGACTGCGGCGAAGACAAGCCTGACACGGACATCGAATACGGAGGGCTTACCGAC
>ULUJ01077196.1_pt1 | contig 10488 bp, 8 predicted proteins | sample 1958381 | NCBI WGS metagenome assembly ULUJ01 (sample SAMEA4835757, study PRJEB28245) | human gut metagenome | biome: gut microbiome; material: fecal sample | place: Denmark | collected 2008 | reverse complement strand
GCCTGTTGAAGTCCGGGAGGACTCTCTTTCTCCGGCACGTCACCTGGTAGCCTATTCATTGGGAAACTTTGTTTCTAATATGAGTGCTCCTCAGACAGATGGAGGGATGGCTGTAAAATTATTGCTTCGTCGGGTGGAAGGCAAAACCCGTCTGGTCGATTGTGCCTATGCTTTAGTCTGGACTTCCCGTCCGGTATTGAGTGGGAAAAAGAATTTTCAGGTATATCCGGCCGGAATGGATGAAAACAAAATGCATATGTCTGAGAAACAGCGCATGAAGGCATATCTGGAAGGAGCCCGAAAGCTGCAGGAAAAGCATGGTAAAAGAATTCGTGAATATTTTTTTGAATAAAAAGAGGCGAAATGTTTGCAGATTCAAAATAAATGTCTACCTTTGCAATCGCTTTTGAAAAGGTAATCAACATGGTGACTATAGTTCAGTTGGTTAGAGCGTCAGATTGTGGTTCTGAATGTCGTGGGTTCGAGTCCCACTAGTCACCCCCTCTTTTCGAAGTTTCTTTTTTTACCAACATGGTGACTATAGTTCAGTTGGTTAGAGCGTCAGATTGTGGTTCTGAATGTCGTGGGTTCGAGTCCCACTAGTCACCCTCTACAAGAGGCTGTTTCCGTCAAAAAGGAGACAGCTTTTTTTGTGTCTGGATATTTCTGTTTTTCCGGCTACTTGCTTGTGTATGTTCAGAAATTTTGCGAATATTGCATATAGATGAAGAACTCATCACGGCTCTGTTAAGTTCAGAAGCGTGAAATAGCAACTAAATAGGTCATAATATGGAAGATGAGAAACTGTGGCAAAGAATGTTGTCTGGGAAAATGTATAATGATTTGTCAAGTGAACTGATGAGGAAAAGAAATGATGTTGTATTGTTGACAAATCGTTATAACCGCAGCTATGGTGAAGCACAAAGGGTTCGTGAGAGTATATTGAGAGATATATTAGGGGGGATGGGTGAGAATGTCAATTTTGAACCCGATTTCAGATGTGAGTTTGGTTCCAATATATTTATAGGGAATAACTTCTTTGCAAATTTTGACTGTGTTATATTGGACTGCAATCGTATCGTCATAGGAAATAATGTTTTGTTCGGTCCGCGTGTTGGATTATATGCAGGTAACCATGCAATACATCCTGAAGACAGAGTGGCAGGCGGATGTTATTCAAAGCCCATCACAATAGGTGATAATGTGTGGGTAGGTGCAGGCGTTCATATTATGGGAGGTGTTACAATAGGTCGAAATTCCATAATAGGAGCTGGCAGTGTTGTTACAAAAGATATTCCAGAGAATGTGATAGCTGCTGGGGTACCATGCAGAATGATCAGGGAGATTACTGAAGAAGACAGGAATCCGGATTTTTAATTGAATATTTAGCAGAAGAATAATACTGATAAGGATTATTCGACAGTATTAATGATATAAATAAAAGAAATATGAGAAATTTTGATTATCAGACCCCGACACGACTGATCTTCGGACGTGATGTTGTAGAGGGACTTCCTGAAGTGATGCGTCCGTTCGGACGTCGTATCTTGCTGACTTATGGGGGTGGAAGTATTAAGCGTATCGGACTGTATGACCATGTCAGGGAATTACTGAAAGATTTTGAGATTTTTGAACTGGGCGGGATTGAACCGAATCCGAAATATTCTACCAGTGTTGTAGAGGGAGTGCGGATTTGTAAGGAACAACAGATCGATGTCATTCTTTCCGTTGGGGGAGGTTCGGTACTTGACTGTTCGAAAGCCATTGCCGGTGGAGCCAAGTATGATGGCGAAACCTGGGACCTGATTACCGGTAAGGCTCCTACTTTGGCTGCCCTTCCGATTGTTGATATCCTGACTCTGGCTGCTACGGGCAGTGAATATGATGCCGGAGGTGTCATTTCGCGTACGGAAACCAATGATAAGATTGCTTACATCGATCCACATCTGTTCCCTGCATGTTCTTTCCTTGATCCGACTTATACGTTTACGGTCAATGCCAAACATACGGCAGCGGGAGTGGCTGATGCCATCAATCATGTGATGGAGCAGTATTTCACCCATGCTTCCAATTCTGTAGCTGACGGTTTTTGTGAGACCCTTGTCAAGACTTTGATGAAATATGCACCGGTTGCGCTGGAGAAGCCCGATGACTATGAAGCCCGTGCGGAGATTATGTATGCCTGTACCTTTGGCTGCAACGGCTTGCTGGCTCTCGGAACAGCAGGGTCTCCCTGGCCGATGCATGGTATTGAACATGCTCTTTCGGCTTATTATGACATTACCCATGGAGAAGGACTGGCCATTATTACTCCGCACTGGATGCGCCATGTACTTAATGAGCGTACACAGGAACGTTTCGTGAAGTTTGGCCTGAATGTGTTCGGACTGTCAGCAGACATGGCTCCGGCCGAGATCGCAGAACAGACCATCGTATGTACTTCTCAGTTCTTTAAGAGTCTGGGTATGCCGATGACCTTGCGCGAAGTCGGTATTGATGACTCCCGTCTGGAAGAAATGGCCCATCACGTTGCCGTCAATGAAGGACTGGATGCACCGGGTACCTTTGCTCCGCTGAATGAGCAGGATATCCTGTCCATTCTGAAGGCAGCGCTGTAAATCAGAAAGAAACTCTCTGTTCCAGCCTTTGGTGTGACAGCTTTGGGTTGGAACAGAGTATTATAACAGATAACTTTAGATCAAACCTGTAAAAACAATACTGACACATATGAAAAGAATCGCTCTATTGGGACTGGCTGTGATGACTGTGGCTATGTCATACGCTCAGGGGATTAGCGGAACCTGGAAAGGAATGCTGAATGCGGGAAATCAGAAGCTGGAAATTGTTTTTCATTTCGATCCGTCGAAAGATGGAGGCGGTGCTGCTACCATGGATGTCCCTGCACAAAGTGCCATGGGTATTCCTGTTCGTCTGAATCTGCTGTCAGCCGATTCCGTCAGTCTGGATGTCCTGGCTCTTCTGATGGAATATACCGGGAAACTGAACAATGGAGTAATCACCGGTACTTTCAGACAGTTCGGTGTGGCATTCCCGTTGGAGTTGAAGGCTGGAGATGCCGGAAAGCCCAACCGTCCTCAGGAACCGGAAAGTCCGTTGGGGTATAAGACAGAGGAAGTTACTTTCACTAATCAGAAAGCTCATGTTTCTCTTGCCGGTACGCTGACTTATCCGGTCAATTATACTCCGGACAAAAAAGTACCTGTGGTAATCATGGTTACCGGAAGTGGTGCCCAGAATCGGGATGAAGAGGTGTTTGCCCACAAACCTTTTAGGGTGATAGCTGACTATCTGGCTAAACAGGGAATTGCTTCTTTGCGATATGATGACAGAGGAGTAGGTCAGTCGACCGGAAATCAGGCCGGATGTACTTCGGCTGACTTTGCGGAAGATGCAGCTTGTGGACTTTCATGGTTAAAGAGCAGCGGAAAATTCAATCAGGTCGGGATATTGGGACATAGTGAAGGAGGGCTGATAGCCTTTATGCTGGGAGCTGAAGGAAAAGCAGATTTTTTGGTGAGCATGGCCGGACCTGGAATCAAAGGAGATAGTTTGCTGGTTGAGCAGCAGAATGCTCTTTTTAAGCTGAAAGGAATTCCTTCCAATGTGAGTGTCAGTACTTTGCGGAAAAGTATGGCCACTCAGCCAGGGAATGTATGGCTGGAATATTTTATGGATTATGATCCGCGGCCGGATCTGGAAAGAATTACCATCCCGGTTATGGCTGTCAACGGAAGTAATGATATGCAGGTTCTTTCAGACAGTAATATCAGTGCTATCCGGAACTGTCTTTCCGGGAAGAACAGCAAAAATCTTATCAAGGTATATCCCGGATTGAATCATTTGTTCCAGCATTGTGAACCTGCTTCCTCCATGGATTATTATAAGATTGAGGAAACCTGTTCACCAGAAGTTCTCCGGGATATAGCAGCTTGGATCAATAGTCTGTAGAAATGACTTGTTGTCAATACCGGCAATTATACCATTCATGTATGACGTTTAACAAAATAGTGTATGAAAAAAGTATTAGGCATATTTATAATGTTATTATTTGCATGTACATCCAGGGATAAAAATGAAATACCGACACTCTCTGTAGATTTACATTCGTCAGATGTTTCTTTCGAAGACTTGTTCTCAAAAATAGAGATCATACCTTTGGAGACATCTGATAGTTGTTTGCTGGTGGATGTAGAGAAAATAGTACATGTTGACAGTTTGCTGTATGTTTTTGATAGCAGGCGTCCTGCGCTATATGTGTTTGATGAGAAAGGAGCGTTTGTCAGACAAATATCCCGATGGGGTGATGGTCCGGGAGATCATTTGTTGATAAGTGATTTTATGGTTGATAAAAACCAACAGACTATAGGCTTGTTGAGTCCAAACGGGTATATGGGAATATATGACTTATGTGGAAAATTTATCAGGCAGGATGTGTTACCTGCCAAGCCTAATTATTATGCCGTTGCTTCTCTTAGCCCGGACAGATGGGTTTTCTGGTCGTGCGTGAGAGAAGATGAGGATGGAATTACAGTCGTTGGAAAAGACTCTCTAAATACGGTCAGTGGTTTTTGGAGGAACGATCGTATTTTGGATATGGGTAGCTTGAATCCTTTTTATGAGTACCATGATAATGTGTACTTTGCCACGGCATATCAGAATGCAGTCTATAAGTTGACCGAAAAAGGACTGTATCCTGTTTACTGTTGGGATTTTGGCAAAGATGGCATTAATGATGAAATGTTGCAAAAATATTGTTTGATTGAGAATGAAGGAAAACGAAATGATGAGCTGATTAAAGATTTGTCTGATGGAACACTCCCTTTCTGTATGAAATTTCATCGGGAAAATGATCTATATTATTATGTATCTCTGCAAAAAGGTTTAGGTACTGTCAATAAGCATATTAATGTGTTTTATAGAAAACAAGACGGTAGTACATTTGTCTTTGAAAAGTTGGCTGAAAATTTAAGTATAACTCCTCTTCTGTTTACGGAAGATTACATCGTTTCGAAATTAAATTTTGATGATTATACTTGTTTGCGTCCTTTTTTGTCAGAACAAGACTACTCAAAACTTTTGTCGCGTGAGGAAGATGATAATCCGTGCCTGGTAAAGTTTTATTTTAGAAAAGGCGGAAAGAACTCCGGCAGAATGTAAGTTATTGTATGGTATCTTCTGATATAAACTTTTTTAGTTTGGATTTGAGTATACCTTTCCGATAGCCTGTCCACATCTTTAGGATTTTACCTTCCGGTGAAATCAATACGAAATGCGGGATGCTTCCGGCTTTATAACGCGAAGCCAGACTTCGTCCTCCATTTTTCGGTTCATTCCATGATAACCCGGCATCTTATGTTCTTTCAGGAATTTGCTCCAGGAGGTTTTTTCATCATTGGATATTCCTACCAAGGCCAATTTATCGCCATATAGATGGACAATCTCTTCCATTTCCGGTTCAGACATGCGGCAAGGGCCGCAGTAGATACTCCAGAAATCCAACAAGATGTATCGGCCTTGCAATTCTGACAAATGACGGGATTTTCCTTCAGCGTCATATAGTAAACCATCAGCCATATCGTCTCCTTCTTCCACTGTCGGAGCAGGGAAGGCATATGACTCAATGAGTTTTCCTTTCTTCGTTTCCTGCCATTCGGCCGGCATACGTGCATACAACTGCTGGAAAACAGGACGAAAACTGCGCAATGAATCCGGAATTTTCCTTCTAATTCTTGAGCTTGACAAATGTTTCCTGCTCCAATGAGCAGGAAAAGGGGACACAAGATCTGGATAGCGAGATTTCTTTTCATTTTTCAGTCCGTTTTTATTGTATGGAATGTCCGTCTGTGGATTGAGTTTCCGGAACAGAGCCGAAGCGCTTTTGCAGGAACTCTTTCAGATTGTGGGTACCGACATCTTCTGTTGAGATACTTCCGTCTTTCTCTACGATTACATAATGCGGAATTCCGTTGAACTGGAAAAGTTGGCGCATATATTTGTATTCAGTGTCTGTGAGCCGGTAACAGGCTTCTCCTTTCAGGTTCTTCTCTACATAGTCCGTGTAGGCCTTTCCCGGAGATTCTTTTTCGCTGGTTATATAGACGAACTGAAAATCGGGATGGTTGCGGTATTGTCTGCGCAGGTCGGCCGTAGCCTGTATGCCACTCCGGCAGGGACCACAATAGATTCCCCAGAAGTCAATGAAGAGTACTTTGCCGGCATGAGGAGCAATGATACGGCGGAAAATATCGGTAGCTTTCCCCGCAGGAAGCTGGTAGGATGCTGTCCGTCCTGCCGGATGCAGTTCGTCAATCATATCCTTGACTGCAGTCTGCATATAGGGATGGGTAATGATTGCCTGTGTCTTTCCGATGAGGCATTCTGCATCTTTCCGGCTGGCCTGTTGTGCAACGATGGCACGCAGGTCGCGTACACGGGCTATCTGCCAGAGCAGGGGAGAGCGTTCATTACACAGTGCCTGAATGATACTGTCCTGTATCTCATACTTCTTTGCATATATCCGGATCAGTTTCTCATTATCCGGAAGTTTTTTGAAGTCTTCTTCACCTGCCAGACTTTTGTAAGCATTATTGGCTGCTTCGAGTGGGCCCATGTATTCAAAACGGTTGATGAAAACACTTATCCGGGAACTGGCCAGTGCTGACATTTTGTCCAAAGGCATTTGTTTCAGAAAGTCGTAATAGGAAGCATCCGGCTGTACTTGCAATACCTGATTGGCCGTGTCTTGCCGGGCATAATAGCTTCGGGGCATCTGATAGTCAAAATAAATCTCTCCTGCTTTGATGGCTGTATGGTTGCGGATCAGCGAAACTGCTTTTTGCGAAGTTGCATAAAGCCGGCAAAGTGAATCGGCTTGCTGCTGCCACCGGGCAGTGTACGGTTCCAGTTGTTTCTGAAACTGTGCTGGTGTCAGTGTCTTCTGGGCTTTATTCAGTTTCTCGTAAGGATAATCGATCAGGTCATTCAGGGTGACGGCCAGATAAGACAGTGCGGCTGTCTTTCCCATATAAGCCGTGTGAATGAGCGGATATTTGTTGTCGCGTGCCCGGCTTCGTGCCATGATGTCTTCCCAGTCCAGATACATTGTGACTGTGTCACCCGGTTCGGCATAGAATGGAATCCACTGGTTGTTCAGGGTCAGGTTCTGGCAAACGGGATATGACAGGATAAATTTGCATTCGAAACTTCCGTCGGGATTGATGGGGACTACTGTGGGATAGTCCTTGCGGGTAATTTCATTGCTCAGATAAAGAATACCGCTGTCGAATCCCAGTCTCGGATCATAACCTTTCAGATAGCCTTGCAGGTAGACGCTGTCCCGGCGGAAAAAGTCCGTGCCATATCCGTTGTCTGCATCCGGTATTGCCGGCTCTTTGCGGGTGCGTACGTAGCGTTGTTCTTCTCCGTCGTTAAGGGCAATGAGGCAGGAACCGTCTTTCCGGGCAGTCAGTTTCAGGGTGACGGTGCTTCCGTCCTTGCGGTCGCTGGCAGTCATCAGGATGCGTTTCCCCTTTTTTCTGTATTCCACGGGAGTGTACAGCCGGTTGTTCAGGATGACGATGGAATCATAGATGCCGTAAGTCCAGCGGCTCTGTGCATCCTCGCTAAACCAGTTTCCCTCTACCGGTTCCAGAAGAGAACGGGGCTCAGAGGCATCAGCCACCAGTGAGATATCGAAAGTATTTCCTTCTCTTCCATTGGGATCTATGAAATGTATTTTCCGGGTTTCCTGGGGCAGAGGTTCGAACAGCAGTACGAAGTCCATTTCTCCCGAATCAGGAAGATAGGTTTCCTTTTTCAGTTCAATGTCTTCAGCTCCCGTTTGCTTGTAGCGTATTCCGGTGGCAGTATCTTCCAGATAATTCTCTCCATCTTCCTTGATCCACCAGTGTGGCCGGAAAATCGCGTGGATGTAAACTTTTGTACACTCGGGGGTACGCTCGATCCGGGTAATGTTGCGGATACTTCCGTTGCGGGCCTTGAATGTCGGATTTTCAATTGTTTGTGCTGTCAGTATTCCTGGAAGCAGGATCAGCAGGCATAGGAGCAGCTGTCTGAGGTTTTGCCATGGTGTCTGCCGTTTATCGGTCAAGGATACGGTTGTGGCTGTTCTTGTTTTCATGTGTATAAAAGGTTTATGTATGGTCAGGTTTTATTTGTCAGTTTCGGATTCTGCAGATCGGGTTGAAACACAGATTGCCCCGTTTTTCGCCGCTTCTCCAAAAAGATCAACAGCCTGCTGGCCTTTCAGCACTTTGATGGATTTGATCTGGCTGGGTGAGAGGGCCTGTACAGCTGTTGCATCAGCAGCTTTTCCGTCTATGATGATCAGGGCCTTAGATGTCTGGGAGTCAAACCGGATGGTCGGGATATTTATGTCCGAAGCCTGATCCTCTTTTTTCAGTTTGACTTGAATGATTCCTGTCTTGCTCTTGTCGGTCGTGTATTTGGCCAGAGAAGCCTGATCTTTCAGGACGGTAACTGACTGGATGCGCTGCGGATCGATGGCGCGGAAAATCTCCGGACTGACCTCCTGCCCGTTGACCAGGAGAATGACATCCTTGAGGGAAGAGTTGTAGCTTCCATTTTTCAGGAAGATGGAATTGCTGTTTTCGGGTTTGTCGGATGTTTTCGTGAAAGCAAACCTGATCGGTAGCGTCTGTTTCACTCTGATAGCCTGTCCTTTCCGCATGCCAGGTTTCCATCGGGGCATGTTTTTTATGAGCCTCAAACCTTCTGCATCAAGTTGCGGATCCACACTTTCTACCACTTCTGCATCGGTGATGCTGCCATCTTTGCTGACGATGAACTGTATGATCACCCGGCCCTGTATTCCGGCTTTCTGGGCTTCCTGCGGATATCGTATGTTGTTCCGGAGATAGGTATTCAGCGCTTCCATGCCACCTGGAAATTCAGGCATCTGGTCCAGAGCCGAAGAGGGTGCTGCGACTGCTGTCTGTACATTGGGCTGTATGCTGTCGTGTACGGCCGGAGCAATTACTTTGACGGCTGAAATCTCATCAGCTACGGCTGAGACTTCAGGACGGGCAAAGGCCGTAACAGCCAGTGCGGCCAATGGAAGTATATAAAGATACTTGGCCCGTGCCCACGGATTGGATTTTTCTTTTAACATCATAGTGATACGTTTTTTCAGTGAACTGTGATTAAAGCTGTTGGCCATAGAGTAGAGCCTTGTGCCGACAGCTTTTTTTATTAAGAGCATCTGGTAATTTCTGGCGTTTACGCCTTCGCGCAGAACGGTTTCGTCGGCTTCATATTCATGGATATTCTGCAATTCCTGTTTCAGCAGCCATGCAGCCGGATTGAACCACTGTACGAAGATGCAGAGGTCGGCCAGCAGCAGATCCCATGAGTGGCGGTTGCGGATGTGGGCCAGTTCGTGGATGAGTATCTCGCGTCCGTTTTCTTCCAGATCCTTTCGGGCAATCACGATCCAGTGCATCCAGCTGAAAGGAGCAATGTCGTGATCGTGTACCACCAGCCGTACATTTTTCTCTTTCCGGTCAGGGAGATAGCTGTCCAGAGCTTCCCGTTTGCCCTGACGGATCAGTCTGCCCAGCCTGGCTAGTGAACAGAGGTTGCGTGCGATGAAGAATACGATACCTGTCAGATAGACCAGCAGGGCCGCACGTAACCACAAGACTGTGGCAGACGGTGTTGCAGCTGCCATGCTTTCGCCTTCCGGCTGTATATCGGCCATCAGGAGAAGCTGCTCCAGTGTGAGCATTGTTTCCTGTACAGCTGCCGGACTGTTTACACTGGCTTCGACCAGCGGAAGCAGGGAAGACAACACCAGCAGTCCCAGCAGGGCAAAACGGTTGAAACGGTGGAATGTGTCGCGGCTCATCAGCAGCTTGTAGAACAGGTAGAATACGGCCAGGCAGGCGGCGGATTTCAGTATATAGACTAAAAAGGTTCCCATATCGTTATCTGGTTTTTCTGATTTGTTTCCGACTCATAACCGTCCCTCCTCTACCTTCTGTATCAGCTCCTTGAGCTCTTTCAGCGAAATGTCCTCCTCTTTCACCAGCGATGAAACGGCATCCCGGTAGGAATTGTTGAAGTATTTGCTGATGACACTCCGGAGCGTACGCCGGCTGAAGTCATCACGGCTCACGGTGGCATAGTACTGATAAGTGTTGCCATATGCTTTGTGGGAGAGGTAGCCTTTCTCTTCCAGTCCGCGTACGATGGTGGACAGGGTATTGAAATGCGGTTTCGGATCGTCATAGAAAGCGAGCATTTCTTTCACAAACAGCGGGCCTTTTTCCCAGAAAAAGCCCATGATTTCTTCTTCTTTTGCAGTCAGTCCTTTCATGATTTTTTTTCTTTTTCTGCAAATAACGAAAGTTTTTAGTTGATAAACTAATCTTTGTAGTTAATAATAGCTAAAGAGATAAATTTACTTTCGTTGCAGCTTGATCGTGC
>ULUJ01018627.1_pt1 | contig 10558 bp, 5 predicted proteins | sample 1958381 | NCBI WGS metagenome assembly ULUJ01 (sample SAMEA4835757, study PRJEB28245) | human gut metagenome | biome: gut microbiome; material: fecal sample | place: Denmark | collected 2008 | reverse complement strand
CCGCATCACTGGAGCCGCCGCTGCGATATTTCCACAATAAATCTGTCCAGGATTTATCTATTTTTCCAACAATACGATCTGCCGTATTCTGACCATTTTTTTCATCGAGAGTTCTGATTTCCCTCTCCAGTTCTGCTTTGAAATGTTCAAATACTGTCAACGGCTTCCCACGGGAATTCATTTTAATATAAAGCTCATCAGTAAGACCCATATCTCTTATTGGCAAGAAATAAAAGGTAATCGCTTTATTTTCCAATTGCTCCCATATATCCGGTACATCTTTGAAGCGCTCATCAATCGCATCCAACATTACAAGCATGGAGCTGATAGTAGGATCATCTTTCCAGTCAAACGGAAACCATGCCTGATTCTTTATGTCAGCAGAAAGCGTAGTTTCAAAAGATGGCATAAACTTCACAAGCTCGGCACAGAAATATCTTGCACTATAACGTGTTTCATAGCTGAACCTGCTGAGAAATGCGTACTTGTCATCAGAAATTTTTTCCTTTTTAGCCGCATACCAATGCAAGAGGAACAACGTTGTCAAACGCTGCTGACCATCCAAAGGCGTCATAGTTCCTTCTTCATCAATGTCACCGTAAACAAAGTCAAGTGTAATCGGCTCCCCAGTAACAGCCCTATAAAGTGCCTGAAGAAAACGGCTTCTCACTCTATTGATGTCTTTATCAATACGTCCTTGAGCATAGTCTCTCTGAATAAGGGGAATTACAATTTTATTAAGCTGAACTGAAGTATCTCCATCCTCAATCGTTGTTTCGAAGATATCCATAAATGAGTGAAGCGTCGTACTCATTTTGTTTCCTCCTTTTCCAAAACAATCGGCTCTATATAGTCGCTCAGAACATCATTGATTGCTTTAATATAAGCAATTCTATCGGCCTGTCCCCAAAAGTGCAGCTGATTTTCAGCAGATGGAGTATAATATTTCAGAAATACCATCTTTGTGCAGAACGGAATATACTGTCCCCTTTTATCCATCTGAATGATATCATTTCTTTTCACATCAAATGTCGAATTATTAAGAGCAGCATTGTCCGCCGTATTAAGTAATGCAAGATTTGCAATGGAATGCATATACTCTGTATTACCTGAAACAGATAATAAACCAAGAACTTTTTGCTGAATGCTCTCAAATACAGTGCGCTCTAGTTTATCTGCATTTATCGCGCCTTGCATTTCATCAATCAGTTCACTATGTTCACCGCCGATACTTTCAACAGATGGGATATGAAGTTCCAGCCACTTTTTCCAAACATCTTGCGTTTTCATACCTTCCGATTGCTGGGCATGTATATGCTCTAGGCTCCATGTAACATTGCTGCCCTTATGGTGCTTAAACTGATCAAATGGAAACCGTTGAGCATGTCCATCACTTCTTCTTACCGATTCGATATTGAATAAAAGCAGTAATGTACTAATCCGCTTATAATCCAACGGCTTCTCATAACTGAGTTCAGCATAATTTCCAGAAATCGCAACGCTCTTTTTAATCAATTCGTCGAGAGATTCATTAAACTCGCTCTTCTTTTTATCTTTTGACAGAGCAAATATTTTATGCAGAAAAGTGCCAGATGTAATCAAATAGCCGATTCTGTGGTACAGATCATGATCCTCGTACCAGCCCTTCAAAGTAAGAAAAGTCTGATAGATTTTTTTCCAGATATCATCCAGTGATACTTCTTTACGCAATTCATCAAATCGGAAGAATGTATAATACTTTTCTCGTGTACTTTCATCTTTACCGGCAATCAGGTCAAGAACAAGGTCAATTCTTGTCTGATATTCACCTTTGACGCTGTTTGTCAAAAAGAACCACAGAGATTCATTATGAAGTTCCCTCTCGATGCCATCCCATTGTAGCGATATCTCTTCCTGCTTTTCCCTGCGCATATTCTCTGCATTATCCCGGCTAAGAAACATCGCTTTCACCAGTTCTGCGCTTGTTAGCGGAATTTTTCCGATATTCAGACGGGTAAACAGTGAAATTGCATCTTCACTTTCCCCAACCTCGTACCAGATGATTTTGACATCTTCTTTTAAGTATTCAAAGATATGCATGACCCGAATTTGCAAGTCCTGCTCAAACCATTCTTTTATAGTATTATACGCCCTGGCTATAAACCAAAAGTCAATGTTTTCGTCCTGTTTTGTCATGTCCAGGGTTTTCAAAAACTCTTCTGACTGGTCCCTTGTCTGATAAGAAAGTGTAAATGCTGGTTCATTGAAGAACGGATTCACGTTTTTCATATACTTATAGATGAGATATAACGTGGTGAGCCTTTGCTGTCCATCAATAAGTTCGTACTGATCTCCTTTTTTACGAACGACCACCGGTTGCAGGCAATAATTTTTCTTACCATTCTGATATATATCATCTAACAGACGTACAACCTCTGTTTCACTCCATCTATAGCCTCTTTGATATGACGGAATATAAAAAGAGCCTCTTATATCAGCTACGAATTTTGTTTCCAGTATAATATTATTGCCCATAGCCCAACCTCCATCTGTGCTTTAATCACATTCTTTTGTTTACTAATATTCCTTTACATCTTCCCATGCCCCCGATAGCCCATCAAGATAAATTCCTTTAACCTTGAAATCAATAATTTTGATTTATCGCTCTGACGAACGAAGGCCGCATATTGCTCTTGTTCCTCGATATTGACGATCATTACTGGAATTTCATATAGCTCTCTGCTTTCGATATTATCAACCGTCATAGCTCTTGTCTTGCTCAGCAAGACATCCTCTTTGGAGCGAATAGCCCAAGCAAGATACTGCGGCAAGAACTCAGGCTTTGGTTCAAATGCCTTGAGGTCCTGATTAATTACCACTGGGTTTTCTGTTATGGCAACAGGCAAATTATGCTTCAGAATACCACTCCTTGTCACCACGATGACGGTACCAGTCGGAACATATCTTGCTGTTGTTTCATCCAATGCTCTCTGTGTTAACCATAATGCGCCTGAAGAGACATAGTCAGCTTTTACATCTCCCGACTTTATAAAAGGCACATCTCCACCATAGTAGTCTTCTCGTTTCATCGATGGAGTTGAGCCGCCTGTTACTGATACACAGCATTCTTCCAAGGTACAATAACAGCCTTTCTCGCGGCTTCCGAACTGCTCCATAAATTGAGACTTAACGAGTTCGTCAGTAGCAGAAATCAGCTTTTTATAAGCCTCCATCGTTTCATTGATTGACCAAAGAGTTTCAGCCAACTTGCGCTGAGTCGCTAGATCAGGCAATTCAAATTCAAGCGTTTTAAGGTCGCGCCAGTTAATAGTTGGTGATAACGATCCAACGGAGATCTTGATGGCAGCATCCAAGAAATAGTCCGAGCTGATAAACAGCGGAAAGAAACTCTTGTCAATTACGTCTTCTCTAGGTCGCAGCACCATTCCATGTGCAGAGAAAATACCATCAAATGGAGCGATGGCAACTTTCTTCTGGTAGGCTCTACGTTTTCCGAAGAGAACATCTCCTTTGTGCATCACCAGTTTTTCACCGATTGGAGCCACCTCCGAACCAAATCGAGTAACTTTGAGGCTTCCTGAATCAAGATGTTCAAGACCAAGATAGGTGAAGCGATCTTCTTCAACAGGCTTTTTCTTTTCAGTGCTGTTGATTGCAATCTGTTCAAACCGATATTTCGCCATTATGCACACCTCCTTGCGGAAGCGGTATGACCGGTGAAATCCTTGTGGCCAGCTGGCCCGATAAATTGAGATTTCACCAGTTCATCCGTGGCCGCAATCAGCTTCTGGTAGGATTTCTTCGTGTTATCCATAGCCCAGAGCAGTTCAGCCAATTCCTTTTGTTTCACCATATCAGGGAGCTCGAACTCGTAATTCTTCAAGTGTTCCCATTTTACACGAGGCGAAAGGGAGCCTGCGGATTTGCCGACAGCAAAGTCAAACAGATCATCATTCTGGATGATGAACGGGAGCAGCTCCGGCAGAATACGGTCAGGTTTTGCTTCGATAACAGTGATATCACCAGAGCAGATACCATCAAACGGTGCAACGGCAGCCTTTTTGAGGTAGGCTCTACGGCGGCCAAACAAGACATTACCCTTGCGGAACATCTTGCTGAACGTGTTTTCGCCACCTTCATCCCAGGCAGTCAACGTAATCTCTTCCGGAATCAGGTGTTCCAAGCCAACGATAGGATAGCCGTCCTTGCTGCCTTTGCAGGTCTCCTTATGTTCTACAGCGACATCGCCAAGAAGGACTTTACTCATTGACATCTGCCTCCTTTACTAATAGTGCGTTCAATTTTTCATAGCTCAGTTTCATCATTTCGGAAGCAGCCAGCCAACTATCATAGTGTTCCTGAACATTGCGGTTATCTATTTCTTCTTCATTGACCTCTGGTTTCACATACAGAGGAATGCTCAAGGAGAAGTTGTTATTTGCAATATCCTGAATAGTAGCTACCTTTGCAAAATCCGCATCATCAACATAGCTATCATACGCGGCAGCAATTCGAGCAATGTGCCGTTCTTCCAGATAGCTCTGCGCGTTTTTGCGCTCAACCTCATTTACCGCGTTGATAAACAACACCTGTCCACGACGTTCAGGACGCTTGTTCATCCGACAAATCATGATACAAGCTTCCATCGGAGAGTTGTAGAAAAGATTCGGTCCGAGACCGATAACACATTCTACTTTATCGCTGCGCACCAGTCTTTCACGCATCGCACTTTCCTCATTACGGAAAAGAACTCCGTGTGGGAACAGGATAGCGCATCGGCCAGTATCGTCCTTCAGACTTGCGATAATGTGCTGAAGGAATGCATAATCAGCACGACCTTGCGGAGGCACACCCAAGAAGTTACGACCATATTTATCGCTTTCAAATGCTGCGCGATCCCACTGACTAATTGAGTACGGTGGATTTGCCAGGATAAGGTCAAATTGCTTCAGTCTACCGTTCTCGACGAAGGCCGGTGCTTTCAAAGTATCTCCATTTACAATATTAAAGTCCTTAACTCCGTGCAGAAACAGATTCATCTTGCCAATAGCAGAGGTAAGCGCATTGATTTCCTGACCGTAAACAGCCACATTTCGCCATTCCTTACCCTGCTCTTTTAAGTACGCAATAGCAGAAATAAGCATACCTGCACTACCACAGGTCGGATCATAGATAGATTCCCCCGACTCCGGCTTCAACATCTCGGTCATCAAATGCACAACAGTTCGATTGGTGTAGAACTCCTGTGCGGTGTGACCGCTGTCATCAGCGAACTTTTTGATCAGGTATTCGTATCCTTGACCAAGCTCGTCTTCCGGGCAGTTAGCAATAGAGAGTGTCCTGGTACTGAAGTGCTCCAGCAGATCCTTCAACAACCTATCAGGGAGCCTGTTCTTATTTGTCCAGGCACCATCACCAAAAATACCTTGTAACTTGTCAATGTTGGCATTTTCCACTTTGCGGAATGCCTCAACAATGGCCACACCAACATTTTCGGATACAGCACGGACATCATTCCAGTGATACCCCTTGGGGACCACAAAGGTATGGATTTCGTCAGCATCAAATTCGGCAGCGTCATCACCATATTCTTCGATAGCAAGAGCAGTTTCTTCATCGTATACATCACAGATACGCTTAAAAAACAGCAGAGGAAAAATATATTGTTTATAGGCACCAGCATCAATGTTGGTTCTTAGGAGGACAGCGGAGTTCCAAAGATAGGATTGCAGTTCCTCAATGGTTATTCTTTTACTCACTGATATAACCTCCTTCCAGCAAGAGCTTACGCATCTTTTCTTCGGCTGCAATCATTTCTTTGTAAGCCTCAAAATACTGTCTACGGATTTCTGCCGGAGGAACAGTTTCCTGCTCCTTCTTTTCAATATAGTTGTTAATCGCAAGAGAAAAGTCTTTCTCCCGAATTTCTGGAATCGTAACGATTTTGACCTTTTCGATAACATCTTCGTATTCCGTATAGTAGTTGAATACGGTCTGGATATCTTCTTCGGTCATAATGTTCTGTGCTCTCTGGGGAGTATAAATTCCGGAGCCATCAATCATACAAATACGGCCACGATGCTCAGGAGCTTTATCATTATTTAAGAAAAGAATGCAGGCAGAAACACCAGTAGAGTAGAATACACCACTGGCCATCGTAATGATAGCTTCCAGTTTATCGGATTCCACAAGGTGCTTGCGAATCTCACCTTCTTTGCCGCTTCTAAAGAGCACTCCCTGCGGCAGCACCACAGCACAACGACCAGTTTTCGGATTCATAGACTTAATCATGTGCTGGAGCCATGCAAAATCACCATTGGAATCGGTCGGGCATCCCCAAATATTTCTACCGTAAATATCGCTGCTGAATTGTTCAGCTCCCCAGTTTTTGAGCGAAAACGGAGGATTTGCGACTACGCAATCAAAGGTCTGCAATGATCCACGTTCCAGATAGTTCGGGGAGCGCAGGGTATCGCCCTGTGTCACTTTGAAATCTCGTGCACCATGCAGGAACAGATTCATTCGAGCGATGGCAGATGTTGCCAGATTCTTTTCCTGACCGTAGATTTTTCCATAGGTCAGCTTGTCATCGTGCATATACCGGATAGCCTCAATGAGCATACCACCCGTACCGCAGGCTGGATCGTAAACGGTCTCTCCGGCCTTAGGAGCCATCAGCATAATAAGTAATTTGACAATCGAACGCGGCGTGTAGAATTCACCGGCATTCTTTTTGGAGAGATCAGCAAATTTCTTAATCAGAAATTCGTAACTGTCACCCATTACATCTGCGGAATAATTGTTGTTGCCGACCTTGATTTTAGACATATGTTCAATCAGGTCTTTCAGACGTTCGTCAGATAGTTTTGTTTTGTCGGTCCAGTTTGCATCGTCAAAACTGCTGAACACGCCACTCAGCGTATCAGGATTAGCACGTTCAATTCCATTCATGGCTGTTACAATAGCCACACCGACATTTTCACTTGCTTCACGAACATCCTTCCAGTGGCAGCCCTCCGGAATGACAAAGCGGTGATTTTCCGGGAAGCTAGCGTATTCCTCGTCACCACCGGATTCTTCGAGAGCAACTTGAGTTTCTTCATCATAAACATCGGAGAGACGCTTGAAGAAAAGAATAGGCGTTACATAACTCTTATATTCGTCCTGATTGATGGGGCCACGCAGAATATTGCAGGCTTCAAACAGGTGAGAAAACAGCTTCTGACTGGTTGTTTCTTCCGGATGTGCGGCACTGGCTTCCAATTCCATATCAGCTATATCCATAGCAGATTGCATCATCTCAGCACGACCTCCTGTCTTTACTTTTTTACCGGTGGAAGGTTTTACACCTACGCTACCACTTTCTTGAATTTTCTCAAATTTAGCAGGATACTTGTTTTCAAATTCCAGGAGAATTTTCAGGAGACGCTCGTCCAAAAATGTAAGAGCGTGTTTTCTGATATTAGTAGGTACACCATAGTACGCCTCGGCAACAGCACCGGTGATAGCCGCCAAGGTGTCACTGTCACCTCCAATAGAAATGGCGTTGCGAATAGCATCCTCAAAACTGGTAGACTCAAAGAATGCTTCGAGTGCCTGAGGGACGGTATCTTGGCAGGTTTCGTTAAACTGGTAGGTATCACGAATGGAATCTAAGGTGAAGTTAATCGGATAGTAGTTCTTCACGATATAATCCTGAATTTCCATCAGACTGCTTCCAGTACGAGCCAGATAGACTGCAATGGCAGTAGCTTCCGCCCCCTTAATTCCTTCTGGGTGATTGTGGGTTGTCTCGGTAACTGCTCTTGAAAGTGCTGCGGCTTCCGCAACAGAATTAGCTACATAGCCACATCCTCCGACACGCATTGCTGCTCCGTTTCCGTAGCTGTTGTATGGTTGAGGATTGTCCGAATACATCCAACGATAAAAGGAACCACCATAACCACAATGTGGATAGGGACGTCCAATTCGCTGCATAGATTCAATCGTTATATTACTTAAATCACTGTAGTCCGGCTTGCAATGCATCAAAGCATCACATACAGCCAGAGACATGACGGAATCATCGGTGAAGAAACATTGATGCGTAAGAAAATCAAAATCTTTCGACCTATGATTATCCCATTCAAATCTGGAACCGACGATGTCGCCAATGATTGCTCCAATCATCTAGTTTTCTCGCTTTCTTTTTTGTTATTAGTAATACTGCTCAATATAGCTATAAGCCTTATCAAAGACATCTTTATCCTTGATTTTGTATTTGATCCAAACAACACTGCGAAGGGCTTTCTTGACTTCCTGCTTACCAGCAGTAGTGCTCTGCCAGCCATCGAAACGCACAATTTTTACAATGCTGTCAATATCAGCAACGATGCGCTCAACAATAACAGGAGTGCTTCGGTTTTTCAAACCGTTAAAAAGTTCCGTCAGTGCAGCGATTCCCTTATCAACTTCCTGCTCTGGCACTACTTCTTTTTCTGCCTGTGCTGCTTCCTTCGCCAATTCCAATAGAAGTTTCAAGAACTCGATGCTGGTCACCAGACCCTGTTCGTGCTTTTCTCGCAATGTTTCCAGCTTTTCACCAAGCTTGATGAATTTCGGATCCTTGGTGTGATTCATGATTTTGGCTACGAGATTGATTTCGATCTTTTTGGTGGTCTTCTTCAAATCTTTCTGCTTTTCTAAGAACTCATCAATCAGGTCGGCATCCATTGCCAGGATTTCCACGTCCTCATCCGCTTCGCCAACGGTCAGGTTCTGATGAACAAGCTCAATCGTTTTTGCGCCCAAGGATGCCCAGATCAATCCACCACGGCCATCCGTCGGCTTCACAGATTCATATACACGAGACAGCCACTGGTAATCCGCTTTATAAGCATTCAGAAAAACGTCTGGTGATAACGCATCCCACGCACGATTCAGCACACGGTAGTCAGCAGCAAACGCGTCTTTTTCTTTATTTGTTGGTAAGCACTCCTGCGCTGCCATGAGACCTTCCCAACCTTCAATTGTTCTATCAACACCCAAGAAGTATCCCAGGCATTTTTTTAGGAGTGTCGGAAGCTGCTTCTTGATTTCTTCAATGTTGGTGATGATCTTACGCATACTGTTTTCGTCAAAATCCAGTGCACGTGCGACATCATCAAAAATACCGATATAATCAACGATCAGACCATGTGTTTTTCCTTGGTCATAGGTACGGTTGGTACGACAAATCGCCTGTAGAAGGGTATGATCCTTCATGGGTTTATCCAGATACATTACCTGAAGAATCGGTGCGTCAAAACCAGTCAACAGTTTAGCTGTTACAATAACAAGTTTTAACGGGCTTGCAGGATCACGGAAAGTGTCTAAAACCTTTCCCTCAGCATCACGATCTCTGCGATATTTCTTATAACGATCTTCTTTATCGTTATTGGTATCCATAACAATGGTGCTGGCTTCTTCGCCGAGTAGCTCATCGAGGACAGCCTTATACATCAAGCAGCATTCACGGTCATAGACAACGACCTGACCCTTGTAGCCATTCGGCTCGATTTTCTCCTTGAAATGTTTAGCGATATGCTCACATACCTTGCGAATTCTAGCCGGGTTGTACATGATTGCCTTCATGTTTACCCTGCGAGAAAGTTCGTTCTTTTCATCTTTGCTAAGTCCAGCCTCATCGGTCATAGCCTCAAATTCACGATCCAGCTTTTCCTTATCCACATGAAGCTCTACAGGAACCGGCTCAAAGTGAAGAGGAAGCGTAGCACCATCACGAATGGAATCAGAAAAGGAATAGCGGCTCATATAGCCAGTGCGATCTTCCTCGGCACCGAAGGTTGCAAAAGTGTTTTTATCAACACGATTGATAGGCGTACCGGTCAATCCAAAGAAGAAAGCATTTGGCAGAGCCATTCTCATTTTTTCACCCAGATCACCTTCCTGGGTTCTGTGAGCTTCATCGACCATGACGATGATGTTATCACGAGGATTCAGCTCACCGCTAACCTCACCAAACTTAAAAATCGTAGTGATAAGGATTTTTCGCATATCACCACGGAAGAAGGAAAGAAGTTCCTCTTTTGTGGCTGCACTGGTTAGATTCGGAATGTCTGATGCATTAAAGGTTGCAGTAATCTGCGTTTCCAGATCAATGCGATCATCCACAATAACAACGGTTGGATTTTTGAGCTCCGGAATCATTCGCAGTTTCTGTGCTGCGAAGACCATAAGAAGAGATTTACCGGAACCTTGAAAATGCCAGATTAGACCTTTCTTAGGGTAGCCAGCGATAACACGATTCACAATCATATTAGCGCCTTCAAATTGCTGGTAACGACAGATAATTTTATATTTACGATATTTTTTATCAGTGGCGAACATCGTGAAGAACTGAAAAATGTCCATGACATTCTTCGGTGAAATCATATCCTCCACACTGATTTTTACATCTGCAAGACTGCCTTCCGACTTATGAGTTGCTGTGTGCCACGGTCCCCACATGTTAATAGGCATATTGATAGAACCATAGCGATAGCATTTGCCTTCAGTAGCAAAATTAAATACGTTGGTT
>ULUJ01061999.1_pt1 | contig 10566 bp, 8 predicted proteins | sample 1958381 | NCBI WGS metagenome assembly ULUJ01 (sample SAMEA4835757, study PRJEB28245) | human gut metagenome | biome: gut microbiome; material: fecal sample | place: Denmark | collected 2008 | reverse complement strand
TACCCTTTTATTTCAATTCACGCCCCTCCGCGAGGGGCGACGGCCCGTGGCGGAAAGATTGAGAATGCCGGGAAATATTTCAATTCACGCCCCTCCGCGAGGGGCGACCTGACGGAGTACAACACCGTTACAGGGCTTGAGCATTTCAATTCACGCCCCTCCGCGAGGGGCGACCGGCGCTTTGGCAAGGCGGGCATGCGCCAAACCCTATTTCAATTCACGCCCCTCCGCGAGGGGCGACCGGAAGATTTCGGTGCATTTATTTCGATGGTTTTATTTCAATTCACGCCCCTCCGCGAGGGGCGACACGCACAGTTCGCTTCATTGCGTCATACCCTTTTATTTCAATTCACGCCCCTCCGCGAGGGGCGACTGCGCAAACAAGTTGGATAGGCGGCGCAATCTCTATTTCAATTCACGCCCCTCCGCGAGGGGCGACCGTATTTCGTTTATCAAAATCATGTAATCGAGAGCGAATTTCAATTCACGCCCCTCCGCGAGGGGCGACGTAAATCAGGGCAATGTTCTTGGAATTATTTGTATTTCAATTCACGCCCCTCCGCGAGGGGCGACCACAGTGCGCAAAGCTCTATCGCCGCCGCCGTGCATTTCAATTCACGCCCCTCCGCGAGGGGCGACCGCACAGTTCGCTTCATTGCGTCATACCCTTTTATTTCAATTCACGCCCCTCCGCGAGGGGCGACCTCGCTTCCTTGAGCCTATCTCCAAGCATAAAAATTTCAATTCACGCCCCTCCGCGAGGGGCGACCAATGGACGCGCGAAAGAGAAACAGGAGAAAGAGCATTTCAATTCACGCCCCTCCGCGAGGGGCGACCTGCTCAATCGCACCGCTGTCTCGCGCCTGTGACATTTCAATTCACGCCCCTCCGCGAGGGGCGACCGCAGTTGCGCCGGAAGGAGCTAAGTAATGAGCTTATTTCAATTCACGCCCCTCCGCGAGGGGCGACTCGGGCGGCGGTGTGCTGAGCGGATTTTTGAAATTTCAATTCACGCCCCTCCGCGAGGGGCGACATCGGCGCGGGCTTGTGGGGGCAGACCCCGGAAGAATTTCAATTCACGCCCCTCCGCGAGGGGCGACAGGGTAGTCGTCAGCTTGATAGTCCAGCCATCATTATTTCAATTCACGCCCCTCCGCGAGGGGCGACCATGCTCATAATGCGGTGCATGGTGGACTGGCTCGAATTTCAATTCACGCCCCTCCGCGAGGGGCGACGTGATACAGATGTTTACCAAATTTACATGGCAGATTTCAATTCACGCCCCTCCGCGAGGGGCGACGATTTGCGCGAAGCCGCGCTGCAAATGCGCATAAAATTTCAATTCACGCCCCTCCGCGAGGGGCGACGCCAACGTCAAGCCACTCCTCCTTGGGGATAAATTTCAATTCACGCCCCTCCGCGAGGGGCGACGAGCGAGTGGCAAGCGCGGAGAGTGGCGCAGACGGATTTCAATTCACGCCCCTCCGCGAGGGGCGACCCCGTCGCAATCAACAGCACCGCCAAGAGCGCGCTATTTCAATTCACGCCCCTCCGCGAGGGGCGACGATTCACCGTCTGAAAGCAATTGCGAACATTTCGATTTCAATTCACGCCCCTCCGCGAGGGGCGACTAATCCAGAACATTTACACCGCGCAGGGCGATTTATTTCAATTCACGCCCCTCCGCGAGGGGCGACGGCAAAAGATATGCAATTTCTGCAAATCTTTTGTTCAACCCTTACAAATCAGCATGGCTTAACAATAGTGCCACGCAATTTGTCGAGATTATTTTGGTAATATTTCATAGAATCATCGCTTGAATTTTGACATCACACCGCGCGAGACGGTCGGCCATTCATGTATGATTCACATGCGCTGAAAAGAGTGTTTTCAGCTTCCGCTATAACATCAGCAGTTCTCCAGCTTCAATGCGCGCAGTGCAACCAAGCACATCAATGCGCTCCTTGTAACTGTTGCCAAGGCGATAGAAGCGAACGGAGTCATGTTCTGCATCAATTGTCGCTGCCAATTGCGCCTTGAGCGCCGTCAGCTGTGCTGCATCAAGCAGGACTTCAAATACAGAGTTCTGAACACGCCGTCCATAGCGTTCGCAGAGTTTCGCTACACGCCTAAGCCGCGCTGCTCCCGCTTCGGTTGCTGTATTCACATCATAAGTAACAACAACCAACATTTTTTCACCTCCAGACAAACGGCGGATAGCAATCAAGATCCCCGCGCAGGACACGCGCCAGCATCATGGCCTGTACATAAGCAATCAGCCCAACTTGGATTTTTTCTCCGAGATACGGATGCGTGATTTCTTCCTGCTTTCGGTCACGCCATGCGGTAAGTACCGTTTTGCGCCCGCGCTCGTTCAGCATAACAGCCAGCGAATCGTACTCAAAGTCCTTATCCGTCAGCTGACGTTTGTTGAACAGCGACAGCGCCAGCCGGTCGCACAGCGGCGCTCGGAACTCTTCCAGCAAGTCCAGCGCCAGCGACGGCCGTCCCGGTCGAAGCGTGTGCAGCCATCCAGCCGCTGGATCTAAGCCTACCGTTTCAAGTGCCGCTTGAATGTCCCGCGTTTGCAGCGTGTACATAAACGACAGGACTGCATTCACTTCATTGCGCGGCGGTCGTCTGCTGCGCTCCACAAACTGGAAGGGGCATTGTGGGGAAATCATGTCGTCAAAATGCGCAAAGTAGCATTTTGCGGCAGCTCCTTCGATGCCGCGCATTTGGTCAACACCTGCGCATGTCTCCAGCTGTGCTGCATACTGGCTAATAGACTGGCAGGCTGCTCGAAGACTCTCTGCTGTTGCCGCATCCTGCGTCCGTGCCGTGCGCATTAATACATTTTTCTCGTTGAGCAGCTTGCCCACCAGGAGGTTCTGCACGAATTTCATGCGGAAGTCATCATCATCCAGCGCTTGATACTGCTTTTTTCTCAGCAGCACATTGCCGCTGACCGGCCCGCAAATGCGGCTGTAAAAGCGTCCGTTCGACGATAGGAACGTCAGCGTAATCCCGTGCTCAGCGCAGAAACCAATCAGCGGTGTGGAGACTGTCATTTCCCCAAAGCACACGATTCCGTCCAGCATCACAGCCGGTACACTTGCTTTCTCTTCGCCGCCAATTTTCACGCAGATATTCTCGTTGCGGCAGAAAAGGTAGCTGTCTGGCGTTGTCACATAGAGGGTTTCCAGTAATTTTTTCATTCCGTCTCCACCCTCTCTGCTTCAAGAAGAAGCGCCTTGCAATATTCCTTCGCGGATGTTTTTACCTTCGGCATACAGTATTCCTGCATCGAGCAACGTTTGCATTTCGGGCCGTAAACTGCCGACGGAATCAGCATTTCGCGGCGGACTTTCCAGAGTTTCTGCACAGTCTGCCGTACCTGTTCACGCAGCGCTTCATCAAGTTCCACATCCACTCTGCGATGCGCGGTAATGTAGAACAGCGCGCCTGCCGGGATCGTCGTGTGATACATTTCCTCTAAGCACATCGCCTCCGCGCAAAGCTGAATCTTGTATTCTGATTCATCGCGTATCTTCCCATGCTTGTACTCCACCGGCAGCAGCCGCACCGGGAAATCCACTGCGGGAATCGTGCAGCCGTTTTCATCCCGCACCGCTTCAATGCAGTCGCATTTTCCGCTGATTTGCATTTCGTCCGAAAAGACACTGTTCTCGTAGAGCTTCACGAAATCGCCGCGCCGCTCCACGCGCTGTGTATGAACCCGTTCATGCTCGGCGCGACCTTTCGCCGTCTCGACATTTTCTACCCATACACGTTCATTCAGCAGCAGCGCGGCGCGCCGCAGACAGTAATCTGCCTGCGACAGCCACGATAACGGAAGATACTCCTGCTCGTCATCCACGGGTAAACCAGCTTTCTCCCTGCGGCAGTTCATCCCAGACAATCTCCCCGTAAGGATTGCTCAAAAAGCCCATCCGTACCCCCGCAGGCACCTTATCCAGCGCCACCTTTGCTTCATAGTCACGATAATTGCGGGGGAAATCCACTTTCTTCTGCACCGTCACCAGTTCAAAGAGTTTATGCGCCGGTGCACAGCCCAATTTGGCTTGACGTACGCGCTGTTCAGGATTCGTATCCGTGCCTTCGTGCTTGAAGATGATGAGCGGAGAAACAACCTCCATTTCGCCCTTGCTCGCCGAACGGTCATGCTCATACATGTTGAGAATCGCCTCAAACAGCGCCTTCATATCAGCTTCATCGAATCCCGTTTCCGCTGCAAGATTCGCGCTGATGAAGCCACGCACCTCATACAGACCAAAGGGGATAATCTGCTTGCGTCCCATCGTGCGCAGCTTATCTTCAGACGCTTCCTGTTCCGCTTTCTCATATTCCTCGTAGGATTTGTCATTTCCGCCCAATGCCGCCGCCATGCGCGTGATGGATATGTCCAGCGGCAGTACCGAATCCAAACTCTTGCCGAAAGCAAGTTGAACAGGACCGCGGACTTGCCCCGCATTGGGGCCAGTAGACATCACAGCCCCAAAGGTGCGCACATCGTAGAAGAGTTCACACGCTTTTTTGCGTGCCGCATAAACCGGATTTTTTTCTTTCGCACCTTCAATCCCCGCTTCGCGCTTTGCCAGCGCAATCTGCTTATTCAGATTCACCGCCTTCTGCACGAAAATCCCCATGCCCGGCACGCCCGGATAAGCAATCTCAATATAGTTGCGAATGCGGCGTTTCGTGGCCACGTCGGTGATAAATCCCTGCATGGTCTGCGGGTCAATCCGGGGCATGTTGCCCATATCCGGGTCGCCGTTCGGGTTGGCATTGGTGCAAGCAACATAGTACATAAATTCGTAACGGTTCTGCAGTGCCATTTTCTTATTCCTCCTCGTCCGTTTCTGCCGCAGCTTTCTGTTCTTTCTTCAATTTCCACAGTTCATTGCGTTTCCGGTTCAATTCCGCCGTCATCTGGCGATACCCCAGCGCAAAGTAAGCCTGCTGCTCCAAGTTCAGCATGGTGGGGATTTCCCCAATGTCACAAGTCACCTTATCCAGCATTTCCAGATACATCTTCAGATAGTCGCCCTTGATTTTGTCCTGGTGCGGTACGGAGAGAATTGACAGCTGCCCCAGCACCAGCGCTGGCATCTGACAAGCAGATGCATAGTAGCGCTGTACAATACCTGCCTGAACATCTCTCATTGCAAACTGCTGCATACTCGCATACACGGCGACCCACGCGCCGCAGCGGTATGCAACATTCGTATTTTCCGCCTGATACATAGCTTCTATCACGCCTTCCTTTCGATTGTTTTTCCGAATCAGCCATACTTTCAGCCATTGGCAGCACATTGCATCGGGCACGGGCGCATGTTTATCTTCTTCGCTGGCACTGGCCATTTGATTGCGAATGTATCGCAGCGCACGAACCGCCACGGAATCCGGCAGCATACTGTCCGTCAAGATTGCGTGCAGCACCGCTGGCGTAATTCCTGAAAGTTCCTTGTCCATCCGCTTGAAAACGTTCTTTTCGCTCTTTTGCCGCGGCATCAGACGAATCATCATTGCTTTCAGCGAATTAATTTTTGTGAATCCCGTTCCACCGAGATCGACCATTTGCAAGTCATTGCGCCATTGCTGGATGCTCTCCTCCAGTTCGCCGTAATTCCCGTGGTCGTAGCTGCGAACCATGACACGCCCTGTAACGCCGGACAGCAGGAGGATGTAATACTGCGTGCTGGCTGGAATCGCGGTTGTCGCTGCTCCGCTTTCAATGCTCTCGATGCGTTTGGCTGCAATATCGCGTTTAGCATCAGGATTTGACGGTGCTTCTACCGTTTCATCAAATTCTTCATCGTCGTCGTATCCATCATCATCTTCCGTCTGCTGTTCTGTTTCCTGATTCTTAGGATCGCCATCCAGTGCTTGCTGCATCGGGTCGCATTCCGCAGGAACATAGCAGTCAAACCAATGGACAAAGCGCATTCCCGCCAACGTTGGCGAAAGCGTTTCGCTTGACATGAAATGGTCAAGCGCCGCTTTCACCGCGTCAATTGATTCCGCAGAAACAGGCGCATTCGCCGATTGCTTCAGCCCGTACGAGCAAAATGCTGGCTTGTCAAAGCAAAACAGCGCATCACCGCGTCCATGTCCGCCAACTTGCAAAAGTCCCTTAATTGGCGGCAGGGTAGCAACCGGCATCGTTTTTTCTCCAGTAATCAGGCACAAGCTTTCTGCCGCGCCATGCTGCGCGAACTGCTGACGAAACTCCCGCCACCATTCCTGCACCTCCGGAATTTCGACAATAGGCGTTCCTGCAATTTCAAATGAAACGCGGTCTGATGGCTTCAGCTTCAGCCGCATCAATTCCTGCCGTACCTGTTCGCAGGAGGTTTCGTCCTCCAGCAAATGCATGCAAACTGACAATTCAGGTACTTTCTGCGCTGCCTGCTGAAGAGAAGCAAGAAAGTATCGATGCTTAAGCGTGTTGTCTTTCGGCTTTTTGCCTTCCTCTCTTTGCTCAACTTTGCTTTCCGGCGTATCTTTCCAAAAAACAACCTCGTATTTTTCTACCAGCACATTGCACTTGTCTTTGCCATTCGCCAAGCTGCCAATGTCAGGGCAAAAGTATTCATCCTCGCCGTCCTGCCTCACGCCAAGGAACGTGCCATTTGCGCCAAGGCAAACCCATGCCTTTACCGTCTTTTTCACCATGCCCGGAGGCGGCAGCAGCTGGTAACGCATGGCATAATCGTACAGCGGTCTCAGCATATCGCATCCCCCTTCAGGACTTCCGGGCTATCATAGGGCGGCACTTCAATGACGCCCTGCTTCATCACCGCATGATACAGGGACAGCCTTGTCCGCGTTTTCTTGCGAACCTCCGCGTCATGCAGGTCAAAAATGTCGTACACCATCAAGCCCAAATCCATGTCTTGCTGAATCGGCTTTTCGTTCGGGTCACTTTCAGAAAAGTACGCGACGCATTCCCTTAAGCCGAGCGCAGGCTGGCAAAAGCACTTGCCACCTTTAATTCGCCGTTCAGCCTGTGCATACAGCTGCTCCACCGTACCATGATAATCCGGCCGCGGCACAATCTGCGCGGTAATGCGGTAGCGGACATCATACAGGAAAACCGTTTGCCGCGGTGTCCGCTTGTCTGGATCATTTGTGTCAATTGGTTGCATGTCATTCCCTAACTTGTCTTTCACTTCGTTGCGCCTGACGCTGATATAGCGAATCGGCTTCAACACCTCAATTTTTGTCACCATCCAAAAAAATTCTTTTGGTTTCGAATAGACGCTTGATAGTATGCCTCGTGCTGCTGATGGTGTTGGGACTGCCTGCGAAAGCCTTTCTACTTTCGTTGTCGGCGAAGTGAAGCACGCCAAGTCACCCCAAACGGTCACTGAAATCTCCATGATTTTTCATCACCTCCATGTTCTTCTCTCTGCCAAATCAGCAGAGAGGATAGCATTATCTTTGTACTATTTCAATTCTCAGCTTGTTAGCCTATCAGTGTTTCAAGCTGTCAGTACAAATATAATGTAAATCGAATGAATTGTCAATGGCAAATCTGGTATATAAGAATTTTTTCACCACATACAATCATCATTTTTTAACTGCATCCCCGTATCCATATGATAATCACCCTTCCTGCGAAGCACCCAATAGCCGGATGGCTGCCTGCTCTCATTCCGCTTTCTTGCAAAATACAGCTGCTCCGCATAACGGCTGAAGTCATCATTCGCATATGCAGTCACGCACAGCTTTGCAGCTTCATGCATCCACTTTGCCGTCACGCCGTTTTCCAAGGCTTCTTCCTTCAGCTTCTCAAACAGCTTGTTTTCAGGTTCATATGGCACAAGCACCTGCACGCCGTCATTCTTGATAATGCGATAGTTTTTCTCGGCCCCTGCATAATCCTGCATTTGGATAGCCTCGCTCAGTTCCTTCTTCCCTTTCAACTTCCAAAAGAGCTTCTGATAGTAGCGCTGAATGTCACTCGGATTCATCAAGTCAATCGGTTTCTCAATATGCAATGCACTAACCAGCGTTGCCGCCTTTTCATACCATGTATCAGGATATAGCCTTTCTTCATCCGGAAGGAACACAAGCACTTGCCCGCCTTCGGGATGGCGGCCGTTTCGATTGCAACGTCCTGCCGCCTGAATGATTGATTCCAGCGGGGCCAGCGCGCGGAAAACGCTGTCAAAGTCCAAATCCACCCCCGCTTCGATGCACTGCGTCGCAACCACACGGCAAGGCAAGCCGTCGCGCAGCCGCTTTTTGACTTGCTCTATCACGACGCGCCGATGTGCCGGACACAATTCCGTCGTGATGTAGAATACTGATTCCGTCTCACATACCAATTTCAGCGCATCAAACAGCTTCTTCGCGTGCTTTTTCATGTTCACTATGGTGCAGATGCTCCGCTGCGCCGCCATCTTCTGCGCAATTTCTTCCCACGAGATTCTCTCATTCGGCAAAACTCGCCATGTCACCTGAACGCGGCGAAGTTGCTGATACATATCGGCATGGTTCGGACAAATCTCCGTAGCATGCCAAGTAAGATTAGGGATTGATTGATAATCCGGCTGTGTCGCCGTAGAAAAGAGCATCGTCACATTTTTCTTCGGCAGATTGCAAAGCGCCTGAATGGTTTTGAGCGTCGCAGGAAACAATTCTGCAGACAAGCTCTGCGCTTCATCGAAAATGATTACAGAATTCGCCAACCGATGCAGTTTCCGAAGATTCGGGGCTTTTGCCGCAAACAGCCCCTCGAAAAATCGCACGGATGTGGTCACAATGACTGGCATATCCCAGCGCTGCGCAAACTTTCGCTGCTCTTCTGTCAGCTGCCGTTGGCTATGATCTTCCAGCAAAACGTCATCCCCAAGGATTTTCCGATATTCAATTGCATTCTGTTCCGTCAGCGTAATAAACGGCAGCACAATGATGATTCGCTGCTGACCGTTCTTGCGGCATTGGCGCAGCGCAAAATGCAGCAAGGCCAGCGTTTTTCCTGTGCCAGTAGGCGCTGTCAGGGTGTAAATCCCCGGCGCATGATCCCCCGCCCTGCCGCACGTTTCAAACAACTCATTCCGCAGTGCATTGAGTTTTTTATCAGCCGTTGAGTTCCTTGCCAGTTCCGCCCGATGCGCATTTAAGCGCTCCAGCCAGTTTTCCGCATCACATTTCGGCGGTTCCGGGATGATTTCTCCATCCTCTTCCGCTGATGCGGTGTAATCTGCATCCACCAAGCAAGAAAGCAGCATTCGCGACCAAAGCATCCGTTCTTCTTCCCCAAGCGTCATATTCTTGATTCCAATTCGTTTCCAGTCCGGAAGTTCCTCACGAAATATATCTCTTAGCGCCCTGTAATTCTCTTCTCCTGTCAACGCGACCTCCTTTCCCTCGTTACCTTCCAACCACTTTTGCGTTGTCATGCATTCAAGTAGCGAATACTTCAGCTGATTGTAGCAGAGCAGCGTCCCATGATGCGCATTGATGGCTTCCAAAATGGTTGCATAATTTGTACTTGCAATTTTTTCACTTATGCACTCTTTCGTTTCTTTCCCTGCGTATTTACTCGTTTTGATAAGCAGCCACCACAAAAACGCAGCGCTCACCCTTGCATGGTCTACTCTGGATGCGTTTCCTTCCAAAACATCTTGGAATTTATCTGTGAGCTTGCCAGCATCATGAACCGTTCCGGCCATTTCCGCTTCTTTTTCCATGCCCAGTTGTCTTCCATACTCTTTGCTCAATTCTCCCACCGCGCAAAGATGTTCCTTCACCTCCACCTGCTTGCGTCCGGGACGCTTTGACTTCGCGTACCACTTCTTCATAGTATCTCTCCATCTTCATATTAAATTTGAACGGTTGAACTTCATATTTAGTGTACATAAGTTCCTCTATTTTGTCAATACTCTCAATGGTAAAATTTTAAGGCAACACCGCACAAATGAGGTACCGGTCACTGGCACCATATCCCCCCGATATATTCACCAATTTCCCTACAAATCAATCCGAGTAATAGCAAAAGGCTCTGCCGTTCTTCCTTCACGGAAGTCAGCAGAGCCTTTTTCATCCTATAAAGTTATATTCCAGCACCCGCAAGCCATTCGCGCCATCCGACACATCAGAATAGCACAAACGCCGCGGCTGCTATCATTTTGCTATCAAACAGGCAATCCTGTTTTGAAAAAGTGCGTGTTTTCAAGGCTTTTCAGCCTTTCTGGTATTATTCCCACTCGCTTCCTGAAACCGTGACCTAAACGATTTTGTATAGATGGTTTGGCTCCGATTATCAGGATTACTTAGATTATCCAAGAATTACGGTGTATCATAATTCCTGTTGTCATTGTGTTGTCAGGCAGATAGGTTGGTGTAGACCCAATCTGTATGGATATTATAGCGCAGTGCTCTTTGAATTGCAATACCGCTTTTCAAAATTTACACGCAATATTTTCGAAAAGCGTGCAAAGCATATTGATTTTTGGGAGCTTGGGCATTATAATATAAACACGCATAATGTAAATATTGCGTGCAGAAAGTTGGTGACAGGTTGAGCAAGTA
>ULUJ01012228.1_pt1 | contig 10769 bp, 7 predicted proteins | sample 1958381 | NCBI WGS metagenome assembly ULUJ01 (sample SAMEA4835757, study PRJEB28245) | human gut metagenome | biome: gut microbiome; material: fecal sample | place: Denmark | collected 2008 | reverse complement strand
AGCAGCGCGCAGACAAGCAGCATGACAAGCATCAGGGATACCATTCGTTTTGCAGTCAGTTTCATTTTTCTGTTCCTCCATTCGTCAAGCGGCCTGCTTGACTTTTTTGTTATGCGGCTCTGTGACCTCACCATAGAAGATCGACACGAGTGTCGTCAGGACATACGTCTGAATGAGCGCGTGCAGGAGCGTGAACATGACGCCCACGAATACCGGCAGCACAAAGCTCAGGCTGAGCGAATAATAAACAAGCTCCGTGACCAGCAGACCGCTCAGCAGCGCGCCGAACAGACGGAAGCTCATGGAGATGGGAAGCGAGAAATCCTTGAGCGTGTTGGCAGCGCCGCGGAGCTTGTTTGCCGCGATGCCGCCGCCAAGGATCACGAGATAGGACATGCAGCCCACGCTGATGGCCGCGTTGATATCCGACAGCGGCGCGGGAAGGGAAATGGAGCCGCCGGCCGTCGTCACGGCCTGCAGGCCGAACAGCTCAAAGAGCGTGCCGAAGAGCACATAGACGCCCGCACCGAACAGATACGCGCCAAGAAAGCCATTGCGGTGCGGGCTGTTCGTCTGCGCGAGGTTCTGGAAGAATGTCACAAGCTCTTCCAGCAGCAGCTGAAGCTTTCCGGGCTTATATTTGAATCGCGGGATCACAAAGATCCGCGCCAGCGCCGCCAGCACCAGCAGCACGCCCGTGACGATAAACCCGGAAACGACCGCCGGATTCACGTCCATCAGCCCGAACAGACTGATTTTATTGTCCTCATGCAGAACCGCGTCCCGCATGATCGTCTGCAGGGATTCCTTCGCGCCGCCCTTGCCCAGCAGCAGGCTGAGCGCCAGCGAGGCAAGCAGCAGAACGCCGAGGACCGCAAGCGAAATGATCTTACGCTTCTTGCTCATATGCATCCTCCTTTGATCAGGCCTGCCGCCGCTCAGGCTTCCTGCTCAGCGGCGCGGAAGCTGAAAAAGTAGGCGACAAACGCGAGATTGAAGCCGATCCCAAGCAGGATCTGCATAATATGCGCGCCGCGCAGTGCGATCTCCGCGATGCAGCCCACGAGAAGTAAAACGCCCGCGGCCAGCATCCAGCGCCGCTCCTTCGGGTGATCTGCGCCCGGTTCATTTTCCAGACAGAGCATGACGCGAAGCAGGACAAGATCGATGACGGCTGCGGCCAGCGCCTCTATTGTAAGTGCCATTTTGGTTTCCCTTTCTTTCGGAAAGCAGTTGAACGCTGTCTTGACTTCCCGAAGCGCCCATATTATAATGCGCATGCAGATATGTGTAAAATCCGAAATAAATATGGTCTTCATATGAATATGACATATCAGAGGAGACATGTATGAACGTAAATTATGACTATTACCGGATCTTTTATTATGTTGCGAAATGCGGCAATCTCTCGCAGGCGGCAAGAGAGCTGGTCAACAACCAGCCGAACCTGACGCGCTCGATCAAAAATCTCGAGGCGGAGCTGGGCTGCACGCTCTTTTCCCGGACGAACCGCGGCATGAAGTTAACGCCGGAGGGCGAACGGCTCTACCGGCATGTCAAAATTGCAGTAGAACAGCTGGAAGCCGGGGAAGCGGAACTCGCGCAGAGCCGTTCTCTGCAAGCCGGTACGGTGTTTCTTGCTGCAAGCGAGGGCGCACTGCGCTGCGTGCTCCTGCCGGTGCTCGAGGCATTCCGCACCCAATATCCGGGCGTGAGCCTGCGCATCAGCAATCATTCGACCCCGCAGGCTATCGCCGCTCTGCGAGAGACGACTGCAGATTTTGCCGTTGTCACGACGCCGGTTCTGCACGCGGCGGCCTTTCAACAGACAAACATCCGGCAGATCCAGGAGGTTGCCGTCTGTTCTCCGTCCTTCCGGGACCTGCTGGACCGTACCGTTACGCTGGAGGAACTGCGGACCCATCCGCTCATCACACTCGGCGCGGATACGCAGTCCTATGCGCTTTATTCCGGCTTCTTTGCGGCTCACGGCCTGCCGTTCCGTCCGGATATCGAGACCTTTACCGCCGATCAGATTCTCCCGATGGTCGAATCTGGCCTCGGCGTTGGCATCGTCCCACAGGATTTTATTCGCCCATCCGACAATGTGTGCGTCATTAATCTTGCTGAACCGCTTCCGCCGCGCAGTGTCTGCCTCGTTAAGCGCAAAGATCAGCCGCTCAGCGTCGCCGCCAAGGAACTGGAAAAAATGCTGGTCGAGCATTGGAAGAGCAATATACTGCCGGAAAATGCGCGTGCGCATTCTTGTTAAAATCCCGTTTGCAGACTTGATTTCCGACAGCGTATTTGTTATAGTACAAATAGATCAAACAAACTGAATCAAGGACAGCGCGCGCGGGTCTTGACCCGCAGGCGGAACGGGGTGCAAAGCCCCACGAGTGGGTCACTGTGAAGCCTTCCGGCATGGAGGGATCAGTCAGATACGCCGAGTGCTGTCCTGTGCTTGCGCCGTCACCGCAGCCGAACAGGATGGGCGTTTATACGCCTTTGTCCGTGCGGCCAAATCGGGGCGCACGGCTTTTTGTTTTGTATCGGACGGTGAAAGGAGCCGCAATATGGAGCAGCAGAATGAACTTCGGCTGACAAAGGCAGAAAAGCGGATTATCGCGGAACTGCGCCAGCTGAAATACGGGGAGATGCGTATCGTCATGCGGAACGGCGTGCCCGTTCAGATGGAAGCGACCCGGAGCGAAAAGCTGGAGGAAAAGTAACATATGGTTTGCAGGCTGTGAGGCCGGGCCATCGGAAGAACCGACGCCCAAGTGAGTTTCTGGAACACAGAGACTCGCTTGGGCGTTTTTTTCTGTGTGCACTCAGCCCAAGTAACCGCTGATTCAATCGGAAGGAGTTATCGGCTGCTCAAATGGGCTTTCAGATAGATATTAAATAAAGGAAGGAATCATTGCAGATGAAAAAGAGAATTCTACCCATCGTGCTTGTGCTGGTCATGCTTCTGAGCCTTTTGCCCGCACAGGTCTTCGCAGCAAGCTACACCTTTGACCCCAACGCAACGATCTTTACACAGAATTACACGACGGAAACGCCCCGGCCCAACAACCTCGGCGACTATTTCACCGTGACCACAACGCCGCTTTCTACAGCGAATAAGACCGCGGCATGGAACACCGGCAACAACGGAACCAGTGTGGCCGTCTTCAACAATAACGGCAGCAAGCTGTATGAGGACACGCACGCGATTCTGACGTTTACGTTCAAGAAAAACTGCAACTTCTGGTTCAAGCATCTGTTCTCCATCGGTAACCGTTCTCCCTACAGCTACGCCGAGTTGCGTCTTAACGGGACTGCAATCGCCAAGGGCACCAGCAGCAATAAACTCGCAAGTCCGTACAACGTGGATGTAAAAGCAGGCGACATTTTCGAGATCGATTTCTACTCGGAAGAAGATTTCATGACGCCCTGCGCAATGACGCTGAAGAACATCCGCTGCACCGACCCTGTTTCCAGCGATGTCACCGTCACCTTCGACGCGAACGGCGGCGAGGGCACGATGGACGCGCAGACGCTGACCGGGGGCAAGGGCACGCTGACGCCCAACGCCTTTACGAAAGCGGGCTTCCGCTTCGCGGGCTGGGCGCTTTTGCCCGCAGGCGAAAAGGTCTATAACGACGGCGCGGCAGTCGAGCTGACGGCGGACACCACGCTCTACGCGCTCTGGGAGGCCGAGCAGTCCAATCTGCCCGTTCATTTTGACGGCAATGGCTATCAGGAAGCCATTCTGGACGCCGACATTGACGAAAACGGCCATGCGGTGCTTCCCGCGCTGAACAGCGCCAAATTCCCCAGCGGAAAGAGGTATTACGACTGGTACATCGTGCTGGCGGACGGCTCGCTGGGCGACCGCGTGACGGCCTCCTATGACCTCAGCGCCTACCGTGACAGCGGCGTGACGCTCAAGGCGCAGTGGTACAGCCTCAGCTACGTGATCCGCTACAACGCCAACGGCGCTGACGTGACAGGCAGCATGGAAGACCAGCGCGCCCCGTTTGACGAGACCATTCACCTGTCTGCCTGCACGCTGAGCCGCGAAGGCTACACGTTCGCGGGCTGGTCCACCAGTGCCAGCGGCAAGGCGGTATACGCCGACGGCGCGGAGCTGCTTCGCGAATGGGATGACGGCGACTGGGACTGGGGCGATGAGGGCAGCGAGGACGGAGAATTCTTCGACCTCTACGCCTGCTGGAGCAAAAATATGTCCGACGAGGAAAAGGCCGCCCGCGAAAAGCTGGACGCTGCAAAGACGCTTCTGGAGAAGAATTATCAGCCCAAATACGGAACGGATAAAAATCTTCTGGATATGGCGCAGGCCCGCCTGACCGCTGGCAGCATCGAGGGCGTTACCGTCGCGATGAAGGCCGCTGTCTCCACGAAGGATATGTTCACGGACGCGCATGCCGGCATCGATGCGGACGGCACGCTGCATTATAAGTGGAACGACAACGGCACGACTTCCTCGACCACTCTGTACTGCCGGCCTACGCTGACCCTCACCTGCGGTGCGTACAACGACGAGGCGGAAGACGTGACCGTCGCCCTCGGTCTGGACGAGGGCAAGGCGATCGAAGCGCTGCGCACACAGGGCAATCGCATCAGCATCCCGCAGGAACTGAACGACAGCACGACGCTTGCATCCGTTCCGCACTACATGGTCAAAGAGGGAGTAGACGAGAATGATGTGGACTACAATTCGTCCAATGATCTGCATCTGTGGGCCGAGGTCACATGGCAGTCCTCGAACCCCTCTATGATCGGCATTGGCAGTAATACCACCAAGCTCTACGCACCATACACCGTGAAGGTCAGCCGCCCGAAGACGGATACAAGCGTGACGCTTACCGCCGCTCTGACCTACAGTGGCCGCGACGATCTGAAGGTCTACTTTACCTACACCGTAACGGTCAAGGGCACCCAGAAGGCTATCGAATATCAGGAAGGTCTGGAACTCTGGCTGTCCGGCGGCACGCAGGACCCCTACGGCGCACTCTATGTCCCCGCGACCGGTGCGAAGATTGACGTGAACAACGTCACCACCGACATCCATTTCCCCACCACCTCGGATATGCGCAGCGTCTTTGCTGACAATTATGGCGCAGACTTTGACGGAAAATACACCCCTATCCTGATCACCAGCAGCAATGAATCGGTCGTGGAGTCCCTCGAAGCCAATGCTGCCCGCGCGTGGGTCTACCGGCCTTTGCCCGGTCAGGAAGATGCCAAGGTTACGCTGACCGTCAAGATCCTGTCCCGCCCCAGCGGTTCCGGCAAGGACTATGACAACATGCAGGTCCTTGCAAGCAAGGAGATCCAGATCACCGTCCCGGCTATGTCCCAGACCGAGATCGATGCAGCTGCGGCCTTTATGAAGAAGGTCTGCACCGAGGACGTCTACTGGGAGGGCATCCGCAAGGCCAATACCGCGCGCGATAACGTTACCGGCGATCTGTGGTCGTTCATGGAGATCGTCCCGGACGGTGACGGTTACAAGTTCCTCCGCGCCTCGGCCGAATCCCAGTGGCTCGGCGTGAAGGTGGATGATATCGACGGCTGGTACAACTCCGAGCAGTACCGCTGCTTCCGTTCCAGCGTTCCCAGTGTGGTCGCGCACGAGAAGCTGTCCGTCACGAAGCCGCAGTACAACACGCATGTCAAGATTGACAGCGTTCTGACTTATGTCGAATATGGCAAGTATTACGAGAAGTTCAGTTCTGATCCTGCCTATGCGCAGTTCAAGCAGTTCTACAAGCAGCCGGTGAGTACGGTCGTCACCGTAATCGGAACTACCGGTATCGAGGACCCGTCTGTTGAGGATATCACTATCACTGTGAACGTGACCGGCAGCACCTTTGCACCGGCCTTCGCCGATCTGACAGCTGCAACCTATACCTGCAAGAGCAATGCCTATCAGACGGCATGGGACGCACTGGAATCCGTGCTGACCTCCAACAGCTACACTTACACAGGCTCCGGCAATTATGTGACCGGTGTGACCGACCCCGCAGGCTGCCGCCTGTACGCAGGTGATCCGGCGCACGGCGAATGGTCTGGCTGGATGTACACCGTCAACGGCAAGATGCCTATGCTGGATGCAACGACCTACGCCACGCTGGACAAGTATCTCCTTCAGGCAAACGACCGGATCGATTTCTATTATGTAAACTGCCCGACCGAGTCCGGCGACCATGATTGGACAGAGAACACCGCAAAGCGTCAGGAACCCACCTGCACGGCTGACGGCTCCGCTTTCTACAGCTGCTCGACGTGCGGAGGCACAAAGACCGAAAAGCTGCCCGCAACCGGCCACCAGTATGGCGAACCGGCATGGACGTGGATCGGCTATGAAAGCGCGTCGGCAACCTTCACTTGCGCAAACGACGCTTCTCACGAGGAGACTGTCGCCGCAGCCGTCACCAGCGCAGTCACCAAAGAGCCCACCTGCACCGAGGATGGCCTGCGCACCTATACTGCTTCCGTCACCTTTGGCGAGAAGAACTACACCGATACCAAGACAGAAGGCATCAAGGCCACCGGCGAACACGTCTGGGACAACGGCGTTGTTACCACCGAGCCGACCTGCACGGCAAAGGGTGTCAAGACCTATACCTGCACGAAGTGCAGCGCGACAAAGACCGAAGAACTCAATGCGTTGGGGCACAACTACGAGACAAAACGCACCGAGCCGACCTGCGAGAAGGACGGTAAGGAAGAAGAGGTCTGCTCCCGTTGCGGCGATGTGCGGTTCAGCAGAGTCCTGCCTGCAACCGGCCACAGCTACCGCTGGGACCCGCGTACCAGAAGAACCGTCTGCGAGAACTGCGGCAAGATTCTGGATGAAGGCGGGAACACGCGCCCGATCATTCCGGCGAACCCCGGAAAGACCGACAAGAATTTCCCGTTCACGGACGTGAGCAAAAATGATGGCTGCTACGACGCGGTTGATTATCTGTACAGCAAGGGCATCATGAACGGCACCTCAAGCACGAAGTTCAGTCCGAACGGCGAATTGACCCGCGCAATGGTCGTAACGATCCTGTATAGAGCACAAGGGGAACCTGCAGTTCACACGAGCGGCAGCTTCAAGGACGTAGCGGCAGGTTGCTACTACACCGAGGCTGTCGAATGGGCAGCGGCGAATAACATTGTCAAGGGCTTCACCGATGGCACGTTCAAGCCGGACAAGTCCGTGACCCGTGAGCAGCTGGCTGCATTCCTCAGCCGCTTCGCACAGTATAACGACGCCAAAATCATCGAGGCCGACGGCCAGCTGAGCACAGACGCAGTCGTTTCCGGCTGGGCAAGGAAGAACGTCGAATGGGCTGTTGCAGAGGGCATCCTGACCTCCGTACAGGCCAGAAATGCAGTGCAGAACGCAACGCGTGCCGAAGTTGCCATGGCAATCTACACCTACCTGACCAAAATCGCAAAGTAAGCCCAAACAGCAAAGCCCGGCAGGAAAACCTGCCGGGCTTTTCGTCTGTCAAGAACCTTCTGTCTTTGCTTGCATACCGGATTCACACGCGGCGTTTCGGTATTCTCGTGGGGTACATTGGTAAAATCGTCGGAACTGTTTGGAAAAGTAACTTGGATTGTCAAAGCCGCAGGCGGCGGAGATCTCTGCAATGCAGGCGGTAGGCGCGGCATGAAGCATTGCTGCGCTCTGCATGAGCCGGTATTTCAGAAGATATTGTATCGGTGTATCGCCAATCATCCGATGAAAGCAGCGCAGGCATTCCCGTTCGCTTAGCCCGGCGGCGTTTGCAATTTTTGTGAGCGGAATCGGTTCGGCGTAGAAGTCCTGTATGTATTGCAGCATCTTTTCAATGCGTATTGTGTCTGCATGTTTTTCGGCCGTTTGTGCGGACAGATGCGGGCGCATTTGCGCATAGCAGTGCAGAAGGAGATGGGAAAGGTTTTCGCGGACGGTAAATTCATACGCAAAAGTATCGTTTTTTAATGCGGAAAAAGCATCCAGAAACCACTTGCTGTCTGTGTCGGCATCTGTTTTCCAAACGGTAAAATCCGAACAAGCGGTCAGTCGGCCAATGTATTTTTTATAAAATGCCGTGCTGGCGCTTCCGGTGATCAGAAATGGGGAAAACACGATGGATTGCAGTTCTCCCATGGGATGACCGACGATAGAGTGAAGAACATTTCCATTGATCGTAACCAGATCTCCCTTGTTTAAAAAATGCTCCATGCCGGGCGTTTGCAGCTTCAGCGTACCATCGGCAATGTAAATTACCTCAAACTCCTCATGCCAATGCCATGGAATCGCATCGCCGGGTGCATCTGTATGACGGGAAGCATAAGCTGCGCATGGAAATTCGATGGTTCCATGAGACTGTAATTCCTTCTGCATATTGTTCCGGTTCAGAGCGCATACCTGCAATCCCATCTTTATCCCTCCGTTTTGGCGGCATGTTTTTTATTGGCATTACCATCGGACGCGCGCTGAACGGCTTCCTTGCAATGAAACTCAGCGATACGCAGATGGTTCGTATGGGGCAGGTTCTAATGGCCTGCGCGTATGTCGGAAGCAGCCTGATGCCGCCGCTGTTCGGCCTGATCGCCGGGCATATTACAGTCTCTCTGCTTCCTGTCTATCTGAGTGCCATTCTGGTACTCATGATTGTCATGCACGAAGGGCTGATCCGCAAAACTGCACAGAAAGAAGCCGCTTGACCGCCGATTATGCAAAAGCAGTCTGCAAGCCCAAACCGCTTGCAGGCTGCTTTTTATAAGTCCAGTGTCGGCTTGCCCCGGTATCCCGCTGGATGCGGCCTTAATTATAGAATTTTTCCTCGATTTTTACCACGACGCCGTTTTTCAAAGTAAGCGTATACGGCTGGACGAGCAGCCCTTCGTTTTCCTGCGCGGCGGCGACAAAGTCCCGCCATGTTTTGAACGTGTACAGCCGATCCTCGCCCGCGCCATATTCCTGCTCGATATCGTAGATCGTGACGGATGCGTTCGGGTCTACCTTGTAGGTGTAAAGTTCGCCGGAATCGACCCGGTAATATCCATAATAATAATTCTGCGGTGGAATATTCAGCGCCTTGAGCGTTTGCAGATCCTCTTCGAGAGAGGCATTCAGCAGCGTAATATGCTCGGCTGTGACGGAATCCCCGCTCACGCTCTGTAGAACCACGTTCCGGCGCGTGCTGACCTCTGTGATCTGCGAGGTCTGGAGCGAATAGGAGAGCGTCAGCACAACGTCTGCCCGCGTCAGCGTGACGATCAATGATTGCCGGTCTTCCGATAAGTCCTTCGTCCAGATGGTATCTGCGTCCAGATACCGCAGATCGGCGTTTGCACCGCTGAAATACTCGACGAATGCGGAATAATAGCGCGGCCACTGGGAAACATCGCCCGGCAGGTCGCTTCGTATACTGTCCTCAATCTGGAATTTCTGAAGGGTGTCCACATATTTGTCTGTCATTTCCTGCGCCCAGTGTGCATAGTCCAGCTTTTCGTGAACATATTCCCAAATCATATCATCAGAAAGAGAATCCGCCGCAGGCGCGTCACTTGACGCGGCAGTGGAGGCGATCACCTCCAGATACTGCTGGAACGGATTCTCGACTGCCGGGAACCAGTCTCCCGCTGCCTCCGGCAAGACCCACGCTCCGTCCGCGTTCTGCATGGCAAGCGGGCCGCATTCTCCGGAAATCCAGTCGCTTGGACTGCCGCCCGGGAAGATTTCAAAACCCGTGCAGACCTCTGCACCGTCCTGTGTTTCCAACTCTGCTCTCAGATATGTGTTCATCGCGCCCCCGTTCCATTCCCAGTCGGGGCCGGTGTAGTCATAGTAAAAATCGTAATGCAGGTCGCAGATGACGACGGTTTTCCCGTTTTCCTCAAATGAACCGTATTCGCGCAGGCTCGGCAGCACGATATCATTGTCGTCGCGCGGGTACCGCTGCGCGACCGCCGCGTCAAAGAGCACCGCCTCCCGCCCGGTCAGACCGAACATGGAAGAGGCCGGGGTGGGGAGCGTACTCTGTGGCTCAGTCGTCGGAACCTGTTCCTCCTGCACGGTCGATTGCTCCGGCGAAGCAAGCGTAAAGGAATGAATGTACCAGTTTTCGCCGTCCTTCACCAGCTTCAGAACAGCCTTGCCGGAAAGAGATCCCGCCGTGCTGCCGTACAGCAGCGCAGTATCTCCGTCAGGCTCGATCTCGCCGCTGGTGCAGCGGAAATAGCCGGGGATGTAGTCGCTGGTGGTGGTATAAAATGCGTCCGTGTCTTCGAGATAGGTGTAGCCGGAAAACGGCGTCTGCATATCCGTCAGGTCGGCAAGGCCGATGCCCGCGAAGCGCTTCAGGACGCCTTCGACCGCAGACGCAGGATACCGGTGGATAGGCAGTGGGAAATCCTCCACGCTGTCGACGCGGAATTCCCATTTGGCGTTCAGCTGGGCAAATTCCTCCTCCGAAATATCCTCCTCGCCGCATTCTCCGAAGTAAGCAAGGAAATTGTTCAGATTCAGATCGCGTACATCGTCATAGGTCGAGGTGAAGAAGCCGTTGACCGCGAAATGACCGAGTGTTTCGTCAGTCGAAAATTCATAGTCGGCAAAGACCGCGTTGACTTCGTCGATCTGTTCCTGCGTCAGCGGCGTCGCGGTTTTCTGCGCTTCCTGCTGTGCGGGTTCCGCTTCCTCCGGCAGCGTGATTTCTCCCGATTTCTGCCGCGTCAGCTCCGCAAACGAGCAGCCGGTCGCGGACACGACG
>ULUJ01061701.1_pt1 | contig 10778 bp, 9 predicted proteins | sample 1958381 | NCBI WGS metagenome assembly ULUJ01 (sample SAMEA4835757, study PRJEB28245) | human gut metagenome | biome: gut microbiome; material: fecal sample | place: Denmark | collected 2008 | reverse complement strand
CGTAATCCTTGCCGGCTACACGGCTCCGATGAAAAAGCTGTTGGAAAGCAATGAAGGAATAGAAAGCCGTTTCCCGAATGTCTTCAATTTCGAGGACTACACGACCGACGAGCTCCTTGAGATAGGCAAGTTGATGATCCATAGGCAAGGATTCAACCTGACCGAAGGGGCGGAACTGAATATGCAGGCCATCATCCGGGCCGAATCCGAGAAGCCGTCCCCTCGCTTCGGCAACGGACGTTTCGTGTCCAATCTCCTACAGAACGAGATACTCGCGACTCTTGGGGCAAGGACAGCAAAGATGGACAATCCCACCGCCGAAGATCTCAGCACGATCCTACCCGAGGATGTTGTGGTCAACAAGGCCCAGAAAGATGTCATCTTTGACGATGTGGCGATCGACGAGGCGCTGAAGAGACTTGACAGCCTCGCAGGTTTGCCAAATGTCAAGCAGGCGATCCATAATTTTGTCCAATCCGCCCGCTACCTCCACTCTATCGGCGAGCCTTACGTCGGCAAAGGGCTTCTGTCCTGGAGATTCATCGGCAAGAGCGGAACCGGCAAGAGCACGGTGGCGGAGATTATGGCGGAGATCCTTAAGGGGATGCGCCTCATCGCGAACAGCCACATAACCGAGATAAAGGGTGAACGAATATTCAATGTCTCAGAGTCAGACTGTGACGCCGTGCTTCAGGAGGCGGTGAAGAAGTCTTGCAACGGATTGATATTCATTGACGTGGATGATTCCAAATTTGACGGCACAAGAAGCTACTACGGTCGCAGCGTCGAGCAGATCCGATTGAAAGTCAAGGAATTGACCATCGAGAGCGGAGGCGAATGCGCCTTGATCCTCGCCGAGCTGGACGCTCCTAACAAAAACGTGGCCGAGCAGCTCTCTGACGGCGGAGTCTATGAGTTCGACCACACTCTGGTCTTCAAAGACTTCACCCCTGACGAGCTCTTCCAGATTCTCTGCGGATGTCTCGAAAAGTTCCTGGTCAGCTTCAGTCCGGCCGCCGAAAGGCACATCAAAGGCTTCCTGAAATCCCTGAACTCATCGATCGGAGCGTCGGCCAGAACCATGAAACTCATGTCACGCACAATCTACCAGCAGGTAATCCTCCGCGAATCCGGCCTCGCCCGGCCACCGAAGTCCCATCAGGTACAGCTGGCCGACATCGAGACCTTCAAATGGGACTCCAAGAAAGGGAAGATCGGTTTCTGAATACGAATGGCCATGTCTAACATAAGAGTAAACACAACCGAGCTTCTGCAGCTCCTTGACCTGATACCTGCCAGCCACAACATCATGCTGGTCGGACGGCACGGGATCGGGAAGTCAGAGATTCTCACTGAATATTTCAACTCTCGCGGCATGCCCGTTGTCCCTCTGTTCCTCGGCCAGATGGCTGATCCCGGAGACCTCATAGGCATCCCGGCGAGAAACGAGAATACCGGCAAGACCGACTTCATGCCCCCTTACTGGTTCCCGTTGGACGGCAAGCCGATCGTCCTGTTTCTGGACGAGCTGAACAGGGCACGTCCGGAGATTCTCCAGACCATCATGGACCTGGCCCTCAACAGGACACTGGCCGGACGCCGGCTGCCGGAAGGGAGCCGGATCATCAGCGCGGTCAACGAGGGCGACCGGTACCAGCTCACGGACCTGGACCCGGCTCTGGTCAGCCGTTTCGACATTGTGAATTTCCAGCCTACAGTCCAGGAATGGCTTCTGTGGGCGGGACGCAACGGAGTGGACAGACGGGTCATGGATTTCATCGAGGATAACCCTGTCTGGCTGGACAGGAACCCGGACATGAAAGAGAACGAGGACGCCGGGCTGGACAAGACCCCGGACCGCAGGGCATGGAAACGAGTGTCAGACATCATCTCGGGAGTCGAGACGATGACTCCTGTCCATCAAAAAGCCATCGCGGCGATTGTCGGGGCAAAGGCCACCGTCGCGTTCCGAAGCAGCGTGACAATGAACAGGCTGGCCAGCGGAAAGGATGTGCTGTACAGTTTCCATTCCGTCAGGGACAGAATCGACGGCTACTCGCTGCACGAGTTGTCAACAGTGAACGACAGCATATTCAGATGCCTTGAGGTCGAGAAAGTCACGGAGACCGACATGGAGAATGTCAAACAAAACCTCGTGGACTATTTTGAATGCCTTACTGGCTCCCACAAGGAAGCCGCCGCGCATTTCGCCAACCTTTATGTCCGCCAGACCTACCCCAAGGCCGTGGCTTTCATGGCCAAGGAATGCCGGACTCTGACAATCACACTGGTCCGTTTCGTCAAAGGCCTCAAGTAGATGGAAGACCGCATTGAGAGGATCATCAAACGCTGGTTCGTCATCGAGCCCGCTCTATTCGCCGTGATCTGCTCGCATGAGATCGCCGGGAACGTCAAGATGCGCTGTCCCGTGCGCAGCGGAGGCGGAAGGATCGAATGTAATCCGGATTTTGTCCGTGAGATGTCCGACGACGCCCTGGAGGAGGCATTGAGGACGGAAGTGCTACGCATCATGCTGAAGCACCCCTACGAGCGGCGTCCGGACGGTTGCCGAGGGGAGGCGATGGTCTTCGGAAGCAACCTTGTGATCAGCGACAACTACACGTTCTCCCGTTTCAACCTGCAGACAGCAGATGGTTCAGGATTCGAGGCCGGACTCTCCTATGAGGCATATTCCCGAAAAGTCGAGAAAGCCATGGATGAAGGCGTCATTCCGTCAGGCGATCCTTCGCTGCGGGATGTGTCGGAACTTTGGGACGACGACCCTCTCCAGATAGCGCTCGTCAACGGAGTCCTTGAAGGAATAAAGGACTGGGGATCGTTGACCGGCGACCTGCTGGAAAGTGTGAAGGCCTCATCCCAGGCATCGATCAACTGGAAAAACGTGCTTGCGGGGTTCAGATCCTCGGTGCTTTCAATGGACAGAAGGCTGACAAGGATGCGCCCGTCACGCAGGACAGGATTCGAGAACATGGGGTCCGTCCGTCGGTTCACAAGCCGTATTCTTGTCGCGCTGGATGTCAGCGGTTCGGTGTCCAGCGAGGCGCTGGGCTATTTTTTGGGCGTTGCCAACAGCGCGTTCAAGTACGGAATCACGGAGATTGACGTCATCCAGTTCGAGATGTATGTCACGGTCAAAGACAGGCTCAGACATGCCCTCAAGGAAACTTTTGCGTTCGGCCGTGGAGGAACGGATTTCCAGGTGCCGGTGGACTATGCGGCGAAAGGAGGCTACGACGGTCTGGTCATTGTCACGGACGGAGAGGCTCCCCCACCCGTCATTCCCGACAATTTCAAGGCGGAGATCCTGTGGGTCTGCGAAAGTGCGGAGGCGTACAGGAGAAATTCCGGCTGGATGTCCCGCTCCGGCAGGGTCTGCACGATGAGACTACGATAAGACTACGATAAGACTATGATGAGACTATGATGAGAGAGCGTACAGCACGTCGAACAGGCTCAATGTGCTGAATCCCTGCCCTTTGTCATATTCATTATGGATCCGTCCGATGAATGCCGAGCAGGCCCTTTCAAGATCAAAGTTCCGCACCTTGAAGCCGCGCCTTGAACGGCATGTCGGGCACCATGTGTGCAGGACGCACTCGTCAAGGGCCGCGTAATCATATTCATAATCAATGAGAATCGGCCTTTCCTTGCAATGGCAGCCACCAATGGACCAGGATCTGAAAAGATCGGGCGCTTCCTCTATCGCCTTGATTATCACGCCCAAAGGGACTTCCTTGTAGATCTGGCGGTTGAATATTCCCGTGCGGGCGTAGAAAAACCTCGGATTTCCGTAGATCCGCTCCCTTTCAGCCCAGAACGTCGGGAAGTGTAGCCTGTAAACCTCCTTGAGGTTTTCCGCCGACTCCAGCACATCGGTGGCGGCCTTCTGGATCAGGCTCCTCACGATCTCGGCATTGCCTGCGTCAATCTCCCCATCGTCATCCAAATAAATCCGCGAAAGCACCAGAATGGTGTGTGAATATTGATCCGCACGGACTGTCACGTCCCCGCTTTCAAGAGCCTTTCTGGAATTGCGGCACTTGAATATGAATGCGTTGCCGTCGCTCTGCCTCCTCAGTTCCTCCGCCGAAGGATCAATCAGCGGAATGACCCTGCTGTTGGTCAGAGCGGCGGTCATGAAAAGATAGTCCGTGTAGTCATCGCTGTGCGCGATGTCCAGTATCACCTTGTCGATCATCAGACCGAAGAGACGCTAACAGATCGAGTTAAGGCTCGGGACATATTCCCGCTGGATTGTTTCGGCGAACATCGTCGAGATTTCCTTCTCGCCGAATCCAAGATTGGCTCCGAACGAATAGATGAACTCCAGTTCCTTTTCTGCGATGTCCTTGTCAGACAGCACCAAAGACATCACATAGCGCAGCATGGGACCTCTCATGCCCGGATCAATATCCAGAATGGCCGTGATCGCCTTGGAGAACACTTCGCTGACATTCGCCTTCGCGATCTCATCCAGATAGACACGCGGGAAGATCGTCATCGGGGCCAATGTGCTGATGATGTGGTTGACCTCCTCGCTTGTGACCTCGTTGTCCACTCCAGCCACTATCAGTCCGACCGAGGCTATGAAATCGGCCATGTACTCGTCGATCGGTGAGTTCCCGACCTTCATCAGGATCGAGATCAGCGGCTCCATGCCTGCTGAAAGTTCCTCCTCGGACTCCGCCCCGGCGAACAGATTCAGAGCCTGCACCCTGATCGGATTGACAGGATGTGACGCTCGGTTGAGTCCCTTGTCCTTAAGGAAATAGTCCAGATGTCTGCTGTTGTCCTCCAGCAAGGCATCCATGCTGACATTCATCTTGGCCAGATCCAGCCCGGACGCCATCTTGAAGAAAGCCGTCACGCATGCGTCCACCTTCCCGACAGCCATGTAGCCATAGCGGTCAGCCACAAGCTCGGCCAGCTGGTCATGAAGCCTGATCTTGTAATGAAGGGTCATAGGCGGCGTTGTGTTGTCCGGCGGGAACACGAACATTATCAGTCTTTTGAGCGCGCTGTCCCGGTTGATGAGGTGTCCCAGCTCATGTCCGATGACAAACCGAAGCTCATCCTCGGTCATAAGGCTGACCAGCGAGGAGTTCAGGTTCACGATGTGCGGCATCCCTTCCTCAGCGGCCGCCACAGAAAACGCGTTGACCGTCGAGTCACCCGACACATAGAAGTCAACAGCCTCCTCGAAGCCCAGTCTCTCCTTAACCTCATGGCACAGCGCATAAAGATCCCCCAGCAACGGCTTCGTGATCTTGATGCTGTGTCCCTCCATATTGCTCCTCCAGTACTCATCCCCGCTGTTCAGCTTGGCCTTCTTGAGCACCGCCTCAACCACTCCCCCCTGCAGCGCGTCATAGATCTGTCCCCCAAGAATCTGCTCCAGTTCTATCGTCGGATTTAGATTTTTCATGTCGAATTCGTTTTTAGTGTTAATGTTATTTACTCCCCCAATGTCAACCTCACACAAACTTCATAGTATAGACTCCATTATCGTCACTAAAGTCATCAGCGAGAACCCCTCCACCTCAAACAACGAAACATCCTCTTTCAGACCTCTAAAAACAAATATACGAATATTCCTAAAAAACGCAAAAAGATTCCATTACGCATTTAGGGTTATGCAAGGGGGAAAGCTACATGATTTCCGAAGAAGATAAAAAGGATGTTCATAATTTGTTCGACAACATATTCGTTCACGCTTCGCCAGAAGGTTTTTGTGGAGCCTTCCAAATTATAGATGATCAGCAGAGCACAAAGTTCATGCAGAAATCGTCAACTACATTTTTGAAGTCTTACTTGCCAATTTATAGTGAGTGTGTTCTTTTAGACCTCGCTTCGTTTCAATTGATAAATAGAAAACACAAGAATAATCTTCATGAATTGTCCGAGCAATTCCGAGAATTAAAACTAACGCAAATATTACCGATTTCAAGATATTCACACTTGCTTCAATTAAAGCGAATAATCAATGGTGCACTCTCCATTATGCCTAAAATAGAAAGTGTATCGAACTACATTGACAATATTAAAGAAGAGAGAAATCGCAATCAGGAAAGAATGTTGAACTCCTTACTGGGATTCATGGGCGTAGGGCAAGTATTATTTGCAATTTTGGGTTTATACCAATCAGATTGCACCACGTGGAATACCATAGCAATCACGCTATCTGCACTATTCTTTTTAATGTCTGTTATCATCATTATTATACTTACAAAACAATGGATCAAAAAAGAATAGGAAATCATATCCTGCTTCCTGTATTTGCCTTTTTTGCACTTTCATGATTTTTGCATAACTTGCTTCTGTTTTCGAGAAAGAAGGTTTTGGAATCAAGTCAGACAGTGTTGACACTTGCTTGACAACCATAAAGAGTTAGTTAGCAGGAGACTATAATAATGGCATCCAAACAAATTGGGCATAATGAGATCGACATGCTTCATGGGCCGCTGCTCATGAAGATTCTTTTGTTCGCGCTGCCGTTGGCTGCGAGCAGTGTGCTGCAGCAGCTGTTCAACTCGGTGGATGTGGCGGTGGTGGGACGGTTCGCAAGCAGCGAAGCGCTGGCGGCGGTGGGGAGCAACGCTCCGGTTATCAATCTGCTGATCAATCTGTTTGTGGGCATATCGATGGGTGCCAACGCAGTCATCTCCAACCATATCGGGCAGAATGACAGGGAAAAGATACGCAGTGCGGTGAGCACCTCAGCGGTCGTGGCGCTGCTCAGCGGCGTTTTCCTGATGGTGTTGGGAACGGCGGTAGCGGGGCCGGTGCACAGGATGATGGGGACACCGGTCGAGGTCACGAGGATGGCGGTGTCATACCTCCGGATCTACTTTCTGGGCATGCCGTTCATCATGATCTTCAATTTCGGGTCTGCGATCCTGCGAAGTCTCGGCGACACCCGGCGGCCTCTTTACATCCTGATATGGGCCGGGATCATAAACACAGTGCTCAACCTGTTGTTTGTCATCGTCTTCCACATGGGAGTGGAAGGTGTGGCGATCGCTACAGGCATCTCCAACCTGTTCAGTGCGGTGATGGTGGTCCAAATTCTGCTACGGGAGCAAGACCCTTACAAGCTGCACCTTGACGACATGCACATCCAGAAGGACGAACTTTCGCACATGCTGGAGATCGGTGTGCCGGCGGGACTGCAAGGAGTGGTGTTCTCCATCTCCAACGTGATCATCCAGGCCAGCATCAACAGCTATGGTTTCAACGCGGTCGCCGGCTCGGCGGCGGCTTTGAACTTCGAGCAGTACTGCTACTATGTCATCGCGGCGTTCAACGGGGCGGCGATCAGCTTCGTGGGGCAGAACTACGGAGCCGGGAATATGGACAGAGTCAAAAGAATATTCCTGATCTGCATGGGGTTAGGCACTCTTTCCTGTGCCTTGCTCAACTGGGTGTTCGCCGGATGGTCCGACTTTTTCCTCGGACTGTTCACGGATTCCCAGACGGTGAAGGATTTCGGCACGATCAGGATGCGGACCGTGCTGATGTTCCAAGGACTGGCATGTCTCTACGAGATCCCGGGGTCAGCACTGCGCGGCATGGGCCGGTCGATGCTCCCGACCCTGCTGACGGTCTTCGGAACATGTGTCCTGCGCATCGCCTGGGTTTACACCGTCTGTCCGGTCTGGGAAGGTTTCCATGCGTTGATGTTCGTCTATCCTGTCTCTTGGACCATCACCGGCATAATGGTCATGACCGCCTACCTTATCACATTCCGCAGAATCCAGCTGAAATCATTAACGGTCTGATGCTCAATTGATGGGGATTCACTCTTTGTTCCTCAATCACTTACCGATTCCTGCCCTTCCACGATGCCTGGCAGAATCACGGAATATATTCATTCATAATCACTTAATAAACTCATTACAGATTTGGCCCGTGGTTTTGAGGTATGAGAGCCAGGCGAGGAAGTGGTTGATGTCGGCCTCGATGCTGTCACGGTTGGCCACCTGCCAGAGGGTCTGGGCCTCAAGGAGATCGGAGAGGGTCTCGGTGCCGGCATCGTAATGGAGGCGGCTGACACGGACATTCTCCTCTGCGGAAGCGGTGTTGCTTGCGGCCGACCTCTGGGAATCTTGAGACTTGGCAAAAGCATAAGCGTTGGTGAAACCGTAGGCTGGAGAGGTTGTCGGCGGTGATGCAGGCAATGAGGGCGTGGTAGCCCTGGCGGCGGCATTCGTCAATCAAATGGGTCATCAGAAGCGGGCCGATTCCTTTATGGCAGGCTTCGGGAGCGAGATAGACAGTGGTCTCAAGGGTCTTTGATATGCCTCGCGCTCTTTCCAGAGATGGGCGTAGCAATAGCCAATGAGCTCACCATCATATTCATAGACAAAATATGGAAAGGCTGAGGATATAGAATCAATACGACCACGCATCACCTCAACAGGGACCGGTTCGGTCTCGAAGGTGATGGTGGTCTTTGAAACGTATCTATTGTAAATGGAAGCGACGCGCTCGGCATCGTCCAATCGCACAGGTCTGATGAAGCCGTTCATCTACAAGCTCTTGACCCACTCGTCAACGGTCTTCTGGCTGGCACCATTCAGGAGTTTGCCGGTCTTGAAATTGACTTCCGGATACTGCTTCCCGAGCACCTTGAGGGAATTCTGGATTCCGCTGCCGCCGGAGGTCATGAACAGGATCACGGTCTTGCCCTTCAGGCCGTAAGCCTCGATGAAGGTGTTGATGATTCTTGGTGCGCCGTTCCACCAGTTCGGGAAACCAAGGTAAACGACATCGTAGGCATCCAGATTCTCCTTGGTCTTCACGAAGGCAGGACGGGATGACGGATCAGCGTTCTCCTTGCAGCAGCGTGAAGTCTCGACGGTCCAGTCAAGATCCTCGGCGGAATATTCAGCCTCCGGGGTGATCTTGTAGAGTTCCCCGCCGGTCGCGGTGGCAATCTTCTTCGCCAGAGACTCTGTCGTTCCGGTGGCAGAGAAATAAGCCACAAGTGTCTTGTTCTCAGTCATATTCTTTTTCTCCTTCTTTTGTCCGCAGGCTGTGACGGTGATTAGTCCCAAGGCCACAACCGCGATGATAAAAACAATTCTTTTCATAATGTTATCTGGTTTTGATTATTTCCCGCAAGCGGCATATCGCTCATCCGTGACAGGCTCAAGCCATTCGTTGCTGGATTCTCCTCCGGTGGCGACGTGAGTGGCGATGTGCTGGAACCAGCTGTCCTTTGTCGCACCGTGCCAATGCTTCACACCCTCCGGAATGTCAACCACATCCCCTGCCTTCAACTTGATGGCCGGCTTTCCCCATTCCTGGTACCAGCCTTCGCCGCCGACGCAGATCAGGATCTGTCTTGCCCCGTGATGAATATGCCAGTTGTTGCGACAGCCAGGCTCAAAGGTCACATTTGACATAGGGAGAACCGTGGACTCGCCCTCAGTCAGATTCACCGGCTTCAACGGAGCAAGGAAACTGTTACCGATAAAGTACTGGGCATAGGCGCTGTTCGGCTGTCCCTTAGGGAAATCCATATCGGCGAACGGCTGCTTTTCCGTAAACTCCTCACCGAAGACCTTCGCGATGGCCTGCGAAGCCCTGTAAGCCTCTTTCGCTCCGACTTTTTCAGCAAGAACGGCAGGAATGGCGTGGATCTCATCATCCATCAAACCCATATTCCTTGAACCTGCGACATGCGAGCCAAGCTGCGGAGCAAGCCCCTCGATCGAAGCCAGCGCGCTGATTGTCGCCAACTCCCTTTCTGCCCAAGTCAAAACATCTCTTGCGAATATGTCGCCGAAGAGGTGGGCCTTGAGGTAGTAGTCCTCTGCCGGGCAGAAGGCATAGTTAAATGGTTTGCCACTCAACTGTGTCTGAACTTTCGTTCCGACCTTGAGAGCGTCAAAGTCCTCTGGAATCGGCGAAGCCTCCGGGCCGATCTCGGTCTGCTTTCCGTCAGCGGTTCTCTGATCCAGAACCTTCTGGAGAGTTCCAAGTCCGTTCAGGGAGCGAGGGAATCCGGTGTAGGCGTACAGATGGGAGAGGATCTCCTTCACTTGATTGACTGTAAGCCCGTTATCGAGACCGTACTCTATGCTTGAGGCCAGTCCGGCAAGGTCGCCGCGAGCCTCATTGGCAGCTATTGCCACAATGGCCTGCTGCCTGTCAGTTAATGTTTCTTTCTGTGCCATAAGATTAACGCTTGTAATTAGAATGCCTGTGAATATCAAGGCTAAAGTCCTGAGTTTCATATATTCATTAAGATTGTTGGCGGCGGTACTCACTCGGGGTCATCCCGGAGTGTTTCTTGAAGAACCTCACAAAGTGCTGCGGGTAGAAGAAGCCCAACGAGGCAGCCACTTCCTTGACAGAGAGTTCCGGCGAGGCGAGCTGACGCTTTGCGTAACTGAACAGACGGACAGCGATATATTCCTGAGCTGTCTTTCCGGTCTCGGCCTTGACCATATCCCCGAAATAGTTCGGAGAGAGGAACACCTTGTCGGCGAAGTACTTGACTGTCGGAAGGCCCTCGGTCTCGGTCTTACCGGAGGCGATATATTCATCAACCAGTTTCTCGAATTTGGCGATCGCGCCGAGGTTCAGGTCCTGCCTTGTGACAAACTGCCTTTCGTAGAAGCGGAGACAATAGTCCAGAATCAGTTCTATATTCGTGGTAATCAATCCTTTTGTGTGACGGTCTATCGGATTCTGGAGTTCCTTTCTGACGATCGCCATACAGTCCGCGATGATCTTGCGCTCGTCTTCGG
>ULUJ01061640.1_pt1 | contig 10805 bp, 14 predicted proteins | sample 1958381 | NCBI WGS metagenome assembly ULUJ01 (sample SAMEA4835757, study PRJEB28245) | human gut metagenome | biome: gut microbiome; material: fecal sample | place: Denmark | collected 2008 | reverse complement strand
AAAATTAAACTATTAAATCGTTTTCTCCAGAAAGTTTTCCGTTAATTTGTTTTTCTTTTCTAATTTCACCTTCAAAAACTTTTATATTTGCTTTTTCAGGTCCTATTAGAATTTCACCTTTTTCATTCACTCTAAGAACACTACATCCTAATTGTGCGATACTCATATTAATAATTCCTCCCTTTATTACTTACATTACTACGTTTAAAACTACATTTATTACTATATTTTAATATTTAATTTAATCAAATCTAAGTTCTAAAACTATATATGGCTTGTTAGGTAAAAGCTTACATCTACCTTTTACTTTGCCTGTCACTTCATCTTTATAAAGTACTGGCTTTATTTCATCACCTGTTTGTGTATCAATTATAGAAAAATGTCTTTTCATACTTGGTGTATACTCAATTTCCTTGTATTCTACACCTTCTTGATTGTATATAGTTCCATAACTTAATGGTACGTTAGACTCTGTAACCATAAAGCCTTTATCACTTAATTCACCGGTGCTAAGAATTGCTTTATTATTAGTTAAAGTAAGTAATACAATTAACTGATTTTCTTCACCATTTTTTATAACGTTAAAAACTTTTTTTATTCTACCATCTTGTTCACTATCTATACAATCTAATTTTTGAAGTGATAAAAAGGCATTGCCTTTTAAAGCCTCGTTTTCATTTTTTTCAACTAGGAATGCTACTGTATTCATTCCTGGCATATCAATAATTTCAAATTTGTTCATTTGTATTATAGGTTCCATAAATTATACCTCTTTCTAAATATAAAACCGTATAGTTATATTATACCTTATTTTTATGTAAAATGCAAGGGATATTCTCACATTTTACATAAAATAGTATACATTAACTAGCAGATTTTCGTGTTCCCACTCTCACAACCTGTTGTTGAGCATTATATGTATCTCTTGAAAGCATTCTAGAATCAACATATGCTCCATTTTTATATCTTGTTAAGTATCCTTCAGATACATAACCATTTACACCTTTTACGTCTACAACTTGCTCTCCATCATTTAAATTATTATCATATGTATATTTAGTTGTAAATGGTACTTGACTTATAACTTTACTTGATAAAACTATATCATATTCATCATTTTCCTTTGTACCATATATACTAACATTTAAACTTCCACCACTACTAAATGATGTAGTAATTTTTACTGGATAGTTTCTAGTATTTTTAAATTTAAAGTCTAACACTGGAGAATATACTGTAGCATCCAAGCTTGGTTGTACGTATCCTACTGGAAGTCCGGTGCTGATGTCTTTCAACTATTTCAAGTCCTGCCATTAGTACAGCATCATAAAGTGTTGATGTAGTTTGGCAAATACCTCCACCCATCTCGTTTACGGTAGTACCACCTTTAAATGTAGCTGCAGGTAAATATCCTTTAGCAGCAGTTGTATCTCCTATTGCTGCGTTATATGAAAATGTTTCACCAGGCATTATAACTTTATCGTTTAAATAGCTAAGTGCTACTTTTAAGTTATTTGCTCTTGCATACTGTGATGCATTAAAGTACGTTGTCTTTCCAGCTATTTTATCGTTATAATATTTGCTTGTTAAATCTTTTAATTTAACATTTGGCTCTGTTATTTTAAGTCCAAATTCTATAACTTTTCCTTCTTCTTTGTTTTCACTTTTAGCTAAGAAATCCTTTAGCTCATTTACATCAAAATCTATACCTACTACTTCTGAAATAAACTTAACAGGAGATGACTTTTCATCTAAATATGCATCTTTAGGTTCTCTTTTTACTTCCTCATATACTTTGTCTACATCTAACTTTTGTGCTCCTCTACTTATCAAGTCAAGTGTAACTTTAGTTTCGCCTTTTGATTTAAATGCATTTATAATGCTTTCTTCTTCATTATTATAATCTATTGAATTTCCACTTTTTCCGATTGTTATTATAAGCTTAGCACTTGGTTCATCGACACTATAAGAATCATCTACAACTCTGTTTTTAATACTTAAATCTATATTTTTTATTACACTATCAAGTTTTTCACTGTTATAACTATATTCAGCTTGTATTTTGGCAGGTTTAAACAAAGCTGCAATTATTTTGAAGTTACTTGTAAATATATTACCTTTTCTTCCAAAAGACATTACTTTTTCAATAGTTTTAGCTTCATCAATTTTTAATTCTATTTCTTCTGATGTAACATTAAATATTTCTTCTGAATTTTGGTAAATATCTATTTTTTTTGAGACTAGCTCTTCATTTTGTTTCGTTATAATATTTTCTACTTCCTCTTTAGTTTTTCCGCTTAAGTCCTCACCATTTAAATAAACATTTTTATATACTTTAGCATTCAATTTGTTTATACAAACAATAACTGCAAAAAGTAGAAATAAAGCAAAAATACATGCTGCTACTATAATTATAATATGTACTTTTTTAAAGTTAGCTGCCTTACTATCCTTTTCTTTTATAGGTTTATTTTCTTTTGCAACTTGTAATGAACCTTTCCTTTTTTCTTTTTCATCTACTTGCACTTCGTCTTTTATTTCAATAGTATCGTTTGTTTCAATAACTTTAACTTTATCAGTTTTTGTTTCTTCTTGTTTTTCTTCCTGTTCTTTATTTCCTAAATTTTCTTCATTATCTAAATTAACTTTTTCATCACCTGTCATTTTTTCCTCCAGAGTTACTAATTAGTAACAACATAAATTTTATTCTTCTATTTTTTCTTCAGTAACGTTTTCTGTAGTTTCTAGTTCATTACTTTTTTCATCAATAGCTTCTTGTTTTTCTTCTGTTATTTCTTCATCCTTTTTTTCTTCTTTTCTAATTAATATAATTGGTGTTAATGTTTTTGCTTGACCAGCAGGATTATCTTTAATTAACGCTTTTAAAGTTTTTTCATCTAAATCTATACTATCAGATTTTCCAAGTATTTCAACATTAAAATCATTTGCATCAACAATCATAGCTTTTATGCCAAGTTTTTCATATATTTCATTACATACACCTGTTGAATTTTCTGGGATTCTTATTCCAAAGTCAGCATAATCTTCAAATACTTCTCCATAAAAGCCATCAAGTCCACTTATCTCAGGTCCAACTATTTCATAAAATACTCCATGCTTTCCAAATAATTTACAAACTCCTCCAGCTATTGCAGCCCATATTACTTTAAGTCTTCCACAAAGATTTATTGCAAATTGCATTTTATATGGATTATCTACTCCTACACCGGCATCACTTCTCATTGCAAATTTAGATAAGAACTTAGCAAGTCCACTTATTTTAATATCTTTTTTGTATACTATCCTTTTTTGACATAGTCCAATTATTTTTTCACTAATTGATATTATATCTCCCTCTCCATATATTGGTTTAACATATTTTTCCATAATATCAATATAGCTTTCTCCTATTTGTACATAGTGAGTTTCTATTGCATGTCTTAAATATTTTTGACCATTAACTTCAATTTCTACACTTTTTCCCTCATTTGCTTTAAATTCCATAAAATTCACACTTCTTTCTTAAAATTTTATACATAAAAAGTATATTACAAAAATGCTTATATGTCAATAAATGAAAAGAAAAAGTGTGATTAAATTTCACACTTTTTTGATACAAAATTAAATGAGTATTCTATAAGCCGGATTCTGTTTTAAATAGTCATTTATCTAGAGTATATATTGCTATATACTTCAAGCCACCAACCACGAGAGATGACGGGCCATCTTAACCTCTCTTTTATGGTGTTGCACCGAGTGGGGTTTACACCATAACTATGTCTCCATAGTTATTCGTGAGCTCTTACCTCGCGTTTTCACCCTTACCAAACTGGCGGTTATTTTCTGTTGCACTTTCCTTAAGGTCACCCTCACTAGCCGTTAGCTAGCACCCTTGCCCTATGGTGTCCGGACTTTCCTCTTAACACTTTTTAGTCAAGCGACTATTTCTAATACTCATATATATATTATACCATTTATGTAAAGAAAAGTAAACAAAAAGTTTCTTAAGATAAGCATAATTTTATTTTTTCTTTGATTTTTTATTGTTTTTTCCACTTCCAAGTTTAGCAGCTATATTATCAAATACGTACCATAAAGATGGTGCTATAAATACTGATGAATAAGTACCAACTAATACACCTATTACAAGTGGTAAAGAAAAGTCTTTTAATACTTGTTGATGGTCTATTAAAGCCATTATATATACCACTAATATAACTGTTACAGTTGTAAGTGAAGTATATATTGTTCTTTTGACTGTTTGGGAAATACTTTTATTTATTGTATCTTTATCATCATTTGATTTTGATACTTTCCTTTTATTTTCTCTTATTCTATCATATATTATAATTGTATCATTTATAGAATAACCTATTATTGTAAGAATAACTGCAACAAATGAAGTGTTAATTGTAAGTCCAAAAATTCCATATATTGCTATTATAAATAACGCATCATGTAATAATGCAATAATTGCTGTTACAGCTGCTGTAAAACCTAAAGTCTTAAATCTAATAGTTATATATAATAGAATTAATACTAATGCTACACACACTGCAAGTAAAGCAGATTCTAAAAGTTCTTTTCCATATGATGGTTGAACATTTCTTGTAGAAGGTTCACTCATATCAGGAAACTTTTCTCTTAAAGCATTTACTACCTTAGTAGATTGTTCTTCACTCATAACATCAGAAGTAATAATTACTTTATTATCTCCATTTGATACTTGTTGTACTAGTGGTTTAGAAACTGTGATTTCAGCTACGATATCTTCAATATCTGTATTCTTAAACTCAGCTTTAAGCTCTGTTTCAATCTTAGTTCCACCTTTAAAATCTATATCAAATTTATATCCTTTTATAACTCCAAATACTATTCCACCAATTATAACTAGAAGTGAAAGAGCAAAACATATATATCTTTTATTAACAAAGTCCATGCTATTTGTCCTCCTTTCTTAATCCAAATAAGAAAGTGTTATTCTTAGCGATTGGCATTAATTGTTTTAAAATAAATCTTGTAACAACTATTGCTATAAATAAACTAACTGCAACACCAACTGCAAGTGTAACTCCAAATCCTCTTACTGTTCCAATTCCAAATATATATAATAAAATTGCAACTATAAATGTTGTTATATTTCCATCAATAATGGCTGCCATAGCATTTTTAAAGCTTCTTTCAAAAGCTTTCATTGAACTATTCTTTTGAGCAAATTCTTCTTTTAATCTTTCAAATATTATAACATTAGCATCTACTGCCATACCAATTGATAATATAAGACCAGCAATACCTGGTAATGTTAAACTAATTCCAGTTGTAGACATTATCAAAAGTACAATTGCCACATAAGCTAAAAGAGAAATTGAAGCTGTAAGTCCTGGAAGTCTGTATGCTACTATCATAATAACACATACAAGCACAAATCCTATAATTCCTGCTATTATACTTACTTGTAAAGCTTGTTGTCCAATATATGGTCCAACATACTCTTTACTTATTACTTCTAGATTGAACGGTAACGTACCTGAATCAATAAGCATAGCATATTTATCAGCTAAAGCTTTTTTCTCTGAATATGAACCTTGTCCCATAGTAATGATTGCTGTATTAGAATCAATTTTACTTTGAACTGTTGGTGATGTTAAGCATTCTGTATCAAGATAGATTGATAATGTTTTTCCTATAAGTTTTTCTGTAGCTTCAGCGAACTTCTTTTGACCTTCATCACTAAATGTAAGTACTACATGTGGTGTTGGCATTCCAGTGTTATCTACAGCATCTTCACTTAATTTTGCTCCTTTTATTTCATCTCCTGAAAGTACAACATTTCCATCCGGATCTCTAAATTCTACTTTTGCTGTTTTATCTAATCCTTCTACTGCACTTAATGGATCTTTTGATGTATCATTAATATCTGCTGGTATTTCAACAGAAATTTCTGCATTTGAAGCATCAGATCTTACTATATAATCAAATATATTTTTGGCCTCTAATCTTTTACGGATAACAGCCTCTGATTTTTTTAAATCTTCTTGTGAAACTGTAACGCCATCATCAGCTTTAGCATGATAAACAATGGTAACACCTCCACTTATGTCTAGTCCAGTTTTTATGTTTTTTGCACCTTTAACTATTTGTTTGCCTTTAATGTTTAAACCAAAGACTGCAAGATAAGCTAAAGCGAAAATAACTAAAACAGATACTACAATTTTTATAACATTGTCTTTTTTCACTTTAATCCCTCCAAATCAAGACTATTATACTATTTTTAAATCTAGTAGTCAATATTTTTTTCCTTATAATTAGACAAAAAATGCACTTTGTAACAAAAGTGTTACAAAGCACATTTTACCTTTTTTTCACTTTTCTATATATTTCAAGCTTTCAAGAAATTCCTCATGTGTTTCTTTTTTGTTTTCCTTGTTTTGACTAATGTCTTTTTTACCTATATTTATATTGTCATCTGCCATAGTTTCTGAAGTTTTAATATTTTCATCTTCTTTTATAGTATTCGTAGTATTTTTTGTACCAGTAGAATGAACTAGCTTATCAATTATATCATAATGCTCTTTAGGATTTTTTATACTAAAAATAACTAAACCATTACTATATTCATTTTCAGCATTAGTATATATTACAATTATTCCATACCCCATTATTCTATCCCAAACACTTCTTCTTATTTCAACTTCTTTTACATTAGCATATTCTATGTTTTTTTTATGTTGGTTTAAAAAAGAATCTTCATATGTCATATGGTCATTATAGAAAGTATATTTTATGTTTTTATACTGAATTATTTGTAGTACAATGTGAATTACTAATTTTACGATACTAAATATTATACCTATAATCAATATAACATTTAATATATTCATTACATCAACATTTCCGCAAATTAAGTGAACCACTTTCAATTTTACCTTTTCCAACTAAATAAACAATATATCCCGCCACAAAAATAAATAGCATAAACAATGTTGATTTTATTTTTTTGCCAGTTGGCATTCCAAGCTCATAAATAAAATCAAATTTAGGTGTTATTTCATGTATTACTTCAGTGTTTCTTGTGTTTTCTTCCATAAGCTCACCTCTTTATTTTTCTATTATAGTCCCAAGTTTTTCTCCAGATGCCACTCTTACTATTGAATTTTCTTCATTTAACGCAAATACACAAATTGGTATATGATTTTCCATGCAAAGTGTAATAGCTGTTGTATCCATTACATTTAAACCTTCTTGAATTGATTGCATATATGTTACTTCATCGTATTTAACCGCATCATCATACTTTTTAGGATCCTTGTTATACACACCATCAACATTTTTAGCAAGAAGTATAACGTCAGCTTCCATTTCAATTGCTCTTAATGCAGCTGCTGAATCAGTTGTAAAGTATGGATTACCTGTACCACATGCAAAAATAACTATTCTTCCTTTTTCTAAATGTCTTACTGCCCTTCTTCTTATATATGGTTCAGCTACTTGTTTCATTTCAATAGCAGTCATTACTCTAGTATCTTCACCTTTTCCTTCTATCATTTCTTGAAGTGCCAATGCATTTAAAGTTGTAGCAAGCATACCCATATAATCTGCTGTAGTTCTTTGCATATATCCTTCTCCATATTTACCACGCCAGAAATTTCCTGCTCCTATTACTATTCCAACTTCTATTTTTCTTTTTGATAGTGAAATAATTTGGTCAACAACTTTTTCTAATTTTATTTTATCTATTCCCCTACCATTTTCTTCTCCAATTGCTTCTCCACTTAATTTAATAAGTATTCTTTTATACTTTTTCATTTTATTCCTCCCTATTATTATGATTATATATGAAACAATTTATTTTTTCAACATTTTTTAAATGTTTTTATTTTTATTTTTTAAATTTGCATATATTACTTTTATTTGCACATCATAATATAAAAGGAGAAGATTAAAATGAGTGAACAAAATGATAAAGATACCAAATATAGCAATATTATCGTTATAATAATACTTGTAATTGTTATTTTACTTGCACTATATCTTATTTTCTTTAAACCTATGCAAAATAACACCCCAAATAATAATATGAATAATACTCAAAATTCTGCTGAAAATATGGTTAAAGATACTGTAGAAATTGCTGATTCAAATGCCAAGGAACTTTATGAAAGAGTAAAAAAAGGTATTACTCTTAACGGTAAACTAATCGAAGTCCCTAAGACTTATATGGATAAGATTACTAAGAAAGTAACTGCTACTGGATACAAAATCACTGATGATACTAAAAAAGCAATCTCTGCTAAATTGGATGAAATTGAAAATATATTAAGATCTGAAGGAAAAACAGATATAAACGAACTTAGTAGTGAATCAAAAGAAAAAATTAAAGGAATATATAACGATATAGATAAAATGCTATAACACGGAAAAGAGTATTGAACCTTTTAATTCAATACTCTTTTTTCTAATTATTAACCATTAACTTGTTTCATTACTTCTTCAGCAAAGTTAGATTCTTCTTTTTCTATTCCTTCGCCTCTTTCATATCTTGCAAATCTTCTGATTACTATATTTTCACCAATCTTTGCAATTAAATTTGTAAGTAATTCTCCAACTGTTATATCTGGATCTTTAACAAATTTTTGGTCTAAAAGACAAATTTCTTCATAGAATTTATCAAGTCTTCCTTCAACCATTTTTTCAACTATAGCTTCAGGTTTTCCTTCATTTAAAGCTTGTGCTCTTAAAGTTTCTTTTTCAGCTTCTACAACTTCAGCAGGAACGTCTTCACGTTTAACGTATTTTGGTCCAACTGCTGCGATATGCATAGCAACATCTTTAACAAAGTTTTTAAAATCTTCGTTATTTGCAACAAAATCAGTTTCTGAATTTACTTCAACTAAAGAACCATATTTACCATTATGTATATATGCTTCAACTAATCCTTCTGCTGCCACTCTTCCAGCTTTTTTAGCTGCTTTTGCAATTCCTCTTTCTCTTAAAAGTTCAATTGCTTTTTCGATGTTTCCATCAGTTTCTACTAGAACCTTTTTGCAGTCCATTATACCTGCATTAGTTCTATCTCTTAATTCTTTTACTTGTCCAGCTGTTACTGCCATTTTCTAAAGCACCCCCATTAAATTATTCTTTATCTTCACTTTTTGTGTTTTCTTCGCTCTTTTCAGTTTTTTGAGTTTTTTCTCTTTTTTGATAATTTCTATTTCTGTTATTTTGTCTTGGTTTTCTTTCTATTTTGTCTACGCCTTCTTTTTGTACTAATTCTTCCATTGTTTCTTCAACATCGTCAGAATCAACTTCTTCTAGATTTCCTTCTTTAGCTTCAATTATAGCATCTGCTATTTTTCCAGCTATTAAAGCAACAGATCTTACTGCATCATCATTTCCAGGGATAACATAGTCTACGTCTTCTGGATTACAGTTTGAATCTATAAGACCAATTGTAGGAATATTTAACTTTCTAGCTTCTTTAGTACAAATATATTCTTTTTTAGAATCTGCTAAGAAAATTAATGATGGAAGTTTTTCCATAGTTTTAATACCACCTAAGTTAGTATTTAAAATTTCCATTTCTTTTCTTAATCTTATTACCTCTTTTTTAGGTAATACATCGAAAGTTCCATCTTCTTCCATTTTTTCTAACTCAACAAGTCTAGCTATTCTCTTTTTAATAGTTGTAAAGTTAGTTAATGTTCCACCTAACCATCTGCTATTGATGTAGTACATTCCACATCTTTCAGCTTCAGTTTTGATAGTTTCTTGTATTTGTTTTTTAGTACCAACAAATAATACAGTTCCACCTTCAGCTACAACTCTTTTAGTTAAGTTATATGCTTCTTGAACTTTCTTTAAAGTTTTTTGCAAGTCTAGTATGTATATACCATTTCTTGCTGTAAAGATATATGGAGCCATTCTAGGATCCCATCTTTTTGTTTGGTGACCAAAGTGTACACCAGCTTCTAGTAATGATTTCATAGGTATAATTGCCATTTAAAATTCCTCCTTCTTTTATACCTCCATAAACATCAACGCTTTATTTATCCAAAATAGGAAGAAGCCTAAAGCTACGTTTATGTGTGTTATATTAATACTTATGTAATTTGTTGCTTTTACACAAGCATTAATATTATAACATAAAAGTGATAGAAGTACAATACTTCTATCACTTTTTTATTATATTTTGTATATTAAAATTATGCAGGCATTTCAATACCATTTAATTTTGCCTGTTTTTCAAGTACAGATTTTACTCTTTTTACCTTTTCATCAGTTGTGGCAATCGGATTATCAATAATCGGTCCGCATACTTTGTACATAATCATTCTTGACATGAGTTCTGAACTTGCCCAAGAGGGGCATAACTTTTCTATATTCTCCCTCGTAACATTTACAAGTTCTTTCTTTTCACCTTTTTTTAATTTTCTTGCATGTGCATTTTTAAACTTACTAGTGCAAGATAAAAGTGCTGCCATAAACAATTCCCTCTGATCTCCATTTGCCATTACTAATTCAACCATAGTAACATCCTCCTTAAAATTATTTTTTAGAGTTTAAATAAAAACTGTGAATTAATTTTACCATCTTTTAATTATTATGTCAATGATTTTGATAAAAATGTCGAAAACATTTTAGTAAAAAATTAAGCAAATAATTAATTGTAACAAAATTTATTTTTTCTGTTGTCATGATATCACTTTTTATTGTAGATATTTACATATTCTCTATATTTTACGTTTTTTAGATAAATTGGGAGTTACACTCCCAATTTATCTAAAAATATCTTTTATAACTATTTT
>ULUJ01054515.1_pt1 | contig 10809 bp, 5 predicted proteins | sample 1958381 | NCBI WGS metagenome assembly ULUJ01 (sample SAMEA4835757, study PRJEB28245) | human gut metagenome | biome: gut microbiome; material: fecal sample | place: Denmark | collected 2008 | reverse complement strand
AAGTCCGACTGGATGGAAATTGAAAAGCAGCGCGGCATTTCTGTCACGTCGTCCGTCATGCAGTTTCAGCACGGCGGCTACTGCATCAACATTCTCGATACGCCGGGACATCAGGACTTCTCGGAGGACACCTACCGCACGCTGATGGCCGCGGACAGCGCCGTCATGGTCATCGACGGCGCGAAGGGCGTTGAGCCGCAGACGCGCAAGCTCTTCAAGGTCTGCGCCCTGCGCAACATTCCCATTTTCACCTTTATCAATAAGATGGACCGCGAAACACGCGACCCGCTCGAGCTCTGCGAAGAGGTCGAGCGCGAGCTGGGCATCGACACTTATCCCGTCAACTGGCCGATCGGCTGCGGCAAGGAATTTTTCGGCGTGTACGACCGCAGCGAGCGCTGCATTCTCCACTTCACCGACGAGGGCCACGCGAAAAAGGCCGGCATCACCTCCATCGAGCTGGACGACCCCACGCTCGTCGACCTGATCGGTCAGTCCCGCCGCGATACGCTCGCCGACGAGGTGGAGCTGCTCGGCGCGGGCCGCGACTTTGACCTCGACGCCGTGCGCCACGGTAAGCTCTCCCCCGTGTTCTTCGGCAGCGCGCTGACGAACTTCGGCGTCGAGCCGTTTTTGAACGCCTTTTTGAAGATGACCACGCCGCCGCTGCCGCGCGTGAGCGACTCCGGCGAGGTAGACGTCTACTCCCCCGATTTTTCCGCCTTCGTCTTTAAAATTCAGGCCAACATGAACAAGGCGCACCGCGACCGCCTCGCTTTCATGCGCATCTGCTCGGGCAAGTTCGAGCGCGACACCGAGTATTTCCACGTCCAGTCCGGGCGCAAGATGCGCCTTTCCCAGCCGCAGACGATGATGGCCGCCGAGCGCGAGATCGTCGACGAGGCCTACGCGGGCGACATCATCGGCGTGTTCGACCCCGGCATCTTCTCCATCGGCGACACGATCACCGTGCCGGGCAAAAAGTTCCGCTTCTCCGGCATTCCGACCTTCGAGCCCGAGCATTTCATGCTCGTCTCGCCCAAGGACACGATGAAGCGCAAGCAGTTTGTCAAGGGCGTGGAGCAGATCGCGCAGGAGGGCGCGATTCAGATCTTCAAGATCCCCGACAGCGGCTTTGAGGACGTGGTCGTCGGCGTGGTCGGCACGCTGCAATTCGATGTGTTCGAATACCGCATGAAAAATGAGTACGGCGTCGACCTGCGCATGAGCGGCCTCCCCTACGAGCACCTGCGCTTCATCCGCGCGTGCCCGTGCGACGTGAAGGATCTGATGCTCTGCTCCGGCTCGCGTGTGCTCGAGGACTTCAAGGGGCGCAAGCTCATCGCCTTCGGCGGCGAGTGGAGCGTGGGCTTCCTCACCAAGCACAACGAGGGACTCGTGCTCGAGGACTGGCTCAGCGTGTAAGCAAAAAAAAGATCTGCGGCGGCGGGGCGATCCCGCCGCCGTCCGCGTTCTTCGTCGATGTGCCGAACTTCGCAAATTCCCTTGCTTTTTCTCAGATTCATGTTATACTGATAACTGTAAGCAACTCTTGACTTGACAATTGTCAATCATACGCTGTGCGGCTCACAGAAACGAGCAAATGCGCAGACAAAAGGCACAGCCGGCGAAAGCCGGTGTCGCAAAGCCAAGGGCCTAAACGGTGTCCCCGCACCGCATGGCAGCCGGTTGCCGATGCATTCATGTTCCCCCTTCTATGTGCCGTATTGCGCCCAAAAGAAGGAGGAATTTTTTTATGGCTGGAAAGAAAACAGGAAAGCGGCTGCTGACGTGGGTTCTGGTGCTTGTGATGGCACTGTCCCTGCTGCCGCTCAACGCGCTGGCGGCGGAGGCGGACGAGGCAGCCGCCTTGCAGATGTCCGACGAGGACAACAGCGAGGATCGGTCGCTGATGCCCGCAAAGACAACATACACCATCACCTTTGATGCCAGCGGCGGCAAGCTTAACAATGGTAATGAGACATTCGACGCGACATATAATAGCAAAAAAGCTCTAGTAAAATCAGGAGATGTTGCAAATAGCAACATACTCGATGAGAACCCCAGCAATCCGCCTTATGTATTTCAGGGCTGGTTCTATAAGCAGTTTAACATTGGTATTAAGAAAGAATTCAAACCTCAGTCCACCAAAGTCAATGATGTTGTCGGCGCACTTTCACATCACGGCACCATCTACGCCAAGTGGAGTCTCCCCAACGGTTTTGAAAAGGCGTCCATCTTCTACCTGAAAGACCCGACGCGGAACCTTGATTCCAATACGGGTGAGGACTGGCGCGGCCCCTTGGGCGGCACAACAGCCGGTTTTGTTGATACCACCGGTTTTATTTGGAAACAGTCCGCCACTAACGCAAGCGTTAAAAACTCTATGAGCGTACAGCCTGACGATGTGACCTGGCCCTCGGGCTACGGCACGCCAAATAAAGACGGTCTTAAATTGGATAAGCACACAGATGAGTGGAATGACATTTTTGAGGCTTTCAAGACAAAAGTTGAAGCCGACAACGGGGTTGGAAGCTTAACCGAGGATCAGGTTGATTCGATCACTCTCGTGCCTTATAATGTCTCTCGCGGCAACCAGACATACGGTAACTACCACGTTGACTGCGATGTCGTTATCAAGTGCAATTTTATCACCGTAGACTTCATGGTCAAAAATGATTCTAATGTCTTCGCTTCGATTCTCAACGGCAGAAAGATAACTTGCCCCAAGGGTGAAGCCTTCCCCGAAAACAAGGTTCCTACCGCTCCTGAAAAGGTCGGTTACGAGTTTGACGATTGGTTCACAAATGAAGCCTGCACTACGAAGGCAGATTTCACCACCGCGCTTACAACGGACACCACCTTCTACGGCAAGTATACGGAGAAAGAGACTCCTGCCCCTGAGCCCGCTGATCCCAAAGTGGGCGATAACTTTGATTTTGACAAAAACATTGTCGATGTCTTTTGCGAGACCACCAGCGACCACGATTACAGCTATGGTCTGATGAACGACTATTACACGGTGAGTGATAGGAAGCAGTTGCAGAACGGCAACTGGCAATGCGAGATCACCATTAACCTGGATAAGTATTTTGCGCTTTACAATAGCGAGCATCCCGGTCATACCCGCGATAAGGAGCATAAAGAAGCGACCTCCATTATGAGGATATACCCGACCTGGTATGCGAGTAGGGGGAAGTGGATTTTTGTGGGAACTGGCACCGCTAAGATTTTCGTTAAATGCGACGCGGTGACTCCGCCCACGGAGCCCAGCAAGGAAGACATCAAGGAACTGCTGGGCAGCAATGCGGTACAGATCATCTGCACCAACGGCGAATCCGGCCACGGCAGCAAGACCTTCGGTTTGATCGACGGCACGTTCAGCATTGTACATAGCGGATACAACTGCGAAGTGAAGATCGATTCCTTCAACGAATATGTGGAGAAGTTCAATACCGAGTTGGACGTTGCGCAGGGTACGCACATTTCCGATACCAGCAAAACCAGTAAAGGGCAGATCATTATCAACCTGAAATGGGAAGATGGCGCGTGGACTGAGGTGAACGCTCCTGCCAAGCACTATGTCCTGTGCGTGACCCCTAAGTACACCGTGACCTACACTGACGGCGCGGCTAACGGAGCTTCTTTCACCGAGCAGAAGCATGAGAATCTGCCGTCCGGCACTGCTACGCCTGCATGGGGCGGTACGGCCAACAAGCCTGTGTGGGAAGATCACGTCTTTGCCGGTTGGGAGCCCGCAGTTGCCCCTACCGTAACTGGCAACGCCACCTATGTTGCTCAGTGGAAAGACGACAAGAACAACAACGGCACCCCTGACGACGAGGAAGAAAAGTACACCGTGACCTACACTGACGGCGCGGCTAACGGAGCTTCTTTCACCGAGCAGAAGCATGAGAATCTGCCGTCCGGCACTGCTACGCCGGCATGGGGCGGTCCGGCCAACAAGCCTGTGTGGGAAGACCACGTCTTTGCCGGTTGGGAGCCCGCAGTTGCCCCTACCGTAACTGGCAACGCCACCTATGTTGCTCAGTGGAAAGACGACAAGAACAACAACGGCACCCCTGACGACGAGGAAGAAAAGTACACCGTTACTTATACCGACGGCGCGGCTAACGGAGCTTCTTTCACCGAGCAGAAGCATGAGAATCTGCTGTCCGGCGAGGCTACGCCTGCATGGGTCGGTACAGCCGACAAGCCTGTGTGGGAAGACCACGTTTTTGCCGGTTGGGAGCCCGAGGTTGCTGAGAAGGTAACTGAGAATGCCACCTACGCTGCCCAGTGGAAGGAAGACAAGAACAACAACGGTATCCCTGACGAGAATGAAGATAAGTACACCGTGACCTACACCGACGGTGTGAACAACGAAGAGGTCTTTGCCGATCAGGTGTATGGCAACCTTCTGTCCGGCACCGCTACCCCTGCGTTCAACGGTACCCCGACCCGCAATGGCTATCGGTTCGCCGGTTGGAATCCCGCGGTTGCCGATAACGTAACTGAGTCCGTCACCTATGCTGCCCAGTGGACGCCCCGCACTGACCTGAGCTATACCGTCCACTACTATCTCAAGAATACGACGAAGCAGGTCGCGGATGACAAGACGGTCAACGGTCAGACCTTCAACGCCGATGTGACAGAAAAAGCGATCCGTATCAGCGGTTACCGCGTCTATGGCGACAGCGTGAAATCCATCACCATTGGCACCGGCACGAATGAGATCATCTTCTACTATACCCGTGCCTCCCGTCCCTCCGCGTCGAGTACCAGCAAGCCCACGCTGAACACGGGCGATCACTACGCCTACGTCATGGGCTATCCCGACGGCACGGTGCGCCCGAACGGCAGCATCACCCGTGCCGAGGTTTCGGCCATTCTCTTCCGTCTGCTCTCTGACAAGACGCGCGATGAGTATTTCACGACCGAGAGCAGCTTCACCGACGTCAAGGCCGGTGCGTGGTACAACAACAGCATTGCGACCCTTGAAAAGGCCGGCGTGATCGTTGACACCGCCAAGGGCGGCGCGTTCCGTCCCAACGAGGCCATTACCCGCGCCGAGCTCGCCGCGATGCTCGCGCAGTTCTCGGACGCCAAGCCCGTCAAGGGTGTGAAGTTCTCCGATGTGTCTGCCGAGCACTGGGCGTATGAGGCCATCGCCATTGCTGCGAAGATGGGCTGGATCGAGGGCTATCCCGACGGCACGTTCCGTCCCGATGCGACCATCACCCGCGCCGAGATGATGACGCTTGTGAACCGTGCGCTTGAGCGTGTCCCCTCCGACGAGGATCACCTGCTCTCCAAGCGCGTAATGCTGACCTTCCCCGACTGCAAGAGCGGCGACTGGTTCTACATCGCCGTGCAGGAGGCGACGAACAGCCACACCTATGAGCGCGCCGCGACCGAGAAGAACGGCGACGAGCAGTGGACCGCCCTGCGCGCGAACCGCGACTGGACGCAGCTCGAAAAGTAAGCTTACTTCCTCCACCCCCCATAGGAAGGAAGGAACGCTCTAAGGAGCGTTCCTTCCTTCCTTTTTATTGTCCCTTGCCGCCGGTCTTTCTAAAAATGTGAAAATATGGTTTTTTCTAAATTCCTATTGACAAAGTAGGAATTTATCGTTATCATATAAACATACTTGATAGATAGGAATTATCCATTGCAAAGGAGCGATACCTATGACAACTGTTTACGCAGACAACGCTGCCACCACGCAGATGAGCCGCGCGGCCATCGACGCGATGCTGCCTTATATGGAAACGATCTACGGCAACCCCTCGAGCCTGCACTCCGTCGGGCAGCAGGCGGCCGAGGCGCTGCAAAATGCGCGCGAGCGCATCGCAGCGTGCCTGAATGCCTCGCCGCGCGAGATTTACTTCACCTCCGGCGGCAGCGAGGCCGACAATCAGGCGATTCTCTCTGCCGCGCGTCTCGGCGCGCGCAAGGGCAAAAAGCACATCATTTCGACGGCTTTCGAGCATCACGCCGTGCTGCACACGCTCAAAAAGCTTGAAAAAGAGGGATTCGAGATCGAGCTTCTGCCCGTCGGCGCCATCGGCACGATCACGGCGCAGCAGGTGAAGAGCGCCCTTCGCGCGGACACCTGTCTCGTGACCGTCATGTACGCCAACAACGAGATCGGCTCCATTCTGCCGATCGCCGAGATCGGCGAAGTCTGCCGCGAGGCGGGCGTGCTGTTCCACACCGACGCCGTGCAGGCGGCGGGGCATGTCCCCATCGACGTGCAGGCGCAGCACATCGACATGCTGTCCCTCTCCGCGCACAAGTTCCATGGCCCGAAGGGCATCGGCGTGCTGTACGCGCGGCAGGGCGTTCCCCTCACGAGTCTCATCGAGGGCGGCGCGCAGGAGCGCGGCAAGCGCGCCGGCACGGAGAATCTCCCCGCCATCATGGGCATGGCCGCAGCGTTGGAGGACGCCTGCGCGCACATTGATGAAAACGCCCGGAAGGTCAGCGCCCTGCGCGACCGCTTGATTGCCGGACTTTCCAAGATCCCGCACAGCGCGCTCAACGGCGACCCTGTGAATCGTCTGCCCGGCAACGTGAGCTTCTGCTTTGAGGGCATCGAGGGCGAAAGCCTTCTTCTGCTGCTCGACGCGAAGGGCATCTGCGCCTCCTCCGGCAGCGCGTGTACGTCCGGCTCGCTTGACCCGAGCCATGTGCTGCTGGCCATCGGCAGACCGCACGAGGTGGCGCACGGCTCGCTGCGCCTGAGCCTTTGCGAATGGAACACCGATGAGGACGTTGACCGCATTCTTGCCGCCGTGCCCGAGGTCGTTGCATATCTCCGCGAGATGTCTCCGATGTGGAAGGATCTCATCAGCGGCAGGAAACCGTTCATTTTATAACATCAGCCCACAAAGGAGGATTCGACAATGGCTCTTTATACGGAAACTGTGATGGATCACTTCATGCACCCGCGCAACGTCGGCGAGATCGAAAACGCAGACGGCGTCGGTCAGGTCGGCAACGCCAAGTGCGGCGATATCATGAAGATGTATTTGAAAATCAAGGACAACAAAATTGACGATGTGAAGTTTGAGACCTTTGGCTGCGGCAGCGCAATCGCCTCAAGCTCTATTGCCACCGAGATGATCAAGGGTAAGACCATCGATGAGGCGCTCAAGATCACGAACAAAGATGTGGTCGATGCGCTGGGCGGTCTGCCCGCCTACAAGCTGCACTGCAGTGTGCTCGCCGAGGAGGCGTTCAAGTCCGCCATCAAGGACTATTACGACAGAAACGGCGTTGCTTACGATCACAAGGAGTTTCCCGACTGCGAAAGCTGCGAGGCCTGCCGCATGGTATGACAGATTTGGTATCCCCCGCCGCGCGCAGCATGATCGAGCAAAAAATGCAGCGTTTTCTCCCTCTCCTATCCCGCTTTTCCCCCTGAGCGGGCGCGGGGCGCACAAGCGCCCCGCGTTTTTTTATTCCCGTTCCCCCATGGCCTCCTCCAGCTTTTGCAGCGCGCGCTTTTCGATGCGCGATACATAGCTGCGCGAGATCCCAAGCTTTTTTGCGACCTCGCGCTGCGTGCGGGGCATTTTCCCGCCAAGCCCATAACGCGAGGTGATGACCTCTTCCTCCCGCTCCGTCAGGCATTCGTGCACGAGTTTTCGCACGCGCAGGCAGTCGTCCCGATCCTGAATATCGAGGTACATCGTGTCCTCCACGCCGACGACGTCCATGAGATAGAGCGACTCGCCTTCGGAATCGGAATCGAGCGAATCGTTGAGCGACACCTCGCCCTGCGCCTTCTTCCGGCTGCGAAAGTACATCAAAATTTCATTCTCCACGCATTTGGCAGCATAAGTCGCAAGGCGAGTTCCCTTTTCCGGGCGATAGCTGGAAACCCCCTTGATAAGGCCGATGGTGCCGATCGAGATCAGGTCGTCCTGCTCGTCAGACTGCGTATAGTACTTCTTGGCAATGTGGGCGACGAGGCGCAGGTTGTGCTCAACGAGCATATTGCGCGCCTCCAGATCGCCCGCAAGCATCTGCTCAACATATTTCTTCTCCTCCTGCGCGGAAAGCGGACGCGGGAACGAGCCGCCAGACAGGTGAAGCGAGAGCAGCATGGCGTGCGACAGCAGATAAAGTGCGATCGAAAACATAAAAACTCCTCCTCTTTTTTTCATTTTATGGGCAGACGGGAAGTCCCTATGCGCAGCGCAAAGCGCGGCAATATGCCGCGCAGACTCCCCTGCATTTTGCGCAAAACATCTCAATTGTGCAAAATAACGCCGCATTTATTTTATTTTTCTTCCGCAAATTGTGAATTTTTCCCTCACACTATTGATTTTTGGCATTCAAGCGCTATACTAAAACCAACTACAGAAAAAGGAGGAACTTTTTCATGCCCGCACGCAAAAATACTGCACGGCTTTCCAAAAAGCCGCCGCTGTCACCGCAGGAACTCAAGCAGATCGACGCTTTCTGGCGCGCAGCAAACTATCTGACCGCCTGCCAGCTTTATCTTCTCGACAACCCGCTTTTGGAGCGCCCGCTGCGTGAAAGCGATCTGAAGCAGACCATCGTCGGCCACTGGGGCACCTGCCCGGGGCAGAACTTCATCTACACGCACCTGGATCGCGTCATCAAGCGCGACGACCTTGACATGATCTATCTCTCCGGCCCCGGCCACGGCGGCAACGCCATGGTTGCGCAGGACTGGCTGGACGGCAGCTACACGGAAGTCTACCCCAACATCACACGCAACAAGGATGGCATGCAGAGGCTCTTCAAACGCTTCTCCTTCCCCGGCGGCATTCCCAGCCATGTGGCGCCCGAGACTCCCGGCTCCATCCACGAGGGCGGCGAATTGGGCTATTCCCTCGCCCACGCCTTCGGCGCCGTGGCGGATAACCCCGATCTCATTGCAGCCTGCGTCGTCGGCGACGGCGAGGCCGAAACCGGGCCGCTGGCGACCTCGTGGCACGGCAACAAATTCATGAACCCGATCACCGACGGTGCGGTGCTGCCGATCTTGCATCTGAACGGTTTTAAAATCGCCAACCCCACCATCTTCTCCCGCATGAGCCATGAAGAGATTGAATGCTTCTTCCGCGGCTGCGGCTGGGAGCCACGCTTTGTGGAAGGCAGCGAGCCTGAGCTGATGCACCAGCAGATGGCCGCTGCGCTCGACTGGGCGATCCGCGAGATCCACCGCATTCAGCGCACCGCGCGCAAGAGCGGCAAGGCAAGCCGCCCGCACTGGCCGATGCTCGTACTGCGCACGCCCAAGGGCTGGACGGGGCCGAAGGAAGTCGACGGTCTGCCGGTCGAAGGCTGCTGGCGCGCCCATCAGGTGCCCATTTCCATGGGTGCGGAGGAAAAGGCGCATCTGCCGCTGCTCGAGAGCTGGCTGCGCTCGTACAAGCCCGAAGAGCTCTTCCATCAGGACGGTACGCCGGTGGAGCTGGTTGCGTCCTTCCCGCCCACAGGCGCGCGCCGCATGGGTGCGAACCCGCACGCGAACGGCGGTCTTCTGCTGCGCGACCTGCGTACGCCGGATTTCCGCGATTACGCGGTCAATATTCCCTCTCCCGGTGCGGTAGAGGCGCAGGATATGTACGTCCTCGGCACCTATGTCCGCGATGTGATGAAGCTGAACATGGACGCGCGCAACTTCCGCATTTTTGCGCCCGACGAAACGGCTTCCAACCGCTTGCAGGCCGTCTTTGAGGTCACCGGCCGCCGCTTCCTCGACGAGCAGATCGAGGGCATCGACGACCACCTCGACCCCGACGGCCGCGTGATGGACTCCATGCTCTCCGAGCATTTCTGCGAAGGTTTCCTCGAAGGCTATCTGCTCACCGGCCGCCATGGCTTTTTCGACAGCTACGAGGCATTTATCCGCATTGTGGACTCAATGTTCTCCCAGCATGCCAAGTGGCTCAAGATGTGCAATGAGCTGCCTTGGCGGCAGGATATTGCATCGCTCAACTATATCCTCGCCTCGAATGTCTGGCAGCAGGATCACAACGGCTTCACGCATCAGGATCCGGGCTTTCTCGACCACGTGGCGAACAAGAAGGCTGATGTGGTGCGCATGTATCTGCCGCCCGACGCCAACTGCCTGCTCTCCTGCTTCGACCATTGCATCAAGAGCCGCAACTATGTAAATGTCATCGTGGCGAGCAAGCACCCGCGCCCGCAGTGGCTGACGATGGAACAGGCCGTGAAGCACTGCACGCAGGGCATCGGCATCTGGGAATGGGCGTCGAACGACCAGGGGCAGGAGCCGGACATCGTGATGGCCTGCTGCGGCGACACGCCGACGCTTGAAACGCTCGCCGCCGTAACGATCCTGCGCCGCGAGCTGCCGGAGCTCAAGATCCGCGTGGTGAACGTGGTCGACCTCATGAAACTCCAGCCCCACACCGAGCACCCGCACGGTCTGACGGACGAGGAATACGACACACTCTTCACCAGGGATAAGCCTATCATCTTCGCCTATCACGGCTATCCTACGCTGATCCACGAGCTGACCTACCGCCGCCACAACCGCAACCTGCATGTGCGCGGCTACAAGGAAGAGGGTACGATCACGACCCCGTTCGACATGCGCGTGCTCAACGACATCGACCGCTTCGATCTTGTCATCGACACGGTGCGCCGTCTGCCGCAGCTTGGCAACCGCGGCGCCTACCTCGTCCAGAAGATGAACGACAAGCTTGTCGAGCACCGCCAGTATATCAAGGACAACGGCATCGACCTGCCCGAAGTGCGTGCGTGGAAGTGGAACGACGGCAAGGGCGTTGAGGTGTAAAA
>ULUJ01026073.1_pt1 | contig 10850 bp, 10 predicted proteins | sample 1958381 | NCBI WGS metagenome assembly ULUJ01 (sample SAMEA4835757, study PRJEB28245) | human gut metagenome | biome: gut microbiome; material: fecal sample | place: Denmark | collected 2008 | reverse complement strand
ATATCATTTTTTAAAAATTATGTCAATTTCGACGGTAATGTATCAAATTATAATAGATTTTACTTAACTTTAATATCAACTTTAAGAAATTTTTCTAAAAAATATTGCATAGTTTGAAATTATGTAGTATACTATTTTTAGTATAGAGTTATTCTAGTAATTATCTATACTTTAAGGAAAGGTGTTAAATTTCAAAATTAAAATTTAAGGAGTGCATATTAAATGGTAAGTGATAAAGAAGTAAAAACTGTAGTTTCACCATTTGCGGTGAGAGAAAATGAAGTAAAAGTTTTTGATGGTAAAGAAGGATTTGCCTCAATTAATCAGGTAGTGTTCAAAATGGATATGGGATATATAAACGAATACCATATAAAAGCATTAGAAGTTGTAAATGAATTTGGCTTTGTAACTTCTAGACAAGTAACACAAGTACTTGATGTAAGAGGAAAATTAAACGATATTGAAGAAGATAAAAAACAAAATAAAGTAGCAAAGTGGTTAGAAGATTTAACAAAATCTAAAGTAATAGCTCGTTATTTCTTCCAAAGTGAATCTGGAAAAAGTTCATATAGAGCATATGCTATGGATAAAATTGCTACATATATATTAAAACAAAGAAATATTCCTACAACTTGGCAACCAACAGATAACACAAAACCAGCTTATGCTGTAAAAAGAAAACTAGCTGGTAACCAAATTATAATCGCATATATGCAAAAAGTTGCTGCATTTGAAGAAGTTAACCCAAATATATTATTATTTTCAAAAAAATATAATGTAAAATTTAAACCAACTGGTGGAATGGTAACTTTAAAAAAAGGTGCTGATGAGTTAAACTTTGTATTTGAAGTTGTAAGAAGAAATGAAGATTGGCAAAATATGTTTGCTGAAAAAGTACAATTATATTCTGATTTTTATGAGAATTTTGCAAGAAATGACGCAGGTTTCTATAACCCACCACAAGTAGTTTTTGTTGGAGAAGATGTTCAACATATTGCTGAAATGTTTAGAATTATAAAAAAGGTAAGTACAACTTTGAAGGATGAAGATATGTATTTTACAACTGAACTTAAACATTTGGAACCAACTTTAGAAAATTCAATTAGTGTCTTTGAAGTAGATAATGATAGCAAAAAATATAAACTTGTTACAAAACATTTAGATATATTAAAACCAGGTGAATCTACTACAAATGGAAATAAACTAAATACTGATATGAAATTTAATTCTAACATGATAATTGAATAAAATAATAGTTTGAACTTTAAGAGTTAATTCTTGAAGTTCTTTTTTCTTTAATTTATTGGAAATTTTTGTCTAAAACATTGAAAACTTGAAACTATTGTTGTAAAATAGAAGTATAATTCATTAAGGAGGTATTTTGTATGATAAAAGTAGGAATAAATGGATTTGGAAGAATTGGAAGACTTGTGATGAGAGCATCACTAGAAAGAGAAAACATAGACGTTGTGGCAATCAATGATCCTTTCATTGATTTAGACTATATGAAATATATGCTTACATATGATACTATTCATGGTAAATATGATGCAGATATTGAAGTTAAAGATGGAAATTTAGTTATAAACGGAAAAGAAGTTAAGGTATTTAACTGTAAAGATCCAAATGAAATTCCATGGGCTGAAGCTGGAGCAGAATATATAGTTGAGTCATCTGGTGTATTTACAACTACAGATAAAGCTTGTGCTCACTTTACTGGTGGAGCTAAAAAAGTTGTTATTTCAGCACCATCAAAGGATGCAAAAATGTTTGTAATGGGAGTAAATGAGGATGAATATACATCTGATATGAAAATTGTATCAAATGCATCTTGTACTACAAACTGTTTAGCACCTCTTGCTAAAGTAATAAATGACAATTTTGGTATAGAAGAAGGATTAATGACAACAGTTCATTCAACAACTGCAACACAAAAAACAGTTGATGGACCATCACATAAAGATTGGAGAGGTGGAAGAGCTGCTGCTGGTAACATTATACCATCTTCTACAGGTGCTGCTAAAGCTGTTGGTAAAGTTATTCCTGAACTTGATGGAAAACTTACTGGTATGTCATTTAGAGTTCCAACTTTAGATGTTTCAGTAGTTGATTTAACTTGTAGACTAAAAAAAGGTGCTTCATATGAAGAAATTGTAGCAGCTGTAAAAAAAGCTTGTGATACAAATCTAAAAGGAATAATGGATTGGACAGACGAAGATTTAGTTTCTTCTGATTTTATACACAATCCACATACTTCAATATTTGATGTTAAAGCAGGAATTGCTTTAAATGACAATTTTGTAAAACTTGTATCTTGGTATGATAATGAATGGGGATATTCAAACAAAGTTGTTGATTTAATTGAGCATATGTATAAAGTTGATAATAAATAGTTATAATGAGAATAAAAGGCTGGCTTTTGTAATTTAGTCAGCCTTCAAATTAATAAATGGAGGCAATATATGTTAAATAAAAAAAGTGTTGAAGATATAGATGTAAAATCTAAAAAAGTACTTGTAAGATGTGATTTTAACGTTCCTTTAGATAAAGAAACAGGCGAGATTACAAGTGATAAAAGAATAGTTGAATCTTTAAAAACTATTAAATATTTGATAGAACATAACGCCAAGATTATTCTTTGTTCACATATTGGAAAAACAGGACAAGGCAAGAGTTTGGAAAAAGTATCTAAAAGATTATCAGAGCTTTTAGATAAACAAGTTATATTTATAAAAGAAATATTTTCTGATGAAGCAAAAGATATAATTTCAAATATGAAAGATAAAGACGTTGTACTTTTAGAAAATACAAGAATGTTTGAAGAAGAAGAAAAAAATGATCCTGAATTTGCAAAAAAACTTGCTTCATATGCTGAAATTTTTGTAAATGATGCATTTGGAACTGCTCATAGGGCACACGCTTCTACAGAAGGGGTAACTCATTTTCTTCCATCAGTATGCGGCTTTTTAATAAAAAAAGAAATAGATGCTTTAGATGGAGGAATAAATAATCCAAAAAGACCACTTGTAGCTATTGTAGGAGGCTCAAAAGTTTCAAGTAAAATAGATGTATTAAATGCATTACTTGATAAAGTAGATACCCTTTTAATTGGTGGTGCTATGACTTATACTTTTGTTAAGGCACAAGGTGGAAAAATTGGAAAATCACTATGTGAGGATGATAAACTTCAAGTTGCTTTAGATATATTAAAAAAGGGGCTTGATAAAAACGTTAGAATTTTACTTCCAGTAGATAATGTTATAGCTACTGAAATGACAAATGATGTAGATACTTTAGTAACAAGCGTTAGTGAGATACCAGATGATTACATGGGACTTGATATTGGACCAAAAACAATTGATTTATATAAAGAGGAAATTAAAGTTGCAGGTACAGTTGTATGGAATGGTCCAGTTGGAGTATTTGAAATAGATAAATTTGCAAATGGAACAAAAGAAATTGCAACAGCAATGGCAAACTCTAGTGCTGTAACTATAATAGGTGGAGGAGATAGTGCAGCAGCAGTAGAAAAAATAGGACTTGAAGATAAAATGTCACATGTTTCTACTGGTGGTGGTGCTTCTTTAGAGTTTATGGAAGGCAAGAAATTACCAGGAATTGAAGCTTTAGAAGATAAAGAGTAGGAAGGTATTACTATGGAAAAAGAAGGAAAAAAAGCTAATAAAGATAGTAAAAAAATTGTTATAAAGGATAAAAAAAGATTTGTTATAGCATTAGCTGTAATTGCTTTGGCACTGTTAATAGTTATATTAATTTTTGCAAACAAGAAGCAAGATATAGCTAATGTAGATGATTATTCTAATTTAAATGTAAAAAAATATTCCAATGAACTTTTTGAAAAATATAACACAGAAGAAAGTAAAAATAAGTTCTTAGATGAATATGACTTTATTCAAGGTGCAATAGGAATATATATAATGAATAACTCTACAAACTCACCTGATTCTTTTACTAATATAATTAAAGATTTAAGGTCAGAATTAAGTCAAAAAACTTGGACTAAATTAGATTATGAAAGACCTACATTTTGGAATGGTGAATTTAGCGTAGATGATAAAGGAATATTAAATTTTAAATTTAGTAGTAAGTCAATAGAACCTTCTTGGGTAAATGATGAAGAATTTGAAGGAAAAATTATCTTAAATTAGTATTAGTAATTTTATGGGAGGAATTAATATGAGAAAGAAAATTATAGCTGGAAATTGGAAAATGAATTATACGGTTACTGAAGCTGACAATTTTGTAAGTGAAATAAAAGACCTTGTTAATACTGATGAAGTAGATGTTGTTATCTGTCCAAATAATGTATCTTTAGAAAGAGTTTCAGATATAATAGATGGTGGTAATATAAAACTTGGAGCTCAAAATGTATTTTATGAAGATAAAGGAGCATATACTGGTGAAACAAGTGCAGATATGTTACTTGCTCTTGATGTAAAATATTGTATTATAGGGCATAGTGAAAGAAGAAAGTATTTCCATGAAAGTGATGAAATAGTAAATAAAAAAGCTAAAAAGCTGTTAGAGAAAAATATCTTCCCTATAATTTGTGTTGGAGAAACATTGGACCAAAGAGAAGATGGAAGTTTTTATGAATTTGTAGCTTTACAAATAAAAAACGCACTTCAAGGTATAACTGAAGATGACGTTAAAGAAAAAATAGTAATAGCATATGAACCAATTTGGGCAATAGGCACAGGAGTTACAGCTACAAAGGAACAAGCTGAAGAGATGTGCAAATATATAAGAGAAGAAGTAAAAAAATTATATAATGACTCTACTGCTGAAAGTATTAGAATACAATATGGCGGAAGTGTTAAGCCGTCTAATGCAAGTGAAATCTTAAATATGGAAGATATAGATGGAGCATTAGTCGGAGGTGCCTCTCTTACAAAAGATTTTGTAGCTATAGTAAATTATGATAAAGAATAATGAAAAGTACAATAATAGTATAAATTAGTTTTGTATAAATTCTAATTTATACTATTTTTCTGTGTATAAAGATTATTACAAAGTAAATAATATTTATATGTAACTTAAGTTTTTTCCTTTGTTACAAAATTGTAACAAAAAGGTAAAATTAGGCAAAAAATAGAACTTTATCTATTGTAAATTGCTATACAAAGTGATATAATAAAAATACTGTATAGCAGTAGAAGGAGTAGGAAAACTATATGAAAAATAAACAATATGTACTAATGATATTAGATGGTGTAGGGTTAAATGATGAAGAAAAAGGAAATGCATTTAAGATGGCAAATACTCCAAATTTGGATAGATATGTGGAAAAATATCCTAACACTTATGTAAAAACTAGTGGTCTGGCTGTAGGACTTCCAGAAGGTCAAATGGGAAATTCTGAAGTAGGACATACAAATATAGGGGCAGGAAGAATTGTATATCAAGAGTTAACAAGAATAACAAAAGAAATAAATGAAGGAAAATTCTTTGAAAATCAAGTGTTATTAAATGCTATGAACCATGTAAAAGAAAATAACAGTTCATTACATCTTTTAGGTCTTGTATCAGACGGTGGTGTACATAGTCATATAGACCATTTATATGCTCTTTTAGAAATGGCAAAAAGAAATAATATTGAAAAAGTATATGTTCATGCAATACTTGATGGAAGGGACACTTCTCCAACTTCTGCAGTAGATTATTTAAAAGAATTAGAAAGTAAAATGAAAGAAATTGGTGTAGGAAAAGTAGCAACTCTTGCTGGTAGATATTATGCAATGGATAGAGATAACAGATGGGATAGAGTTGAAAAAGCTTATGATGCAGTGGTAAATGGAAAAGGAAATAGCTTTAAAACTGTTCAAAAAGCAATAGAAACATCATATGAAGCACAAGAATTTGATGAGTTTGTAAAACCAATAGTAATTGTTGATGATGAACAAGAACCAGTTGCTAAAATCAGTGAAAATGACAGTGTGGTATATTTTAACTTTAGACCTGATAGAGCAAGAGAACTTACAAAGGCTATTACTATGCCAGATTTTACTGAGTTCGAAACAAAAAAATTAAATAACATATATTTTGTTACTATGACAAAATATGATGAAGTATTAAAAAATGTTGAAATTGCATATAAACCAGAAAATTTAAAAAATACTTTTGGGGAATATATATCAAAACTAGGATATACTCAGTTAAGAATAGCTGAAACAGAAAAGTATGCACATGTTACATTCTTCTTTAATGGTGGAAGAGAAGATAAATATGAAGGTGAAGATAGAATTCTTGTACCATCTCCAAAAGTAGCAACTTATGATTTAAAACCGGAAATGTCTGCATATGAAGTAACAGATAAAACAATAGAAGCAATAGATTCTAAAAAATATGACGTTATAATCATGAATTTTGCAAACGGTGATATGGTAGGACATACTGGAAACATAGAAAAAACAATTGAAGCTGTGGAAGCTGTGGATAAATGCGTTGGAAGAATAATTTCTAAATTAGAAGAAATAGATGGAGAGGCAATCATTACAGCGGACCATGGAAACTGTGAATATATGCTTGATCTAAAAACTGGCGAGCCAATAACATCACATTCTACATTTGATGTACCAATGATAGTGGTATCAGAAAGAATTAAAAGTATAACTAATGGAAGACTTTGTGATTTAACTCCAACTTTACTTACTTTGATGGGTGAAAAAATACCTGAAGAAATGACAGGTAAATCTCTAGTAGAACTAAGATAATCTAAGGAGTTTGAAGCTTATGGCAGAGGAAAGAAAAACAAGAGCAGATTTTGGTACAGATTCTGAATGGTATACATATCTTGTAACTCATCCGGAAAAGGAAGAAGAAGAGGAAGAAGTAAAAGAAGAGTACCAAAAAGGAATTTTCTTGTGTGAGATGTGTGGATACATTATAGATGAAACAAGCAAAGATTTTGATAATAATGAGAATAAAAAAATAAAAAGAGATGAAAATGGAAATATATTAAAGTGTCCAAATTGCGGAGCTCTAGGAAAGCATTTAAAGAGAATTTCTAAAGAAGAAAAAGAGAAAGAGCTAAGAAAAAGAAGAATAAAAAAAGAAAAAGAAGAAGATAGAAAGTTAAAAATTGCTAGAGGAAATATTAAAGATGATATGCTTGATCTTCTAGAAGACTTAAGATATAGATTAGAAAATGATGAGATAAGCATAAAAAGATTTACTGCACTTTTTATTAATTTGTCTAAAAGGATAATAGATAGAAATGCAAAAGATATAGATATTGATTGGTTGGAGTATAGAAGAGCAATATTTGGCATGGCAGATGCAGCAATAGATTTATACGATGTAAAGACTGATGCTGAAAGTATAATAGAAGATTATGACGAAAATATTGAAGAGGACAAACTATACATCGCTGAGTATAAATATTATATCGAAGATGATAAATTCGCTATTGCAGATTATGAAATGCAGGAAAGAATAAAAGAATATGATAAAATGCAAGATAATCTATTTAAAGAGGAAAGAAAAAAAGCTTTAGAAGAAGAGTATCAAAAAAGAAGAATAGCTCTTGAGAAAAAAGCTGATGATAGAATTCAAAGAAGAATTGAAAGAAATATAAGTTAGGTGTGATGTATGGAAAAAACAGAAAAAGAAGTATTAATGTATAACGAGTTACCTAAAAGAGTTAAGAATATTATAGAAGAATCAATAGAAAATGTATCTCAAGAGGAAAAGGGTGAGCTTCATAATATTTTTTCAAGATCTAAGGTAAGAATACAAGATATTCTACATGAGTATGGATATTCTGATAAAGACATTGCTCAGATTTCAGATGTGGTACTTGATTATTATGAAAAAAGAATACAAGCTACAGCGTATGATAAAAGAAGAGAAAGCTTAACTAATAGTTCAAATATAGTAAGTGGAATGACTAAATCTGAAATGGAAAAAGTAGAAGAAATTCAGAATGTTGAAGCAAAAGAGTTTGCTTTGAAAAAATCATATAACAATATAGCGGGGTACTCACAAGATATTATAAATGATGGAAATTTAGAAGCTAGAAGAAGGTTTGAAAGAGCTTCAGAGGATATGATTTTAACTGAATTAAAGTATGAAATAAAGAAAAGAATTAATCCTTATGATTCAAGGAATGCGGAAGAGGCTTTTTCGGAAATATCAGGGGAATTATCTAGAAGATTAATAGGAGATATTGAGCAAGTATTTTATGATAATTCTAGAGATATTTCAAAAATAGTGACTTCTAAAATACAAGAATGTATTCATGAATTTGATGTCGAATATAAGAAATTAACAGAAAAAGAAGAAGTTAATAGAGAAAATGATAAATCAAGTGAAAAATCAAAGTTTAAGGAATCACTTTCTGAGGGAGTAAAGTCTTTTGAAGAAGTAATGGAAGAATATGATACTAAAAATGTTGATAAAGCAAAAGAAAGCTTACAAAAGGATTCAAAGGAAGAGTTTCCAATGGATAGATTTTTCTAAAATTTAAGTTATTATCTACAATTTTAAGTAGTTAATATATAATAAAAAATTAAAGTATTTACAAGGAGGAATTTTTTATGAAACAATATTTAGAAATCGAATCAATATATGCAAGAGAAATATTAGATTCAAGAGGAAATCCAACTGTAGAAGTTGAAGTAGAAGTTGAAGGAGGATTTATTGGACGTGCAGCTGTTCCATCAGGAGCATCAACAGGTGCTTTTGAAGCTGTTGAATTAAGAGATGGAGATAAATCAAGATATCTTGGAAAAGGTACTTTAACAGCAGTTGATAATGTTAATGATATAATAGCACCTGAAATAGAAGGAATGAATGCATTAGATCAAGTAGCAATAGATGAAGCAATGATTGCACTTGACGGAACACCAAATAAAGGAAAACTAGGAGCAAACGCTATACTTGGAGTATCTTTAGCAGTTGCAAGAGCAGCAGCTGAAGCTTTAGGCGTAAGCTTATACAATTACTTTGGTGGAGTTAATGCTAAAAAATTACCAGTTCCAATGATGAATATATTAAATGGTGGTAAACATGCAGATAACAGTGTAAACATTCAAGAATTTATGATTATGCCAGTTGGAGCTGAAAGTTTCAGAGAATGTTTAAGAATGTGTGCAGAAGTATTCCATAATTTAAAATCTGTATTAAAAGCTAAAGGTTTAGCTACATCTGTTGGTGATGAAGGTGGTTTTGCACCAAACTTAAAAGAAGATGAAGAAGCATTACAAGTTATTGTTGAAGCAATAGAAAAAGCTGGATATAAACCAGGGGAAGACTTTAAAATTGCTATTGATGCAGCAGCAACTGAAATGTATGATGAAGCTAAGAAAAAAGGTGAAGAAGGAAAATATTATTTCTGGAAATCTGATAAAATGTATACATGTGATGAAATGATTGAATTTTGGGCAAATCTTGCTGAAAAATACCCAATAATTTCACTTGAAGATGGTCTTGCTGAAGAAGATTGGGAAGGTTGGAAAAAACTTACTGAAAGACTTGGAAAGAAAATACAACTTGTTGGTGATGATTTATTCGTTACAAATACAGAAAGACTTTCAAAAGGTATTGATATGGGAGTTTCAAACTCAATTCTTATCAAACTTAACCAAATTGGAACAGTTACAGAAACTTTAGATGCAATTGAAATGGCATCTCGTGCTGGTATGACAGCTGTTGTATCACATAGATCAGGTGAAACTGAAGATACAACAATTGCAGATCTTGTTGTAGCAACAAATGCTGGACAAATCAAAACTGGTGCTCCATCAAGAACAGATAGAGTATGTAAATACAACCAATTACTAAGAATTGAAGAAGAATTAGGATCAGCAGCTATATTTGCTGGTAAAGATGCTTTCTTTAATTTAAAATAATTAATTGTTAAAATTTAAATTAAAAACTGGGAATCTTAAAACAGATATCCCGGTTTTCTTAGTTTTCAGTTAATGTTAGTGTTCCGTCTCCAACAGGTAAGTTAGCATAATTTTTATCGGTTACCATTACTTGTTTAGCTGTTGCTTCAGGATTTTCTACTTCTACGGTAAGAGTTGCTTCAGAAAGTGAAGTTTCTTTTAGCGTATCATCAAAAGTATGTGAACCATCTGAACCAGTTTGTTTGTAATAAACCTTAATTGTAGTAGTAGCTGAGTGGGGAACATAATTAAATACTGCATTACCTTCAGAATCAGAAGAAATAGCAGTTCCATAAGTGTTTCCTTCGGAATCACAACGAATAAAGGTTGCTCCTTCTACAGGTACTCCTATTGTTGTACCATCATCTGTAACGTGTAGTGTTAGTGTACCAGTAGCAGCAATTGTAAAAGAATAATCGTTTGTACCTTCTTCTATTGTAACTTCTGTCGGGTCAATCGAATCGTTATCATAACCATCAATTTCAGCTGTTACTGTATAAGTTCCATCTACAAGTTCCTTACTTCCTTTACCATTTGTTAGTGGAATTTCATGTACTGTTGACATAGTTTTAATTCTCCTTTCTCTATAGGTAAACCTTTGTAATATTTATCGGTTACTTTCACATTTATAGAGGTTAGTATTTTCTTTAAATCAAAGAAAAAAATATAATTTTGGATATCATCATTATTTACGAATACATCAGCTATATATTTTTGTGGCAATAAAGAAGTATTACCTAGGATTATTATTTTGTAATATTTACAAGGTAATAATTTTAAATTTAGAATTTTACTTGAATTTAAATATCCTTCAAATATCACTTTATTACTTAGATATACAAAAACATAATAACTGCACTCATTAAAATATTTATTTGCAATACATTTTATATTTACTTGTTTTTTCACTTCAACCTCCATATATATTATATAGTATAT
>ULUJ01051590.1_pt1 | contig 10974 bp, 10 predicted proteins | sample 1958381 | NCBI WGS metagenome assembly ULUJ01 (sample SAMEA4835757, study PRJEB28245) | human gut metagenome | biome: gut microbiome; material: fecal sample | place: Denmark | collected 2008 | reverse complement strand
GGGCGTTCGTGGATTTGTTTCACTAACTCTCAATTTACATCAATTCAATAGAAGTAACTTTATATCCCAGCTTTTCCACAGCCTCGCACAGTTCCTCTTCGGGAACATCTGCGCCGAGTTTTACGATTGCTTCGCCTTTCTTAAAGCTTGCCTTAGCATTGACCTGGGCCATGCCATTGAGGGCATTCTCAATGCGATTCTGGCAGTTCACACAGGACATTCCTTCAATATGAAGCTTTTTGGTCGCTACGATGGTGTCTAAGTGTTTCGGCTTGATCTTCACATCTCCGCCTCCGCCACAGCATCCGCCTTCTCCCTTGAAATGCTTTTTGGATCCCAGTAATGCTGCCACGATCACTATGATCAATATTCCACATATCATATATGTTCCCATTTTTTCACTCTCCTTATTGTTTTCTTTCAAAAAATAACTATTCAGAACCCCATTCGCAAAATTACCTCTACGAGGCTTCCTTTTTGCTGCAATATCTGTCAAAATTTCATGCAGATTAATATTTTCCTGCCACCCATATAAGTAAAACCGGTGTAGGAAACAGTACTGTCTCTCCAGACTGCCTGCCCCTTACACCGGTTTACTTTCTACTTATTATACTCTTGTCTTAACATACCTGCTCCGCACATTCGCAGGGCTTGATGGTCACGTTGGTCACTTTCTGGTCTGCCAGATAACCGCAGGACTTTAAACCGGCGCGGATCACGGAATTCCATTTTTTTGCTGAGAGATGATGTATCGAACCATCATCCAGTTCAATGGTACAGGCATTTTCCATCATACAATTTTCAGAGTAAGCTACCTTATACATGTTCTTGCGGCTGATGGCACCGATCTCCTCCAGGAGATTGACCATGCGGTATACGGTTGCAACTCCCAGCTTGTCATCCTCTTCCAATGCCCGGTAGAAGATTTCCTTACAGCTGGAGCATTCATACTGGAGGATAATATCAATCAGCCGAAGTCGCTGCTTCGTAATACGGCAGCCTTTTTCTTTCAGCTTGGTCAATATGATCTCTCTCTGCATTTTCGTGGTCTGATAGCTTACCTGTTCCTTAGTGTCCACAATGACCTCCACAGTGGCTGCAATCGCCACCGCACTGAATGGATTTTCCATTCTTTTTGTCTTTTATCATTTTGCGGACAATCAATGCGACTACACCGGCCAGTATCGCCAATACAACTACGGTTCCCATAGACTGCCTCCTTACTCTTATTTTGAAATCCTGCGGATCCTCTTATCGAAGATCCGCAAGTAATGTTACGTTTCTATCTGTTTACTTCCCTCACAGGTATCTGGCTTTGCCTGCAAGCAGTCACGCCGGACACCTGTGGGAAAGTTCTATCATTTATTTTACTTATGCAGCCTTCTCGGTGTCAACCTTCAGAGTGGTGCTCTCCTTGTAAGGACGGAAGAGCAGATAAATGAAGCCGATGATCAGAAGGAATGCTACTACAGTGCCGATACCGAAAGCACCGGTGGTGATCAGCGTACCGATCTGATATACACACAGGGATACCACATATGCCAGACCGCACTGATATCCGATAGCGATCCAGAACCATCTGGTATTGTTCATCTCACGCTTGATCGCACCCATAGCTGCGAAGCAAGGTGCGCACAGCAGGTTGAATGCCAGGAATGCATAGCCGCTTGCTACAGTGAAGGTAGCTGCCATGTTAGCATATACGGAACCCTCGCCTGCGCTGTAGAGGATACCCATAGTACCTACGATGTTCTCCTTTGCTACCAGACCGGTGATAGATGCAACGGTTGCCTGCCAGTTACCGAAGCCCTGAGGAATGAATATCCATGCCAGGCACTGACCGATCTTGCCCAGGATACTCATATCGATCTCATCCTCAGCCAGCATACGGAAGCCGTCCTCGGTGAATCCGAAGTAAGTAGTAAACCATACAACGATGGTGGACAGAAGGATGATGGTACCTGCCTTCTTGATGAAGGACCAGCCACGCTCCCACATGCTGCGCAGTACCGTACCAACGGTAGGCCAGTGGTAAGCAGGAAGCTCCATAACGAAAGGAGCGGGATCGCCCTCGAAGATCTTGGTCTTCTTCAGGATAATACCGGAACAAATGATTGCTGCAATTCCCAGGAAGTATGCGGAAGGAGCAACCCATGCTGCGCCGCCGAAGATAGCACCTGCTACCATGGCGATGAAAGGAAGCTTAGCACCACAAGGAATAAATGTGGTAGTCATAATCGTCATCTTACGGTCTCTGTCGTTCTCGATGGTACGGGAAGCCATGATACCGGGAACACCACATCCGGAACCGATCAGCATAGGAATGAAGGATTTACCGGACAGACCGAACTTACGGAAGATACGGTCCATGATGAATGCGATACGTGCCATGTAACCACAGGACTCCAGGAATGCCAGGAAGATGAACAGTACCAGCATCTGGGGTACGAAACCAAGTACTGCACCGACACCGGCTACAATACCGTCAAGGATCAGACCTTTCAGCCAGTCGGCACATCCGATCGCATCCAGACCGCTCTCTAACAGTGCAGGTACGCCGGGTACCCAGATGCCGTAGTCTGCGGGATCGGGAGCTTCTCCGCCGTCTGCTGCGTATACATCAACTGCCTCTGCCAGCTCAGCACCGGTGTAAGTAACATCCTCGGTTGCCAGAGTCTCTTCATCTTCCAGAGTATACTCTGCGGTAGCGGATGCATCGATGCCTGCCGCAAACTCCTGAACAGCTGCTACTGCTGCTGCGGGATCATAGTCCTCAGACTCGCTGTCGATGACTGCTGCCAGAGCTTCATCGCCGTCAGCTTCTACGAATGCGTTGATCACGTTCATTGCATCATCATAAGGCTCGGCTGCTTCTTCATAAGTACCGGTTCCGATGGTGAACAGATGCCAGCCATCACCGAATACGCCATCGTTTGCCCAGTCGGTAGCCCAGGTACCGACGGTAGTTACGGATACATAATATACGATAAACATAACCACTGCGAAGATTGGCAGTGCCAGCCATCTGTTGGTCACGATTTTATCGATCTTATCGGAAGTCGTTAACTTCTGGCCTTCCTTCTTGGTGTAGCATTCTTTGATGATAGAGGAGATGTATGTGTATCTCTCATTGGTGATGATACTCTCGGTGTCATCATCCATGGCAGCTTCCAACTGCTTGATCTCTGCGGATACATCGGGAACGCTCTTCATCTGTGCCTGAATCTTGTCATCCTTCTCTAACAGCTTGATAGCGAAGAATCTCTTCTGTTCCTCGGGAACATCGGTCAGTTTCTTCTCTACGGTCTCGATCACGCTCTCAACCTCAGGCGCGAATTTATGTACCGCAGCTGCTGCACTCTTCTTCTGTGCCAGTTCGATTGCCTTCCTGGTAGCATTCTCGATACCGGTCAGTTTCAGAGCGGAGATCTCAACAACGGGGCAGCCCAGCTTCTCAGAAAGCTTGCCTACGTTGATCTTGTCGCCGTTCTTGTTCACGATATCGATCATGTTGACAGCCATGACAACGGGAATACCCAGTTCCATCAGCTGTGTGCTCAGATATAAGTTACGCTCGATGTTGGTACCGTCTACCAGGTTCAGGATTGCATCGGGTCTCTCACCGATCAGGTAGTTACGTGCTACCACTTCCTCCAGAGTATACGGAGACAGGGAATAAATACCGGGTAAGTCCATGATGATCACGTCATCACCGTTACCGCCGTACTGTTTCTTTAATTTACCTTCCTTTTTCTCAACGGTTACGCCGGGCCAGTTACCTACGAACTGGTTGGAACCGGTCAGAGCATTGAAAAGTGTCGTTTTACCGCAGTTAGGGTTACCTGCAAGTGCAATCTTAATTGCCATTTTTCTACCTCTTTCCTCTAAAATCATTTAATAACTATTCAGACCCCATTCGCAAAACGCTCTTTCAGAGCTTCCTTTTTGCTCATGTGATTAGCTTTCACTAATTAGTTCCAGCTAACCTTCCTGCTAAAAAAAAGATCATTTACTCAACGCAAATCATCTCAGCGTCTGCCTTACGAAGAGACAGCTCATAGCCTCTGACAGTTACTTCCACGGGATCTCCCAAAGGAGCAACCTTTCTCACATAGATCTCAACACCTTTGGTAATGCCCATGTCCATGATACGTCTCTTGACAGGACCTTCACCATTCAGTTTAGTCACCTTTACGGTCTGTCCGCAGGGAACTTCCTTCAATGTCTTCATTTTCTCCTCCTATTAGCATCTTTTGGTACAGCTGCCCGCTACACCATGATTTTATTGGCCATATCCTTGCCGATGGCTACTCTGGATTCCTTGATATTCACAATCAGGTTGCCTTCGGTCTGGGACACAACTGTCACTTTACCACCTACTACAAATCCGAGGGTCTCTAAAAACCTCCTCGTCTCCTCATTGCCGCCGATCCTCTGGATCGTGTTCTCTTCACCGGCACCTACCATACTCAGGGGCATCATACACACTTCCTTCCCTTCAATAGTATTGAACTGCTTGTGGTTTCTCATTAGTTCTTAATGAGATTCATTCTCAATTCACGTGGTTAGTATATACTAACCTTTTTTTACTGTCAACATATTTTTTTGATTTTTTTCATAGAAATCTCATAGGAATTGCTTATTGATATTTTTTCTCATTAAGTTGAAATCTTGCATTTCCTACCCTTTTCTGCTATTCTTATTGTAATGCCTGCGGATGGTCAAGTTTCCATATGTAGAGCAGGTATTTCGGTTCAAAATGCTATGTATGGGAAGGGTATGGTCATTACATGAAAATACAGGAATCTGCTGAGAATTATCTGGAAACAATCTTAGTGCTGAAGAAAAAGAACGGTGTTGTCCGTTCCATTGATATTGCCAACGATCTGGGTGTGTCCAAGCCCAGCGTCAGTGTCGCTATGAAGAATCTCCGCAATGGGGAATATATTGAAATGGACAAGGAAGGCTACATCACCCTGCTGGATAAGGGGCGGGAAATCGCAGAGAAAATCTATGAACGTCACACATTTCTTACGGACTGGCTGACTTCCATCGGTGTGGATCCCACCGTGGCTGCTGAGGATGCCTGCCGGATCGAGCATGTGATCAGTGCAGAGACTTTCACTGCTATGAAAAAGACATTGAAGACGAAATAGAACTCACAGTGAATCATTGCATGTTATTTGAAAGCAAGAACTCCCGGTGCGATATTGCTCCGGGAGTTTTGTTATTATCATAAGCTCATTACCTGCGCTCATTAAATCTTAATTGTCACCCATTTTCCCTGTCGGAACCGAATCGACGCAAACAGGAATCTGGATACCTGATCCGCCAGAATACCCATCCAGATACCGGTCATTCCCAGTCCCAGAGTAAACCCGAAAATATAGGATGCCGCCGTACGGATCAAAGTAACGCTGATCGTAGAAGCTACTGCCGTGTATGCGGTATCTCCCGCGCCGCGCAGGCATCCCATGTAGATGACCTGAGACACCTGGAACAGGACAATGATACAAATGCAATGAATAATATTCACACCGTACGTAATAATATTTTCTTCTCTAAAGAACATCCGGTAAATGGTCTCCCCTCCGAAGAAATAGATAACCGCCAGTGCAACAGAGATTCCCATACCGATACGTCTACAGATAGCTCCATAGCTTTTCGCTTTCTCCGGGTCACGTTCGCCCAGACTCCGGCCGATCAACGCCACCGCCGCTACCTGCATACCGTCACCGAATGAAAACGTCAGACCGAGGATATTCATGCCTACCTGATGTGCCGCCACGGCTTCCGTACCCATTTTCGCAGCCATCATAGCGGTAGACATAAAACCGATACGCATCAATACCTGCTCAATAAACACGGAATAGCCGACTTTGATAATCTCCAACAGCGGTTCTAATCGCAGTCTGATGTGATGCTCGATCATGTACGGAATACTGATAAATCCGTCTTTCGGACAGATTGAGACGATGCTCATCACGCATGCCACTACCGTACCGAATACCGTGGCAATGGCGGCTCCGGTGATCCCCAGTGCCGGGAATCCGAAATGGCCGTTGATCAGCAGGTAATTGCCGCAGATATTCACCAGATTGGAGATCAGATTCGTCCTAAGGGCGATCATCGTATTGCCCGCGCCGCGCTGTGCCGCATTGATTCCCATGGACAATACGTTGAAGATCATGCCACCCATGATGATCCGGTAGTATCTCGCCGCCATGGCATGCGTGTCCTCACTCGATCCGCAGAATTCAATAATCTGATCCGCGAATCCCACCGTCAGTGCACTGATGATCACCGCTGCCACAATGCAAAAGCAGATCGTCATCACCAGAATCTCGTTGGCCGCCTGCTGCCTCTTCTCTCCAAAACGTCTCGCCACCAGGGCGGAGATTGCTACATTCGCTGCGATGAACAGTGCCAGCCCCAGGAATTTCGGCTGTGTGGTCAGGCCTACCGCTGCCACCGCATTGGCTCCGAGCGTACTCACCATAAAAGTATCCACCATACCCGCCAGTGCGATAAAAAAGGATTCGCAGACCGCCGGCCACGCCAGCCGGATTGCCTCTTTTGTCAGGGAACCCTGTGTGTGTTCTGTGCTCATAGCTATGTTACCTATTACCTTTTCTTGGATATTTCCTGTTTCTGATAGTCATAATGCTTTATTACACTCTTAATCATACACCAAAACCTCCGTTTGCCGATAGTCCCAAATTTTTGTCCTCATTTTATAGCTAGACACATAATTTTTATCTCATTTTCATACAATACTAATCAGAAATACACGGATATTGACACATGCAAAATCGTATTTTCAAAGGAGGCTCCCATGCAATTCTCCGACAAATTTCACAATATTCACTGGAAAAACCTCATCACTGCCGTTGCCATCCCTCTGGCGGTAGGCGGACTCTCCGCCTGGATCACCAAAGACGGTATGAAAGCCTTTGAAACAGTGAATCAGCCTCCCCTGACGCCGCCCATGTGGCTCTTCCCGGTGGTGTGGAGCATCCTGTTCGTCCTCATGGGAATCGCCTCTTATCTCGTTGTCCTGCAAAAAGGTGAGGACACGAAAGCCCTCACCCTGTATACCGTACAGCTTATCTTTAATTTTTTCTGGTCCATCTGGTTCTTCAACCTGGGATGGTATCTTTTCGCCTTTTTGTGGCTGGTCGCTCTGTGGATCCTGATCCTCGCCACTACCGTTGCCTTTTACCGCATCTCGAAGCCTGCCGCATGGCTGATGCTGCCTTATCTGGTGTGGGTTGCGTTCGCGGGGTATCTGAATCTGGGGGTGTGGTGGCTGAACCGGTGATTTCACGATTTCATCCGATTGACCATGAAGATATTGATACTCATAGGCAATGTAAATCTTTTTTATTTTCCCAATTCCTTTTCCATAATTGTGCATTGCCAATACTTCATTCAAATTTTCAACCAATAGCTTATCCAGTTTCTTATGTATTATTATAGGTTTCTCTTGTGACAAAATTCCCCATCAGTTACCTGATGGGGAACATTTACGAACTATACTATTTCTATCCCACCTGTATAGCAAGTGGCTTCATTTACGAACTGATTTACTTATATCCCGCACCATCAGCAAGCGGCAACCATTTACTTCTAAAATTAGTATATATGGTTCGTATGAATTTATCAACCTATTTTTCAAATTGTTTAAATTTTTCTGTGCTTTCCTTAAGCTCTTATTTTTCTAATCCGTATGTCCTTATCCGCCATCCGCCTTCTTGCTTCTCAAAGTCCATAAAAAGATAGAACAAGGAGTCTTCTCCTGCCGGCAAAAATTCCGCCTGCACTGTGTAGGTTACCCCTGTTTCATCCCCCACATCCGCTAATCCTTTTATCTCATTTATACTAACAGTTTCTGTTCCTTTAGATTCTCGAGAATCTGTATATGTATCCAGTGTTCCACTGTAATCTTCCACTAAATACTTTTTAATTGTTTCCGAATCACCCTGAAAATAGGCCTCAGAAAATTCTTTTGCTATCTCGTATACTATTTTTCTATCCTCGTTCCCAGCCACTTCTCCTGTTATCCTCAGTGTATCATACTGTGGCGCTAATAATTCGTCGCCTTTCCCGTCTCTGTAATAATTATCAATTAACCTAACGTCTTCTATATACCACCCATCTTTCCGATAAGATACCTCTGTACATTTCATGGTATCGCCATTAATATTATCCTCCAGAAGAGAAATAAAACGGACCATCGTTTTTCCGTCTTTTTCAAATAAGGTTGCTCCAATGTACATTTCCTGACCACCAAATCCATCCGGCTGTTCTAAATCAATGTTTGGATTGTAAATAAAATTATTTGGATATTCTACCCATCCGGTATCCTCTAAATGCAGAATCGAAATTGTAACAGCACCATAATTACTCCCAAAGATGTATCTATCCCATAATACATCCGCTTTACCGTCTCCTGATAAATCACCGGTAGTAATCGTTGAACCATAAACATATGTTTCATAATCTTTTATTGCCACATCTGCGCCATTCACATTCGCTATGAGCCGTGTACCATCTTTTGCTAAGTCATCGATATCGCCGTAATTTTCAATGCGCACTTTATCGTCTTTCCCATCTCCATCTAAATCTGCACTTATTTCAGTCTCAGAATTAATGAGCATGCTGCTCGTGTCTTTTTCTTCAGATGTATCCGAAACAATCGTCTGAGATTCCGGCGTCTCAACTTCCTGTGCTACAGCCTCTGCCTGAGTCTCCGGCTCGGTATCGGCGATTTCAATCTGATCCGCCAAATCCATGCAATCTATATAATGATCTCCTATCCGGAACGCATAGAAACTTCTGTAATCCGAGGTCATAGGGTCTGTATCCTGATGCTTTCCGGCATTATTATCCTGAAAATATTTCGGAAGGTAGTCAGACTGCATATGTATGTCCTTTGCGTCCATGTTCTGCAGATAAACATAAATAATGGTATTACTGTCGTCTAACGTGATGGCATATTCATATCGGTCGATCCAATTTGCCATTGCCACATACGCAACGCTGCAATAATTTTTTTCATCCTGATAGAGCATATTCGTCTGATCCTGATAAGAGAATTTCAAATTCCGCAGACGCTCTGTTTCTGCCTCATACTGTTCCCTGGTATATTGATTTTCCAAATAGATCTGGCAGGTTGCCGCAAAGATTTCATCACGGGTCTGATAATAAAAATCCTGTGAAACGGTGTCCATATCTGCGGAAGGAAACACCGCTAACGGGCTGTAGACTCCCTTTCCCTCTAATTTGTGGTATGCTTCTCCCTCCCGGGAAGTGATTCTTGTCCCATAAATAAAATGATAGCATACGTAAGACAAAATAATCCCCAGCACAATCACTACCGCCACAACCGCAAATACTACTTTCTGCTTTTTGTTCATCTTTTTGTTTATCCCCTATTATCTTCTATTTTCTTCTGTAAATCAAAAATATGGAATCTCCAGTTCTTCAACATTACCTTCGTTTGCATTCAGCCATTCCCTATAGTCCGTCTCATCGCCTTACATATTTTCAAAAAATTTCTAATCCTCTACAATCTCTTCTCCATAATCATAGATAGGCATCTGACCGGAAACATAAACATCAACATTATAGATTTCACCGGTCGTTTCCCCCGGTATGCCGAATTCATGGAAACATTCTCCTAAAGCATAACGATAAATGGTATATCTCTCTTTGCCTATATAAGTATGTTTTTCATAAGAATCTCCATATTGTTCGACCATTTGAGAATAAGTATTTCCGGAATATATGCCTCTCGAGGTATGTGCAAATGTTTCATTACTACTGATTCTTATTCTGACACATTCTTTTTCAAGAAAATAAACTTGTATAAATTGAGCTTCCCCATCACCTACGTTATAATAATAATTATATTTTTTGTTATCCGAATCCTCAACCTTTTCATACAACAGCCCCATCTTGTCCAGCTTCCCCAATATTTCCTGCTCACCTTCATATAAGGAAACTGAAAAATCCCCTATATTGATAACGACATCCATATCTGTCTGTGCATTTGTTGCATTCGGCATTTCATCAATTTTGTTCCTTATAGCCGCTGCTGTTTCTTCTATACTTTTTTCTCCGTTAAAATAATACAAAGCCTCTGCCTGCGTAATCCCTATTAAAGGAAGGTCACTGCGCTGCATTACCTTCGTATTATTTATCATCTCCCTTACATCCTGTATATCCTCATCTTGTGCCGCATAAACATTTTCATAGGTACCGCCAATTTCGTATGTCAGAATAGGAAGTTTCTCTCTTTTTCCATCCGATGTCTGATAATATTCCTGCTTTCTGCTATCACTAAGCTGTTGATCCAGCACATCTTGCAATATTGAGAAATTCCAATTGGGAGCAATCGTTTTCTGTCCTTCCTCAGTAAAATAGCTTTCCACAAACTTCCATGCTTCTTCTTTGTGCGTGCTTTGACTGTTAATGGCGAAACAGTTGTCAAAAATAAATATTCTTCCCTTTCCCTCTGCTCCAGGAAATCCTGTATAGACTGCATCCTCACCCCATACGGATTTTTTATATAAATATTGTTGCATGTCACCTATGCACTCAAGATTGAATGGAATTTTTCCTTCCCGCATCAAAAGGTCATTCGTTTGAAACATCGCCTGTTGCGGTAATTGTTCTGCAATTTTTATATATTGTTCCAATCTGTTATCTTCCGTTTCCCCGGAATATCCTCCGCAGATTGCCCCTTCCTGTAAAAATAAATCCCGTGAAATCATAGGATCCTCTTCACATTCCCGAACGGCCCGCAAGGCTTCCTCGAAGGTAAAATTTTCTTTGTTACTGCACCATTTTTCTTTTGTTATCAATGTATATAACACAAAATTCGTTGGCAACATATACAAGCCACCATCCGCTGTCAAAACCTGATACGCGGAATCAACGATGTCCTCTTCCCCAATCACATCACTTTTC
>ULUJ01014192.1_pt1 | contig 10999 bp, 8 predicted proteins | sample 1958381 | NCBI WGS metagenome assembly ULUJ01 (sample SAMEA4835757, study PRJEB28245) | human gut metagenome | biome: gut microbiome; material: fecal sample | place: Denmark | collected 2008 | reverse complement strand
TTTTGTGCCCTCTCGTTTGAGTGCTTGTCTATTATATCACGCTTTTCGAGCTTTGTCAACAGCTTTTTCATTTTAATTTTGCACAAATGGTTTTAAACTGTTATATTCCCCGATTGTGCAAAATGTAAACAACCACAATATACAGTTTTCTGCTATCAACATTTAGTTATCAACAACCGCATTGCTATATGTTGAAAACCCGTGTGTTCTTTCCGTGATGCAAAAAACAATGCCGCCCTTTAAGGACGGCACCGATAAAAAACCTACTTTTCCTCGTTCAGCTCGGAAATTATTCTGACAAAGCTGTCAATATCATTAAAGTCACGATATACCGAAGCAAATCTGATGTACGCCACCTTATCTATATCCTTCAGCCTTCGCAGTACCAGCTCGCCGATCTCGTCCGACGATACCTCCCGTCTGAACTGGTTCTTCAGTTCCTGTACAATATCCTCAACCATTTTTTCAAGGTCTTCAATCTGTACCGGACGTTTCACCGTAGCTCTCGCAAGCCTGTTTATCAGCTTGTCACGATCAAAAGGTTCAATGGTATTATCCTTTTTCACAACCATAAGCGGTATTGTTTCCACCATTTCATAGGTCGTAAAACGGCACTTGCACGACAGACATTCACGTCTTCTGCGAATTTTATTTTCCGCAGGGCGACTGTCTATTACCTTGCTGTCCTCATATCCGCATTCCGGGCATTTCATCTGTTTTCCTCGCTTTCGCTCTGATCCTCACGGTTTCCTTTTCCATATTCCTGTATTTATGTATTTTAACATACTTTCGCAGCTTTTTCAAGCATTTTCTGTAATCAAAGACCCATCTTATACTTATCGTATATCTTTTTCATATTATTCACACATACAGCAAGTTCGTCATAGCTGCTGTAGTTCTCACGGTAAAGCTCGACTATCATTGATTTATCGTAATTTATTTTTTCAAGTTCGCTGAAAAGACGGTTGAAGTTAAAGCTGCCCTTTCCTATCGGCAGGCAATCGCAACCTGCGTTGCCGTCGCTTACATGAAGATGTACGACCTTGTCACCTATTATATCCAGAAGCCTGAACGGATCTACATTGCTCCTTCTTGCCTGTTTGAGATCTACAACAAATCTGACCTCGTCGCCGAGTTGTCCGATCATATTCTCGATAAATCTTACACTGCTGCTCTTGCAGTAGCAGATGTTTTCCTGTGCCACCGTAACACCGAATTCTTTTGCGAGGCGGAACAGACGCAGATAGCGTTCCATGTACCTTTCATCAGGTACCTTTGAACTTAGGATAGCTCCGTGCAGAACAAACACATCTGCACCGATCTCCGCCATAACCTCAAAATACCTCTTGTAAATATCTATCAGATATTCGGTTCTGCGTGGATAATCGCCGAAAAGGAACAGCGTTTCCATAGGCGAAGAAAACGGATGCATGGATATTACGTTCATTCCGTATTCACCGATGATTCTTCTTAGTTCAACAAGCACCTGCCCTTCAAGCTCGTCTATCGAATTTACGAATATCTCAACATTTTTTACACCCCGCTCGGCAAGCTCATAAAGAGCCTTTTCTGTTTCAAGAGGGTACAGACAAGCCGTTGATACGCCAATATCCATTTTCATTACTTCCTTTCTGAAAATCAGCCCGCCAGAGAACAAACGTTCCCTATTATTGATATGATTAGCGGTAATACATACACCGCCGCCAGCACCGCAACAAGCAATGCGTAAATGCCGACCCTGCACAGACCTTCCGCCTTATCGGCAATTGCCGTTATCTTTTTGCGGAATATAATGTACAGCGCCAGTGCCGCAAAGCCTGCAACGCTCAGCATAATACCCGGTTTAAGCCCCTTCGGGCAGAAGCTTATGGCTATATCGTTTTTGCCTTCCTCCAGCTTCACCGCCATAAAGCCCGACATAGAACGGTATATCTCAGCAGGCTTTCCGTTTATCGTTGCGGAAAATCCGTCGTCATACGGCACCGACAAAAACAGCCACTGACCGCTCTTTGCGTTGTCTGCCGTTCCGCTTATATTTCCACCGTCAACCTTAAGATCGGCGGTTTTTGTTTTATTGATAGCTTTTTCCAGCTTGCCGAGCGACAGTCCGTAAATGCCATAGCTTGAGCAATAAGTGCTTTCGTTTACGTCAACATCTATACTTACCTTCTCATTTTCGAAAGTACCGAGATATAAAAGTCCGTTGCTGTCTTTATTCGGGAACGACAGATCCTGCTTGATGCCGTTTACATATATTGCAAACGAACCGTTGATATGCTCGTTGATATTTCTTGCAACAAGATCAAAGCAATCGAAATACAACGCCTGCTTTTCACCTATATCCAGCTTGTAGCTGAGCGTTGCGATGCGTGTATTGCTCTTGGGTGTGAAATAATATATCCCGTCACGATGTGCATACCGTATATTCTTTTCTCCGGTATGCTCATACTCGGTAAACAGCAGTTCGTTGCCCGTATCAAGCAGATTCTTTGCAAGATATTCCTGTATAACTATACGTTCCGCCTTAGGCAGCTCCGTACATTGTGACAGATCGCTGTCGGTCACTATTCCGAGCGGAAGATAATATTCGCTCTCATAGATCGAATAGTTCTTGTCACGATAAATCACAGGCTCTCTTGCGCTGAATTTCTCTATATAATATTTTATATTCATAACGGCATCGGTAAGAACCGTGCCTCCGTTGCCGGTTACCTCCATCCAGTAGGACGAATAGCCGAGCCGTTTCATCGCATACATATAATCCTCCGATGTAAGCGAGGTGTAATGTGCGATGGTGGGATAGCCCAGTCCGCCTATAAGATTTGCGTCAAAATATTTCTTAGGCCACTGCATCAGCTTAACCCTGTAAAAATCCTCGTCCTCGGGGATTTTTCCTTCAAGTTCTATCGCATTGTTGTACTTGACAGGAGTATATGCCGATGCACCAATATACACGTTTGCGTTGAAAACGCTCTCGGCTACAACAATTACAGCCAGTACAGAACAAACCGATTTGAAAGAGAGCTTCTTGAAAACGCCGAAAGCCATAGTCAGAACATACAGTGCCGTAAATCCGCAGAAGATAATTAAAAGCAGGATGAATGACTCCGAGCTTCCCCACAGTGTCGAAACATATGAATCCAGTTCGTATCTGTAGCTACAGTAGTACCATATCGTAAAACCGAAATAGATAACGCCGGCGGCAGTTATTCCGATAAGATAGGGCTTTTTATTCTTTTGCGCATAATCATCAGGCTTTGTATGCGACAGCTTCACCGCCGCAAAGGTCAGCATCATAAGCGTGGTCATATAGCCGTACCGCATAGGGAATGCCATATAGTCGCCCGTGTGCCACATCTTGTTTATCGGCTCAAACACTACCGGCAGAAGCGTAAGAAACGAAAGCAACGCATAGAATCTGCTGTTCTTGCTCTTTCTTCGCAGAAAATACACGATGAAAGCCGCAACGGAAAATCCCGTACAGAAAATAAGCGGCAGATTTGTATATATCCCTGCAAATACCGCAGAATCAAACAGACCCTTGAGTATGTTCGCACCCCTTGCGGATGAAAGATACTGTGCAAAGCTCGGAAGCCATACAACAGCGGAGATCAGCGCCGCTATACCGCAGCCTATGATAAACCTCGGCGCAATGCCCTTTGTACTTCCCTTTTTTCTGTTAAGAAAAATGTAAACGCCGAAATACAGTATCGTGAACAATACCACCATATAGCTGAGATAATAATTCAGCACCAGCATTCCGACAAGACAGAATATAAGACCGCCTGTACGTTTACGCTTTACGAGCGAATTGAACGCTATCAGCAGCAGCGGGAAGAAGTACATTACATCGAGCCATACCGTGTTCTGATAGAACAGCATAGAGTAACCGCTGAACGCATACATAACGCTGAAAAGCGCCGAATATGTCACATCCAGCTTTTTATGGCAGGTGCGGAAGTACGCATTTGCGGTTATCGCACAGACAGCCATTTTCATAAGCGTCATAATGTTCATGAACAGCATCATGTCCGCTTTGTCGACAAATGCAACAAGAAGCGAAAACGGGCTTGATATAAAGAACAGGAACACGCCGAGGAAATTCATTCCGCCGGCATTCTGCCAGTTGAATAAGAAATCCCCCTTGCCCTCAAGTATGTCCTTGAAGTCGAGCAATAAAGGAAGCACCTGCTGGTGCATATCGCACCATGCGAGCGTTTTATCTCCGAACGGATAAAGCCCGCTGCCCGCAAATACCGCAAGCCCTATGACAATTACCGCTATCGGCGGAATTATCAGCGTCAGCAACAGCTTTGGACTGCGTATTAGTTTACCGAAATGTGTTGTGATTTTTTTAGTAATATCTCTTTTCAAAATATCCTCCGGGATTTTTAAAAATCTCTCCCATTTGGTTTTTATGAATATCTGTCTAAATTCAAAAGCCGCAAAGACTTTATGTGCTATGCGGCTTTTATTTTTGATTGAATTATCAGCCGCAGGTGATTATACCATAAGCTTCTTTGTGTCTACCGTACCCTTTGAAGCAAGATTCTTTGTATCCTTCTTGCTTTCGCCGTTTCCTGCATTTGTATAATTCTTGCCGTGCTTCTCCTGCCAGAGTACCCACAGGGGACCCGAGATGCACAGTGAAGAATAGGTACCGCAAATAAGACCTGCCATCATAGGAATAGCAAATGTCATTATCGAGGTTACGCCGCAGATTGCGCATACAACGCAGATTGCGAGTACGGCAAAGGCTGTGGTAACAGTTGTGTTTACAGAACGTGTTATCGACTGAGTGATACTCATATTAACAAGTTCCTTGAGTGAAAGCGAGTTGCCGTAAAGGTTACGGTTCTCTCTGATACGGTCATATACAACGATTGTATTGTTGATAGAGTTACCGAGTACCGTAAGAACAACCGCCATAAAGTTTGCGTCGATCGGGAAACGGCAGAACACGAACACCGCATAAACCATGAAACAGTCGTGAACAAGGGCTACCAGTGCAAACACACCTGCCGAAAGGCCGCCGATTTTCTTGAATCTGAACGCAATATAGATAACGAGCAGTACAAACGAGAATAATACCGCAACAAGGCACTTAAGGAAGAACTCCGTACCTGATGTGGGGTTGACATCCTGGCTGTTTACAAGCGTAAGGCTGTTATCCTTGAAGGTCTGCTGGAGCTTATCCGATAAAGCTGTCTGCTTATCTGCTGTAAGTCCCTCCGAAGACGAGAATGAGATTTCAACGACTTCAAGCGAGCTGTTCATCGAAGAACCTGTAGTTACCGTAACAGCACCGTAATTTTCGCCCTCAACCGTCTTCTTTACCGCATTTGTGTCAATTTCGCCGGTATAGCTGTAGGTCAGCATTGTACCGCCCTTGAATTCAATAGCCATTTCAACGCCGAATATACAGTTGAAAATAACCGTAATTACAGCAATGACGATCGGTATCAGAAAGAGTACCTTTCTGTATCCTATAAAATCAAATACTTTTTTGTTATTCATTTTGAAGCACCGCCTTCCGTTGCGGCAGCCTTTTCAGCGGCACGCTTCTTTGCAGATTTTCCGCCGTAGAGAGCGGGATTTCTGAATATCTTGAATCTGGAAAGCGACATTGTCATAAGTCTTGTCGCAAATATGCCGAACAGGAAGTTCAGTATTACGCCGACCATCAGAGTGTAGCCGAATGAGTAGATAGTACCCTCAGTTGAAGCGCCGAACATAAAGAATACCGGCTTCAGTATAGTAGACGCAAGGCTGTCGGGAGTACCGAAAGCACCCATAAGTATGATAGCAACGATAATCATTGTGATATTACCGTCAAATACCGCACTGAACGCTCTCTTATAGCCTGTAGCTATCGCTGTGTCTATCGTCTTGCCGCTGTTTATTTCTTCCTTTATACGCTCACCCGTGATAACGTTAGCGTCAACGCCCATACCAACCGCAAGAATGATACCTGCAATACCTGGTATTGTCAGCGTAAAGCTGTTCGAGAACGGGAAGAAGCCTGTTATAGCACAGAACGTACCTGCAACCTGTCCGATAAGACCGATAACGGCAACTACACCGGGCAGTCTGTACAGTGCAATCATGAATATCATTATAAGTGCAAATGCGATAACGCCGGCGATTGCCATAGCGTCACGGGCACCCGTACCGAGCGTGGGAGAGATAGTGCTGAAGCTCGATGTTTCCAGCTTGAACGGTAACGCACCGCCGTTTATCTGGTCTGCAAGCGCCTTAGCCTCATCAGCCGTAAAGTTACCGCTGATAGTAGCCTCACCGCCGCCGATTTCCTCTTTGACAGAAGCTGTGGATATGCACTTGTCATCCATATATGTCGAAATGTATCCCTTTGATGATGCGAGTTTCTTTGTAGCCTCTGCAAACTTATCCTTGCCGCTGTCCTTCAGCTTTAAGGATACCATATACTCATATTCCTTGCTGTTTCCGCTCTTGAGCTGATATACGGCAGAAGCCTTTTCAACGTCCGAGCCGGAAATGATAAGGGGCAGATCCTCATATGTCTGACCGTCGGAAAGCGATTTTTCCGAGCCTTCTCTGAAGGTGAGCAGTGCGGTAGCACCAAGCTCCTTTACAGCCGCTTCCGGATCAAAGCTGTCATCCTCAGCCTGCCACGGGAAACGCACGATTATCTTATCGCTGTTATAATCAACATAAACCTCATAGTCTGTTATGTTGTTTGCAACAAGTCTTGTTTCAACGATCGACTTTGCCGCATCGACCTCTTCATTGGTCGCATCGTAATCTGCCGGTGACGTAAATGTAACGTCAACACCGCCTCTGATATCAATACCCCAACGAATATCACTTACACCTCTTATAATAGTGTTCGTGAAATCGCCGTACTGGGTATGAACACCGAAAAATACTATGCCTGTAAATGCCAGTATAACCGCCAGCACTATAAAGAACACAGGCTTTGCCACTCTTTTCAAATGTTTCACTCCGTTTCTGTGCCTAAGCACATCCTGTTAATTTATACATTATAGTATTATACTATAATGATTTCGATTAGTCAAGAAATAGTAAAGAATTTCTGCAATTTTCACAATCCGTTCATTATACGGAAAGCTCAGCCTTTTCTCCGAGAACGTCCTTGTTCTTTTCAAGGACAGGCTTTATGCACCTTTCAAGGAATGCTGTCACCTGGCTTGCGCTTCTGCCCGTGTAATTTTCGGGGATGAGCTTTGCCTCGATTTCTTCCTTTGTCGTCATGAAGTCGGGGTCTGCGGCGATTCTGTCAACGAGGTCGTTTTCTCCGCCCTCTTCTTTGATAACCTTACCTGCGGCAATGCTGTGCTGTCTTATCTTCTCGTGAAGATCCTGTCTGTTTCCGCCCTTCATAACTGCGTCCATCATAATGTTTTCCGTTGCCATGAAAGGAAGCTCCTTCATTACTCTTGCACGGATAACCTTAGGATATACGACCAGTCCGTTTGTGATATTCAGCATAATGTTCAGTATAGCGTCTGTTGCAAGGAATGCCTCCGCTACTGCGATACGCTTGTTCGCACTGTCGTCGAGCGTTCTCTCAAACCACTGTGTGCCTGCCGTAAACGCAGGATTAAGAGTATCTATCATAACATATCTTGAAAGCGAGGTTATTCTCTCCGCTCTCATCGGATTCCTCTTATAAGGCATAGCCGAAGAACCGATCTGATTCTTTTCAAAAGGCTCCTCGATTTCCTTGAAGTTTGCAAGGATACGCAGATCGTTCGAGAATTTTGAACAGCTTTGTGCAATACCGCCCAGTACGTTTACTATTCTGCTGTCAACCTTTCTTGAATAGGTCTGACCGCTTACGGGTACGCACTGCTTGAATCCCATTTCCTCAGCTATCATCTGCTCCAGCTTTTCTATCTTTTCCTCATCGCCGTGGAACAGTTCCATAAAGCTCGCCTGTGTGCCTGTAGTACCCTTCTGACCGAGCAGTTTCAGATTACCCATCTGATACTCAAGATCCTCAAGATCCATCAGAAGTTCGTTCATCCACAGCGTAGCACGCTTGCCTACGGTAGTCAGCTGTGCGGGCTGTAAATGTGTATATGCAAGACAGGGCATATCCTTATATTTATCCGCAAAAGAAGCGAAGTTCGAAAGAACGTTCACAAGCTTTCTGTGTACTATCTTCATAGCGTCACGCATTACGATAACATCGGTGTTGTCGCCTACATAACAGCTTGTAGCGCCTAAATGGATTATGCCCTCGGCCTTCGGACAGCACTTTCCGTATGTATGAACGTGTGCCATAACATCGTGGCGGAGCTTCTTCTCCTCCTCAGCCGCATAAGCAAAATCAATATCATCAATATGCGCCTCAAGCTCGTCGACCTTTTCCTGTGTTACCTGCTCAAGTCCGAGCTTCATTTCCGCTCTCGCAAGCGCTACCCACAATCTGCGGAATGTCGAAAACTTCTTCTGTGCGGAGAATGTAAACTGCATTTCCTCACTTGCATATCTCGTACAGAAAGGGCTTTCGTAAGTTTCATAATTTGTCATTATAAATAACCGTCCTTTTCATCGGATTTTTTACTTTCCTGTGTCATCTGTATCTGCCGCCTGTATCTTTGGCGCATACAGTGCTTCATCTGCACATACCGACACATTTTATATTGTATCACAAATTGTCCGTGTTCGCAATAGCAAACGTCATTTTTTCTCAAAACTTACCTTTCCGTATATCATTCAACCGCTCTGCTTCACCCTACGGCCATATCGACCACAACCGCTCCGCTTCACCCTACGGCCACATCGACCACAGCCACTCCGTTTTCGCTCTACGGCAACATCGACCACAACCGCTCCGCTTCACCCTACGGCAACATCGACCACAACCGCTCCTCTTCGCCCTACGGCCACATCGACCACAACCGCTCCGCTTCATCCTACGGCCACATCGACCACAACCACTCTGCTTCACCCTACGGCCACATCGACCACAGCCTGTCATTTCGCACAACAAAGCCGTTTGAACAGCTCTGCCGAAAATTTTTCGTATTTTTTTAAAAAAGCCCTTGACAAATACCCGAAAACCGTGTATAATATTTACTGTTATCTGGGTGTGGCGCAGATTGGTAGCGCGCTACCTTGGGGTGGTAGAGGCCGCAGGTTCAAATCCTGTCACTCAGACCAATTAAAAACCGCTTGATTGTCAAAATCAAGCGGTTTTTTGTTTACCGTTTTATCTCCTATATAAGCAGGCTCTACGAATATATTCTATTAAATATAGCACCCTCACAACCCGACATCTCCTGCCTATGCACTTATTCAAACCGTTTCACATTCTTTTTCCTTTTCTCCGTCTGTATACCGCCGGTCGCCGTTCTCCCTGTCATACGCCTTCACCGAATATTCGCTGACATTCTTTACCGTTTCGCCGTCTATCTGCAATGCGGCAGGCGAATCAAACTGCACTGTGATTTCCTTTCCGGTCAGCACCTCTACCATCTCGGTATGGCTGATATGCTACCCCTTGAAGATTGAAGGGAACACCATAAGCGTTTTCAGCTTCCCACTGCCGTGCATCACAACAACCGACAGCTTCCCCTCGGGATTGTTTCTGTCCTGTTGCGGAGCGGTCATCATACCGCCGCCGTAAAACCTGCCGTTCATTGTCGGCGCAAGCCATACCTTCTTATAGCTGTACTCCCTGCCGTCAACGTTTATAACCGCATTCGCCGGTCTGAAATGAAACAGCAGACCTTTAACCGCAATAGATGTATAATTTATCGGCTTGTCGGATTTTTCTCTCAGCTCATCGCCCGTTTCACAGCAATATCCGTCAATTCCGTAGCCTATAGCATTGATAAACCGTGAGCTTTTGCCGTTTACCGTTACGATCGGCAGATTTCTGACATATTCATTTATCCTTACAGGCTCACAGCCCTGCTCCTTGCCGAGATCACGCAAAAAATCATTTCCGCTTCCCGTACCGTAATAATACAGCGGATTTTCATAAGGATACCCGTCGCTGTCGTTTATAAAACGGTTAAGCGTACCGTCACCGCCGCACAGCACAATATCGCTTTCGGACGAAATACTGTCAAAAAATGTGCCGTACCCGCTTATCTGCGTCATATTGCAATATTTCAGTTCATCGTCCTTGTATATTTCCGTCAGCTTTTGTGCAAGCTCCGTTCCCTTCCCGTTGCACGATAAAGGATTATACAGTATGTATTTCACGCTCATATATGCCCTCCCCTTAAAACCGACAGCCGATTGCTTATGATGTCATCGGTCCTTCGGCTCTTTCGGTCTTTTAGTCTTTTGGTCCTTTTGGTATAGTATAACAAATTTAAACGGATTTTGCAATATATTGTTGTAATTTGTCAACACTTTGCATTAAAAATTGTATAAGTTGTTGCTTGTAAGCATCCGTGCCTCGTCAGCCGTTTGGGTTGCCACATCTGTGCATCGACAGCCATTTGTGCCGTTGCATCGTGCAACAGCTCTGTGTGGCTGTCTTTATGCATCCTTGCATAACGGCTTTGTGTGGCTGTCTTTATGCATCCTTGCTTAAAACTTTGGGCGTTCATTTTATAAGGCATCCTTGCCCGTTTCTTGTCAAAGGTGAGGTGCTGTCGCCCACAAAAATTCTGGCAACTGCCGGAGGGGATGCCACTCCATCAGCCCTCGCCCCGCACCAACCCTTCCAAAACCACACTATCCCACGCCACACACCGCCGCACTTGGCTCCCTTGCCAAAGGGAGCTGGATTGCGACAAGGCTACTTCTTATCATAAATTGTCTTTCCCTGCGATTCAAGTATATTTAATATCCTCTCTTGCCCTATCTGTCGCAAGACTGAGGGATCGTCACATAAACCCTCGCCCGTATCAGCCCTCTCAAAAGTAAGACAATCCTTCGAAAAGCACTACCACACTTGCCTTTTTATGAACGCTCTGTTGGTTTCGCATCACTGCCTCGTCAGCCGTTTGGGTTGCCACATCTGTGCATCGAC
>ULUJ01032831.1_pt1 | contig 11016 bp, 9 predicted proteins | sample 1958381 | NCBI WGS metagenome assembly ULUJ01 (sample SAMEA4835757, study PRJEB28245) | human gut metagenome | biome: gut microbiome; material: fecal sample | place: Denmark | collected 2008 | reverse complement strand
TTTTTGTTGCAGAGCCGACAGCGGTATTCGACGGAGCAGCCGTAAAATCACGCTGCCGCGTTAGACATGTGCCTTAGCTAAAAGTTAGATAGTGTTAACATTCAGTTTATAAATATTTTAAAAATCACTTGCGTCGAGCGGTAAAAAGGGATATAATAGGTATATATTGAGGTATTATTGCGATTTTTTGAAAGAGGTAAAAACATGGCTGGAGATCTACATTGCCACACCAAGCTTTCGGACAGCTCCATGGGGATCGATGACCTTATTGTGCTTGCTCAGAAGCGTGGCGTGGACACTATTGCTATAACGGACCGTGACTGCCAGGCGGGCACGGTGAGAGCTAAAATAATCGGCGAACGCAGGGGTGTGACCGTTATCCCCGGCGTCGAGATATCGGCTTACGACTCAAAGAGAGAAAGATATGCGGACATTCTCTGCTACCTGAGCGACAGCCCCGACAGGCTTGAGGGGCTTTGCCACAGGAATGTGGTCGCAAGGAAACGGGCCAGCCAGATGATGACTCTTAAAGCGGCTCAGAGATACCCGCTCACCCCGGAATTGGTGCTCAAATGCGCCACCGGCTCGACGGCGGTCTTTGAGCAGCACATAATGCACGCTCTGCTCGAGTGCGGCATGACGGACAGGATCTTCGGCGAGCTTTATTACGAGCTTTTCTCACCCGACAGCCCGCAGAATGTGCTTGTCAAGGCGAATTACCCAGAGCCGGCGCAGATAATAGAAGACATTCATGAGGCGGGCGGCATTGCGGTGCTCGCTCACCCCGGTCAGACAAACAGCTTCGAGCTGTTCGACGAGCTTATCCCTCTCGGGCTTGACGGCGTTGAAGCGTGGCACCCCGAGAATTCCGAGGAGCAGACCGCAGCTCTGCTCGACAAGGCCAAGTCGGCGGGCATACTCGTCACGGGCGGCACGGAATTCAGAGGAATGTACTCAAAGAAGCCGCTGAGCGTCGGCGCTTACTCCGCCCCCGATCAGGCGGTCAAGGCGCTGCTTACATACAAATCAAAGATTAAAAGAAAGAAAGCAAAGCAGGAAGAAAGGTAAACCATGAGAACGAACGACGATGATGTAAAGATCTTTCACCCCAAAAAGAGCGATAACCCGGGCGCCGATTTTGCCGCGCTCGCCGCTTTGACGGATGAATTCAGGCGCAACGGCAACGCAAAGAAGGCGGAGGAGCTGGGCAAAGACCTTGCCTCCATTTCGCCCGAGAGCCTTTGCCCCGAGCAGACATCGGGCCTGCCGAACAACGTCCTTTTTCAGCTTCGGGTGCTGATGATATTCTCGGCGCAGCTTGCGCTGCATAAATATATGCCGCATCCCGTGCTTGCAACGCAGGCGACGAATGCGCTCTATGCCGAGCTGGAGCAGAACGCCGAGGGGCTGTTTGCAAACATCTATGAAGGCTCGTCGTTCTCGTTCTATTATCTTCCTGTCAGGAAAAATAAAGACGTCGAGCGGGAGATAGGCAGGAATTTTGCCATGCTCTGCGACAAGGACGATTACGAGCCGTATATCGCCCTCGGCAGGCAGGCGTTCGCCGCCGTCGACGCCTATGTTTACGACCGTGTGGAGGCCATGCGCTTCGAGGCGTGACGTAACAAAATTAATTTAAGATATAAATAACGGAGCTGTCTCACCTTTCGGCGGGGCAGCTCCGGTTTTTGTTTTATTTATTTTGCGATGAAGCCCGTCACGGTGCGGAACCAATAGCACATGACGGTGTAGATCATCGTGAAGAATTCCTTGAGACCGAGTTTTTGCAGGAATGCCGCAAAATTGTCGCCGATGAGCGTGTCAAAGGGGGTGACCTCGGTGCTCTTGCGGTAGTCGCCGACCTTCTCGACGGCTTCGCCGTTCATCACTGTGAAGGCCTCCGTCCTGTAATTGAACGGGGTGGCGTTACCCATTGCGTAGTAGACGGTTATCCTGACCGTGTGCAGGCTCACCTCGGGGATCACGCCCTCATAGGGGATCAGAATGCTCTCGCCGGGGGCAAGGCTTTTGGCGGGGTCGACCTTGAATTTAAGGTTCAGTCCGTCGCAGTTGACGGCGGTGAGGCGCACCTTGCTCTCCTTGCAGACGTTGGTGACCCTCAGCATACCCGAATTGCCGTCGATATAGCCGGGGGCGCCGTTCTCAAACTCAAAATAGACGGTGGAGGACGGGTTCGAGGTATATCTGAACTGCGGATATGCGGAGTCGGAGTAAACGTCGGTGAGATCGTCGGTCAGCAGCAGCTTCATCAGCAGCACGCGGGTGTAATTATCCCAATAGGTCATGCCGTGGAAAAGGCCGTTGACAAACCAGGTGTTGTCGGGCATATAGGCGGTGGAGGCGTCCACGGTCATGTCGGGCGAGACCTTGTATTTGCCGCCGCAGTCATTCACCTGGGTGTAGCCGTCGGCGAATCTCCAGCCTATCGGGGCGCAGGTGGCGCCGGTGGAGCAGTAGGCGGGGATTATGCCGTCGGAGTTGACCTGCATACCGGTGACGGAATTGTTGCCCGTGCCCGCGATTATCGAGATATTCATGCCGTTTGCTCTGCACTCGGCGAATTTCTCGCCCATCTTGGGCAGTATCTCGTAGTGGAAGCGGTCGCACTTAGCGATAAGCTCCGCGCTCTCGACGGGGTCAAGGAGCTGAGCCTTCACTTCCTCATATTTGTCGGCGGGGATGAAATCCCAAATGCTGCCCCAGAAGCCCATTATCTCAAAAACATAGGGGATAAGGGCGTTGATGACCTTGTCGAGGAAGCCGAGCTGCTGCGCTTTAACGAGCCAGTCGTAATCCTCCTCCCACCTCATGCCGTGCTCGATGAAGCGGAGCAGGCATTCCTCGTCGAGGGCTGCGTTGCAGGAGGCGAGGTCGTAGGCAAGGGCCGCGCCGCCGATGGCGGGGATAGTCATAACGGCGTTGTCAACGTCGTTTTTGTAGCCGAAAAGGTTGAGATAGGTTGCGGTGACCTGACCGCCGTGGCTGACTGCGAAGATATTCACCTTATCCTTGCCGCTGTATTCCTTAACGGACTGTATGTATTCGTCAAGCTGAGTGGCGCAGAATTCGCTGCCCATTCTGAAATCGCAGTTGAAGTTGTATATCTTGCCGTGGCCGATGTATTCGGCGATCTCGGCGGAGATATCCTTCTCGTGGCGGTAGCTGCCGCTCGGGTAGAGATTCATCAGGGTGATGTCGTTGGTCTCCTCGGCGGTGGAGTAGTAGCGCTTGAGCTCGTAAACGCTTGAGCCGTCGGGGTTGCAGCGCATTTTGTCAAACATTGTGATGAATTCCTCGCCGACAACCTTGGCGATGTATTCCGCGTCGCCCACGGTCATTTTGCCGAGACCCACGCCGATTTTTGCAATGTTTTTGAGCACGCGCTCCATGATGAGATCCATGTTGATGCCCCAGACATGCTCGCCGGTCTCAATGCTGTCGCCGTAATAGAGAGCGGAGGAGCTGTAGCCGGGCACGATGATGACCGGGTAATCGGTCAGCTTGCCGGTAACCTCCGCATTTGCCGACGCTGTGAACAGGCAGGGCGCAATGAGCAGGCAAACGCACAGGAGTATCGCCGTAAATTTTTTCATTTTCTTATCACCTTTCCCTAAAGATAGTTATGACGATTTATTATAACACATTCATTCCGAAATTGCAAAAAAATCCTGCAAAAAATGCAGGATTTTTCTTGAAAATTTTTATGCCTTAACTCCCTTAAGCTCCATAGCGAGGCGGATATAATCATTCATGGAGATTCCGTTGTTTAATCTTTTTGTAAGCAGGGATTTTAATTCGTCGGAGACATGCAGCCCCTCCATCTCCAATGAGGCAGAGGCGCTCTCGATCGCCTTATCTATTGACAGAGCAAAAACCTCCGTGTATTTTTTATTGATTTATAGACAAGAATTCTCTTATAAGCCTTTGCAAGTGTTTATAAGAAACGCTTGCAAATGGCTTAAATCAAGGATTTTTTGCATATTTCTGTTTATCGCTTTATATCTCCGTATAAGTTAGTTTTGTAGAGTTGGGCACCATTTTAGCACCACGAATAAGACGATACACATAACTACATAGCGGCATTGTCATGCCCATAAAGGCATTTTAGAATTCCATTGTTTTACGTTCTTACGTTACGCATTAGAGGGGTAATAGGCCTTGTAAACAAGGCTTTATGGACACGAAAATCAATGGAGCAGAACATTTATATATCTTCCCTCAAAAATGCCCTTTAACTACGTAACATTTCAAAGAGAAATGCTGCTCGTTTAGAGTGCCTTTTCCCTTCCATTCCCTTGTTAAAAGTTCCGTAGCAAGCATAGGAAAGTGGTACCCTTTCCGAAAAATCCCCCTTTTCTATCTGCAATAATAAGAGAAATTTTTGCCTGTTGGGAATATTCCAAATCTTTTATCAAATTAAGAAATATCGTTCCGATAAACCTAACAATTCAATTCATAATTAAGATTGCTTTAAGGCTTTCTTGCAAGTTGCAAATCAATGGTGTCATATATTGTAAATTTCCCACCATATTGATTTATTGTTTCTTCTATTTTTGCAAAAAATTCCGTTCTTATCTTTTCTTCAATTGCAATATGGTCTGAATATGTTCCCAGTAACTCAATATACTCCTTAGCCGAAAATGTTCTTGTCCTATAAAACATAGCATGTCTTATATCTACAAAACCGTACTTTTCTGCAATTTGAGCTCTCTGAATAGCCTGTTCTTCACTATATTCCGTCTCAGCTTTAATATCTTTGCCATAGTATTCACAATAATATCTGGAATATAGCTTATCAATTTCTGCTGAAAGGATAGGATTACCCTTATCTCGATACGGATGATTAGCAAATCTTGCAAAAGCTCCACCATGTTTCAACATATCATAAACTTTTGAATATCCAATATCTTCCGGTACCCAGTGGAACGCAGACGCAGAGTAAACCAGGTCATATTGAGAATTAGGGAAAGAAACATTTTCAAACTTCTCGGTTATAACTGAAAAATTTTTATATCCCTCAAACTTTTTCTCACACAATTTTGAGAATTTCTGTCCATATTCCACCGCTGTTAAGATACATCCTGTTTTTAGAATTGGTAAGGTTGCCTGTCCTCCTCCGATCCCCACCTCAACAACATGAGATGAATTATCGATGGCAATGTACTTAAAAAGCATCCTGTAAAGTTCATCTGTATATCCCGGGCGAAGTTTTTCATATATAGTCGCAACTGTATCAAATGTCCCTTCCAAACCTTTAATTACTGGCATTACTCCCATCCCTTCATCAAATGAAGTTTTATCAGCACCTTCAGTGTAAACATTATATCATTCGGATATGAATATATCTAGCATTTGCGCACTTTTTACAGAATAACAAATCCGTTCCCACTCGCATATTATAATACTATTTCTTATATCTGTCTGTATCGCTTTATATCGCCATAGGAAATTCGGGCACTATTTGGGCACCAAAACATCAAATACCCTTTTGGATTTATTTACCTGTTTGTTTAAAAAAACTAGTATTAGCAAGAAAATTCACTACTTAATGCTTTTGGATACCACAAACTTAAATACTATTTTTTATTATTATACAACAAATTTTCACAATATTCAAGCCGTTAATGTACGGTTGAGGTTCTGAAAGGGCGGCTTATCTAATGCAAAAGGGATATCTCGTTTATTGAAGATATCCCTTGATTGAATTTAATTTATCTTCGCGGGGGGAGTGCGGTGCTTGCGCTCCTTCTCCTTCGGCTTCTCGGTGATGTCGCCCGCCTTGGTCAGCGCTATCTTGGTGAGCACGGGGCCGAGCAGCTCATAGACCAGCACGGAGAAAAGAATGATATTTCTGATTATCGAGCCGATGTCGCCCAATTCCATGACCGTGACCGACATTCCGAGCGCCACGCCCGCCTGGGGCAGCAGCGTCACGCCGAGGTAGCGGGTGGTCTTTTCGTCGCATTTCGCCATCTTGCAGCTTGAGAATGCGCCGATGTATTTGCCCGCCGAGCGGGAAAGTATGTAAGCCGCACCGATGCCGATTATCGCGGGGTCGGAGAATACGTTAAGCTCCAGCTCCGCACCGCTGATAACAAAGAAGAGGGCGAAGAGCGGCACAGTCCATTTGTCGGTCTTGTCCATGATCTCGGCGGAGAAATCGCACATGTTGCAGAATATCGTGCCGAGCATCATGCAGACGAGCAGGGCGGAGAAGCCGATATGCACGCCGCCTATCTCAAATTCGAGCTTTGAGAGCGCGACCGTAAAGAGCACGAAGGTCAGCGACAGGCAGAGACGCTTGCTGTTTGAGTTGAAGAATTTTTCGCAGAAGGTGAAGAGCACGCCCATCAGAGCGCCGAGCGCCAGCGAGCAGACTATCTCGATTATCGGCTCGACGGCGATAGAGATTATGCTGAATTCGCCGTTGACCATGGCTCTTGCCACGCCGAACGAGACGGAGAATACGACAAGGCCTACGGCGTCGTCGATAGCGACTATCGGGAGCAGCAGGTCGGTCAGCTTGCCCTTTGCCTTATACTGCCTCACGACCATGAGGGTCGCCGCAGGGGCGGTCGCCGCCGCAATTGCACCGAGGGTCAGCGCCATGGGCACGGGAAGCTTCTCGCCGAGGAATATATGCAGCACGAGCAGCGCGGCGTCAACGACAGCTGCTGTTATGACCGCCTGCAAAATACCGATAAAGGTGGCCTTCCCTCCAATTTTTTTGAGCTGCGAGAGCCTGAATTCATTGCCTATAGCAAAGGCTATGAAGCCCAGCGCAACATCGGAGAAAAGCCCGAGCGCCTGAACGCTCTCGGCGGAGACGAAGCCCAGACCCTCTATGCCGAGCCTGCCGAGGCAGTAGGGGCCGATGAGGATGCCCGCGACGAGGTACGCCGTGACCGCGGGCAGGCCGAGTTTCTTTGCGGGGCGTGTCATAAAGAGGCCCGCTGCAAGAGCTGTAGAAATGCAAAACAATGTTTCCATATAAAACGCCTGATTTCTTATATAAATTTATTTTTTGCCGTTAAAGAAAGCCTCTATCTCGGCTCTTGCGGCGGAGACGGAGCCCTGGATCATCTCGGGCTTGCCGCCGCCTCTGCCACCGAGCGCCGAATTCAGCTCCTTGCCGAGGGGTCTGACGTCCTCGGTGCGGCTGACCACGGCGTATTTATAGCCGCTGCCGTCGCTGCCCGAGAACACCGCCGCAGCCGCCGCTTTTTCGGCAAGCATGTCGGCGAATATCCTTGCGTCCTCCGCAGAGCCGGAGGGGTCGAAGCGCAGCTCGAAGCCCTCACTCGCATTCTCGCTTTCGAGCGCAAAGAGCCGCTTTTTAAGTTCGGAGTATTCATACTGCGCCGTTTTGAGCTGCTCGCGCAGCCGCTCGACCGCCGGAGCAACCTCCTCGGTCTTGGCACAGAGCAGATTTGATATCGCATATACGCTGTCGTTTTTCTCGCCGTAATCCGCAAGCGCGCGCCTGCCGATGAGCAGAGCTATGCGCACGCCTGATTTGTAATGCGCCGAGGCGACAGCCTTTATCATGCCGACCTCGCCCGTGCGGGAGACATGGGTGCCGCAGCAGGCGCAAAGGTCAACGCCCTCGATCCTGACAAGGCGCACCTGACCCTGAAGCTCCTTTTTGCTGCGATAGGAGTAATTCTCAAGCTCCTCGGTCGAGGGCAAAAGAGTCTCGACATATATATTTTTGTATATCGCTTCGTTTGCGAGCCGCTCGATGCGCCGCAGCTCCTCGGGTGAAACAACGCCGTTGAAGTCGACCGTCACGCTGCTCTCGCCCATATGAAAGCCGACATTCTCAAAGCCGCAGACAGAGTGAACGAAGCCGGAGAAGATGTGCTCGCCCGTGTGCTGCTGCATATGGTCAAATCTGCGCTCATAATCGATTTTGCACTCGAGCTCTGCGCCGACAGGGCACTTCTCGGAGCAGCAGTGAACCACTTCGCCGCCCTTTTCGTGAACGTCGAATACTTTTGCGCCGCCGATGAAGCCGTTATCCGCAGGCTGACCGCCGCCCTCGGGGAAGAACGCGGTCCTGTCGAGCACGACCTCATAGCTGCCGCCGCTCTCAACGCAGGAAACGACCCGCGCGGTGAAATCCTTTATATAGACATCATCGTAGTAAAGCCGCTGTGTCATATTACCCTCCCTTTTCTTTATGATATAGTTAATAATACCACATGAAGCAGCGATTGAAAATGGGTAAAATGCTTTAAAAATGAGCAGAAATGTTACAAAATTCTATCAAAGCAGCATATTATATTGACACATTCACCCTAAACTGATATACTTAGACCCGCACATGAGAAAAATTCGAGAAACGGGGGACCGTAATGAAAAACTATTTTAAAAGTCTTTTTGCCGAATGCCCCAGGTACCGCATGGTCATCTGGTGGGTATTCCGCGCCCTGATGATTTACGCATTTATTAAAGGCTTCTTCCCCGGCGAGGGGGAGAGTTTCGATATCACGAATCCTCTTCAGGTCGGCGCAAATTTCCTTTGTATGTTCGTCTGGGAGGTGTTTATGATGCTGCCTAAGACAAATTCCCTGCGCCATGTTCCGTCGGTCGTGCAGACCTTCCTGATTATCGGCATCTTCGCGGCCTCGTTCGGCGGCAAATTCATGAATTTCTACTACGATCTCCGGTACTGGGACACCGTCCTGCACCTTATCGGCGGCGGAGCCTGCGTATTCTTCGGCTACGAGATCGCCTCCGCCATGCAGAAGCGCGATCATGCCACCGCTCCGCTCTCGCTTGTGCTGCTTGCTGCGGTCGGCTTCTCCTTCCTCGCCTCGACCGGATGGGAGCTGTTTGAATTCACCTTTGACCAGATAGCCTGCAAGAGCGCTGCCGCAATAAATGACATCTACAAGGCGGGAGACGCTCAGCACTGGAGCTACACTATAGCCGAGAACACGGCAAAGGTCGAGACCCTGTTTAACCCGTATTTCCGTGAGCGTTGGGCGATAATGGACACCATGGGCGACATCATCCTCAACACCGTCGGCGCAATGATAGCGATCATTGCGATAAGGATCTACCCCTACAGACACAAGGGCAGATTCAAGATGGATCTCTCCGCCCCCAAGGCAGAGAAAAAGGAGACCGCAAGGGTCTGAACATAATATAATCAACGCACCCTGCCGGGCAAACGGCAAGGTGCGTTATTTTTATTTGGCGGGGGCGTAGACCCTCACATAATCGACTATAAAATTCTGCGGGAAGGTGCCCTCGGGGCTGTTGAAGGCGTTGCCGTTCCACTCCTTGCGCAGGCTGCCTTTTTGAGAAGTTTCATGGCCTGCTTCTTTCAACTCACTGTTTATTTAAGTGAATCGGCTATTGCTTTCATTGCTTTTGCTCCCTCGGAGCTTATCGGCAGGAACGGGCGGCGGCAGGGGCCGCAGTTGATGCCCATAAAGGTCAGTATCGCCTTTTCGCAGGGCATAACGCCGTATTTCACAAGCTCGGCGATTATGGCGTTCGCTTCATTCTGGATCCTCTGAGCCTCGGCGATGCTGCCGTGTTTGAATTCGTCGTAAAGGCGCAGGAATTTATCCGCCATGAAGTTATATGTGCTGCCGATAGCGCCGTCCGCGCCCATTGCGAGACCGCCGAGGCACATCTCGTCAAAGCCGTTGAATACGGTGATGCGCTCGATCCGTTGCTTAAACTGTTGGAGGGCGAAAAGGTCGGTCGAGGTATGTTTTATGCCGATGAAGCGCTCGTCCTTGAATATCTCGGCGGCGATATCCGCGGTGAAGATGAAGCCGTTGCCGCCGGGGAAGTTATAGATGACCATAGGCAGGCTCACGCTCGACACGATGTCGTCGTAATACTTGCGGATAGCGTCATATGAGAATGAATAATAGTAAGGCGCGACGGCGGAGACGGCGGTGTAGCCGAGAGCCTCAGCCTCCTTTGCCATGCTTATCGCGTCGTCGGTGGAGACCGAGCCACAGTGCGCTATCATATCGACCCTGTCGCCCGCAGCTTTTTTGACGATGCGAAAAACTTCTTTCCTCTCCTCGGGCGACATCAGCATTCCCTCGCCTGTGCTGCCGCCGACATAGAAGCCGTTGACGCCCTTCTCAAGGTTGAATTCGACCAGCTTTTGCAGCGACTTTTCGTTGACGGTGTAATCCGCATTGAACGGGGTGAGCAGAGCGGTAAAAATTCCTTGCATTTGAAGCCCTCCTTATTCGTAAAGCGGATAGCGGCGGCAGATATCGCAAACGCCGCGCCTGATATCGTCGGCGCTGCCCTCAAAATCGACGGCACAGCGATAGACGAAATCCGCTATCGTGTCCATATCCTGTTCGTTAAGCCCTCTCGAGGTGACGGCGGCGGTGCCGAGCCTTATGCCGCTGGTGACAAAGGGCTTCTCGGGGTCGTTGGGCACGGAATTTTTGTTGGCGGTGATATACACCTCGTCGAGCCTGTGCTCAAGCTCCTTGCCCGTAACGCCGAGTGAACGCAGATCGACAAGGATAAGGTGGTTATCCGTGCCGCCCGACACGAGCCGAACTCCCCTTGAGAGCAGTCCGCTTGCGAGAGCGGAGCAGTTTGAGACAATATTTTTTTGATATTCCTTGAATTCAGGGGCGAGAGCCTCGCCGAAGCAGACCGCCTTTGCGGCAATGATGTGCATGAGCGGGCCGCCCTGATTGCCGGGGAATATCGCTTTGTTTATTGCGGGCGCAAGCTCCTCGGTCGAGAGGATAAGACCGCCCCTCGGCCCCCTGAGGGTCTTGTGAGTGGTGGTGGTGACGATATCGGCATAGGGCACGGGCGAGGGATGCAGCCCCGCCGCCACAAGGCCTGCGATATGAGCCATATCCACCATGAAGTATGCGCCTATCTCCTTTGCGAGCGCCCCGATGCGCTCAAAATCAATTATCCTCGGGTAGGCGGAGGCGCCCGCCACGATGAGCTTCGGCTTTATTTCCCTTGCCTTGCGCTCAAGGCCGT
>ULUJ01060975.1_pt1 | contig 11037 bp, 9 predicted proteins | sample 1958381 | NCBI WGS metagenome assembly ULUJ01 (sample SAMEA4835757, study PRJEB28245) | human gut metagenome | biome: gut microbiome; material: fecal sample | place: Denmark | collected 2008 | reverse complement strand
CGCTTTCGCGCTCGACCCGCACATTCGCTTTTTTCTAGGTTTAATGTTCAGTTTTCAAGGTTCACTCTGTTGCGTTTGTTCGCAACTTTGTTGTTTGTGTTTGTCGCTGTATCCCGGCGACTTGTATATAATACCACGTGGGCAAGGTAATGTCAACACCTTTTTTACAACTTTTTTAAGATTTTTTAGTGAAACACTTGGATTCGTGGACAAATAAAGTATCATGTATACACGCTTTGAAGCACCTGAAAAAACTTCAAAATTTCTATAAAAATCTACGAAAAATCGCCAAAAACACCTTGCAAAACTTCATTTTTCGGTAAAAATTTCTATAATCTTTTTTCGAAATTTCCTATCACCGATACATTTTCGTATTCAATAATAAAGATATTCGGATCACATTCTTCCAGTAAATGACGTAATTTCATCGACTCAACCTTAGAAACAACTGTCAAAAGCACATTGGTATCCTCACCGCTATAGGCACCTATGCCCTTAATTTTAGTTACACCACGATGTACAGCAGCAAAAATAACCTCTTCTACCAAATCTATTTTAGTAATTACAATCATCGTTACCGTAATACTTGGCAGATAAGCCTTATCCAGAACAACGGAAGTAATCACAGCAAAGAAGATGGAGTATACTGCCGCAGCTACATCGTATAATAGAATACAGCTGCCAAAGACAAAGATATTAATAATATTGAAGACCTTACCTACACTCATATTGTGATACCGGTGCATCAGCAGCAGTCCCAGAATGCCCTCACCGCCGCCGCTGCCCTTGCTCATCAGAGTCATGCCGCATCCCAGGCCGCACAGGATACCGCCTGCCAGACAAGCCGTAATCGTATCGGGCAGATAATTATGTTCCGCAACAGGCACAAGGCTCAGCAATACGCTGTAGCTTGTAATGCAGACAGCAGATTTCACTAAAAAATCCTTGCCGAACTTACGTATAGCCAGCAACATCAGGGGTATATTCAGGAGAAAATAGATAATGCCGATATAGTTGTCGGTAACAAAGCTCAGCTCCATGACGTTTCTCATAAAATATCCCAACAGCTGTGCTATCCCTAAAAAGCCTCCATTATAAAGATTACATGGCAAAATGAACATATTAAAGCCGATGGAATATACCAGCGAGCCGCCTATAATCAGGCACAGGGACTTTAGGGAAAGAAATTGTTTCAGATAGGTAACAGCCTTCATGCTACAGCCTCCTTTGCCGACTGACGGGGAAGGGGGTTGATTAATAACTACTATATATAATAACCTAAAATTTTATGTTTGCGTATTAACCAAGTAAAAAAAGCACTTTTTTATATCCAAATAAGTAAAATGCTAAAGTCTTTACAATTTTTTCTGCTTAGTTTTTGTAAATCAGATAAAATCGTCATAATTTCGCCATATACTGCCTTTATAATAAAAGCAACAAAGGTAAACAACCACTTTAAGAAAGAAGGTGCCAAATATGATGACAACATTAACCAAGTATATGAAGAAACCCACAGCAATTGCTATGGCTGCCATGGTGCTCTCTCTGCCGCTGGCAAGCGTAGCATCCGCTCACGAAAGGCACGATGCTCCGCCACCGCGTCATTCAGACCGCTATGACAGACACGACCGCTACGACAAGCATGATCGTTATGACAGACATGACCGCTATGACAAGCGTTATAAGAACGACAATTACGTAACGAAAAAGGACAGCAACAAAAAAGCTACCACCAGCTTCATCATCGGTGCTGTACTGGGTGCGGTAATTGCCAAAAACACCTGATTAACATCCTTCTTTTCATCCTCATCACTCATACACAAAAAGAGCTGCAGTTTTACACTACGCAGAGTAGTGCAACTGCAGCTCTTTCAATTTTTACTATATTATATGTAACAGAAGAATCCTCAGCTGATTACATATCACGGCTGGCGATAATATCTACACCAAGGCCGAGAATATCCTTAACTACAACGTCACCGGTTTTAATCGGAGCGGTAACCTTTACGCTACGCAGAAAGCGTGCGCAGTCCAGGATGCGTTCCTTCGGCAGTACGTTAGCGGATACTACAGGCAGCAAAGGCAGCATACCGCCTTCTACAGCAACGGTAGAGGTCAGCATACGCTTCGGAGCAGTAACTTCATCGTTAGCATATTTAGCGCCACGCGGGCAGGTGTTGCCGGTAACATTGGTAACTGCACCATTTTCAATGGTAACAGTCATCTCGCAGCCCATAGGGCACATAATGCAGTTCATAACACGAGTTTCAACAGCCATTTTATACCCTCCTTACAGCACCAGACCTACGGTAACTTCGTCACCGATCTGGGCAAATTTTGCAGCCGGAATTTCTACGGCAATCATTTCACTGGGCTTTGCTACTGGCAGAGGACGGCTCAGCAGAACGTTGTTGCCGCTCTTAACCTCCAGCTTAATTTTGCGGTGCGGTGCAGCAACACGCATGAACAGCTTAACCTTTTCGTCAGCAGGAATTTCTGCAGGCATGGTCAGCTTCTGCGGTACGCAGGTACGTACGCCGTCAATAGCCTTTACGGTTACGGTACGGTTCTCGGTAGCCATTTTCTCCTGAGCCTTCAGTGCAGCATATTTGCCTGCGATTTCAGCTTCTTCGGATACAAAGTCAACCAGGTCATGTACGTGTACTACGTTGCCGGCAGCAAAGAAACCGTCTAAGCTGGTTTCACGATGCTGGTCAACAACCGGACCGTTGGTCAGCGGGTTCATTTCCAGATCAAGGCCGCGGGACAGCTCGTTCTCAGGAATCAGACCTACAGACAGCAGTACGGTATCGCACTCGATATCAAATTCAGTACCCGGAATCGGAGTCATGCGCTCGTCAACCTTAGCAACGGTGATACCGGTTACGCGCTCTTCACCATGGATAGCAACGATGGTGTGGGAGAGGTACAGAGGAATATCATAGTCGTTCAGGCATTGAACGATATTACGGGTAAGACCGTTGGAGAAGGGGCAGATTTCCAGGCAAGCCTGAACCTTGCAGCCTTCCAGGCTCATACGGCGAGCCATAATCAGGCCGATGTCACCGCTGCCGAGGATAACGATTTTGTGACCCGGCAGATAGCCTTCCATATTAACCATACGCTGAGCAGCGCCGGCAGTGAAAACGCCTGCGGGACGCTCGCCCGGAATACGGATAGCGCCACGGGTACGCTCACGGCAGCCCATAGTCAGGATAACAGTTTTGCCTTCCAGCTTCAGCAAGCCTTTTTCCGGATTAACGGCAATAACGGTTTTATTGTTTTGTACATCTAATACCATGGTATCAACCAGGGTTTCGATTTCAGGTTTATCAGCAACGAGCTCGATGCAGCGATGTGCATAGCCGGGGCCGGTCAGCTCTTCCTTGAAGTGATGCAGACCGAAGCCATTGTGAATGCACTGTTGCAGGATACCGCCGAGTTCGCGGTCACGCTCGATAACAACGATTTTTTTAGCACCATTCTGCCATGCGCTGTAAGCAGCAGACAGACCGGCAGGGCCACCGCCAACAATAATTACATCATATAATTGGTTCATTATTATTCCTCCCCGCCATCTGCAGAATATTTTTCGTAGAACATATTGGAATCAGTACGTTCTTTTAATACTTCGGGAACAGAAATGTTCAGCTCGCGTGCCAGAATCTGGGTAACACGCGGACCGCAGAAGCCACCCTGGCAACGGCCCATGCCTGCACGGGTACGGCGTTTTACACCGTCAACAGTGCGTGCGCCTACAGGAGAGTTGATTGCTTCTACAATTTCGCCCTCGGTAACAGTTTCGCAACGGCAGATTACGCGGCCGTACAGATTGTCTTCGGCAATCTTGGCAGCCTTTTCATCAGCAGTCATATAGTTGAATGCTTTATGCTTCGGCAGAGCAGCCTTGAAGTCAGCCTTCTTGGCAGCGCCGCTTACACGGGCAATTTCGTTGGCAATCAGCTCACCTACAGCAGGAGCTGCGGTCAGACCTGGAGATTGCATACCGGCAGCATTGTACAGGCCTTCAACCTTTTCGGAAGGACCGAGTACGAAGTCACCGGTGCTGGAAACGGCACGCAGGCCGGCAAATTCGGTAATAGCTGCGCCCATCGGCAGGTTCGGTATCAGCTTCTTGGCAGAAGCAATGATTTCATTCATGCCGGCAGTGGTAACAGCCTTATCTTCTTTGGAATCCTGCTCATTAGCGTTAGGACCTATGAAGGTGTTGCCGTGGGTAGTGGTGCAAACCAGAATACCCTTGGATTTTTTGGTCGGAGTGGGGAATACCACGCCGTAAACCAGACTGCTGCAGGCAGTCTTATCAAACAGAATATATTCGCCCTTACGCGGAGTGATGGTAAAGGTATCATCACCGGCCAGCTTAGCGATTTCGTCAGCATAAACACCGGCAGCATTAACCACATATTTAGCAGCAATAGTGCCTTTATTGGTTTCTACACCAGTAATTTTGCCGTCTTCCTTAACGAAGCCCAGTACCTTGCAGTCGCGGATAACTTCTGCACCGTTTTGTACAGCGCATTGAGCAAAAGCAATAGCAGCACCGAACGGCCAACATACGCCGGCACTCGGAGCCCACAGAGCACCCTTGACAGTGGTCAGGTTAGGCTCCTGCTCAAGAACTTCTTCTTTAGACAGGATTTGCAGGCCTTCAACGCCGTTCTTTTTACCGCGTTGCAGCAGCTCCTGCAGAGTCTGCATTTCCTCGTCGGTGGTTGCAGCAACCAGGGAACCGGTCCATTTAATATCCAGGTCCAGTTCGTTTTGCAGCTCGTGGTACAGAGCGTTGCCACGAACGTTGGTAATAGCTTTGAGGCTGCCGGTAGGAGCGTCAAAGCCAGCATGAAGAATTGCACTGTTAGCTTTAGTAGTGCCGATAGCGATGTCCGGCTCTTTTTCCAGCAGAACGCATTTCAGGTCATACTTGGAAAGCTCGCGCAATACAGCAGTACCTACAATGCCGCCACCAATAACGACTACATCAGCAGATTTTACAAATTCCATTCCGTCACTTCCTTGCTGAATTTTCTCATAAAAATACATCTAAATTTTATCACAAATCTGCAAAAAATAGAAGAGGGAAGCGAAAATAAAAAAGTCCATAGTGGGACATGATATGCCCCGAAGACATTTCCTTCATTGTATACAAAAAAGCTGCTGCCATTTCAGTCTTACTGTAAGAAAAACTAAAAATGGCAACAGACTGAAATTTTACTCTCTCTTTTTCACAAACCATCTAAGCGGCAGCTTTTTCTCCAGCCAGCCGATAAAGATATCTGAAAGCGGTGTCAGCAGAATCCAGCTTAAAACAAGCAGGACAAAAGAAACGGAGCCTACGAAAACATCGGTAAACCAATGCGCACCGCCCATAATACGGGGCAGAGAGAAAATAATAAATACAGCCAGTGCTTTAACAAAAGCGTCCTTGCCGATATATTTCCACATATACACAGCAAATATCAACAGCATCATGCCATGGTCACCAGGGAAGCTGCTGCCGGAACGATCCTTGGCAGGCCAGCCGCTCAGCTGGCTAACCCAGTTTACATTATGATACAGCTGGTCAAAATAAACGGAAGCGCTTGCACGGTCAATCGGCAGCAGCTTATCAAACTGCTTAATGATTACCGCACTTACCAGCATCGCAACACCGATACAGAACAGCCAGCGCTTGCCTTCAACATTGCTTTTGCGGTAATAGCTGTAAAAAATCGCCAGCATCGCCACAAAGGCCACCACATCAAAGGCACGCAGATTAACAAAAGCGATAAAATAAGTAAAGGCCGTTCCCTGCGCCAGCTTCTGGTTAAAGAAATAAAAGACACTTTGGTCCAGCGCCAGCCAAGGTCCGTGATAGCCGGCGGTAGGGGTGCTTGCCAGCCAGCTTCCCAAAAGCAGTGCTCCCAGGATATTACAGATAATTATCCAAATCAGGTTATTTTTCTTCATATAATCTCCTCGTATTTAAATATCCACTGTTCCTCAGATATCACCTAAAGTTCAGTTAACAAATTTACGTAAATATGATACCATATTATTGAGGATTATATAAGTCTTTTATGTAGATTTTTCCCATCAGCTTCCAAAGGAGGGAGAATTATGCGCAAACTGCTTTTACTGTTAACCTGCTTACTGATGTGCTGCTGCAGCGCGCTGGCGCTCGCCGCAGATAAAACTAAGGCTGCCGATGATCTGAACGCAATCAAACCGATGGAAACCATCAGTGCGGCAGTAATGAATGACCGCCTGCAAGCCGGCAATAACGAAGACCTGCTATATGTAAAAATAAAGGAGGACAGGGTAGAGGTTTACCAGGGATTGGCAACAGACCGCTCTTTGCGCAAGCAGCTGATTTTAACCATGCCCAATACCGAAATGCTGCGCTTATATACCAATAACAAGGCTACCTTTGCGCAGATGAACAAAATGCTCAGCGATTACGAAAGCTCCAACGCCAACTTCAACGGCTATAAGATTATCACCGATAAGGATACGCCGAAAAAGCTGGAAAACGGCGGTAAAATCTATCGCTTGTGTTTTATGAAGATTGAACGCGAAAAGCAAAGCCGCAGGGGTGGCTGGAACTTCCCGATCGGCATAGGTATCGGCATCGGCGGCGGACACCACCACCACGGTCCCTGGATTGGAGTAGGGTGGTAAAAAATATACCTTATATAATGAAGAAAAGCACGGGTATCTGCCCGTGCTTTTTTGATGTATGTAAAACTATAGCCTTTTATCTATATCAATATATCGCTACATAAATATTAAAATGCAGGCTCAATGGTTCCTTTATATTTATCGGCAATAAACTTCTTCACAGCCTCGGACTGATAAGCCTTCACAAAAGCCTTATAAGCCTCTTTATCCTTATCCTTGTTGCGGGCAGCAATAATCATTACAGCCAACGGCTCGTCCTTTGGCTCAAGGAAGATATTCTGCTTTTTAACATCCAAGCCACCGCTCATTACATAGTTCATGGTAATAGCTGCAGCATCAACATCAGCCAGACTGCGCGGCAGCTGTGCTGCCTCCAGCTCCTTAAATTTCAGATGCTTGGGATTATCGACAACATCCTTCGGTGTAGCCTTCATGCCAACGCCATCCTTCAATTTCAACAAGCCGGCACGCTGCAACAGCAGCAGACCGCGGCCGCCGTTTGTCGGGTCGTTAGGAATAGCAATCGTTGCACCGTCAGGAATATCCTTCACATCATGCAACTTATCGCTGTAAATGCCCATGCGCATTAAAATAGCGTTGCCGATGGGCACAAGGTCAGTCTTATTAGTCTTGTTAAAGTTATCCAGGAAGGGCTTATGCTGATAGCTTACCAAATCCAGCTCGCCATCTGCCAAAGCTTTGTCCGGTGTAACATAATCCGAGAACTCCACAACCTGTACCTTCAGGCCACTTTTAGCCGCTTCCTTGGCTGCAGCCTCCACAACCTCGGCATGCGGACCGGCGGTAGCACCAACCTTAATCGTTGTTTGAGCCTGTTTGTCACCGCCGCCGCAGCCTGCCGCCGCCAAAGCCACTACAGATAACGCAATAACCAATAATTTTTTTAACATAATTCATCGTCTCCTTTGCAAAAAGTAAAATAAAAAAAGCCTTCGTCTTATCCATACCGCATTTTCATTATGCAGTAAGGGACGAAAGCAAACTTCGTGGTACCACCCAATTTCACTGCTACCTCACGATAGCAGCCTCCTCAAGTACGCCGGACTAAGCCATTAATACTTCAGCACTGTAACGGGTGCACCCGGACGACCTAAACTTACGCTTCAGCCAATCAGCTCCAAGACCATCTTCGGCAAAGTCTCCTGCACTTCCTTGCACCAAACGGAAGCTCTCTGTGGCAGTACTCCTTGCGTACTCTTCTTTTCATCGCTCGTATATTAACTTGTGAGTAAAAATATACAACTTGTCAAAGCATCTGTCAACAAAAAACAGGAAAATTTTTCTCAAAGCCTAGTATTTCAATAGATTTGTAAATGATGTTACACAATTTACTTACTTATACAACTGCTATTCTGGACCATGCAACAGAAATATTATTTTTATTTTACATTTCTTCATTATAGCGCCCAAAAATGCAACAAAAAGTGTAAATTGCCTATTGACAAACTAGGCTTTATCATGTAAATTATCAAGCACCATCACACAAGCAATGCTTGTTGATTTTGTTTCACGCAGTAAAAATTTGACAATATCATGCTAAACAGGTGAGAAGATACCTAATAAAAAATGCAGTAACGTGCATAAAATTACTTGCTGCAGTCCTGATGAAATATCCGCTATCTTGCAGCCTGACCTTGAAAGGAGAAGATGACACTATGGAATTTGCAACAAAATGTATTCACGAAATCGGTGCGTCCGACGCAACCGGTGACTGTCTGGGAGCACTTGATGCCTGGCTCGTTATCCGCGGTATCAAAACTCTGCCGCTGCGTATGGAGCAGCACCAGAAAAATGCTTTTACCATTGCGAAATGGCTGCAGAAGCAACCGCGTGTACAATATGTTTTATATCCCGGTCTGGAAAATCATCCCGGTTATGAAATCAATAAAGCGCAGACCACCGGCTTCGGCGGCATGATTTCCTTTGCTGTAGACAACTCCGAAACAGCACTCCAAATTCTTGAGGGCGTCAAGCTCATCAAATTGGCCGAAAGCCTCGGCGGTACGGAAAGCCTGATAACCTATCCGATTCGCCAGACGCATACCGACCTTACTGCCGAAGAATGTGCCGAAAAGGGGATTACGGATTGTCTGCTGCGCTTCTCTACAGGCATTGAAGCAACGCAGGATCTTATTGACGATCTGGCACAGGCCTTTACTGCAGTAGAATAATTTATAAGAATAAAGTTTGGTGATAAATTATGACTAAATACGATTTTAACAAAATAATCGACAGACGTAACACAGACTGCCTAAAATACGATTTTGCCATTCAACGTGTTCGTCCGGCCGACGTTTTGCCTTTTTGGGTAGCAGATATGGATTTTCCTATTGCCCGGGAAATACAGGAAGCACTTATTGAACGCTGCCAACATGCTATCTTCGGCTATAGCGAAAGCACAGAAGCATATTTTCACGCTGTCCGCGACTGGTATACTAAGCATTTTAACTGGAGCCCCAAAGCAGAATGGCTCACCAAGACTCCCGGCATAGTTTTTGCCCTTGCCATGGCAGTAAAGGCCTTCACTAAAAAAGGTGAGGGCGTACTTGTACAGCAGCCGTTTTACTATCCTTTCAGCGAGGTTATCGAAGATAATGAGCGCAAGCTGATTAATTCACCGCTCATTCTGAAAAATGGTCATTATGAAATGGACTTTGCCGATTTGGAAGAAAAAATCGTCGCTAACAATGTTAAGCTGATACTTTTATGCTCACCGCATAACCCCGTAGGCCGTGTCTGGACACGCGCTGAACTGCAAAAGGTAGGCGATATCTGCCTTAAGCATGGTGTAATTACCGTAAGTGATGAAATTCACGGTGATTTCGTCTGGGGAAATAACTCTCAGACGGTTTTTGCAAGTTTGGGTGAGCAGTACGAGCAAAATTGCGTAATCTGTACTGCCCCCAGCAAAACCTTCAACATTGCCGGTCTGCAGGTATCCAATATCTTCATTCCCAACAAAAATTTACGTCGCCGCTTCCGCAAGCAGGTAGCGGCAGCAGGCTACAGCCAGGTAAACACCTTAGGCCTTGTTGCCTGTCAGGCAGCCTACACTTATGGCGAGGATTGGCTGCAGCAGGCGAAGGCTTATATCGAAGATAACATTAAATTTATTGATGCTTATCTGAAGCAGAACCTGCCGCAGATTAAGCTGCTCCAGCCTGAGGAGACATATCTGATTTGGCTCGACTGCAGCGCCTTAGGCCTTACAGCTGCTGAACGCGAGCAGTGGCTCTGGCATAAAGCACACCTCTGGCTCGACGGCGGCGGTATCTTCGGCAAAGAGGGAGAAGCCTTTGAACGTATCAACGTTGCCTGCCCCCGTGCGCTATTATTACAGGGACTTGAGCAGCTGAAGCAAGCTGTTCATGAATTAAATTAAATTTATTAATTTAATTATTTCTTCGATGTAACTGAAAAACTGCTGCCTTCTTTGTAGCAAAAGTAAAGGCAGCAGCTTATTTTTATTTTCGATATACCTTTGCAGTCTCATTATTCCGTCTTGTAAATTGACGCCGATTTGTATATAATGCAGATAAGCTATCCTATGCTTGTTTTCTGTAACGCTCTTACCGGAGCAGATAAAACAGCGGAACAAATTGGTTTTAAAGCTATAATAAAATATAATAAACTTGATCTTTTTATGCTTTTGCCACTATGCAAAAGCATAATGAAGCAGGAAGGGAGCAGGAAGGGAGCATTATATGAAACGTGAACAAATAGCCAAAAACATTGTTGCCGATCTCAAGGAGCTGGCAGCCTTAACCTCTGATGCAGACGGAGCACAACGCGTTGCCTGGACACCGACATTCAAGAAAGCAACGGAATGGTTTACTCAAAAGATGCAGGCAGCAGGTGCCGATGTCTGGACCGATGCCGCAGGCAACAGCTGGGCCAAATTTGCCGGCGAAAGCAAGGAGTGCATTGTTATCGGCAGCCACCTCGATTCCGTACCTGACGGAGGCTGGCTGGACGGCGCTTTAGGCGTTGTAGCAGGCATGGGTATCGGTGCCTATGTTCTGGCAGATAAAAAGCCTGCCAAAACTCTTTACGTTGTCGGTTGGGCAGATGAAGAGGGTGTAGCTTTCGGTAAAAGCTGTCTTGGCAGCAGTGCTGTCAGCGGCATTGTCACGAGCAAGGATGTGCTGCCCTTAATCCATCAGGAAAACGGCCGCAGCTTCAGCGATGTCTGGCAGGAATACGGCCTTGATGCCAACAGAATAGGGGAGGCACACACAGCCTTTGCCAAGCTGCCTGTTAAAGCCTATTTGGAGCTGCACATCGAGCAGGCACCGCTGCTGGCTTTAGCCAAAAAAAGCGTAGCCTGCGTTTACG
>ULUJ01096387.1_pt1 | contig 11085 bp, 11 predicted proteins | sample 1958381 | NCBI WGS metagenome assembly ULUJ01 (sample SAMEA4835757, study PRJEB28245) | human gut metagenome | biome: gut microbiome; material: fecal sample | place: Denmark | collected 2008 | reverse complement strand
GAAAAGGCGAACGCGGTTGTACTTTTCGTACTACAAGCGAGGATTTTTCATAAAGGCGCTGAAATATCGGCGTTTTGGCAACGTTCGCTTTGTTCACGATTGGTATTCGTTCACACCACCCTCGCCGGACAAATTATACTAATATTATGTGCGGTTATTACCCACACGTCAAGTAAAATGTCGGTAAAAGCCACATAATATTTTTATGAACAAATTTTCGGAACGAATTAAAGAATTGCGAATTGAAAAGGGTATGCGCCAATGTGACCTTGCAACTCTGGTCGGCATTTCACGCGCGTCCGTTGCCGACTGGGAAACCGGCAGGCACGAACCGCCGCTTGATACTATTATTGCACTATGCAAAATTTTTGACGTTTCAGCGGATTATCTTTTGGGTATTACAGATTAAAAAACCGATTGCGTTTGCAATCGGTTTTTTGGTTTCGTTTGGTTTTTCAATTTTTGTTTTAAGCGGTTTGTTGTTCGGAATCCGCGTCGATATGCGGCTGGCGTTTCGATTTGACGTGGCGCATCAGGAAGCACAGTCCGAACGCCCCTGCGACAATCGCGACGCAAGCAACGATTGCGACGATAAGTTTCCACGGGAATTCGTCGCCGCCTTTTACCCTTTCCCACATACTGACGACCGCGTCGTTTTGCGCGCCGAAGTCCTGCATTACGCCGAGAGTGCCTTCCGATTTCTTAAAGTCGGGGTATCTTCTATTGTCGCCGAAGAACTCGGTAAGATCGTACTTAACGCCGTCGATTTCCTTGATAATGCAGTCGCCGTCGGGATAATTCTCGGCAATTTCGTCGTCGGAAATTTCCCAAACGTACTCGTTTTCGAGAAGGCAGTTGACGGCTTCGATTGTGAATTCGTCTTCGCCCGCAATATATTTATCGGGATCGAAGGAGCAGGTATAGCCGATTTCCATCATATTACGCATCGCGACGTCGGGACGGCACATAAAGTTGATGAATTCCTTTGCCGCCGGGACGTTTTGCGCGGTTTTCGGGATTGCCCAGCCGTCAAACCAGACGTTGCCGAACTCTTTTTCTTCGCCGTCGATTTCAATTGTCGGGACGAAGTAGTCCAAAAGGTAATTCGTTTCTTCGCCGGTTGCAAGGTTTTTGAAAGTTTTGTCGGGGTTGTAACTTTCCTCGATTGCGTACATTGCGTCGCCCGACCAGGCAAGGTCAACGTATGCGATTTTGTTGATCATATCGTCCTTGCCGAAGTCGACTTCGTAGCCTTTGATATGCTTTCTTTGTTCCAGAAGCACGGTTTCGCACATTTTCAAAAGCGTGTTGTCGACGGTGTTGATAAGTTGTTCGATTGAAAGCGCGGCGTACGGAGTCCCGTCGAGTTTTCCTTCTTCTTTGAGATAACAAACGGTTGCGGCATAGACGTCGCGGACGCTGTCTTTCACAAGGATTTTCCCTTCAAGTTCCGGGTTTTTCGCCTTATTCCAAAGGATACCCCAGCCGGCTTCGAGGTCTTCTTTCCTTACCTTTTCGACGTTGTACATTATGCCGAGCGTGCCCCACATATACGGCACGAAATATCCGTTCATTTCCGCGCCGAAGATCGACTCCACCCTGTCGCGGATTGCGGGATACACGTTACTTATGAATTCGTAGTCGCCGTCCGACATATCGAGCGGTTGCAAAAGGTTTTTCTCTTTCAGTTTCTGAATGGAGTATTCGCTGGGGCAAACGAGGTCGATCTGGCTGTCGCCCTTGGTGACTTCGGTCATCATTGTTTCGTTTGTGTCGAAAGTGCTGTAAACGACCTCGATTTCCTTGCCTGTTTTTTGCTTGTAATACTCTTCAAAAAGCGTGATATTGGCGGGATCGATATAGTCCGCCCAGTTATATACGACAAGTTTTTCTTTTTTCCTGTCAAGGTTCACGACGACGATGCCTGCAATCGTACCGCCGACGATAACCGCGATAATAACCGACACGATAAGGATTTTAATTGCTTTCTTGTTCATGCTTTAATCTCCTTTTTCTTGTCGGCTTTGGCTTTTTTGACCTTAACGACGTTGACGACGAGAATGGTCGTAAGCACCACGATGAAGATAATGCTGAATATTGCAAACCAGAACGGCGAAAGCCCTTGTACCCTTGCGTCGGCGTAGATGTACGTCGAAAGAGTGTTGATGCCCGTTGCCGCGCCTTTGTTGATTTGCGTGATGATGAAGTCGTCCATCGACAGCGTGAACGCCATCATAAATCCCGACATAATGCTGGGCGCAAGTATGGGCAGAATGACTTTTACCATCGCTTTGAACGGGTTTGCGCCAAGGTCGAGAGCGGCTTCGTAAACGTTGTTGTCCATCGTTTGGAGTTTCGGCAGTACCGAAAGAATGACGTACGGCGTGCAGAAACTGATGTGTCCGATGATAAGGCGGAAATATCCCGCGGGGAACGAGAACGTTACGAAGAATATCATAAGCGACACCGCCATAACGATTTCGCTGTTGATGATGGGCAGTTGGTTGACGTTTTCCACAACCTTTCTCGCACGCGGTTTCAAACAATAAATGCCGATTGCCGAAAACGTGCCGATAAGCGTCGATACAACGCTCGATACGGCGGCGATAATCAGCGTGTTTTTAAGCGCGGCAAGCAGTTCGGGCGTTTTGTCGGACGCGAATATCGACTTGTACGACTCGAAACTGAACCCGTTGTCAAAAGAGAAAATCGACGTGTTGAAAAACGAAAACACGATAATCAACACTATCGGCGCGTACAGCAGCGCGAGAAGTAAATAAAGATATGCTTTTGCAAAAAATTTCTTTACCATAAGTTTCTTCCTCCCGTCGCAGACGTTTTTGAAAACCTGTTCATTAAAAAGTTGGAAACAAGCACGAGAATTATCATTACAAGGCTCATGACGCTGCCGACGCCGTACAAGCCCTGATCAAACTTCATCTGAATGCTGTCGCCGAACAAAAATACCGTGCTGTCCGACAAAAGTTGGCTTATCGCGAACGTCGAAATCGTGGGAATGAATACCATCGTGATTCCGCTTAAAATCCCCGGCACCGACAACGGCAATATCGTTTTTGCGAAAACCTGGAACTTGTCTGCCCCGAGATCTTCCGCCGCCTCGATATAGTTTTTGTCAATGCTCGAAAGCACCGTGTGCAAAGGAAGTATCATAAACGGCAGGTAGTTGTACACCATGCCGAACACGACCGTTCCCATCCCAAGGGGAATGTTCATCGACACGAAAATCGCTTTCGTTGCAAGCGTCCTTATAAGGAAGTTTACCCACATGGGCAGGATAAACAGCAATACGAAAATCTTGCTTGCGCTGTATTTCGCAAGGAAGTACGCCGCGGGATATCCCAGAACTATGCAGATAATCGTCGTCAGAAGTCCGACGAGAATGGAGTTTCCAAGCACCACCAGACTTGACTTTTCGGTGAAGAAAATCGCAAAGTTTTTGAAACTGAATTTTCCGTCGTAAATAAACGCGTTGGCAAGAATCAGCACAAGCGGCGTAACGACGAAAACCAGCAAAAACAGCATATACGGATAAGCAAAGGCTTTTCGCGTAAATCTGAAATTTTTAATTTTCTCTTTCATTAAATTGCCTCCACCTTAATGTCTTCGGGTTTAATATTGATACCTACGCGGTCGCCTTTGAGCCATTCGTCCTGAGTGTCGACAAAGAAGTCATAGTCGAAATCGGTGCGTAAAATGACCTGATAGTAACTTCCCTTGTAAATGCTCGACACAACGTCCGCGCTGACCGTTCCGTCGGCTTCGTCGTCGGTAACGTCGACTTTATCAAACGGAATCGACACTTTAACTTTCGTTCCTGCGGGCAAGTCGCTTTTCGTTTCAAAGTCGGCTTCGCAAATTTTAACGATGCCGTTGTCGCCCATTTCGGTTTCGTACTCGTTAATAATGCGCGCTTTGTGCATGATGTGTATTTCTTCTTTCGGAATGAAGATACCGATTTCTTCGCCGACGGCGCACTCGGTATTTTCAACGATCTGCAATTCGTTTCCGTCGCTTTCGCAAAGGATTTCGTAGTGGTCGCCCTTGAACACGCAGGACGTTACTTTTGCGGTGAGTTGTCCCTTTTCGACGTTTTTGCCCTTCGTGATGTAAATGTCTTCGGGGCGCACGATGATATCGACGGGTTCGTTGGGTTTGAAGCCTTTGTCGACGCACTCGAACTCGGTGCCGAAGAAGCTGCATTTATAGTCGTCGATCATAATGCCCGACATAATGTTGCTTTCGCCGATAAAGTCGGCGACGAATGCGTTTGCGGGCTCGTCGTAAATCTTTTTGGGGGTGCCGATTTGCTGCACTTCGCCGTCGCGCATAACGATGATTTTGTCGCTCATGGTGAGCGCTTCTTCCTGATCGTGCGTGACGTAAACGAACGTGATTCCAAGGCGTTTATGCATATCCATCAGTTCGATCTGCATATCCTTTCTCATTTTCAGGTCAAGCGCGCCCAGCGGCTCGTCAAGAAGCAGCAACTTCGGCTCGTTGACGATTGCCCTTGCGATTGCGACGCGCTGTTGCTGTCCGCCAGAAAGGCTGTTCACGTCGCGGTGACCGTAGTCTTCAAGGTCAACCATTTTAAGCGCGTGATTGACTTTTTCGGCGATTTCGGCTTTCGTATATTTTCTCATATTGTCGAAAGTCCTGCCCTTTCTGTCGGTGTACGTCGTGCCGTCGGGAATGGTTTTGAGTTTCAGACCGAACGCGATGTTGTTGAACACGTTAAGGTGCGGGAACAACGCGTATTTCTGGAAAACCGTGTTCACGGCGCGCTTATGCGGCGGCAGGTTGGAAATATCTTCGCCGTCGAACAAAATTTGACCGCTGGTCGGTTTTTCAAAGCCGGCAATCATACGAAGCGTCGTCGTCTTGCCACAGCCCGAAGGTCCTAAAATTGTCACGAATTCGCCGCGTTTTATCGCGATGCTTTCGTTTTTGACGACTGCTTTGCCGTCGTATTCCTTGGATACGTTTTTGATTTCGATAATGTTTGCAGATGACATATACTCTCCTTAAAACGTGGGCGGGCTTGACACCCAGATGATTTTAGCCGTTGTATTTTTTGTATTTTTAATATAATGTACTTTGTTGCTTACAAAATAAAAACTGTTGCGTTTTTTGCACTTATAGACGTTGTTGCCGATGACGACTTCGATTTCGCCGTCAAGGACGTATCCGAATTCTTCGCCCTCGTGCGGCATGTCTTTCTGAAGCGTTGTATTCGGCTCGATTTCGATATAAACAGGCTCCATCTCGTTCTTCTGACTGTTGGGCACAAGCCAGACGATTTTTTGCCCGTCGCCTTCCTTTTCGAAAAAGTCGTCGCTCGTGAACACGACTTGTTCGGGTTCGTCTTCGCTGAAAAAGGTTTTCAGATCGCTTCCGAGTGCCACCATAAGGTCGTTCAGGGTGGAAATTGTCGGCATGGTCAGGTCGTTTTCGAGTTGGCTTATGTAGCCTTTCGTGAGTTCGCACCTGTCGGCAAGTTCCTCCTGCGTCAATCCGCAACGAAGCCGCAGATTTTTCAGTTTGGTTCCGATTTCCATATATCCTCCTGTTTCCGCGCCGTTTGTTTAGTATTTCTAAACCTAAAAATTAGAGAGTTTTGTAATTTTAAGAAAAAAGTTTACAATTACTAAACTATACGACTGAATATGATTATATGAAAATAGCGTATATTTGTCAACGAAATATACGCATTTTGTCGTAATTTGTAAAAAGATATTTTTGACGATCGTATCCCGCGCAAAAAACCGCAAAAAAAGAATATATCAAAGATATATTCTTCCGCCTCAAATTTCGTATAAAAAAACGCACGGTTTTCACCGTGCGTAATTTCGTTTTTTCTTATTCGACGACCTGCGATACGACTGCAAAGCGTTTCACCGATTCCGCGCTGCTTTCGGCTTGTTTCTTATTGTCGTAAGTTTCGCCGACGTAAATGCTGTTGCGGTTTTTGATAATGAACTTATATCTGTTGTTTTTGTCCTTATCCACACGTACGGTCGTTGCTGCGTCCTGCATATTTTTCTTGAAGGTTTCGATGCCTTCCAGACACGATTTCTTCGACGCATATTCGCGGCTTTCGTAAAGAAGCTGACCGTTGTTTGCATAAAGATAGAATTGATAAAGATCGCCGTAAACGCAATCTACGCGATATTTTCCGACAACGCCTTTTGCTGCGGTTTCTGCGGGGGCGACTTCCTTAACCGCCGCTTTCTTTGCGGGCTCTTTCGTTGCAACTTTTTTTGCAGGTTCTTTCGCCGCGGCTTTCTTGGGTGCGGACTCTTTTGTTGCTGCTTTTTTTACTTCTTTTGCCATATTGATATAACCCCTTTTATTATTTTATATTAAAAACTTATTCGCTGATTTCGGAAACCTGTGCAAAGCGTTTCACGGATTCCGCGCTGCGTTCCGCCGCTTTTGCGGTCGAGTACGTTTCGCCGATGTAAATGCTGTTGCCCTTCTTGAAGATGTACTTGTAGCCGCCGTTCTTATCGACGTCGATGCGGTACTCGCAATCCGCGACGTTCTTCTTAAAGGTCGCGATGCCGCCCTTGCAGGAGTTCAGACTTGCGTATTCACGGCTTTCGTACAGGAGTTGCCCGTTGTTTGCGTAAAGGTGGAACTGATACGCATAGCCGGTATCTTCGATCGTATATTTGCCGACGACCTTGGGTTTATCGGCGTCGTCGTTTTCCTCGACGGGTTCTTCAACCTTTGCCGCCGCCTTTTTCTTTGCGGGGGCTTTCTTTGCGGGTGCGGCTTCTTCCGTTACTTCCGCCTTCTTCTTCGTCGCTTTTTTCTTTGCGGGAGCGGGTTCTTCCGCGGCGACTTCGGGTTCTTCCGTCGTTTCTTCTTTCTGCGCTTTTTTGGGTTTCAGATTTATTTTTGCCTTGCCCCAGCTGTCGTCAACGAAGTTGTCGTTGTTTTCCGGCTCGATATAGTGCTTTTCCTCGACGGGCGCGGGTTCTTCCGGCTGAACGTATGCGGAAACGGGCACGGGCGCGACGGGTTTTTCTTCTTCCACGGGGGCATAAACTTTTTCTTCCGCGATAAACTTCGACATGTCGATTTGTTCCTGCGGAGCGGGTTTTTTGTCTTCAAACGGAGGCAGTTCGTCATCGAAAGCGTCGGCGTCGAACTTCTTCTCGTCCTCGATATAAGGCGTGGGTGCAGGTGCCGCTGCCGCAACGGGCGCGGGTGCGGGTGTCGCGGGTACGACGGGCGTTTCTTTCACAGCGGGTTTTTCTTCGGCTGCGACTTTGCCACTCTTTCTTGCTTTCTTTGCGTCTTTGACGCTCTGTCTTGCCGCCTTCTTTGCCGCTTTCTTCGCCTTATTCTTCTTTGCACAAACCGCGATAATAACGATTAAGCCGACGAGTACGAGCGCTGCGCCCGCAACAAGCAATATGAACTTAATCGGGGGATTTTCTGCCAATAATTCAACGAAAAAGTCTTTCACCGTGATGGTAAAGAAATCGACGATTTTCTGCCATACTTCATTGGATGAAACTGCTGCTAACATTTTTCAAACTCCTCTTTAATAATATAACCCTGAAAATAAATTAGATAAAATACCTATACTGTGTATATTATAACACAATAAATTTACGTTATCAAGGTTTTGAAAATATCAATTTGACGAAATTCGTGTTTTTTTGCTAATTTTTTTATTGCGATATGCCTTAAAAAATATGTCGAACAATGCGTATTTTGCTTGCAAAAAAAACGCCGAAATGTTACTATGTTAAAAGTAAATATTGTGAGGTGTTTTATGAACAACGTAACCATTTTCAATCACCCTCTTATCACACACAAAATTGCAATTATGCGTGATGAACGTACCGGCAGCAAAGAGTTTCGCGAACTTGTGGAAGAAGTCGCAATGCTTATGGCATTTGAGGCTCTCCGCGATATCAATACGCAAGAAATTGAGGTTAAAACCCCGATTGCGGTCACTAAAACCCGCGTTATTGCAAATGACATCGCAATCGTTCCTATTCTCCGCGCAGGTCTCGGCATGGTAAACGGTATCCTTGCTCTTGTCCCCACCGCAAAAGTCGGACACGTCGGTCTTTATCGCGACCACGAAACGCTTGAACCCAAGGAGTACTACTGCAAACTTCCCGACGATATCGCAAACCGCGAAGTCATCATTCTCGATCCGATGCTCGCAACCGGCGGCAGCGCAATCGCGGCAATCGACTTCATTAAGGCAAAAGGCTGCAAGAACATTAAGTTTATGAGCATCATCGGCGCGCCCGAAGGAATTGAAAAGGTCCACGCAAAACATCCCGACGTACACATCTTCGTCGGCTGCAAAGACTCTCACCTTAACGAAAACGGCTACATCGTCCCCGGCCTCGGCGACGCCGGCGACAGAATTTTCGGTACGAAATAATCCGCAATAATTGAACGAATAATTGCATTGCCCTGACATTAGTCAGGGCTTTTTGATGTCGCAAAGTGTTTCATCACTGTCGAAGACAATATCACGCCGTAGGCATATCACTACCGATTGGCTCATCGCGCCAAAGGCAACAAGGTGCCCACGCAAAAAGTTGCATTTCAGGTATAAAAAAAGTCCTCATAAAACTATGAGGACTTTTTGATATTTCGTTGATTATTACTTGTCGGACGATTCGTCCTTTGCTTCTTCAACCGCCTGGAATTCCACCGTCGCGGTTTTGTCTTCGTCTTCGAGTCCGAGTTCTTCGACTGCTTCGTCGACTGCTTCGCTGTCAGCCACGACCGCGTCTTTTCTGACGCCGGGGAGTTTGTCGTCCGTGTCATACGTTACGCCTTCGCCCACGACCGCGATGCTTTCGCCGTCTTTGCCTTCGCCCTGTTTTTCTTTCTTGGTTTTGATGGAAAGAATGACGTTGGTAAGGATACCTACGATAAGAGCGGTTGCGATGTTGGTGATGGTGACGATTGCTTTGCCCTTTGTTGCAAGACCGAATTTAAGAGCGAGTCCGCCGATACCCGTGACAAGGATTGCCGATACGACGAAGAGGTTTTTGCTTTCGCCGAGGTCGACGTTTTGCAGCATTTTAAGACCGCTGACTGCGATAAATCCGTAGAGCGCCAGGCATACGCCGCCCAGAACGCAGGTGGGGATTGTTTCGATAAGCGCGATGAACGGGCTGAAAAACGCGATTATAATCGAGATAACAGCCGCGCCAACTATGGTGTAAATCGAGGCGTTTTTGGTGATTGCCACACAGCCGATGCTTTCGCCGTAAGTGGTGTTGGGGCAGCAGCCGAAGATTGTGCCGACGGTCGTTCCGAAGCCGTCACCGATGAGCGTGCGATGGAGACCGGGGTCTTTAAGAAGGTCTTTTTCGATGATGGTGCTCATGTTTTTGTGGTCCGCGATATGTTCCGCGAAAACGACCAGCGATACGGGGATGAACAGAAGCGCGATTGCGCCGACGCCCGCGCCGGTAAGTCTTGCGGTGCCGTTGACGGATTCCTTAATTGCTTCGATAATCGCAAGGTGCGGATAATCGAGGAATGCAGTGACGCCCGTGAATTTGCCGTCTTTTACGAAGTTTTCGACAAGCGGAGTCCAGTTGACGATTTTGAGATATTCGACATTGCAAGCATAGCCGAAAATCGAGAAGAACGATGCGAGAAGGTAACCTGCGCCGATACCGATGATGAAAGGCATAAGTTGCATTTTTTTGCTGCCCTTGCAGGATACGAAGACCGTTACGAAGAAGGCAAACAATCCGCAAAGGATTGCGACAAGGTTGTAAGATTGTCCGCTGCCGCTTGCAGTGGTAAGGTTGCTGATTGCGCTGCCCGAAAGACCTAAGCCGATAAGAGCGACCGTGGGCCCGATGATGACCGCGGGCATAAGTTTGTTGATCCATTCAGTGCCTTTCTTATAAACGATAAAGGCAAGTATGCAGTACACAGCGCCTGCGAATACGCCGCCGAGAATAATTCCCCACCAGCCGTATTGAGTTGCGCCGATCAACGCCGAGATAAACGCGAACGAGCTTCCGATGAAGATCGGGCTCTTTTTCTTGGTAACCCATACGTAGAACAGGGTTGCGATACCTGCGCCGAAAAGCGCGGCAGCGGGGCTCATATTGACGCCATTTCCCGAGCAAAGAATAGGCACGAGAATCGTCGCGCAAACGACCGCCAAGAATTGTTGAAGCGAGTACACAAGCGTTTGTTTGAAGGACAACTTGTCTTCAACGTTGTAAATCATCTTCATAAGTAACAATCTCCTTTAAAATTTATTTATATTTTGATATATTAGAGTGAAAACAGGTCGACGGCGATTTTCTCGTCATAGGGCGGTATCATTACCCTTACGACCTCCTGCTTGGACGTTGGCAGGTTTTTGCCGACGTAGTCCGCGCGTATCGGAAGTTCGCGATGACCGCGGTCGATAAGCACGGCAAGTTGTATCGTGCGCGGACGTCCCAGCGTGAACACGGCGTCGATTGCGGCGCGCGCCGTCCTTCCGGTAAACAAAACGTCGTCAACAAGGACGACGTCTCGTCCCCTTACTTCAAAGGGAACGTCGATTTTTTCGATAACGGGAGTTTCGCTTTTTTCCGCAAGGTCGTCACGATAAAGACTTATATCGAGTTCACCCACGTCAAGCGACACGCCTTCGTATTTTTTCACGTTTTCAGCAATTATTCCGGCAAGGGGGATACCACGGCTTTTAATGCCGATAAGCACGACGTTTTCCAGGGAGTCGTTTCTTTCGATAATCTCGTGCGATACCCTTTTCAGTGCGCGTGCGACAGCCGTATCATCCATAATGTTTGCCTTAATTTCCATAAAACCTCAAAAAAAATCTTGCGCCGAGACACGCAAGATATGATACACCTGATTATTGTATGATAACCTTGTATGTCTCTCCGGACATAATTAAAGATTTCTGTTAGGGTTATAATAACACAAGCGGCGTTTTTTGTAAACCGTTTTTAAGAAGGAAAAGAAAATTTTTTTATTATTATTTTTTTTGAAAATATCGCTCTTCTTCTCGCCTTCGAAATTTACCCGCCGCCCTTTATTTTT
>ULUJ01022999.1_pt1 | contig 11137 bp, 8 predicted proteins | sample 1958381 | NCBI WGS metagenome assembly ULUJ01 (sample SAMEA4835757, study PRJEB28245) | human gut metagenome | biome: gut microbiome; material: fecal sample | place: Denmark | collected 2008 | reverse complement strand
TTAATTAAATTATAAAAATACTATAGAATTATCGCTGAAAGGAGGTGCTTCTCATGTCAATAACAAGAGTTAAAAGAATTGGACCGAAGAGAGTAATAATATATGTTAGATTATCTGACGAGGATAGATATAAGAAAAATAAAAATGATGATAGTGAATCAATTGCAAACCAAAAGAGTATGTTACTAAAACATGCACTTGAACAAGGCTGGGAAGTAGTCGCTATATATAGTGATGATGATTATTCTGGTACTGATAATAACAGACCAGGTTTTAACAAAATGATTGAAGAATGTGAGAAAGGAGAAGTGGATATTGTATTATGTAAAACTCAAGCAAGATTTTCAAGGGATATGGAAGTTGTTGAGAGATATATTCATAATAAATTCATTGAATGGGGAGTTAGATTTGTAAGCATTGTTGATAATGCAGATACAGATGTTGCAGGTAATAAAAAGTCAAGACAAATTAATGGTTTAGTTAATGAATGGTATTTAGAAGATTTATCTGATAATGTTAGAAGGTCATTACAAAATAAAAGAGAAGATGGTTTGTTTTTAGGTTCATTTGCATCATATGGGTATAAAAAAGATCCTAATAATAAAAATAAACTATTAATTGATCCAGTTGCTGCTGAGATTGTAAAAGAAATTTTTTCAATGTATAAAAGTGGCATGGGATATTATAAAATTGCAAAGAATTTAAATGATAGAGGAATATTAACACCAAGTAATTATAAAAAAGAAAATGGAAGTAAATATGTTTGTAGAAGTGCTAAATATGGAATGAGAACACAATGGTGTCAAGATACTATTTATAGAATATTAAGAAATGAAGTTTATATGGGAAACTTAGTTCAGGGTAAAAAGACATATATTAGTTATAAGAATCATAAACAGATAAATAAACCTAAAGATGAATGGACATATAGTTATGGTACTCATGAACCAATTATTGATGTTGATACTTGGAATGCTGTTCAATGTAAATTTAAGACGAGGACTAGAGTAACTAGAACGGGCAAAGTTTATATGTTAAGCAGAAAAGTATATTGTAAAGAATGTCATCAAATATTCACTAGAAATTTATATAAAACAGCAGAGGGTAAAACACCATACTTAAAATGTAAGGGTGTAAGACTTGCTAATCATAAGTGTAATAATAATGCTTCAATAAGATGTGATGTGCTAGAAAAAATTATAGTTGATGAGATTAACAAACAGTTAGATATATATTATAATATTGATGAGTTAGATAGATTATATACAATTCAAAAAAAATCTTTAAACTCTAGTTCTATTTCAAAAAAAGAAATCTTCGAACAAGAAAAAGAAGAATTGAATACAAAAATAAATAAAAAAAATGATTATTATAAGTCAATATATGAAGATAAATTAGAAGGAATTATTTCACAAGATGAATTTATGATGTTAAGAGAGAAATTTAGTAACGAAATAGAAGAATATAAGAAAAGGATTGAAGTAATAAATGATGAACTTTTAAATATTAAAACAAATGAAGAAAAAGTTCAAACAAGTAAAAAAGTTTTTGAAAAATATAAACATATTGATAAATTAACAAAAGAAATTGTTGATGAATTTATAGAACAAGTATTGATTGGTGAAATAAATCCTGAAACTAACACAAGAGATATTGAAATAGAATTCAATTTAATTCGATTAGATTAGTTCCTTGTTTAAAGGGGTACTCGCCACGGAGGAGATGATCCAGGTGCAAGCGGTAATGGTATTATTGAAAAAGATTTAACTTTAAAAATTTCACAGTATATGTATGATAGATTCAAAGATTTAGGGATTCCTGTAAAAATGACCAGAACTACTGATGAAACTATTTCACCAACTGAAAGAGTTAAAAGAGTTTTGGATGCGTATGGAAATAGTAATGATGTAATTGTTATATCAAATCACATAAATGCAGGAGGTGGAGATGGTGCAGAAGTAATTTATCCGCTTAGAAGTACAAGTACTTTACCTAATTTAATACTAGAGCAATTATCAAAAGAAGGACAAAACATACGAAAAGCGTATCAAAGAAGGTTACCAAGTGATACTTCAAAGGATTATTACTTTATGCAACGCAATACTGGTGATACACAATCATTAACTGTAGAATATGGTTTTTTAGATAGTACAAAAGATGATGTGCAACAATTGAAAAACAATTATGAAGATTTTGCAGAAGCAGTTGTGAGAGCGGTTGCTGAATATGCAAACTTATCATATATCCCAAAAGAAGGTGGAAACACATATACAGTAAAGAGTGGAGACAGTTTATGGAGTATTGCTAAAAAATATAATGTTTCAGTTGATGAATTAAAAAAGGCTAATAATTTAACGAGTAACGTGTTAAGAATCAATCAAGTTTTATTTATACCAACAAAAAAAGAAGAAGAATCTGGCAATTATATTGTATATACGGTAAAAAGTGGAGATACATTATATTCAATAGCTAAAAATTATAATATTGCTGTATCGGATATAATAGAGTTAAACAAATTATCAAACAATATATTAAATTTGGGTCAAAGACTACTTTTACCAGTGGAGGAAAAGGTAATAGAAACAAAATATAATACATATGTAGTTAAATCAGGGGATACATTATATTCTGTTGCTAAAAAATATGGGATTTCAGTTACAGAATTAAAAGAAATAAATGATTTATCTAATAATACATTGAGTATAGGTCAAAAATTACTAGTTCCAGCTACAACAATAATAATTGATGAAACAACTCCAGGCGAATATATAACGTATACAGTAAAAAGTGGGGATAATTTATACTCAATAGCAAATAGATATGGAGTTTCAGTTAAAGAGATAATGAATCTTAACAACTTAACAAGTAATTTATTAAATGTTGGTCAAACCCTTAGAATACCAACTTCTGAAACTAATGCATATATAGTTAAATCAGGAGATAATTTGTATTCAATAGCTAGACGTTATAATACAACAGTGGATGAAATTAAAAGAAAAAATAATTTAGTTAGTAATAATCTTTCAATTGGTCAAAGTTTAATAATATAAATAATAAAAAAATGATGTAAACATTTTCTGAATTGTAGAAATTTCGTTTATATCATTTTTTTGTTTTAAATTTAATGTATTTGTTTGCACACACCAGCATCAGGTTCATAAAAACAATGATTTTTATATCTTCCTGAATTTTTTTGCTCCCACCAATATGCTTTACAGTTATCACCGCTACTTGGTGCATAAAACCATAATGCATTCGTTGCTGGATAATAGTATTCACCTCGTATTATTCTTTCAGCAAGTTCAAGTTCTTTACTTGTTGGGTTACTAAAGAATAATGGACTATCAGTTCCAGAAAACCCTCCTGGGCTTTGATATACTACCTTTGATATAGTAGTAACATTTTTGAATGTAAGACAATCAGCAAGTGCTCTATTAACAATTACATTTCCTACCATTAACATGCCGAGGTCCCCTTCGCCAATAGCTTCGGCTCTCATTAATCTTGCTAATAATTCCTTTTCTTTAGTTGTATATTTAATTATCGCCATAAAATCACCTATATTATAATATGGTTTTAAATAAAAATGTTGAAAAAGCTTTTTTTTTGTGTTATACTCTTTGTATATTGAATTAGGGGTGTAATTCAATGGTAGAATGATGGTCTCCAAAACCATTCATGTGGGTTCAACTCCTGCCACCCCTGCCATTTGAAAAAATCGTCGAACCTTTTCGACGTTGAGATAAAACTTGATTGAAAAATCAAGTTTTTTTGTTGTAGGAAAGGTTGTGATAGATATGTTAAATGTCGTTAAAGAAAAACTTGAATTAAGTCCTGATTTAAGAAAGAAAATAAATTGGGCAAGTAAATACACTTCCACATCTATTACTCTCGAGAAAGGAGCTTTAATTAAGCTAGAACCAACTAATATTGCTTATGTAGATCCTCATAAAGTAATTATTAATGATATTAAGTTCTTATTCTTCAATGGTGTTGATTGTTTCTATATTAATTCTTTAAATGATAAACATGAGTTTTCAGAACTTGAAACTATGTTTAAAAAGGCTAAGCTACTTGATTTTTAATATAATCGTGATATTATAAATAACCAATGAAAGAGGTATTCTCTAAGATTGGAGGTACATCTATGATTGAGTGCAAATTTAAAATTTATAATATTGAAAATAATGAGGAGTCAGTAGTATTTAGACTTTACTAGATACTGTTGACTCCTCTTTTTTTCGTTAATACGAAAGGAAATTATGAAAAAAGCAACTCAAAAAGAATTTGAAACAATCCAAGAAATATTTAGTATAAATTATGTCAAAGTATTATTTAAACAATTTCTTGAAGAAGGATTATTAACTAAAAGAGAATATGAATTATTAATAAAGAAATTAGATGAGGATATTAATAAGGTATTAGATAAGGGAGGTTTAATGTGGAAGAAAGAAAAATAGCAGGAATTTATATTCGTGTATCAACTGAAGATCAAGCTCGTGAAGGATTCTCTCTAGGAGAACAAGAAGAAAAACTAAGACAATTATGTGATTATAAGGGCTATGAAATCTATAAAGTTTATTGTGATGCTGGTATATCTGCAAAAGATATGGAACATAGGCCTAAATTTCAAGAGATGCTACAAGATATGAGAGATGGAAGAATCAATTATATTGTTGCATATAAACTTGATAGAGTTACTCGTTCAGTTAGAGATTTAGAAGAACTTATAACACAACTTGAAAAACATAATACTTATTTAGTATGTGATAGAGATGATGTTAATACTTCTACTGCTAATGGTAGATTCTTTGTAAGAATGTTAACTGTCTTATCACAATTAGAAATTGAAATTGTATCAGAAAGGACTAAGTTTGGAATGGTTGGTGCTATTAAGTCTGGTCATTTACCTGGTGTTAAACCATTAGGTTATAAAAATGATAGTACTAGAAGAACTATCATTGATCCAGCTACTGCTCCAATTATTAAAAGAGTATTTGATTTATATTTACAAGGTAAAACTTATCTACAAATTGCTACTATATTTAATAATGAAAATATCTTAAATAAAAAATGGAGAGATTGTTATATTGAAAAGATAATTAATAATAAAGTATATATGGGAGATTGGGAACAATATAAATCTATTGGTAAAAAGGAAGGCCTTGAACCTATTGTATATATGAATGTTGTTGAACCAATCGTTCCAAGATATATTTGGGAAGAATGCCAAGCACAAAAAGTTATTAATCAAAGAACTTATACTAGAGATAGAGTTTATACATTTTTCCAAAAAATTAAATGTCCTCATTGTGGAAGAATAATGAAATGCAAAGGCGCTGGAGGAAAGAAAAGAAAGTATGTTTATTATAATTGTGAAAAATGTCATGAAAATATAAGAGAAACATACATTGAAGAAGCATTTAGAACTTTAGTTGCCGAGCTAATACAATTTGATAATGAATATAATGATTTATTCTTACCGTTATTTGCTGATAAAGAGATATACGTTGATAAATCTGATATAGAAAAAGAAATAATTAGATTAACTAAACAGAAAGATAGAATTAAAAAAGCATATATGTCTGAAGTGGTTGAACTAGATGATTTTAAAGAAGATTTAAAACTTATTAATCAAAAATTAGATACTTTAACTAAACAATTAGAAAATGAAAAAGATTTAAATAGTAGAAATAATTTTAGTCCTGAAAAAGTAATGGTTAAAAGAGATATAAATAGAATATTCTTAAATACTAGATATGATAATAAATTTTTCTTAGCTCAATGGGATATGAAAACTAAAGAAGAAAAGCAAGAGTTCATTTCTAGATATATTGAATCTATGACTTTTAAAAAAGATAAAAATTGTAAACATGGAATTAGAATAGTTGATTTAAAATTAAAATCTATATTTAAAGAAAAAGTAAATAAGTTATCCGAAATAGGTGCTAGTGAAATTCCAGTTTATCTAATTTCAAATGATAAACCTGTTAGAGTTAATATCGGATGTCCTTTAAAAGAATCTCAAATAAAAGAGTATTTAAATGAACTAAATAAATATCATGCAACTAATTTTTATATTCATCCAACATTTAACCATTCAATTGAAGATTTACCTGATGAAATCATTTTCAATATTAATGTAGATGAAAAATTATTTAGACTTATTCCTATTATTAAAGATATAGATAATCCTGAAAATGTATTCAATAAATTTAAGTTAGGAATAGTAACAACATCAATTAAATCATTTCCTAGTGTGGATCCTAATAAATAAAGAAAAAAGAAATGCTTAAAATATGAATCCACAAATAGAACCATAATTTAAACCATATAAAACCTATGAAAATAAAGGATTTTCATAAAAAAAGAACCATAATTATGGTTCAATTTTGCAAGTGCAAAATAAGTTTGTACCCATTATAAACCTAGTATTTATCTAGGTTTTAATGCTTTATGGGTACAATCTCTTATGCTCTTGTTTTTTTGTATACAAAAAATACGATATTTGTGGTTCAAAATAGACCATAATAGACCATAATTATGGATATAAAAAAGACAACCATATGATTGTCTTCTATATAGATAAAATCGAATTAATTGTTGATTGGCATTCTTTAAATAATTTCTTTTTTTCTTCAATCATTTCAAATGCTTCTTTTATTTTTTCGGTTATTTTATTTATTGATTCTTTATCAAGAATAGGAATTATTATTTTTTGAATATATTCTTCCCTCATATGTGGAATTGTACTAGCTGTTACTGAATATCTATCAGCATTGTATCTACCAACTTCATCCATCTTTAGCATTGTAAAAATATATTCTGGTGTCAACCCTTTTTTTATTCCTTCTTTATTAATTCTTATTCTTTCAATTCCTGAACCAAAAATAGCTTTATCAGATTCAGTAACCAAAGCTAGTTCTCCAATTTTACCATCTTTTGTATATAAGATATCATTAGGAATAACATTTTGGCTTAAATCTTCATATGTATGAATATCAATAAAATTATCAGGAACAAGATCTATTTGATAATTATATAAATCAGAGGTTCTTATAAATGGAACATCAGTATCTTTTTTATCTAAATAGTCTATATAGAATTCACTACCTGGTTCATTTCCTTTTTTAAAATCACATACTTTGCCTAATGAAATAGTATCAAAATTATCTATTAGATATTTTTCTGTTTCTAGATATAGTGGATAATGGAACTTTGGAGTCCATAAAATGCTGTTTAATGATATTTCATTATTTTCTATGCTATATATCTTTTTTTCTTTGCTTTTTGGAAATTTTATCATTTGCTCTAATTCTTTTGTAATACTATTAATTATATTGTGAGCTTTTTCATCATACTCAAGAGCCTTTTTATATTTATTTTCTATTTCTTTTTCTATATTTCTATCTTTTGGTCTGATAATTTTTAAACTTTTTATTTTAGGATATGTTAAAATGGATTGAATATTTCCGGTAAATAAACTATTAACTTGTCTTCTTGCTATTTTACTATTCAAGTAACAAACAACATAGTAAGGTGATATAGTATTTTCTTTTAAAGTTATTTTTACAAAGTTTTGATTCATATTTGCTTCTCCAAAATTTTGAGGAACAATAGCAGCAGAACCAAGATGTCCGATTGTAGTAAATAAAATATCTTCAGCTTTAAGTGCAGATCTACTTAATAATTTATGCTTTTCTTCTGAAATATAAAATCCATCATTTTTACTAATATCAAAATCTTTAATACTTGAATTCTTTAAAAAGAGTACGCCTTCTTTTACAAATGTTTGTCCAGCATGTTCTCCATCAGTTATTTTATCAATTATTGTACCAAAATCGATAATATCTTCTTTGTTTTCCTTTGCAAAATCTGATAATGTATCATCAAGATAATAATACTTTGAATCAAGCCTAATTAAAAATCTTTCGCTATCATAATCAATAGATTTAAAATTCAATGCCATTTTCATTCCTCCACTTATTAAAAGCTTCAGCCACTAAAGAAATGTCATCGACTTCGTTCTCTATTATATTTCCTCTTCTATCATGTCCACATGTCTCACAAACTGCCATGAAAACAGGATATTTCTTTTTCATATCAGCTTGATTTAAATATTTTTGAATTAAAATAACTGTAGTTTTTGTAGACGTATGTGGCATAAATGTCTCTTTTGGTAAGTCTACAACAGCTAGTACTCTACCATTATCTAAAATGAATTTTCTTAAATAACCTAAACCATCGTTACCATATATTCCGTCTGGAAGAACTAATGCCATTCTTCCGCCTGGTTTTAAGAAATCCATACATCTTTCAATAAATAAATTTTGAGGTGTATCATTATCCCTAAGTTTACCTTTTTCCCATAATCCTGTTTTTTTATCTTTTGACCATTTATATCCAACATCAAATTGTTTTAATATATCTTTATCATCAATCTTTATTTTTGAGCCATATGGTGGGTTAGTTATTAATATATCAAATTTTCCTAATTCAATTTTATCTTGTGTTTTACTTTTCCATTTTGTTGGAATATCTAAGCTGTTTTCACAGAATATTCCACCACGTCCGTCACCTAAAACAGCCATTTGTGCTTTACTTACCTTACTCAAGAAATCATCTTTATCAATTCCACGAAAGTTTTCAATAGCTATTTTTTGCTTCTCAATTTCTATTTCTTTGTCAGGCCAACCTAATTCTGTATATTTATCATTAGCTTTTTGCCAAACATTTTTTAAAGCTTCTATTAAGAAACCTCCAGAGCCACAACATGGATCAATAATTTTATCAGTTGTCTTAATATCCATCATATTTACAATCATTTTTACAACATTTTTAGGTGTAAAAAATTGTCCTTGAGCGCCTTTCAATGCATGCCCTATAAATACTTCAAAGGCATCTCCTATAGCATCTCTTTCAGCTTCAATTAAACAAAATCTTTGTAGTTGACTAACTACATAACAAATAGATTTTGCATCTAAATTAATTACATCTTCATTTTCAATTACATCAGGATATCTTTCTTTAACTCCAAAAAATATTTCTGAAATTCTTAATCTTACTTGTTCAGGATCTTCATCCACGCCACATCTAAAGCTAACCATATCTGATGGTCGTGTATATTTTTCATCATATATTTTGCAAAATATAAGGTTTATTAATTGTTGAGCAAGGTTTTCATCTCTTGTTACTCCAACAGCATTTGGAGCTAAATAGTTTCTTATTACTTTAAAAATTGTTTTTAAATTTGTTGGTGGAATTAAATCTTTTCTTAGATATTTTCCAACATCTTCAACTCTTTGACCATATGATGGAATATCTGATATTTCCTCAAAAAGTACTTCACCATTTTTTTCTATTTTTTGTATAGTTAACTTTTCGTTTCCATTAAACCAAACACCTAGTTTAGCTTTTGATAATCTCATATAATCTTGTAATTGTGTTAATCCATCTTTTCTATTTTTTTTCTTACATTCAACAATCATGTATATTGAATCATCATCTTTTTTTGAATTTGAAAATACTGCTATATCAACAGGATATTCTTTTTTAGTGTCTGATGGTCTACTTTTAACATGATATTGTGGTCTCGTTTGTATATTTTCTTTAGGATAATTGTAATCCTCTACTAAAACTTTAGAAAAAACTTGTGTTGCTTCTATTTCCTCTGGTGTTGCATTTACTTCAATTCCAGAAATATAATCAATAATTCTTTCAGCCATGTTATCACTCCATATCAATAATGATTATAACATATTTTTTCTTGATTTTTCGTAGAAAATGATAATTATTATTTTTGAATTTATGTTATAATAAGAGACAAATAATCTTAAAAGGAGGGTTTTTAATGTCCATATTTAATGATATAGAAATGAAAATTAAATCATTAAGTCCTGGAGCATACCAAAGGTTATGTTCTGAGTATGCCTATAAAAAATATAATTTGACTAATATGTCTGATATTGGTGGAAAGGAAGGTACTGATAAAACGACAATTGGAGTACCTGATTCATATAGTCTTGATGAAAATGGTAAATATCTATTTTTTATGTATGGAACGGTTGAAAGTAGTCCAGTCTCAAAAATCGAGACAGATATAAAAGATGCTCATAACCCTGAGAAAACTGGAATATCAATTGATAAAGTTGATAAAATTATATGTTTTCATACAAATACAAATATGAGGGCAAGTAGTAAAGAAAAACTTATAAACCTATATGATGATGTGAAAATAGAATTAGTAGATATTGATTCTATGACACATGACATTTATAATTGTTATCCATTCCTAGCTTTTGACTATTTGGGAATTCCTATTGACAGCAACCAAATATCAGATATTGGAAAATTTATTGAACGTTACGATAAGAATAATAGTCAGTCTCCATTATGTATACCTTTTGTTTATAGAAAAGAAAAAGAACAATTAGAATTTATATTTAATAATGATGATGATAATTTTGTGTTAGTAACGGGAAATCCTGGAGTTGGTAAAACTAAATTAGTTTTAGAAGTTTGTAAAAAATATATAGAAGAAAATAAAAATACGAAGTGTTATTGTATAAGAAATAACGGTGGAAATTTATATAACGATCTAAAAATCTACCTTTCTGGAGGTAGTAATTATATTTTATTTTTTGATGATATAAATGAAACAAATCAATTAGAATCAATTTTAGATTATATAAACATCTATAGCGCAGGCAAAATTAAAGTAATTGCAACTGTACGGGAATATGCATTAAAACATGTTGAAAATTCAATAAAAAAATATGTAAAGAATCCAAAAGTACTTTGTATATCAACTTTATCTAAAGAAGAATTAGAAACTTTACTAAATACTATTGGTATAAAAAATAAGTATATTCAAAAAAAGATAATTAGTATTTCTAAAAATAATCCAAGAATTGCAATTATGTGCGCTAATGCTTTAAAAAATAAAAAAATTAGTTCTTTAAGCAATGTGTTAGATGTTTTTAAGTCAATTTATGATTGTGTAATAGAAGATAATGAATTAACTGAATTAGATATTAAAATATTATTTTACTTAGCATTCTTTGGCCCAATTAGACTTGATAATAAGGATACAAAGCAACTATTGGAAGAATTAAATATACTAAATATTGAAGAATAT
>ULUJ01065099.1_pt1 | contig 11138 bp, 9 predicted proteins | sample 1958381 | NCBI WGS metagenome assembly ULUJ01 (sample SAMEA4835757, study PRJEB28245) | human gut metagenome | biome: gut microbiome; material: fecal sample | place: Denmark | collected 2008 | reverse complement strand
CCGTTTTTTCTCTGCAAAAACGTTCATCAAAAAGTCCATAATTTTATCCTTGACTTTTTGGGGACAATTCGCTATGATACAATTTCACCAGAAAAGAGGAGGCGTTTTTCATGGACAAGCAGCCGTATATTGTCGGCGTCGGCGCTGCGAATGCAGATCTCAACGGCGCGTCCCTTGCGCCCATCCATCTGCGTGATTCCAATCCCGGCCACATCAGCCTGTCCGCCGGAGGTGTGACGCGCAACGTGTGCGAGAACCTCGCGCGGCTGGGCGCAGACGTGAAGCTTTTGAGTTGCGTGGGCGACGATACCTTCGGTGCGTTTATCCGCCGTTCCTGCGAAGACGCGGGAATCGACACGTCCCATCTGTATGAGGCGAAGGGCGCAAATTCCTCCATGTATCTGTCTATTTTGGACGCAGACGGCGATATGCTGGTCGGCATGTCGGACATGCGCATTGTCCAGCAGGACATGCCGGAGGACTATCTGCCGTCGCAAAAAGCGCTGATCCAAGGTGCGGGTGTCGTGACCTGCGACCCCTGCATGGGTGAAAAAATGCTTTTGCAGCTGCTGGATCTGTGTACGCCTGAACAGATCGTATGTGTCGATCCTGTCTCCTGTGCGTATGCACGCGTGGTCGCACCGTTCATCGGCCGTTTCCACACTGCCAAGCCTAACCGTATGGAACTTGGGATTTTGGCCGGTATGGAAATTCAGTCCGACAGCGATCTGGAACGTGCGGGCGAGGCTGTTCTGAATAAGGGCCTCAAGCGGCTGTTTGTCAGTCTTGGCGCAGAGGGCTGCTTGTACATGGACGCAGCCGGTACTGTTCTGCGCCGCAAGCTGCGGCCAGCGAAGATGGTCAACGCCTCCGGTGCGGGTGATTCCTTTGCTGCCGCTATGCTGTATGCCACGCTCCATGGCTTTGACGTCAAAAAGACGTTGGACTATGCCATGGCCGCCGGGATTGCGGCTGTGTCGCACGAGCGGACCATCAATCCGAATATGAGCACTGCGCTGCTCGAAGAAATCCTGCTGGCGCACCGCATTTGAACCTGTACACCCATCTGAAAGGAGTTATTCATATGAATCTGAAGGATTATCTGTCTGTTACCCCTGAAATTCAGGAGGCCATCGACGCGGGCAAGCCTGTCGTCGCACTGGAATCCACCATTCTGAGCCACGGTATGCCGTATCCGCAGAACGTGGAGTTTGCGCACAAGGTCGAAGAGATCGTCCGTGCAGAGGGCGCTGTTCCCGCAACGACCGCGATCATGGGCGGCAAGCTGAAGGTTGGCCTGAACGCCGAAGAACTGCTCGTCATGTGCAAGGCTGAGGGCGTCGGCAAGGTCAGCCGCCGTGACGTGGCTGTGTATCTGGCAACCGGCATGACCGGCGCGACCACCGTTGCAACCACCATGCTTATCGCCGCCATGGCAGGCATCCGATTCTTCGCCACCGGCGGCATCGGCGGTGTGCATCGCGGCGCAGAAAAGACGATGGACATCTCCGCCGACCTGCAGGAACTGGCCAACACCCCCGTCTGTGTCGTCTGCGCGGGTGCAAAGAGCATTCTCGACCTCGGCCTGACGCTGGAATATCTCGAGACGCAGGGCGTTCCCGTTCTGGGTCTGCGCACGGATGAGCTGCCCGCGTTCTACTGCCGCACCTCCGGCTTTAAGCTGGATTACAACTGCAAGGACGAAGAGACGGTTGCGAAGATCATGAAGGCCAAGTGGGACATCGGCCTCAAGGGCGGTGCTGTCGTCGGCAACCCAATCCCGGAGCAGTATGCGATGGATCCGAACTACATGAACGGCATCATCGACAAGGCTGTCGCACAGGCCAACGCCGAGCATATCCACGGCAAGGCCATCACGCCGTATCTGCTGGCGCACATCAAGGACATGACCGAGGGCAAGTCCTTCGCCGCCAATCTGGAACTGGCCTACAACAACGCACACGCAGCGAGCAAGATCGCCGTTGCCTATTCCAAACTGTAATCTTCACATTTCTCAACGGGCGCGCCAATCGGCGTGCCCGTTTTTTGTGATGCAGGCCGCTGCGCCTCAGTTGTACCGCTCCCGGTACTCGTGCGGGCTGCTGCCGGCGTATTTCCGAAAGATGCGGGAAAAATGGCTGGGAGAAGAAAAGCCGAGGTAGGAGCCGATGGCAGTGAGAGATTTGTCCGAATAACGGAGGAGACGCTTGGCCTCTTCCGTTTTTTCTTTCAGAATGAAATCTGTCAGCGTTTCTCCGGTACTTTCTCTGAATTTTTTGGACAGGTACGGGCGGCTGACATACAGCGCACGGGCAATCTGCTCGGTTTTGATTGCGTCGGAGAGATGGTGCTGAACGTAATTTGCCACATCCGCTGTGAGTCTGGACGAAACAGCGCCTCGGTGCAGCCGCTCCACCCGTTCCGCATAGTCCAGCAGCATCCGGTATTGCAGATTTGCAATGCGCTCCGGAGAAGCGGTCAGTTCGCACTGCTGGATATAGGAGTCGCTGAGTGTAAACGCATCCTCCACCTGCATTCCGCCTTGGATTGCCGCGCGTGAGACAAGCGTGACAGTGACGATAAACAGATTTTTACGCTGCCGGAGCGGCTCACCGGCCACAACGCCGCTGCGGACGGCTGGCGCCCTGTCCAGCCACTGCCGGAGTGCTGCCGTGTCGCCCTTGCGTACCATGCGCAGCAGCCGCTGCTCCAGATCATAGGTGTTGTGTTCCAGCTGCGGCGGATCGAGTTTGTTCTGCGCTTGCTGCCGTACCTGCCGGGAAATCAGAGCGGTCTGCTCCTGTTCATAAATGCGCAGATCCTTCAGTTCCAGTCTTTCGTGATTGAACACATAGTTTATCGTACACAGCATTTGCAGCACGCTTTCCACCGGCATGCGAACAATGCTCCGCATGCCGGAGAGCATGGACTCGGCCTCATCACCGGACAGATCCAGCCGGAAGGCCAGTTCCCGCAGGTCCTGTTCGCGTTCCATCACCTGCCGCGTAGGGCCGACGACAAGCTTTACCGTTCCAGTATTCAGAACGCCGTAGTAGTGAAATTGCGGCGTGATATAATATCCCACATGGTCTGTGATGGCAAAGACCTCCGCCCGGCAGAGCGTCAGAGGATCTTTCGGCAGATCGACCATGGAGGTATAAAAGGTCTGGATGCCGTTCTCGTAGACCCGGACCGGGATTCCGGACAGATTGCCGATGGCGGTGCATAAATATTGCAGATCTACACGTTCCATGTTCAGTCCTCCAATCTGAATACAACTATATCAATTTGATTACAAAAATGCAAGCTTTGCATATTTGGACATGCTATACTGGTCGCATAAGCAATGTTACGAGAAACATGGGAGGAACCGGAGATGGCAAGACTGAAACTTGTAGAGCGCAAAGCGTTTGAGAGCAGGATTCATTCAGAGTATGTAAAACCGGCGGAGAAGTGGTTGGGGTATCTGATTGGCCCGGCGGGTGCGCTGCTGCTCAATGCTGTGCTGGCGACGTACCTGAACGTCTATTATACAGATGTACTGAAGCTGACCGGACTCTGGGGCGGCGCATTTCTGGTCGTATTTCCCATCGTGTCCAAGATTATCGACGCGGTCACGAACGTAGTCATGGGCTATCTTATTGACCGCACGCATACAAAAGAGGGCAAGGCCCGTCCGTGGCTGCTGCTGTCCGCGCCGCTGCTGACCATTACGGGCATCCTGCTCTTTACCGTGCCCAAGGGCTCGCAGACCCTGCAGGCGGTCTGGGTCATGGTCAGCTATAACCTGTTTTATTCCTTCGCATATACCATTTTTAATATGAGCCACAATTTGATGGTGCCTCTGTCTACGCGCGACACGACCCAGCGCGGCAGCCTGTCCGTTTTCAATCAGATCGCCACCATCATGATGAGCGGCATCCTGGTTGCGTTGGTGTTCCCAATGGTCATCATGCCCAAAATCGGCGTGGAACAGAGGAAGTGGATTGCGCTGATGAGCGTGCTGTCCATTCTGGCTCTGCCGCTGACGCTGCTGGAATACTATTTCACCAAGGAGCGCGTCACGCTCGAGGCACAGAACAGCGAAGAGCCGCCTGTTCCCTTTGCGAAGCAGCTTAAGGCAATTTTTACGGACAAGTATATGCTCATCATTTATGCCTACTTCCTGATCTTTACCTTTGGTGCAAGCATTAAGAATCTGAGCCTTGTCTATTTTTGTAACTATGTGCTTGGCACCTACAATGACGGCATTACCCAGACCATGCTCTCCGTCATCGGCGGCATTCCCATGGGAATCGGCGTTTTTGCCGTCTGGCCGCTGGCTAAAAAATTTGGCAAGCGGAATGTCACGCTGGCAGGCTTCGTGCTCTATGCCCTCGGCAGCGCCGTCTGCTGGATGTTCCCCACGAATATGACAATTATGCTGGCGGGGCAGTTTGTCAAAAATATCGGCGGCCTGCCGTGCTCGTATGTGTTCATGGCGCTGTTTGCCGACGTGCTGGATCATGTAGAATGGAAAAGCGGCTTCCGGTGCGATGGACTGGCCATGAGTGTGTATAATATCATTGCCGTTGCGATGGTTGGCATTTGCACCGGCGTGTTCAACGGTCTGCTTGCCAAAACAGGCTATACTGCGCCGGAGATCATAAATGGCGTAACAACTGCGGCAGAGCAGAGCGCTGCCGTAAAGCACGCGATTACCTTTGGGTTTGTAGGGCTTGAAACCATCACCGGCGTTGCGCTCGCGGTACTGCTGGCCTTCCTGAATGTGGAGAAGTACATCGGCAAAGAACAGGCGGAGATCAAGGCCCGCCGGGAGGCAGAGTGATGCGGGCAATTCGGCTGAAAACAGAGCACCTGACCGCGCCCATGGGCGTGGACTTCACGGCCCCGCAGCTGTTCTGGAACTGCGAGGGCGGCGTCAGGCAGACTGCGTGGCAGATTCTAGCTGCAGATGACGGCGGAAATCTCCTTTGGGACAGCGGAAAGACAGAAGGTGCTGCCATGCGCGCAAAATGGGGCGGAAGCCCCGTCCTAGCTAAAACGAGCGTCGTCTGGCGTGTCCGGCTTTGGGACGAGAACGGCGTTTGCGGCGAGTGGTCGGAGTCCAGCTTTGAAACCGGCATCGATACATGGTGCGCCCGCTGGATCACAGGCGATTATCGCGTAAATAGAAAAAAACGGTATCCGGTGGACTGCTTCCGAACAATATTTGAGAGTTCCAATGTGAAAAAGGCCCGCCTATATATCACGGCTTGCGGGCTGTACGAAGCGAAGCTGAACGGACAGCGGGCAGGGGACGTTATCCTTGCGCCCGGCATTACCGATTACCGCAGGCGCGTACAGTATCAGACCTACGACATTACACCGCTTCTGCGAAGCGGCAAAAATGTCCTGACCGTCCAGCTGGCTGACGGCTGGTATCGCGGCAGCACCGGCGCATGGGGCCTGCGCAATCAGTACGGAACAGAAACGAAGCTGTTGGCGCAGCTGGAGATCACACATACGGACGGCCATGTACAGACGGTCTGCACCGATGAAAGCTGGGAGTGGTCAAATGATGGCCCTATCCGCTTTGCGGACAACAAGGATGGGGAAGTAGTGGATGCCGGCTGTGCACCCAGCTACAACGGAAAGGCAAAGGCGACGGCGCATCCGGTCACCCCCTCAGCGTCTGACAATGTTGCGGTCAGGGAGCATGAGCGTCTGCACGCACAGCTTCTTCGTACGCCGGCGGGGAAAACCGTGTTGGACTTCGGACAGAACATCGCGGGCTATGCTGCTTTTACGCTGACGGCGCGGGCGGGACAGACCGTAACGCTTCGTTTCGGCGAAATGCTGGACGAAAACGGAGAATTCACGCAGAAGAATATTCAGCTTTCCAGAAACAAGTTTACCACGCCCCTGCAGCAGGTCGTCTATACCTGCAAGGATGGCGCAAACGCATATAAAACCACGTTTGCGATTTTCGGCTTCCGCTATGTGCTGGTAGAGACGAAGATTCCATTCAAGGCAGAGAATTTTACCGCCATTGCGGTCTATTCCGATATGGAACGCACGGGCTGGTTTGAAAGTTCCAATCCGCTGCTGGACAAATTTGTGGAAAACACGGTCTGGAGTGCAAAAAACAACCATGCCGATCTGCCCACTGATTGTCCTACAAGAGAGCGTCACGGCTGGTCCGGCGACGCGCAGATCTTCTGTCCTACGGCCTGCTTCCTGTTTGATTACGAGCCCATGGCTGAGAAATTTCTGAACGACATGTATGACTGGCAGCGCAAGAGCGGCTGCCTTCCACAGATCGCACCGTCCGGCGGTACGGATTTCTATATGTACACCATGAACGGCAGCGTCGGCTGGGCCGATGCAGGTGTGATCATGCCGTATGTTCTCTGGAAGCAGTACGGAGACAAGCAGATTCTGGCCAGACGGTATTCTGGCATGAAGCGCTATGCGCAGTTTATGATGCGCCGCTGCGGGCGCTGGGGCGGCCCCTATGCAAAGCCGGTGCATATCCCGGCAAAGGACAAGAAATATCTGGTCAACCGGGGCCAGAGTTATGGCGAATGGGCCGAGCCGCAGGATATTTACACCATGCGCTTCATGGACTTTGCCGGCCCGCATCCGGAGGTATCCACAGCCTATACGGCCTATGTGATGGCCTTGATGGCGCAGATCGCGGAGATTCTGGGCGATACGGAGGACATTTCACGCTTTGCAGAATACCGCGACGGCTGCCGGACGGCATATCAGGCCATGATAAAAACCGAGCAGTTCACGCTGGATACCGACCGGCAGGCCCGGCTTGTGCGGCCGCTGGCGCTACATCTTCTGGATGAAGCACAGACGGCGTATGCAAAAAAGAGATTGCTTCAAGCATTGAAAAACTACGGCTGGCGGCTGGGAACCGGCTTTTTGTCTACGCCGCTGATTCTGGACGTGCTGGCAGAAACCGACTTGGAAGCGGCATACCGGCTGCTGGAAAACGAGCAGATGCCGGGCTGGCTGTTCATGCCCAAAAGCGGAGCTACGACCATTTGGGAATCCTGGGAAGGAGACCGGGCAGCGGGAAGCGGCGTAGCGTCTCTGGATCACTATTCCAAAGGCGCGGTCTGCCGCTGGCTTTTTGATACCATGTGCGGTATCCGGGTGAGCGGGGAGAATTGCTTTTCCATTGCGCCGCGTCCCGGCGGACACTTTACCCGTGCAAAGGCCGCTTACAACAGCGTGTACGGCCGGGTGGAAAGCGGCTGGGAGAAGACGGAGAACGGATGGGACTATACCGTGACGATCCCTGTAAACTGCACTGCCGTATTGACGCTGCCCGGGAAAGAGCCGGTGCCGCTGACTGCCGGAACCTACACATTTTGAGGTAGATCAATGGACATAGAACGCATTCTGAAGGAAATGACGCTGGAGGACAAGATCGCACTGTGCTCCGGTGCAAGCTTCTGGGAAACCAAGCGATTTGAACGATACGGCATCCCCGCGCTTTTCATGTGTGACGGCCCCCACGGTCTGCGAAAGCAGGAGGATGCGGCGGATATGCTGGGCGTGAATAACTCCCGTCCCGCAACCTGTTTTCCGGCGGAGGTCACGACTGCCGGCAGCTGGGATCCTGCGCTGTTGGAACAGATCGGCGCGGCCATCGGCGAAGAGGCACGGGAGCAGGACGTCGGACTCGTCCTCGGGCCGGGAGCCAATCTCAAACGTAATCCGCTCTGCGGGCGGAATTTTGAGTATTTCAGTGAGGACCCGTATCTGGCAGGTAAACTGGCAGCAGGCTTTATCCGGGGGCTGGAAGCGCAGGGTGTCGGCACGAGTCTCAAGCATTTTGCCGCCAATTCACAAGAACTGGACCGTTTTACCTCTGACAGCATTCTGGACGGGCGCACGCTGCGGGAACTATACCTGACAGCTTTTGAGATTGCCGTCAGAGAGGGAAGTCCCGCTGCGGTCATGTGCGCCTACCCCAAGCTGAACGGTGTTCACTGCTCCGACAGCAAAGAACTGCTGACGGATATACTGCGTACTGAATGGGGCTTTGATGGTATGGTCGTTACGGACTGGGGGGCGATGAATGACCGGATTGCGGGCTTCCGCGCAGGCTGCGATCTGAATATGCCCGGCGGCAGCGCCTATATGGAAAAGGAAGTCCTCGCGGCAGTCAGGGGTGGAAGTCTGCCGGAGTGCTGCGTGGACGATTCTGCACGGCGCGTGCTGCAGCTTGTATTCCGCGCGGCCGAAACGCAGAGAACCCCCGCATCCTGCAACTATGAAGCCCATCATGCCCTCGCAAAACGGGCGGCGGCAGAAGGCGCGGTGCTCCTGAAAAACGAGAACGGCATCCTGCCGCTGGAGTCAGATACAAAAATCGCCGTTATCGGCGCAATGGCGGAAAATCTGCGCTATCAGGGGGCAGGTTCCAGCCATATCAACCCACTGCGGCTTTCGCAGCCGCTGGAGTTCCTGCCCGGCGCGATATATGCACCCGGCTGCGATGCGCAGGGCGATACAACGGAGGCTCTGCTGGCGGAAGCGAAACGGGCGGCAGAAAAAGCAGAGATTGCCGTCATTTTTGCGGGCCTTCCCGGACGGTATGAATCCGAGGGCTTTGACCGGGAGGACATGAAGCTGCCGGATGGGCATCTGCGGATGATAGAAGCCGTGGCCTGCACGAACCCCAATACGGTGGTCGTGCTTCTGTGCGGCGGTGTGGTGGAATGCCCGTGGGAGGAGCGCGTAAAGGCTATCCTCTACATGGGTCTGCCCGGTCAGGCAGGCGGAGAAGCAGTCGCCGATCTGCTCTATGGCTGCGCCAATCCCAGCGGAAAACTGGCCGAAAGCTGGCCGTACAGGTATGAAGATGTACCGTCTTCTGAACTATACGGAAAAACCGCGGACGCACTGTATCAGGAAGGGCTTTACGTCGGCTACCGGTACTATGACAAGGCGGGCGTTCCTGTCCGCTGGCCGTTCGGCTATGGATTAAGCTACACAAAATTCACATATTCCAATCTGACACTCTCCGGTGATACGGTTTTCGTTACCGTCAAAAATACCGGAAGCATTGCCGGTGCGGAGGTCGTACAGCTTTATGTCGAAGCGCCGCAAAACAGCCTGCACCGTCCCGTGCGGGAACTAAAAGGCTTTCAAAAGCTGTTCCTGCAGCCAAACGAGAGCCGCGAGGCTGTTTTCCGTCTGACCGACCGCAGCTTTGCTGTCTGGCAGGACGGTTGGAAGATTCCAGTCGGACAATATACTGTCAGCATCGGCGGCCTGACCGCACCCGTTATAAAGCACGGCGAAACGCTGCCTGTTCCGGCATGGCAGCGCGGCAGCTGGTATCAAAGCTGCGCCGGTAAGCCAAACAAAAAGGACTGGGAAGCAATGCTGGGCCGGGAGTATATACCGCCGGTTCTGAAAAAAGGCGCTTTTACCATGGACAATACGGTCATGGAAATGAAGGGTTACAGCCTTATTATGAAGATCATGTATAAAGCGGTCGAAGCGACCATCGCAAAAGGCTTCGGCGGCAAAAAAGATTACAAGAACCCGGAATTCCGCATGATGATGAACGCTTCGGCCGGTGCGCCGCTTCGCAGCATGCAGATCTCCGGCGGCATAAAGGGCAGCGTGCTGCCCGGCATGCTGGAACTTGCCAACGGTCATATCCTCCGGGGACTTTGGAGAATGCTCCGCGGCTGAACGCGGCTATTAAAAAACAGCAGGCCCGCCTCGCGCGGGCCTGCTGTTTTTGCTGTATAAAGAAAACCACCTTCCTCTATGTCTGGAACAAACCCCAGCCGGTACGAAAGGTTCCTACCGGAAAATGCGCGGCATTGAGGTATCAAGAGGTGCTTCAGACGAATGGCCAAATTCCATAGGTGCTGTTAAGTACTGATTTCGCCGTCAAAGAGAAACACCTGTGCCAGATGCGGCTGTGCGCCGCTCTTTGGATCCCGTTCCATACGGATCACATCACGCATATATGCGCGCCATCGTGCACTGACAGGCGCGTCCCTCTGCACGGCAAGCGCCGTTTTCAGATCGTCACATTCGTAATAGCCGAAAAGCGTATCGCCTGTCTGCCAGATCGAGTAGTTCCGAATCCCGGCGCGGCGAAACATCTCCAACATCTCCGGCCAGATCTCGTCATGCCGCCTGCAATATTCCGCTATTTTTCCGGGCAGAACAGCGGCTTTCCACGCGTATCGCTCCATTTTTTCTCCTTTTCGCCGCTATGGGCAGAATATTTTTCCGGTTGACCACAAGCATGCGCCGCATGTCGGTGCTTCGCCGAGAAAACAGTCACAGAGATTTGTTTCCCGATCCTCGCAGCCCCAGCAATCCATGCAAAACGGGAAGTAAAACGTTCGCACACGGTGGCGGAAGGCGGCATAGTCGGCGCTGTTCCAGCAGTCACACAGCGGTGTCTGCAGAATATTTCCGTATGCAAAACGCCGGATGGTTCGTTTTTGTTCGTACAAGTAGGTATAGCAGCCGTGCAGCAGCTGCATGCAGGGCGCGACATCGCCGTCCCAGCGGATGAAAACCGCGCGGCGGCTGACAAACGGACAGGTGTGCGGTGCGGTTTGTGCAGATGGTTCACAAAGCCGCCGCATCCGCCCGACCGGAATATCCCGGTCAAAGAGCGCAAGCAGCTTCTCTTTTTCTACTGGTGCGCACGGAATCATATGGCTGAGGTTGATGCAATCGACGTTGTATCGGTCGCAGAATGTATCGATCTTTTCCAACTGATCGAGATTTTCTGGTGTGATGACAAAGGTTAGAACACTTCGACGCAGGCTTTACGCTCCGCACCTACACCCACGTCACGCGCCAAATGCAGGAGAATGCCGCCGAAAAGATGGGTAATTTCATGGCGCAGGTGATGTGAAAGAGTCAAAGAAAAGATAGAAAGCAGCGGAGAGGATAAGACAAGCATCCACTCCGCCGCTCTTTAAGCCTTTATTCGCCGTGTGGGTCAGCGTGTGGGTCAAACCCAGAAACCTGACGCAAAAACTGCGCCGCAGTAGACAAAGAACTACCGCAATATTTTTCCTGCACTTTTTAGCCGTTTTTAGCGGTTTCCGCTCAATTCTAATTCCTTTCCTAACATCTTGTGACCCGCGTCA
>ULUJ01088744.1_pt1 | contig 11228 bp, 10 predicted proteins | sample 1958381 | NCBI WGS metagenome assembly ULUJ01 (sample SAMEA4835757, study PRJEB28245) | human gut metagenome | biome: gut microbiome; material: fecal sample | place: Denmark | collected 2008 | reverse complement strand
ATTTTGTAAATGAAGGGACTCGTACTCCCGGAACTTTCGTTGAATATTTTGATAACTGTCTGTTTTGCTGTACTATAAGCAAGATTGCAGGATTAGAAGATTTGTCCCTGTGTGAAAAATGAGTGATGTAACAAGCGGCGAAAAGACATGCTGGTTCGTTATGCGCGACTTGGGGCGTACGAGTTTGGACAAGTCTTATTACAAGCTGTTCAAAGATAACGGCTTTGAAGCGTACACACCGCTGAAGTGGCAGCTTGTTGTAAAGAACGGCAAGCGCAGCAGGGTGCAGGTGCCGGTAATCCGCGATTTGCTTTTCGTGCATGACGTAAGAAGCCGTATAGAGGCATTCATACAGAAGTATTCAGCCATACAGTTCCGTTATGTAAGGGGAGCGTATTGCTGCCCAATGGTTGTGCCGGAAGCCGACATGAACCGTTTCATACGGGTTACGGATTCTACCGATTCGCCGGAGTATTATACTCCCTGCGACATAACTCCCAACATGTGCGGCCGCAGGATACGTATAATCGGTGGACCGCTGGACGGCTGCGAAGGCAAGCTCGTTACGGTGCGCGGGTCAAAAAGGCGACGCATAATGGTAAGTCTTTTGAACTTGCTGTCTGTGGCGGTGGAGGTTAAGCCCGAGTACATACAATTCATAGAAGATTAGGCTGCCGGTCAGCTTTAAGCTATAAATGTTGAAGGTTTTGGTAACCGGCGCGGCCGGGTTCATAGGTTCGTTCGTAAGCAGGCGTTTGCTGGAGCGCGGCGATGAGGTCGTAGGGCTCGACAATATAAACGACTATTACGACACGGCGCTTAAATATGGCCGCCTGGGATTTCTCGGGGTCGAAGGCGATATACGTTGGAACGAACCGGTGCGCAGCGGTAAGTATGACAAGTTCCGCTTTGTGCGCATGAACCTTGAGGACCGCAAGGTCATGCACGAACTGTTCGCAGGCGAAAGGTTCGACGCGGTGGTTAATTTGGCGGCGCAGGCCGGAGTGCGTTATTCGCTGAAGAATCCGTATGCTTATGTGGAAAGCAACGTTTATGGTTTCCTGAACGTGCTTGAAGGTTGTCGCACCGGCGGAGTGAAACATCTGGTTTATGCCAGTTCAAGCAGCGTGTACGGCCTAAACGGCAAGGTTCCTTTTTCAGAGCACGACGGCATAGCCCATCCCGTGAGCATGTATGCTGCTACAAAGAAAATGGACGAGCTTATGGCTCACACATATAGCCACCTGTATGGCTTGCCGACTACGGGGCTGCGCTTTTTTACGGTTTATGGTCCGTGGGGCCGGCCGGACATGTCGCCTTTCCTGTTTGCCGACGCCATTCTGCACAACCGGCCAATAGATGTTTTCAACAACGGCGACATGCTGCGTGACTTTACGTATATCGACGATATTGCAGAAGGGATGTTGCGCGTGATAGACCGCGCTCCGGTTGCCGATGAATGCTGGAAAGCCGACAGTCCCGACCCGGCAACGTCGTGCGCGCCTTATAGGTTGTATAACATAGGCAATTCACATTCCGTAAGGCTCATGGACTTTATTGAGGCAATAGAGGAAGCCATCGGCCGCAAGGCAAAGAAAAATTTCCTGCCCATGCAGCCGGGCGATGTGTACCAAACATACGCCGATACGACCGACTTGCAGGCGGATTTCGGCTTCAAACCGGATAAATCCGTGCGAGACGGCGTGAAAGAAACTATAGACTGGTTTCGTAAGTTTTATAAATTGTAAAATCATAACAAATATGAATATAGCTATAGTAGGAACAGGATATGTGGGATTGGTGTCAGGCACGTGCTTTGCCGAAATGGGCGTGAACGTGACGTGCGTGGATGTAGACACTTCCAAGATAGAAAAACTAAAACAGGGTATAATACCGATTTACGAACCGGGGCTGGAGGACATGGTGCACAAGAACGTCGAAGCCGGTCGCTTGCATTTCGTAACAGACCTGGCTTCGGTGCTGGATGAGGTGGACGTAGTGTTTTCCGCCGTTGGGACTCCGCCCGACGAGGACGGCAGTGCCGACCTGAAGTACGTGCTTGAAGTTGCAAGAACCATAGGTCGTAACATGAACAAGTACCTTGTTGTAGTTACCAAGAGTACCGTTCCCGTAGGTACTGCCCAAAAAGTAAAGACGACTATACGCGCCGAACTTGACAAGCGCGGCGTGAATATTGATTTCGACGTTGCTTCTAATCCCGAGTTCCTTAAAGAAGGTGCGGCCATAAAAGACTTCATGTCGCCCGACCGTGTTGTGGTGGGCGTGGGGAGCAACCGTTCGCGCGAGATAATGGCGCGGCTTTACAAGCCGTTCATGCTCAGCAGCGACCGCACAATTTTTACCGATATACCGAGTGCCGAGATGATAAAGTATGCCGCCAACTCCATGCTGGCAACGCGCATTTCATTCATGAACGACATTGCCAACCTGTGCGAGATTGTCGGCGCGGACGTTAATATGGTGCGCAAGGGAATAGGTTCCGACACGCGTATAGGCAAGAAGTTTCTCTATCCCGGTTGTGGCTACGGCGGCAGCTGTTTTCCAAAAGATGTAAAGGCACTTATAAAGACGGCCGAGCAAAACGGCTACGACATGCGCGTGCTCAAAGCCGTGGAAGAAGTGAATGAGAAGCAGAAATCTATTCTGTTTAAAAAGTTGCAAAAACACTTCGGAGACGACTTGACAGGTAAGACGGTAGCCATGTGGGGACTGTCGTTCAAGCCGGAAACTGACGACATGCGCGAAGCACCGGCCCTTGTACTGATAGATAAGATTACTAAAGCCGGTGCTACGGTAAGAGTTTACGACCCGATAGCTATGGATGAATGCCGTCGCCGCGTTGGCGACAAGGTGACGTATTGCAAGGATATGTATGAGGCCGTTGTCGATGCCGACGCATTGTTGCTCGTAACGGAATGGAAGGAGTTCCGTATGCCCTCGTGGAAAGTTCTGCGCAAGACGATGAAAGGCAATGTCATCATCGACGGCCGCAACATCTATGACAAAGCCGAAGCCGCCGAGAACGGTTTCGTTTATTACAAGATAGGATAAGTGGCCTTGCGATAGATATACGCTAAAAAGGAATACAAAATAACGAACATATGAAAGTATTAGTAACCGGTGGGGCCGGATTCATAGGCTCCAATTTATGTGAACATCTTTTGAATGAAGGGCACACGGTACGTTGCCTCGACAACTTTGCAACAGGCAAACCTAAGAATATTTTTCCGCTGCTTGAGAAATATCCCGAAACGTTTGAATTGCATGTAGGCGACATACGAAAACTCGATGATTGTCGCAAGGCGGTCGATGGTATGGAATACGTACTGCACGAAGCAGCCCTCGGCTCAGTGCCGCGTAGCATTAAAGATCCAATAACAACAAACGATGTTAACATAGGCGGGTTCATGAACATGATTGTTGCCTCGCGCGACGGCGGTATCAAGCGTTTTGTATTTGCTGCAAGTTCCTCGACCTACGGCGACAGCAAGTCACTGCCAAAAGTGGAGGACGTGATAGGTAAACCGCTTTCACCGTATGCCATAACGAAATATGTGGATGAATTGTATGCCGATGTATTTGCCCGCACATACGGCTTTGAGTACATAGGCCTGCGCTATTTTAATGTGTTCGGCCGTCGTCAGGATCCCTATGGGGCGTATGCTGCTGTAATACCCCTTTTCGTTATGAAACTCATGGCGCACGAGGCACCCAACATAAACGGCGACGGCGAATACAGCCGCGATTTTACGTATATAGATAATGTGGTACAGATGAACATGCTCGCACTTACCACGGACACCCCCGAAGCTGTGAACCAAATATACAACACGGCCTACGGAGAGCGCACCACGCTCAACCAGCTTGTAGCTTACTTGAAAGAATACCTCTCAGACTTTGACGCCGAAATAGCAAACATAGAACCGACGCACGGCCCCAACCGCGCGGGCGACATACCGCATTCTTTGGCATGTATTGACAAGGCAAAGAACCTGCTTGGTTACGACCCGCAGTTCAACATGCGCGCCGGCCTCAAAGAAGCCGTGAAATGGTATTGGGAAAACTTGAAGTGAGTGTTAAAATATTTTTCTTGAAATGAGTGTTATATTACTGATTAATAATGATTTGAAGCGATATTCTGGGGGGGGTAAATTCTTGCGGTCGTTTATAACCATACCTGGGTTTAAGTACACCGTATTCCTGCGCCTTATTCAATGTACGGAAAAACGCAGGTGGCTATTTCCTTTTACAATATTATTAAAAGTCAAACTTTTGCTCATGCAAAGGCATTATGGCATACAGATACCTTCGGCAACACGTATAGGTAAAGGTTTTTATATAGGACATTATGGTACAATTATTGTAAATGCCAAAGCAATTATAGGCGATAACGTGAACATTTCGCAAGGCGTTACAATAGGACAGGCCAACCGAGGCCAGCACAAAGGAGTTCCGGTTATAGGAAATGAAGTATACATAGGACCAGGTGCGAAAATAGTAGGTAAAGTAGTGATAGGAAACAATGTGGCAATAGGAGCAAATGCGGTCGTAACGAACGACGTTCCCGATAATGCATGTGTGGCTGGAGTGCCAGCTCGTATTATAAATATGAAAGGTGCGGAAGGGTATGTAAACAATAAAGTATAGGCTACAAGGCCTCATTGGCTGCTGCCCTTTTTCTTTTTTTGAGAATATAAAAATGAAACATTAATAAATATGTAAACAATGAATCTTGAAACAAAAATTTGTGTAATAGGTTTGGGTTATGTAGGCCTGCCTTTGGCAAGGCTTTTTTCTACAAAATATAAAACAGTAGGTTTCGACATGAACCAGGCGCGCGTTGACGCTCTAATGGAAGGCCATGACGCTACGCTCGAAGTAAGTGACGAATTGCTGCAAAGTGCAATAAAGAACGGTTTTACCTGCACCACGGACATTGAAAAGATACGCGACTGCAATTTTTATGTCGTTGCCGTGCCTACTCCCGTTGATGAAAACAACAATCCCGACCTTACGCCGCTTTACGGCGCAAGCACGACTGTGGGCAAGGTCATTTCTAAAGGCGACATCGTGGTTTACGAATCTACCGTTTACCCGGGTGTTACCGAGGATGAGTGCATTCCTGTAGTAGAGAAAGTTTCGGGGTTGAAAATGAATGTCGATTTCTACGCCGGTTACAGTCCCGAACGTATCAACCCGGGCGACAAACTGCACACCGTAGAAAAGATAAAGAAAGTGACTTCCGGCTCAACCCCAGAAATAGGCAAGAAAGTAAACGAGGTGTATTCTTCCGTGATTGTGGCCGGAACACACCTCGCACCGAGCATTAAAGTGGCTGAAGCCGCAAAAGTTATCGAGAATTCGCAGCGTGACATCAACATAGCTTTTGTCAACGAACTTTCCAAGATATTCAATAAAATGGGAATCGACACGCAAGACGTGCTCGAGGCTGCTTCTACAAAGTGGAACTTTCTGCCGTTCAAGCCGGGGCTCGTAGGCGGCCATTGCATAGGCGTTGACCCGTATTATCTGGCACAATGCGCGCAGCGCCACGGCTACAACCCCGAGATAATACTTGCCGGCCGCCGCATGAACGACGGGATGGGTGAGTATGTTGCCGGCGAGACAGTGAAACTTATGTTGAAAAAAGGCATACAAGTACTCGATTCAAATATAATAATATTAGGCTTCACTTTCAAGGAAAACTGCCCAGACGTGCGCAACACCAAGGTAATTGACATTTACAAAGCCTTGCAAGAGTACAATGTAAATGCAACGGTTTACGACCCGTGGGCAAATCCGGATATAGTAAGGCATGAGTACGGGATAGAAGTCACGAACGAACTGCCGAAAGAAAAATTCGACGCGGCCATACTCGCCGTTGCCCACAAGAAGTTCGACACGCTTGACGTACCGTCGATACTTGCGGAAAACCATGTAATCTTTGACGTTAAATGCATAATGGACAGAAACCTTATCGATGGACGCCTTTAAGCCGGGGGCAGCCAAAGGAGGAGAAATAAAATATGTCCGACATATTTTAAAATAGGTCGGACATATTTCAAAATATCACAGACATATTTTTGGAAGTCAGGCAACATGTAAAAACTATTTCTGAAAGTTCCGAAACTAAAGACATAATCAAATTACAATAGAATATTATGAAAATAGCAATTCACCATAAACCTCATTCGTTCTCAGAGCGTTGGATTGAGTATTGCAAGGAAAAAGGCATACCATACAAGATAGTCAATGCCTATGATTCGGATATAGTAAAACAAGTGGAAGATTGCGACGCTTTCATGTGGCACCATCATCATGCCGACTACCGGGACGCATTGTTTGCAAAGCAGTTGTTGTATTCATTGGAAACCGGGGGTAAGAAAGTTTTTCCTGATTTCCATACAGGCTGGCATTTCGACGACAAGGTAGGGCAGAAATATTTGCTTGAGGCGATAGGTGCGCCGCTTGTGCCCTCCTATGTTTTCTATACTAAGCAAGAAGCACTCGATTGGGTTGATAAAACTTCATTCCCCAAGGTATTTAAGTTGCGTGGAGGTGCTGGGGCGGCAAATGTCCGTCTTGTGCATTCAAAGTCAGAGGCTAAAAAACTGATAAGAAAAGCATTCGGCCGTGGTTTTACCCAGTTTGACAGATGGGGCTATCTTAAAGAGAACCTCAGCAAGTGGCGTCGCGGCAAAGCACCGTTCATTGATGTGTGTAAGGGCGTGGCGCGCCTGTTCATCGGAACGAAGTTCGCAAAACTGCACGCTCCGGAAAAAGGATATGCCTATTTCCAAGATTTCATACCCAATCAAAAGTTTGATGTGCGCTTGATTGTAATTAACCAAGAAAAGGCTTATGGATTAAAACGATTGGTTAGAAAGGGTGATTTTAGGGCTTCAGGTAGTGGACAATACCAATATGACACAATAGATAATATGACTTTGAAAACAGCTTTTGAGGTTGCAAAGAAATTAAATCTTCAATCAGTTGCTTTTGATTTTGTATATAATGAAAAAAACTTGCCCTTAATAATTGAAATGAGTTATTGTTTTGGGACGACAGGGTCTGGTAAATGCAGAGGTTATTGGGATAAAGATTTAAATTATCATGAAGAACACTTTAATCCTCAAGGTTGGATGGTCGATGAAATGTTGAAATATTTGAGAATAGAAAATAAGAAAAGCGACGTAACGATAGAAAGTGATAAATAATACAGAAATATTAGTAATTCATGTTATTAAAAAAATACGTCTGGCAACTGCGTAAAATTCTTCCCTAAGGTTTTGTAACGAAAGAAGAGTGTACTCATTAATTATAGATACTATGGCCATCATATAGTTTCTCTAAAGAAATTCCGTTTATTATGCCCTATGTCTATAAAGATTTATTAGCTATGATTAATCGTATTCGTTTGTTTATAGAAAGATTAAAATATAATAAAGATGAAAAAGTTGTAATGAGTAATTTATGGTATATGTCGTTGTTGCAAATAGCTGGTTATATTTTTCCTCTTGTGAGTGTACCTTATATGTCACGAATAGTAGGTGCTTTTGGCTTTGGAAAGATTGCTTTCGCGGCGGCGGTTATGGTGTGGATTCAAACTGTTGTTGATTGGGGATTTAATTACACAGCCACGAGGGATGTTGCTAGGAACCGTAATAATTTAAAAGAAGTATCGAATATATTTTCTACGGTTTTATTTGCCCGCCTTTTATTGATGACTGTGTCTTTTATCCTCTTAAACATCCTTTTGTGTGTCATACCACAATTTAAAGAAAGCCGTGACATAATATTGGTTACATTTCTAATGGTACCAGGGCATATATTCTTTCCTGATTGGTTTTTTCAAGGTATGGAAAGAATGAAATATGTTTCTATCATGAATCTTTTGACTAAATTCTGTTTTACTATTGCTATTTTTGTGTTTATAAAAAAGGAAAATGATTATATTCTCTACCCTCTTTTTTTATCTTTGGGTTATTTGGTTTCAGGCAGCTTGGCTATGTATGTAATCTTAATGAGGTGGAAAATAAGAATTGTAAAACCAAGATTAGTTGATATCATAAATAAAATAAATGGGAGCACAGATGTGTTTATAAATAATTTGATGCCTAATTTTTATAATAATTTATCTGTGCTCCTCCTTGGCTTTTTTTTTGGTCCTATAAGTAATGGAATTTACGATGCGGGTAAAAAAATTGTCTATATATTAGACCAATTTATTAATGTCGTAACACGTGTTTTTTTTCCATATATTGTGAGAAAACCAGAAAACCATGCTATGTATGCTAAGTTGTCGTTGTTTATGGCTTTATTATGTTCTATTTTGTTATTTATTTTTGCACCGTTCATAATTTCAGTTTTTTACGGACAAAACTTTGATAAATCAATAGATGTGTTAAGAATTACCAGTTTTTCAGTGTTTTTTTATACATTAATACATGTTTATGGAAAGAATTATATGTTAGCAAAGGGATTGGATAAAGAGTTGCGTAATATCACGGTGGTTGTGTCAATTGTAGGATTATTTATCTCAGTTCCTTTTGTATATTATTTTTCATATATTGGTGCTTCATTGACATTTCTGATTTCGAGCTGTCTCTTAGGTGGTTCATGTTGTTTTTATGTTCGGCATAGAATAAAAACATCATAAAAAATTAGGCGAATTCGATAAATTAATTTTAGAAATATGATTTTGACATTTTTTCTTATAGTCATTATTATAGTAATAGCTTGTTTTGTTTCCGAATCTTTATCCGTATTCGCTTTTTCTGTTATAATATATATGCTCGGGCTATTAATGTGTAGTACAATTGAAAGGAAAGACCGGTTCAATGGATATAAAGTACTAAATATAGTGTTTTCTGTGATAACGCTATTTGCTGTCTTCCATTATTTGGATGTTTCTGTGGATTGGCAAAACTTTGCGCAAGATTGGAACGATGAATATAAATTCTGGATTTTATCAGAAAAATATGCGCATTTTCCATCGATCAAGCAAGTTTGTATAGATAGCTTTACGACTTATTACACTTTGAGTGATACAAGAGGCTATGTATGTTTTATCGGTATAATTGCAAACTTAGCGGAACGTTATTTCGATGGTAACAATATCCTTTTGCAACTGATGGGTTCTGTCTTGTTTGGCGCGTTTATATCCGTTATTTTATACAGGATCTTCCTTTTATATTTTAATTCACAGAAGAGTTTTAAATATGCACTGCTATATTCGTTGTGCTCGGCGGTAGCTTATTATAGTTTTAAATATTATCGGGATATACATATAGCGTTTTTTTACATTCTTTCAATATATGTGGTCCTTAATAAAATGTCTATTAAAGGTATTGTAATATTGCTATGTAATATTATTATTGTTTGGCAATTAAGGCGAGAACATGGTGTCTTTCTTATTGTTTTTTTGACTTATTATATATTCAATTCTATTAAAAAGAATCCGTTAGTTACAATACTTTTTTTTGTGATATTAGCAATCGTATTTTTTGTTTATTTTGCGAACGTATTTGATTCTATAAAGGAAAGTATGGAAGGTTATGAAGTTCGTTCTTATTTGGCGGACGGCTTAAAAGGAAATTCATTTGGGGCAGTTATATATAGATTTCCTTCTCCAGTCAAAGAAGTATTTCTTGTAATAAATTCGCAGATCCAGCCGTTCCCTTCGTGGCATTTGTTGGAAGATTCTAAAAATATATATTCTGCAATTGTTTCATTGATAGAAATTGTAAGAGGTGTTTTTTGGTTTGTAATAGTATGTTCTATTTTCGTTTGGTTGTTCGCATACAAAGCGATGAAGAAAGTTCCTTTGAATTTCAAATATTTAATGTTTATAGTATTGGTTTTCCTTTTTGCAAATACGTCTAATATGACAGAGAGGAGATTGATATGTGTCTATCCGATTATATTTCTTTTATATGTGTGGTTGAAAGAAAAAGTAATACACTATAAGGCTTATTTTACCACGAAGAAAAATGTGGTTTATTTATATATAAGTTTATGTTTGATTTATGTAGTCGCAAAAGCTTTTACTTAAATGAATAAAAGAATATTGTTTCTTTCTCCGAACTTAGGTCATGGTGGTGGCGGCGCTGAAAGGCAAATTGTAACGGTTGCCTCACTATTGAAAGATAGAGGATATGATGTTGAATTTTTGTGCTATGTAGAAGGTGACTTCTACGAGCATATATTAAAAGATAAAGGAATTCCAGTACACCGAAAATTACTGCCAAATTATTTAAAAAGGATGTTTTTTGTAAGGAGATTTATCCGCAATGGAAAATACAATGCTGTGATTTCTTTTTTAGAAACACCGAATTTTCTCAATAATTTTGCAGCAATAGGCGGTAAGACATGGAAAGTTATAACAGGTGAAAGAAGTGCGCAAGAGCGGACTTTTATATCCACAAAGGGAATGATTTTTTGCTGGTTTCAGCGATATGCTGATTATATTGTATGCAATTCTGAGAATGCAAAAAATATGTGGTTGAAATATTGCCCACAATATAGGGATAAAATGGCCGTTATATATAATAATGTAATGTTGCAAAAAGTTACTTCTGAATACGTGCCAAGGAGAAACGGGAAACTTCACATGGTAGTAGCTGCTTCGTATCAGAGTTTGAAAAATGCAATTGGATTGATAAATGCTTTGGCGTTATTGACAAAAGATGAGAAGGATATGGTTCATGTAAGTTGGTATGGTAGGCGAGATATATCAGCGATAGGAACAAAAGTGTATGATGAAGCTGTTTCTGCAATAGAAAAACTGAGCTTGCAGTGTGTAATAACTTTGCATGGAGAAACCAATGGAATTCATGATAAAATGAGGAAAGCTGATGTTGTTGGTCTGTTTAGTAAGTTTGAGGGGCTTCCAAACGTGATATGCGAGGGAATGATGCTTGGAAAACCAATTATTATGACACGTGTTTCGGACTATGACGTTTTGGTCGATGAATCAAATGGTGCACTTTGTGATTGGAATAAGATTGAATCAATAAAAAATGCAATTCTTGAATTAATGAATAAGTCTATTTCGGAATTATTACTAATGGGCGAATTTTCACGAAATAGAGCGGAAAAATTGTTTTCGAAAGAGCGAATAACAAGCTCGTGGATTAAATTATTAGAATAATAATGAAATATTTTCACTATTAAAATATTATGAGAAAGCGAGACGTTGATTGCGT
>ULUJ01095257.1_pt1 | contig 11278 bp, 10 predicted proteins | sample 1958381 | NCBI WGS metagenome assembly ULUJ01 (sample SAMEA4835757, study PRJEB28245) | human gut metagenome | biome: gut microbiome; material: fecal sample | place: Denmark | collected 2008 | reverse complement strand
GTGCAGGGCAGCGCCCTGCTGGGGTTAGGGGCAAAGCCCCTCGTCTCCCCCCTTGCGTAATCCCTCGTCTTGTGCTATGATTCACTTATGAACCCATATCGAAAGGGGAATCACCGCCTTGTGGATAGAAATTGAAATGTATGTCCTCCTCTTCTTCGCCTGCTCCTTCCTCGGCTGGTGCATGGAGGTCACCTGTAAGCTCGTGCAGTTCGGGCGCTTCATCAACCGCGGCTTTCTGCTCGGCCCGCTGTGCCCGATTTACGGCACGGGCGCTGTGCTGATGGCGTACTTTCTGCCCCTGTGGACAACGCAGGTCGAGTCGACATTCCTGCTCGCCCTCGTCCTCTGCGGCACGCTGGAATATATCACCAGCTGGCTGATGGAAAAACTGTTCCACGCGCGCTGGTGGGACTACTCCCAGAAGCGCTTCAACATCAACGGGCGGGTGTGCGCAAGCAACCTGCTGGCGTTCGGGGCGATGGGCGTGTTCGTCGTCAAGGTGCTGAAGCCCTTTGCGTTTGGGCTGTTCGCCAAAATCCCGACTGTCTGGCTGGATGCTATTACCATCACGCTGACGGCGCTGCTGATTGCGGACGTCGCGATTTCCGCGGGCGTGCTGACAAAGATTCGCGGCGCGGCAGAATCCGTCCGCGCGGACAACACCGAAGCCATCACCAAGGCGGTTCGAGAGGCGCTCATGGCGCAGGGCTTCCTGCTCCGCCACCCGCTGCACGCTTTCCCGGAGGTGCAATTCTACAATAAGGCGCACCTTGCCCGCCTGAAGGCGAAGCACGACGAATTGCAGGCGAATATGCGCGAAAAACGCGAGAAGCTCCAGCAGGAACTTGACCGTCTCGAAGAGAAGCGCAAAGCGCTCAAGAAGGGCAAAAAGTGACCCGCAAGTTAATTTCTATTCTCCTGATCCTCCTGATTTTCTCGTCCGCTGCGCACGCGGATGTCCCTGTCCTTGACCTCCGCGCCCACGACGCCGACGCCCGCTTTCCGTCCGACGCCGCCGTCCTCACCGTCGCTTTTCCCCAGATGACCTTCGCCGACGCCGCCATTCTTGTCTGCGACGGCCACGCCGGGATGATTGACGCGGGCGGATACGCGGAGGAATCCGCCGTTCAGACCGCGCTGGAAGCCCTCGGCGTGACGCGGCTGGATTGGGTCGTCGCCACCCATCCGCACCACGACCATCAGCCCGGCTTCGAGGCCATCGCCCGCCGGATGCCGATTGGGCGCTTCCTCACGTCGTTCCCCGCGAACGAAAACGCGCAGATGCAGCATACCCTCGCGGTAATGGCGGAATGCGGCGTGCCGATCGAAAATGCCGCAGACGGGCAAATGCTGACGCTCGGACACGCGCAAATCACGCTGATTCTTCCGGAAAATACCGGCAAGACCGTTAATAATCGCTCCCTCCTCGCCCTCGTGACGCTGGGGGATGCCCGGATGCTGATGCTCGCCGACCTCGAAAGCATGGGTCAGCAGGCGCTGCTCGATTCCGGCGACGATGTGCACGCGGATATCCTCAAGTACCCGCACCACGGCCACGCTGCCATGAATCAGGCACTTCTGACCGCGATTGCGCCCAAACTCGCCATCATCACCGCCAAACCGATCCGCGCGCCGTATGCCCTCGCGCAGCTGGATGCCATGGCGATTCCCGCCGCGCACACGGACGAATGCGGCTTGCTGCTGCAAACCGACGGGCAGGTGTGGATTTTGCAGAATCTGATGATGGAAGAATAACCGGCGGTTGATTTGTAATAATCTTCGCGGCGGCTTGACAAACCCCGCCCGATTGCCTACAATGGTAGGGAAGTACAGGAAAGGAAGGTTTCTCCGATGAAGAAAATCCAGAAATTGCTTTTACTACTCCTGATGATGGCATTGCTCCTGCCAACGTTCGCGATGGCAGAAACGCCCGTCATTGTCAATCTGGTTGAAAATCCGGACGCTGAATACCACTTTGAGGATGGCGCGAAGATTCTCGAAATCGTTTTTCCGCGCGTTTACTCCTCCGACTGCATCCTCCTGCGCTATGACGGCATGGTCATGATGATAGACGCATCAACCAAAAACGCAACCATGCGCAACCGCATCTACACCGCCTGCGCGATACCATCGGCATCGACCACATCGACATTGCCTACAATAGCCATCCGCACGATGACCACATCGACGGATTTCAGTTCGTCAACGAATACGCGCCGATTTCCAAGTTCCTGATTACCTTTCCGGAAGATTTTAACGCGCGGATGAAGAGCGCGGTTAAATTCATGAAGGCGAACAACATCCCCATCGAGCAGATTGGCAACGGCGACACCTTCACGCTGGGGGAGGACGGCGGCGTCAAGATGACCGTCATTCAGTACCACAAGTCCTCTTGGGGCGTGAACGACCAGTCCGCCATGCTGATGGTGCAGTACGGCGACCGCCGGATGCTCTTCGCGGGCGACAACGAGAACCGTTCGCAGCAGTATTTCGCGGCGAATCCGCCGGAAATTGGGCTGAACGCGGATATCTTCAAGTACCCGCACCACGGGCAGGTGCGCCTGCGCGATGACTTCCTGGAAGCCATCAACCCGCAGCTGATTTTCATCAACGGCGCGGCGAACGTCATCAAAGGCAGTGTCAACTACTGCGACAAGAAGCACATTTCGTACCTTTTGGGTTATAAAGGGCTGACCCGGATGCGCACGGACGGCAAGATTTGGGTCATTGACTACCTGAAGGAAAAGAATGCCGACCGCGACTTGCCCTATACGCCGGAGCGCAGCGAGTAACGCACGAAAATACCTAAAAGTTTAGGAAGAGACAGCTATGAAGTATCGCTATCTGCTCATCGACAACGATAACACCCTCATGGACTTCCACGCCGCCGAACACGCCGCCCTCCGCGAGGCGCTCACCGAGGCCGGGATTGAACCGACCGATGCCGTCTGCGCACGGTACAGCGTCATCAATGACGCACTCTGGAAGGCGCTCGAACGCGGCGAAACCACCCACGCGGCGCTCAAAATCGCCCGTTTTGCCCAGCTCCTGGCAGAATACCCCGCCGAAAACGTCTGCGCGCCCCGCCTCGCTCTGCGCTACAGCCACTATCTCGGCACGCACGCTGACCTCATGCCCGGCGCGGAGGCGTTTTTGCGCCGCCTGCATGGGCAGATGAAAATCGTGCTGGTCAGCAATGGTGACAGCGTCATCCAGCGCAACCGACTTTTCCGGTGCGTGTTCACGCCACTGCTGGATAACATTGTCATCAGCAGCGAAAAAGGCGTCAGCAAGCCCGATCCGCGCCTGATTGAAATTGCCCTTGCCGAATGCGGCTGCACGGACAAGACCGAAGCTGTCATGGTCGGCGATAGCGCGACGGCGGATATCCCCGCGGCGCTCAACGCTGGAATCGACAGTATCTTTGTTGATTGGAAGAACACGGGTTGCCAACAAGCAACTTATACAGCAAAAAATCTGGCGGAAGTGGAGCAAATTCTGCTGAAAAGTTAAATTTCGGTGGACGGCATCATCCATAGATCAAAAATTGTAAGAAAAGGGTTCATTCGCGGGAATGCGCCCTTTTTCACGTCCGAAAAATGAAAAAAACGTTAAAAATGAATCGAAGCAATTGACAGCCGGGCGTTTCTGCACTATTATAATAGGTAGAGAGCGAGGGGATTTTTGATGGACGAGAACAAGTGGCTGCGCCGAAAGCCGCAGAGCAACCTCGATTACCTTGGAATTACGCTGATTGCGGTTGCGTTTTACATGGCGCTGCTCAACGCGCAGTCCTTCCTGAACGGTGTGAACCGCATTCTGGGCATCCTTGCGCCGTTTGCGGGCGGTGTGGTGATTGCCTACTGCCTTAACCCAATTGTTAAAGCGTCGATGAAGTACCTCTTCCGCGGACGAGAAAAGTGCCGCGGACTCGCCATTTTGCTGGCGTACATTGTCGGCTTGGCAATCGTTGCGCTGCTGATGGTGCTGATTATTCCGCAAATGGTCGGCAGCGTTGTCATGTTCTACCAGAATTTCGACGGCTATGCGCAAAATTTGCTGAATATGCTCAAGGAACTTGACGCGGAAACGCCGGGCGTGGATTTGAGCCTTGCGGTTACGGCGGTGGAGAACCTGAATGCCAGCATGAGCGACCTGCTTGGCACGATTGTCAAGGCGATTACGAACCGCGTGCCGCAAATTATCAGCTACGTCGGGGGCGTCGCGTCGGGTGTCGTGACAATTTTTACAGCAATTGCCAGCAGTGTCTACCTCCTCCTGCAGAAGGATAAGCTGCTCCGCCACGCGCGGGTACTGACGCGCGCGTTCCTGCCGAAGAGCGCCGCGGAGACGACCCTGCGGATTTGCCACGACGCAAACCGTAATTTCGGCGGCTTTTTCGCCGGGAAAATCCTCGATTCCGCGATTATTGGTGTACTGACGTTTGTCAGCATGAACATCCTCGGCTTGTCGTACGCGACGCTCATCAGCATCATTGTCGGCATCACGAACATCATCCCCGTGTTCGGCCCGTTCATCGGCGCGATACCCGGCGCGGTGATTCTGCTCTTCCTCGATCCGTGGCAGGCGTTGATTTTCCTGATTTTGATCCTGATTATCCAGCAGCTGGATGGCAATTTCATCGGCCCGATGATTCTCGGCGATTCGATTGGCATCTCGGCGCTCTGGGTTCTCTTCGCGATTGTCGTCGGTGGGGATCTCTTCGGCTTGGTCGGTATGGTCGTCGGCGTTCCCATTTTCGCCACAATTTACGGCATTCTGCGGTCGGCGGCGCGGCACGGCCTGCGGCAGAAGGGGTATACGGACGTGGAAGAATCTGTATCCGCATCCGCTGCGGGCGACGAGATTCCCGATGACCCGCGTGAGAGCGGACACCGGATGTCGCTGCTGCGCCAGTGGAAAGAGAAAATCATGTCCATCGGCAAGAAAAAGAGCAAGTAAGCACAGAGGGGGAGCGCAATGGCTTCCCCTTTCCTGCGTAATTTCTACCTATTAAAAGGAGACGCGCGCCATGACACCCGAAGTCCAGCATTATTTACTCGCAGGTTTTCTTCTGCTGGCAGCCGTTTTCGCCGTTCCGCTCTTGAAGCGCGTCCTGACGCCTGTAAAAAAGCGGATTAACGACCGTATTCCAGCGCTTGTGGGGCATCTTCTCCGCTGCTTCCTGCGCCCGGCGGCATGGCTCGTCCGCGTCACGCTCGCGGGTTGGGCGGTGCTAACTATCCCGTGGAGCGACGAAATCCGTGTTCTGCTCAGCCACGCAATGCCGTACTACCAGGCGTTTGTGCTGGCGATGGCGGCGTGGGGCGTATGGGAAGCTATCCCGGTTATTTGGCAAATGCTGCATCGTCATCCGCACCCGGATCAGCCGGAAAACTACGAAACGTTGTCACGCTTTTTCGAGAATGGATGCCGAACAGTCGTCGTCGTGATGGCGGTTCTGGTCGGTTTGGACGGCCTTGGCGTACCGGTCACGAGCCTGATTGCCGGCGCGGGCGTCGTTGGGCTTGCCATCACCCTCGCGGCGCAGTCCACGCTCTCCGGCCTGATTGCCGGGATCACGCTCGTTGCGGAGCACCCGTTTTCGCTCGGCGATTACATCGTGCTGGGCGATGTTGAGGGCACCGTCGAGGACATTTCGCTGCGTTCAACCCGCATTCGCACGCCCGACCAAGTGCTCATTACCGTCGAAAACAGCAAGGTTTGCGCCGAATACATCCAAAATGCGAACGCGCGCACCCAGCGCCTGTGGGCGTTCACGATTGGCTTGGAGTACCGCACGAGTGCGCCGCAGGTGGAGCAGTTCATCCGCGACCTGACGAAACTTCTGGTTTCAGATCCGGACGTTGATGGGCAGAGCGTGCAGGCGGTGCTGGAGGAATTCGCGGATTCGTCCATCAACGTCAACGTCCGCATGATGGTCAACACCCCCGGTTACGGCGACTACCGCGCGCTCAAAGGCAGAATTAACCTTGCGGTTATGCATCTGATGGCGGAAGAAGGGCTGTCTTTCGCCTTCCCGTCGAGGAGTGTTTATGTGGAAAAGAACGCACAATGACCGAACGCGCGGACTTCTGCTGACCGGATTGAAGGCGGCCGGAAGTGCGGCGGTCGCGATAGCCGTCGCCAGCGCAATACACCTGCAGTTTAGCGCGACGGCGGGGATTATCGCGATTTTAAGCCTGATGGGTACGAAGCGCGAGACAATGAAAGTGGCGCTGGGGCGGCTGATGGCGTACGGGTCGGCGCTGCTGATCGCCTTCGTGTGCTTCTCGCTCTTCGGCGATGGTCTGCTTGCTTTCGGAATTTACCTTTTTGTTTTCGCGTCGCTGTGCTATGCCTGCTCGTGGGGTTACGCGACGGCGATGATTTCCGTGCTGATTTCCCACTTTATGGGCACGGGCGGCATGACGTGGACGCAGGTTGGCAACGAAAGTTTGTTGTTCATCATCGGCACAACCTGCGGCATCCTGACGAACCTGCACCTGCACCCGGACGAAAGGCGCCTGGACGCATTGCTTCGTCAGGCGGATGAGCAGATGCGGACTGCGCTGCGGGCGCTTGCGGAAGCGGCGGATGCGCGTAACCCCTTGATTTTGCTGGGTGAGACGCTCCGTCAGGCAGACGAATGTGCCGCGAAAAACGCCGAAAATAGCCTAACCGACGCGCCCACGCGCGAGATTCACTATATCAACATGCGCCGCCAGCAGCGGAGAATCCTGCTGCAAGTCACGAAAGACGCACAAAAAGTACAGGGACATCCGCCGCAGGAAGCCGAGGTTCGGGCGCTGATTGGCCGCATTTTTGCCGAGTATGACCGTGAAAACGACTGCACATCGTTGTTGTCCGCCCTGCATGGCCTGCTGGCAGAGATGCAGCGTCAGCCGCTTCCCGCAACGCGTGGCGAGTTTGAGGATAGGGCGCTGCTGTACGTCCTATTGCGGCGCATGGAGGATTTTTTGCTGCTCAAACGCGAGTTCTACGAAACATATGGTTTCGTAAAAGATCAGCAATTAGAATATAAATCATAACTATTTTCGTGATGAATTCAGCAAGAACGCGCCCACTTGCGCAAGCAGCAAAAAAATGCTATAATATAGGTTGAAATGAACGCGGAGGTGGCGCATGAAGCAGGAAACGGGGCGGCGGATTGCCCGCTGGGGTTATATGGCAGTCGCGGCGGGCTACCTCTGGTGGAACCTCGCGCGAATGACAGAATTTTCATGGACGTTCACCATTATGCCGTATCTGGGCGACTTTGGTATCATTGCCGCCATTCTTTCGCTGATTTTGGGCTGGAAAAAACGCTCCCCGCTTGTCTGGACGATGACAGCGGGGCTTGGATGGATGCTGCTGATGAGCGCTATCCGCGGCGAAAATGTTCTCGCGGCTGAGTGGCAGTACCTCAAGGAGGGCATCATTGCGTTCCTCGTGCTTGCGCCGCTGCCGGGCTGCCTTACCGAAAATCGTTTTCGGCAGTTTTTGAAGGGAACGATAGCCGTCTGGATGACCGCAATTACTTGTCAAGCAGCCATTGGCTTGTGGGCGGCAATCAGCGGTCACGCCGTTTTCAGCATGAAGGGGACGTGGTACATCGGCATGAACCTCGGTGACCACCGCCTGTATTTGAATGCTTACGTTACGACCGCCGCCGCAAAAATGGGCATGACCGTGCTTTTGACCGCGATTTTGTTCGCGCTGAGCCGCACGAAACGGGCGAAAATTGCCTGTGTGATGGCAATTCTGGTACAATGCGGCGCGCTCGCGCTGACGGATTGCCGGACGGCGTTCGTGGCGCTCGGCGTCGCGGCGGGCTTCTGCGTGTGGACGCTCCTCGGTGCGAAGGTGCATATGCCGTCGAAATTAAACCATAGGCTTATGCTTCCTATGCTGATGGCAGCGGGGATTATCCTCTGCTATGGGCTGTTGACGGGGGTGTTGACGCTGCTTGCCCCGTCCGTCGCGCCCGGCCCGCTGGACAACGTGAACCTGCTGGAGTTCCCGGCGCACCTGATGACGGAAGCCTCTGCTGAACAGGAAGTTATATTGGACAGCACACCCGTCCACCGCAGCATTGACACTACGGACGCATTCAACGGACGCTGGGGGATTTGGAAGGGGGCGCTTCGGCTGCTCAAAGCACAGCCGGAGCTGCTGCTGACGGGCACAAGCGCGCCGCTGGCGGCAGGAATGATGAATTTGTACACGCCTCCCGGCACAAAATACTTCCAACATGCGCACAATCTGTACTTACAGACGCTTGTCAGCTGGGGGATTCCCGGTCTGCTGATTCTGCTGGCTGTGATTGCCATGTTCCTCATGCAGACAGCGCGGATTTCCAAGCGCAATCAGCCGCTTTGGGTGCTGATGCTGCCCATCCCGGTAATTTACCTGCTGGTTTGCGAGTTGGTGGACTGCTTCACGATGCTATCGACGGGTTCGCCAATGCTCTATTGGCTCTGCCTGCTGATGGGCGCGGTGGATGCACAGGCGCGGCGGCTGAAGCCACAAGCGCTGCCGAAATAACGCATGGTTACAAATTTGCGTTTTGGGAGGTGAAGCCATCCGATGGTCGATATCATCATCCCTGTGTACAATGCACTTGATACGCTTGAACTTGCGGTTACGTCTGCACTCATGCAGGGGGACGTGCGAATCCTCCTTGTGGACGACGGCTCCACCGACGGCACAGCGCGCTTGTGCGACGAGCTGGCGCACCATCCGCGCATTGCGGTGATTCATCAGCAAAACCGCGGGGTGTCTGCCGCACGAAACGCAGGGTTACAAGCGGCAGCGTCGGAATGGCTGACTTTTCTTGATGCGGATGACGTGCTGCTGCCCGACGCAATCGGCAATCTGCTCGCCCTTGCGGGGGATTCGCAGGCGATTCAGGGTCTTGTGACCCGTTCGGAAGCCCCTGATGTGCCGCAATGCACCGTTCAAACCCTCCCTTCGCGTGATATGCTGGACTTGGCGCTGCGAAATCCAACCGTGCATTTACACACGCACGGCTGGCTGCTGCGGCGGGAAATATGTAACGAGAGGTTCAACGAATCGCTGCGCCTTGGGGAGGATGGCGAGTGGATGATGCGGGTGCTGCACGGCGCGAAAACCGTTGCGCTGGCGCAGGTGAACGCCTATTGCTACCATTTGCGGGCGGATTCGGCGGTGCACAGCGCGGCAGACGTGGTGCGCGAATATCTGCGAACGCTCACGGCGGCACAGCCAACATTAAACTATTTGGACATGCCGGACGCGGCAGCACAGTACCGCTTGATGCACCTGCTGCTGTTGCTGACGCACGGGGTGGTGCAGGAGGGCTGCTTTCGCGACGGGCTGCGCCAGTGCGGGGCGATTCGCCGCTTGTGCCGGGAACCGTTCCGCGCGGATTTGCGCCGTGTGCGGTGGCTGCCGCGGTCAAAGGCGCAGGCGGTGCTGCTCATGCTGCGGTGCGGGCTGTATCCGCTGGCAAGGCGGGCGATTCTGATTCGGCGAAGGCAGAATCAGCAGGCGTGTGCGTCGGCAGAAAGCGCAATATAATAGGTTGAGATTTTTCGCGGCAGGACGTGCTGCGGACGGCGAGGGGCAAATCAGCAGTAACTTGCGGGTTATCGCGGGCAGGACGACCTTATCCGTCGCTGCGGCGACGCTTTCATCAGTTGGAAAGTCATGGCACATCTGCGCTTGCACGCCGATGATGGCGAAAATGGTAGACAGCGTATTCGTCAATCGACATCAGCAGATTCTAAATCGGCGCAAAATCAGCACGCGGAAGCTGTATGCAAACGTAGCCAACGAAATCGCGCGAATGGGTCAAGGGTCGAAGCCATTGCAGGGGATCGAAGGGGACAGCGTCCCCTCGCGTCTCCTTCGCTTATGAAAGGAAGTATGACGATGAAACCACTGCGGGTGCTTGTCGTGGGCTGGACGGCGACGACGGGCGGAATTGAGCACTTTTTAATGGCGTATTGTGGAAAAATGAACCGCGAACGCGTTCAATTCGACTTTTTGTGCCGTTTTAGCCCGATTGCATGCCAAAAAGAAGCGGAAAAAATAGGGAAAATATACACAATTACCCGGCGGAGCAGCGATATAATGCGCTATTATCGGGAAATCAACGACTTTTTCCGCGAACATGGGCACGAATACGATATTATCTGGGACAATGAGTGCATGTTCAACGACATGACGCCGCTGAAAAAGGCGGCGGAGGTGGGCATTCCGGTGCGAATCGCACACTGCCATAATCCGCGAAATATGGATAAATCAGCCATTGGACATGTGCAGGGCTTCCTCCATCGGGTCAATCACCATTCGCTCAGCCGCTACGCCAACGTCCTTTGGGCGTGCTCGATGGAGAGCGCGAAGTGGGCGTGCCCCGCCATGGATTTGCCCTGTGAGGTCATTCCGAATGCCATCGACGCGCAGATGTTCCGCTTCTCGGAGCAGGTTCGGCGCGAGGTTCGCGAGCAGTATGGGCTGGAAGATTGCCTCGTAGTTGGTCATGTTGGGCGCTTACAGTACCAGAAAAACCAAACATTCTTGCTGGACGCCTTCCGCCACCTGCATGAGCGCGAGGAGAAAGCGCGGCTCGTGCTCGTCGGCGATGGCCCGGATTTGACGGAGCTGGAGGCGAAGGCTGTCACCCTCGGCATCGAGCGGGAAGTCCTCTTCCTCGGCAACCGCGATGACGTCAACCGCTTGTTGCAGGCGTTCGACCTGTTCGTCATGCCGTCGCACTTCGAGGGCTTCGGGATGGCGGCTTTGGAAGCGCAGGCGGCAGGGCTGCCATGTCTGCTATCCGCCAGCGTGCCGAGGGAAACGAAGCTGACGCGAAACGTGGAGTTTATTCCGGCGGAAGATCCGGCGATTTGGGCGGAACATATGCTGAACATGCTGGAGCGCCACGAAATCCGCCGCGACGAGGCGCAGACCATCGCCGACGCGGGCTACGACATAGGCACCGCGGCGCAGCGGCTGGAGGACAAGCTCATCGCCCTGACGGAGAGAAAACGGTTTCAGCGGCGCTTCCTGATGACCCCGAAAACGAGCGCATCGGGCGTGCCGGCGCTGAACAAGGCGCGCGCGGACATCGAGCAAATCGCCGCTGAAATGGGATACGCGCCGTTCGTGCTCCACGCGCCGGATAGCGCAAATGGCAGCGCCTGGCAGGCTATCCAAGTCGGCGCAAAGACGCTTGGCGACTGGGTTCGCGCGTTCTACCGGATGCGGCAGGGCGACCTGCTGCTCGTGCAGT